>Ga0075163_10014457_pt1 | contig 10189 bp, 8 predicted proteins | sample JI1023141ADNA_FD_71478 | JGI IMG/M metagenome (GOLD analysis project Ga0075163, IMG submission 71478) | Wastewater effluent complex algal communities from Wisconsin, to seasonally profile nutrient transformation and Carbon sequestration -... | ecosystem: Engineered > WWTP > Effluent > Algae... | reverse complement strand
TGACCTTCAGCGCTGCTTGCGCCGTGCGTTCGTACCAGCGGCCATACGAGGCCCCGATGCCGGTCCGGTGCAGCTGGAAGCCGACCTTGATCGGCGCGGCCTGCGCGCCGACGTATCCCGGCAGCGCCGCCGTCAGAACACCTGCACCTCCGGCCAGCAGAAGGCCGCGGCGGGTGGGATGATGCAATGTCGTCATGTCCGTCTCTCCACTGTTGCGGCCTTGCGTTGGGCCATTTCGGTCATTGGGGGGACAAGACCCCCGAATTGTCCAGCCGGTTCATCCGGTTCTGGCTGTGGACAGCAACCACAGACCCAGCACCGTATATGCAACCATCAGGGCCGTCATCGGCAGATGTGCCACAGGCCGCGCATCCTGGCCGGCAAGCTTCAACCCCAGCACGACGGCCAGAAGATGTGCCCCCAGAACCGCCGCGAATTGTGCGCCGTAGATCACCGGCATCACCCGCGGGTCAGCGAGAAACCCGAAGGACACATAAAACGGCGGCAGGCCCAGCCAGCTGTCGCCCGTCAGAAGAGGGTCGTTCAGGGCAGCAATCGTGTATTGCCCGGCCGTGAGCAGCATCACCAGATAATGTGCGGCGTGATAGCCGGCGGCAATGGCAAGGAACGACAGCATCACCGGCCCCGTGGCGAAGCCCCCGCCAATCCTGCGTCCAAGGGCGATGGCGGCAAGGATCAGTGTCAGGGTCAGCACCCAGACGGCCAGAAGGCCGACGGAATTCTGCCAGATCACGGCACTGCGGCCAGTGGGCTCCAGCGGGTTCTCTCCAATCAGGGCCTGCCACCAGAAGGTCTCGGCAAGCCCGTCGAAGGTCAGCGCCGCGAGGGCGAGACTGACGAAGACGACCGCTGAGGGAACAAGGTGCGGCATCGAAAGAACTTGCGTGCCGGGCCAGCCCCGCATCAGCCGGATACGGGTGTCATCGGTCTCGTGCCAGAGCGGAGAAACTCGAGCGATGAAGGAAAAGAGAACAGTCATGAACTCGCCTTTTTCCAGCCAGTCCTCGCCCTCCAGCACGGCAAGCGCAAAGATCACCGCCCAATATGCAAGCGCGACCTTGGCGAGTACGGCCGGGTCATCGGGAGAAAGCGAAATCATTTGAAACCAGACAAATCCCGCATAGCCGATGACGGCAGGCCAGAGCCCCAACCGGGATAGTCCAATGGACCGGGTGCGCCCCAGAAGCGTGCGGGCAACACGGACAGGGCCGGTCCACGGATTCACCGGCCTCCAGAGGTTGCCGAAGACCATCGAGGCCAATGGCACGACGATCCAGACCACCGTCCAGAAGACCAGCGTCATCAGGTTGTGCATCGGGTCGCGCTCGCCAAAGAAGCCGATGTAGATCAGGGCGAGAAAGACCAGAAACGACAGGTAGGACGTGACGGAAACGGGAATGAAGATCCGGCGCTGCAGAAGGATGTGGGGCTCCATATCCGGCAGACGGTGAGCGGCTGCCCCCATGAGCGCGGTCAAGGCCACTGTCAGGGCGGCTGCCGTGATGTAGTGGCCGGTGGGCAGTGTCAGGATCACCGAGGGCGGAAGCGCGCACGCGAAGGCAAGGCCGGGAGTCAGGAAAACGGCCAGACCGCTTGCCCACAGAAGTCTTGAAACCTCCTGGCCAAGTCCAGCGAGGGATCCGGTTCCCCGTGTCACCGCAAGCCGTCCTCCCCCTTCACCTGGTCGATCTCAAGGCCACCCATCCGGCTGTGGACACGTCCACCGCGCGCCATGGCTAGCGCGAAAAGCACCTCGTTCGCCCGAGGACCATCCGCACATGCCAGCGTGATCGCGTCGAACCGCGACCGGACATAGGCTGCATTCAGATGGCCGAGCGGCAGGTCCAGCGTCGCCCCCATGCCACCGACCTTCATCACCGAAGGAACAATGGCGCGGCATTCGCCCAGCCGGTCGCGCATCCCGTAGCCTCCCGCCACATGCCACAATGCGCCGTGTTCGCTTTCGCCGCCTTCACCCACGATGGCACCCTTGCCATAGGCGTCGATCCCTTCGCGGCCACCAAGTGCTGCAACCAGGCGGTCGGTCAGGTCCAGCGCCAGGGCCTTCAGGTCCTCCATCGCGGGTTGCAGATCCGGAATGTAGCGGCCAGCGAAAGGGTTCGCGCAAATGGCATAGACCGCCCCGCGTACCGGAGGAGGCGTGACCAGCGGCCCACCCTCATGCCGGATTTCCTCCAGCTGCATCACGATCTTTCGCACCCCGAAATCAGCCACTTGCTTCCCCCTGTTCCAGCGCAAGCGCACCCGTCGCCCGCATCTCACCCTGAAGGAAAAGCGCGGCTCCTTCAATCAACCCTCGCGCTCTGAAGCTTTCCGCCGCGCGCAAACCCGCGGCCAGTGCAGCCGCGCGCGCGTCTGGTTCCAGCCGATCGACGCCGACCGTCACCATCAGGTCGCCAAGGTCGCTGTCGCACTGCAAATCCCGGGCCGGACGTCGGCGAATCCCCGGATGGTCAACACTTACCGCGTTTGCCACCATCGTGGCCGCCGCATCTGCTGCGGCGGCGGTCTGTGCGACAACGGTGACAGCGTCCGCAATGCCCAGCGAGAAACTGCGCCCTCTCCACCCGGAAGTGGCGATTCCCCGAACCGGATCGGATGCGCGGATGGTCACACGGCTCAATCCAAAGTCGCCCGCCAGGGCGCAGGTCAGGACCTCGCCGGGCGTCAGCATGAGTGCAATATCTCCCCCGTTGTTGGCATAGGCCCGCACAATTCCCGGCCCGGCCAGAGCACCCACAACGTCTTCAGCCACCGCGCCTGCCACCGCAGCCATCGGTGTGATGAAGGCAGGGCGGAACGGCGCAACGGCGGCCTTCATCCGTCGGGCGACACCACAGCTCACGTCGTCGTCTTCGGACCGGAGGGCGGGCAGTTCGGCGACAAGTTCGCCCAGGATCGTCGCGAAACGCCCTGCGGCGCGGGAATAGCCGGCGCGGACGGCGCGCGGATCGCCCCAGGCTTCAGCCACGATGTCGATAGGGCCATGCTGAAGGTGCAGCCGACCGTCCGGCAGCAAGGCCGCGATAGCACCGCCCGGCTTGGGGGATGCTACGGCCATGGGTCAACCCTCGCCGCCGTCGGATACTCGCCACCTTCCGCCATGGACTGATCCAGCGTCCGGATCGCCGCTTCATGGCCGCCCATGGCCAGATAGTCGGCACGTGGCAGGGTGAACTCAAGCGGTGCGACCAGCGCCGGGGTCGGGACATAGCCGAATGCCCCCTTCGGCAAGCGTGCAACGTCGACCATGAAGGTAATTCCACCACCCGGCCAGACATATGTCTGGGCGCCCCCGCTTGTCAGCCGCGTGACGCCGCCCTGAACCGAGCGGGTCAGGCGCACCGGGTTCTTCGCCACGCCGGCACGAAGCGAGCCCCCGGCACCGCCTACAAACAGGACAGTACAAAGCGACGGTTCGCAATTCTCGTCAATAAGTTCCACGGTCTTCTTCAAGTTGTCTGGCAGGTCCTGCGGCACCGGCCTCAGCGCCTCATCCAGCACAAAATAGGCGTGCTGCTCGCCAGTGGTTGAGACCATCAGCAGTCGCAAGCCGGGGCGGGCACCCTTCTTGGGGTTCCACTCGCCAAGGATTTCCAGCGGATCGCTCAACCTGGTCCCACCCCAGCCCTGTCCGGGTTCCGAGACCCGGAAGTAGCGCCCGGGCGTAGATCTGTGCCCTTTGATCCGGATGCCCGACGGCTCCCAGCCGATCACGCGACCCGCCTGGTGTTCGCTGACCACGCCGGTGATATGGTCGTCAACCACCACGACTTCGTCGACCAGTCCTTGCCATTGGACTGCGAACATCCCGATGGTGGCCGAGCCGCAGCCGACCCGCATCCGCCGCTCCCGGACCCCGTCCACAACCGGAGCCTGCCCAGCCTGCACCACAACGGCCGAGCCTCCGTCGATGACAAGCTCGATGGCATCGCCGTTGCAAAGGGCCAGCATCGCAGCACAAGTCACCCGTCCTTCCGCCTTGCCGCCTCCGGTCAGGTGGTGGACGCCGCCAAGCGACAGCATCTGGCTGCCATATTCGGCTGTCGTGACATGGCCTATGGGTTCACCCTGGACCCTGACTACAGCGCCCTCCGGCCCCAGAAACCGATCAGTGTCGACCTTCACCTTGACGCCACAATAGGAAAAGATCGCTTCGGTCACGACAGTAACCATGTCGGCCCCATCCACCCTGGACGACACGATAAACGGTGCCGGCTTGTAGTCGGGGTAGGTCGTCCCCGATCCGATTCCGGTAACGAAAGCATCGGCGGGAACCGGAGAGCCGTCCCAATCCCGTGCCGCAAAGGGGACGACGCGCCCCCCTGCCTCAACGGTGTGCGACAGCATCACGACAGGATCGGTGCGGACGATCCGTCCGGCGTCATTGGCATAGCGGTCGCAGGCCCCGGTCTGACCGGGCGCGATGTAGCACATCACCGGACAGGCATCGCAGCGGATCTTTTCCGGTGCTTCAGTCATTGGATGAGCCTCTGGTCAGGGTCACACCGGGGGCCCGCCCCCGCAGTCTGGGTCGGCGCTGGGAAAGAGGCAGGATATTTTCAGTCATTCCTTGCCCTCCAGCGCGTTGCGAACCCGATGGGGCAACGCGGGGAGACGGGTGATATTTGCCCCCGTCGCATGGCGAATGGCGTTCAGGATGGCCGGGGCGGTCGGGATCAGCACATGTTCGCCCAGACCCTTGGCGCCAAACGGGCCCTCGGGGTCGGGGACTTCGATCAGCAGGCTCTCGATTGGGGGAACGTCGCCGAAAGTCGGGATCAGATAGTCGTGCAGGTTTTCCGTGCGCCCCGGCAGATACTCCTCCATCAGCGCCATGCCGATCCCCTGAGCGATGCCGCCCTCGATCTGGCCGCGCACCAGCATGGGGTTGATCGCCCGGCCCACATCATGGGCCGCGGTGATCTTCAGAAGCCTGACGGTGCCAAGCGCACGGTCGACCTCCAGCTCGACAAGCTGCGCACCGTAACCGTAGACTGCGTAGGGAACTCCCTGACCGTTTTCGTCAAGCTTCGAGGTCGGAGGGTCGTAGCTTTCCTCGGCCGAAAGTGCGTAGCCAAAGCGGTCAGGAGCTAAGGTGGAAAGGTCCAGTTCTGCCGTGCCGGACCCGTCCCGAACCACCAGGCGGTGCCCGTTCAAGGCAAGCGTCGCGCCCTGCCCCGCATTTGCCCGGCGCAGGATTTCGCCACGCAGGACTTCTGCCGCTGCCTTGGCGGCGCGACCAGAGACATAGGTCTGTCGGCTGGCAGAAGTCTTGCCCGCATCCGGGGTCAGAGCGGTATCCGGGCCGACAATCCGGAAGTCCGACATTGGCAAGCCAAGAGCCGCAGCGGCAATCTGCGCGATCACGGTGTTCGAGCCTTGCCCGATATCGGTTGCACCCTGATGCAGCACCAGGCCGCCCTGATGCGACAGTCCGACGCGAATGGTCGAGGGATTGGGAAGCGCCGTATTTCCGCAGCCGTACCAGCAGGAAGCGACACCCACCCCTCTGCAATCCAGGCCCTCGGCCTCGGACAGGGCACGGGCCCAGTGAGGCTTCAGTGCCGACAGACAGGCGTGGATGCCAGTTGCCCGCAACACCTGTCCTGTCGCCGACACATCGCCGTCGCGAAAGGCATTCAGAATGCGAAATTCCAGGCGATCGATACCAGCAGCTTCAGCAAGCCGGTCGTAAAGCGTCTCTTGCCAGAGCGCGCCTTGCGGGACGCCAAACCCCCGGAACGCTCCGGCCACCGGGCCGTGCGTATGGATCGCCCGTGCCTTTGCAGAAATCGCTGGTGTGCGATAAGGCCCGGAAACATGGACCGGAACCCGGTTCGCCACTGTCGGGCCCCAGCTGGAATAGGCGCCGGTGTTGAACCGGCCCTCGAACTCCATCCCCGTGATCCGTCCCTGGGCGTCGCAGCCGATCCGGCCCCGCATCTCGGCCGGATGACGCTTGGTGGTCGACGTCATGCTTTCCTGACGCGTGAAGGTCATCCGGCTGGGCCGTCCGGTCATCAGGGTGACAAGTCCGACCAGGGGCTGCAGCGAGACGTCCAGCTTCGACCCGAACCCTCCTCCCGTCGCGGATGGAATGATCCGAACCCGGTCCACCGGCAGACCAAGAACTGTGGCCGTGTCCTCGCGGTCCATTCCGGGGGCCTGGGTGCAAGCGCGGATGACCAGCATGTCACCCTCCATCCAGGCGGTACCCGCCTCTGGTTCGATATAGGCGTGCTCGACAAAGACAGTGGTCGCTTCGCCTTCGACGACATGGGTCGATCCGGCGAGCGCCGAAGCCGCATCTCCCCTTGTCACCCGTCCCTCGATCAGCAGATTACCGGGACGGTTCGAATGAAGAAGGTCGCCTCTCTCGGCCAATTCGGGCGTAGCCAACGCAGGAAGCGGCGTCCAGGTGATTGGAAATCCGCTGACGTCCGCCTCTGCATCAGGCTCGAATGCCACCAGCGCCACACACTCGCCCCGGAAACGGGCCGGCGAGGCGGCTATGGCGGGTTGGTCGGCGAAAGGCGGGATTACGGAGAAGGCATTGCGGCCGGGGATGTCGGACACGGTGAAGACCGCCGCGACGCCGGGCCGCTTGCGGAATTCTGCAAGGTCTTCGATCTGGAACTCGGCATGCGCGTGGGGTGAGCGGATCGCCTTCACCACCAGGGCGCCCGCAGGCCATTCATCAGCCCCGAAACCGTCGCCGGAGACCTTGGCAGCGCCGTCGATCCGAGGGACCGATTCCCCGACCGCGCCACCCGTTGCGACCGAATGAACGGATCCTTCTCCTGCAGCGACCACGGCGGCGATGATGCTGCGATAGCCGGTGCATCGGCAAAGCACGCCACCCAGAGCCACTTCCACATCGGCGGCATCTGGACGGGCATTCCGGGCCAGAAGCTCGGCAGCAGCAAGCAGCATTCCAGGCGTACAGATCCCGCATTGCGCGGCGCCGTGCGCATGGAAACTTGCCCGCAGACGTGTCAGTTCCGGCGTGTCACCCTCGATGGTCGTGACCGCGCGCCCCTCGACCCGCGCGGCGGGGGTCAGGCAGGCACAGACCGCAGTGCCATCCAGCAGAACCGTGCAGGCCCCACAGTCGCCCGCATCGCAACCGACCTTGGTGCCGGTCTTGCCCAGCCTTTCCCGCAGGGTCAGGGACAGCCGTTCCGAAGGCGGAGCTTCGACCGCGACCTTTGACCCGTTCAGATGGAACCTGATCATTTCAGGGCCTCCACCACCGCGCGCTTCGCCAGGGTCACTGCCGCCTCAAGCCGATAGGCCGCGGAGGCACGCACGTCGTCAATCGGCGTCAGTGCCGCCTGCACATCTCCCGTCTTGACCCGATCCACCGCGTCTTCCACCAGGACGCCTTGCAGCGCCGCTTCGACTGCCGCCAGCCTGACGGCGACGGGCGAACAGGATCCGACCGCCACGGCCGCTTCGACGACGCGCCCGTTGTCGACGACCAGCCGCGCTGCAACCATCGCGATCGAGATCACCAGGTGCGATCTGGCGCCCAGTTTCACAAAGGCCGACCGCCCGGCCAACCCGCGATCCGGCAGGATGATCGCCACCAGAAGCTCACCGTCACGCAAATCCGTGCGCCGAGGGGCCAGAAGGAACCGGGACAAGGGCAGCCTGCGCATGCCAGCCGTCGAAGCCAGCTCTACCTCCGCCCCAAGCGCCAGCAGCGGAGGGACGCCATCGGCGGCTGGCGAAGCATTGCAAAGGTTGCCGCCAATCGTCCCGGCGTTCTGCACCTGGCGTCCACCTACCACCTGCGCAGCCTGTTGCAGGGCGTGGACGGCGGGTGGCAGATCCGCAGCCGCAATCTCGGACCACGTCGTGGCCGCCCCGATACGCAGGCCCTGCTCCCACGAGATCCCGCACATCCCCGCGATCCCGGTCACGTCAAGTATTGGCCCGGTCAGGCGATCCCCGGCTCCGGGATAAAGGTCTGTGCCCCCGGCAAGAGCCCTCCACCCGCCACGGGCCATCAGTTCCGTCGCCTCGGCAACTGTCCGAGGTCGCGCGAAGTCCTGCACTGATGACGCAGAATTCATATGCATGAAAACAGATTGTGGCCAAGGTGGAGAGTCTGTCAACAGCCTTGCGCGGATCAACCTCAAGGCGTATCGCGGGACAATGACCGATGCAGACGCCTATCGCCTTGATGACCAGATCGGCTACATCCTTCGCCGGGTGACGCAACGTCACCTTTCGATTTTTGCCGCAGCCATTCCCGAAGTCACAACGACGCAATTCGCCGTGCTGGCCCGCCTGTCCGAGATCGGTCCAGTCTCGCAAAATCACCTTGGCCGGGCGACGGCCATGGATGCGGCGACAATCAAGGGCGTCGTCGATCGCCTGGCGAAGCTGGATCTGGTGACGACGACCGCAGACCCTGCCGACCGTCGGCGCCTGACAGTCAGCCTCACCGAGGCCGGAACCAGGCTTTTCACCAGCAGAATAGCCACGGCACTTGCCGTTTCGTCCAACACCGTAGCCCCCCTCACAGCCGACGAGGCAGAGACGCTCCGGCACCTGCTCCTGAAGATTACCTGACGGCGTGCCGCGCTTCGAAAGCCAGGATCTCTGCGGCAGTCGGGGCAACACCGCAGAACGTAAGCACATAGGCCGGGTTGCGCGCCATCCTGACCGCCAGGCTTTCGACTGACCGCAGGGCGATATAGCCGACCTGGGTCAGATACAGCGTGCGGGCACGGGTATCGGCCTCGGTGTCACTGTAGCCGAAACGCAGGAAAAGTGCGGTGATCGCCTCGACCCGGGTTGCATCGGCCTGACTCATTGCCGCTGCAACAGCGGAATCGGTCAAGGACCAGGTCCGCATCGCAAACTCCAGTCGGCTGTCAAAAAGCTGATCGTCATACCAGCAATCGAACAGGTTCAGAATGGCTTCGGGAATCGTTGCCGCGGGAGCCTCGCATCTTGCAACCAGATTGCCGGTATTCTTCGCCTCCCAGCGCGCCACCAACCCGGCCAGCAGCGCTTCACGGTCGGGGAAATGCCAATAGAAACTGGTCCGCGACAAGCGAAGGCGTTCGGCCAGCGGCATGACCTTTACCGCTTCGACCCCGCTCTCGACCAACATCTCATAGGCGGCGTCCAGCCACAGTTCAGGCGTCCCTCGCCAGCCGCGCTCTGTCTTCTCTCTACCCATGCGACCGACCTAATCATTGCAGTCCGCGCCGGACAAGAGGGAGAAAATCCAAACTCGACACATATGTCAAGTTTTGACATACTCGGGAGCAGACGCGATTCCAACTCCAGCAAGGCCTCTCCTCATGTCGAACGATCCCCTTCTCCAGCCCTACCAGCTGAAGCACCTGACCCTGCGCAACCGGATCATGACCACAAGCCACGAGCCGGCCTATGGCGATGACGGGATGCCGAAGGACCGTTACCGGCTTTACCATCGGGAACGCGCCCGGGCGGGGGTGGCAATGGTGATGACCGCTGGCTCGGCCAGCGTCAGCCGCGACAGCCCGCCGGTGTTCTCCAACCTCCTCGTCTGGAAGGACGAGATCGTGCCGTGGATGAAGCGGCTGACCGATGACTGCCACGAGGCCGGGGCAGCGGTGATGATTCAGTTGTCGCACCTTGGCCGCCGCACCCGCTGGGACAAGGGCGACTGGTTGCCGGTCATATCGTCGACCCATGAACGCGAACCTGCGCATCGGGCGACGCCGAAACCGGCCGAGGATTGGGACATCGCCCGCATCATCCAGGACTACGTCGATGCGGCGGAGCGGATGAAGGAAGCGGGCGTCGACGGGATCGAGTTCCTGTGCCACGGCCATCTTCTGGATCAGTTCATGTCGCCGCTGACCAACATCCTTGACGCCCCCTACGGCGGCAGTCTGGAAAACCGGGCCCGTCTGGCGCTGGATATGGTTGCCGCCGTCCGCAAGCGCATCGGCAGCCAGATCATCCTGGGCATGCGCTACGGCGTTGACGAGATGGAACCCGGTGGAATCGACATCGAGGAGGGCATCGCCATCGGCAAGCTGTTCCGCGACAGCGGGATGGTGGATTACCTGAACATCAACCGCAGCCGGATCCATACCGACCCTGCGATGACCGACCTGATTCCGGTGCAGGGCATGCG
>Ga0075163_10014456_pt1 | contig 10190 bp, 12 predicted proteins | sample JI1023141ADNA_FD_71478 | JGI IMG/M metagenome (GOLD analysis project Ga0075163, IMG submission 71478) | Wastewater effluent complex algal communities from Wisconsin, to seasonally profile nutrient transformation and Carbon sequestration -... | ecosystem: Engineered > WWTP > Effluent > Algae... | reverse complement strand
GCCAGTGCCTCTGCCGCCGCCTTCAGCGCGGCCGGAATATCGATGGCATCGGGTTTTTCACCCGCCGCCATTTTCGAAAGCTGGCCGATGATCGCCTTGATCTCGCTGACCGGGCGGACCCCGGTAAAAGCCGTCACAGGCTGGCCCTTGAAGAACGCGTAAACCGTCGGCACGGATTGAATGCGCAGGGCCTGCGCCAGTTCCTGATTGTCATCGATATTGACTTTGGCGAGGCGCACCTTGCCGCCCGCCTCCTTCACCGCCGCTTCCAGCATCGGCATCAGCTGCTTGCACGGGCCGCACCACGGCGCCCAGAAATCAACGAGGATCGGTGTTTCCATCGATGCCATGATGACGGCTTGCTCGAAGCCTTCGGTGTTCACATCAAAGATCACGCTGTTCGCAGCAGCATCTTCCTGCGGCTTATTTGTGCTTGTCGTCTTGCCACCCAAACCCAGAATCATGTTGTCTCGCTTTCATCCGCCTTCGCATCGGGGGCGGCAGGGGTTAAATCCAGTATCCACGGCGCGTGCCCGGTCTGTTCGATAAAACGGACCAGATCGGCGGGTGCTAACCCGATGGTCATATGGTTTTCCATCGGGTGGTAATTGACGATATCGTGCGCCATCATGGACTGGTCAAGGACGATTGTCACATCATTCCCCTTGTCGTTCGTGATCGAAAACGGACACACCGAGCCGGGACGCACGCCCAGATAGGTCCAGAGCCGGTCGGGCGAGCCGAAGGACAGACGCCCGCAATCCAGCAGGGTTGAGAGTTTTTTCAGATCGATCATCGTTTCATTCTGCGCCACCACCAGAAACATCCGGTCTTTCTTGTCGCGCACGAACAGGTTGCGGCAATGCGCGCCCGGCATATCGCGCTCGATTTCCAGACTTTCCTCGACCGTAAAGACCGGCTGGTGGTGATACAGGCGATAAGAAATACCCAGCGCCGTCAGCTGCGCCAGAAGCGCCGTCGCCGTGGTGGGGAGGGATTGATCCCCCGTTTTTATCTGATCGGCCCCGACAGCCAGCCCGGTATTCATGCCCTTGAATTCATTCCTTAAATTCCTGAAGAGGCGACAAATTAGCGGTTTTTTGCCCCTTTTGCGCGAAAAAAGTAAAGGCCCGGCCGGAAAAATCAACCATTTGGTAAGACCTACTATGGTAAAAATATGTCAAGTGTGTGAGGAGCGTTCTAAGTTTATGGCATTAGAGAAAACTGAGATTAATGATTTGGCTGGATATCTGGCCAGTCGCGGGGGTGTTGATACCACGGCCAAGGCAGCGATGTCCGGGATGCCGATGCCCGGTCAGTCAGCGTCGTTGCTGGCGCAGCGGGTCGAACAAGACGGCGGAACCCTGCCGACGATCAAGCAGGACATTGGTTCACTGGTCAAAGGGCCGCAACAAACCGCGGAATTCAAGTTGGGTTAGATGCATATGAATATCGAGTTGAACAGACTGGGCGATGGCGGACTGGTGGTTTTTGCAGACTCACCATTCCCGCACGATATACGCCGGATCGAATATTACCGCGATCAGCGGCTGATGATGCTGGTGTATGACGACCCCGAGCATGAGGGCGACCTGATGCATTATGAACTGCCGGATGTCGCCCATGAAGCCGTGGAAGCCAGCCCGAGCATCATGATTATCGACCACGGCCCGGGCCGCAAGCTTTATGGCTATGACGTACCGCTGGTGCATGTCGGCGACCCGATTGCCGCCTGATTTTCCCCTTCCCGCCTGTTTTTTAAACCCCTTTATTTTTAGCTTGCTTTTATCCGTCGAATTCTTATATTCGCGCTCTGTCCAGACTTTGGGCCAAACTTTTGGAATGCGGGTGTAGCTCAGGGGTAGAGCATAACCTTGCCAAGGTTAGGGTCGCGCGTTCGAATCGCGTCACCCGCTCCAATTTAAGGTTCTAGGACAAGCACTTACAAGAGGCTCAACTCACCCGGTTGAGCCTTTTGCTTTTGGTGTCGCCACTATGTCGCCACGCTCAATTCTTTTTCAGCATACTTTCATCGTTCGGTAATCGACTTTTTACTAGAAAAAGCACAGGCGGGGGTATGAGGGGGTGGGGGGCCGCTTCTATGATTTAGCGCGAAATCTCGCCTTAGCCCTTTTTTCTGCGAAAATTTCTGAAAATTTCTTGGTTATTTTCTTTTCGTATCAAACAAATCGCGCACATCAACTTCAAGGGCCGTAGCAGCAGCCTGTATTCTAGGCAGCTTCTCAAGTATCATAAGTGCAGCCGTAGAAAGTGGCCGGATTGAATAGCCTGTCTTGCTATCGGTTAAACGCAAGCAGCGACCCTGAAAATCGACTTCTGACCATTCAAGGGCCTCGATCTCCGAAGGACGTGCACCTGTGAGCATTATGAGCCTGAGAATAGCAATGCCATCTTTATTGGCCCCTTCTGCCTCCAGATCATCTAGAGCGCACCCTATGGCCTTTATTTCCTCCGGGCGCAGATAATCATGCCGCTTTCCGGCCATGGGCTTACGCGCTGCGCTTACCGGATTTTCGGAAACAATCCGTTTCTCTTTTGCGTAGCTATAAATTATGGATAAGTCACTTGCTACCTTACGGGCTGCGCCCTCACCCCCGCGCACGATAATCCTGCCGCGCTTCTTCTCTGATTTTTCCTCTTTCTTGGTTTCGCCCTTTATGATGCTTTGAATCAGGTCATTAACATCATCAACAGATACGGCGCTTACGCGCTTGTTACCCAGCAGGGGAATAACATGGTGGCGCAACCTTGCCAACGTATACACACGGGTTCTGTCAGCCATGGGTTTACCTGTCTTGCGTCCGGCTGGCTTTTCCTGCTCCCACTGGTCAATTAGCTCTGTGAGCTTCATTTCCCGTCTTTTGGTTTCCCGATCAAGCAGGGGGTCTTCACCCCGTCTGACAGCAGCAAGGCAGTTCTGGGCCATGTTTCTGGCCTCATCAGGGGTTAATTCGTTAATACGCCCCAAGGCCATGCGCTTCTTGGAAACACCTCTGCCGCCTTCGCCGGGTCGATACTCCACGATATAGGCCGATACGCCTGAAGGCATGACCCGGATGCCAAAGCCTTTAATGTCCGTATCGTAGATCACAAAGGGCTTCTCCCTTGGGATGATCTTCTCAACTGCCTTGCGCGTAATCTTTGTGGTAGCCATGGTTTCTCTCCTCCTGGTGGCGACATATAGCACATATCGCCACTATGTCGCCACGCGAAAGAAAACACTATCCATCACCGGAAAAGCTGATACAGTACAAACTACTGATATTTAATGATTAAATTATTTGACGATTAAAACAGAAAGCAGGGGAAACCTATCACACAATCTTTGCCAAGGTTAGGGTCGCGCGTTCGAATCGCGTCACCCGCTCCAATTTAAGGTTCCAGGACAAGCACTTATAAGAGGCTCGACTCACCCGGTCGGGCCTTTTGCTTTTCCGCCCTTATTGTTTTACATATTTCTATATGTCATACTGTAGTTCTTCGCCTAAAAGCGGGGCGGGGGGTCTGTTCCCGTCATGGGAAAAGGTCTATATTATTCAAATCACAGGGATTTTGCCTTTTATACCAATTGGACAAAAACGTCTTGAATATCGATCTTCTTCTTACACAGGCGGGTGAAGCCGGCCTTGTTTGCGACGCGGCGATTGGCAGCCCCGTGGCCGGGGTCATGTTCGATTCCGACACCGGCGCGATGACCATCGAATTTACCGATATCGACCCGCTGGATCTGAATATTACCGTCGATGACAGCTATATCGAGACGCTGTATTACGCGACATCGATACAGGTAGGGGCCATTGTCGATGGCGAAATTCGCGAAAGCCGTCAGGTTCCCATCCTGCTGCTGAACGATCCGCAGGCCAATTCCGACCGTGCCCGCTTTGCCAAGCCGCGTACATCGGTGATGGCATTCGAGCGTTTCTTAAAAGGCTGCATCAAGGGGCAGCCGATCCACCGCGACAATCTGGGCGATGAAGAACAGGCTGGTTCCGTGATGGGCGGCATGAGTACCGCCGTGCTGAAATTCGCGCCGCATCTGGCGCGCCAGCGCACGATGGAGGCCGCACCGCATCTGGCCCCCAAGGGCCCGGCCCCCCCGGGACTGGGTCTGGGGGGCGGTGGCCGCAGCGGCGGACAGGTTAACCCCATGCGCGGACGCCCGCCGCCCACACATCGCGATGATGATGACGATAAAGGAAAACATTAGAGCAACCGATGGGCGCTCTAGCCGGGAATGTGGTCGGCGAAGCGAATGCCGGTCAGCTGTTCCAGTTTCTTGACCGTATTGGCCAGCATCATACCCTTGGCCTGCACGAAGAATTCACCGGACGGGCCTTTGCGGTCTGCCCCTTCATAACGGAAATAGATGCTGTTGCCATCGCGCGAAACCTTGACGCCCGGAAACTGGTTCGCCGTCGCCTTGGCGGTCTTCAGCAATTCACGATCCGGATCGGCGGGAACGAGGCCGTAATTAAACTGCTTCAGAATCTGATGCACCTGTACGGCTGAAAGCGTCGATGTGGGCTTACCCATTCCTGTGGTTCCTCCCTTTAAGATGGCACCTGCTTTTACTATACCCCTCATGGGGTTAGGGATGCACGTATTTATTCTTGGCCCTTTAACCTTGCTGCCCTGCAATGTGGCGGGCTTGCACGGTGCCCCGGCAGGGCTTATAGATTCTCCATAAACAATAAATATAACGAGGTTCACAAAATGGGATTATTATACGGTCTCCGGAATGTATTTTTGGGCTCGGCCCTTGCGCTGGCATCGATCGCCGGACAAGCGCGGGCGTGTAACGGCACGACGCCGGAAATGCTGGAGGCGGTCAACACGATGAACCGCGGCCAGCTGCAACTATGTCTGGCCCGCGGATCGGATGCGAATGCAGAACAGGGCGAAGCCCTTGTCAGTTCCGCCCTGCGCGGGGAAGCGGAGATGGTTGGCGATCTGCTGCCACGCATGCGCGATATCGCGCCAATTGAAAAAGCCCTGTCGCTGGCTATCCTGCGCGGCCATGAGCATGTGTTCGACCGGATCATGAAAGATACACCCCTGCCCATCGACCTGAACAAGCCGGAAAGCCGCTATCTGAGTTATGCCGCACGGAGCGGGCATTCAGGCATTCTGCGCAAGCTGCATGCCGCCGGTGCACGGGATGATAACGGCATGGCGTTGGCCTCCGCCATCATTTCCGAACAGCGGGCCGCGTTCGATTTCCTGTTGCAGGAAGCCGGTGTCAGCGCGAATGCCGGCAATGGTATGGTGCTGTCCGTTGCGATGACCAGCGGTGACAAGCATTACGTGACAGCGCTTCTGGATAAGGGCGCAGATGCGAAAGCCTTCCCGCTGATCGCCGAGACGATTGCCGATATCCGCAAGCAGCGCGACGGTACCGGAACGGATGCCGAGAAATTCAAGAACCCTGTCTATGACGAAATCATTGCGCTGGTCGAAGCCGCCATCGCCCGCCAGACCACTGTTGCCGAAAACCCGGCACCCGGCCCGCTGGCGATTTCGGAAGCACCGCAGAGAATCGGCGGACCTACTGGCCCTGCGCCCTGATCTTGCGCCACTTGGCGACATTCGATTCGTGCTCGGCCAGTGTTTCGGCAAACACATGGCCGCCCGTGCCATCGGCCACGAAATAGACGTAGTTATGCGTTTCGGGGTTCAGCACGGCGGCAATCGATTCACGGCCCGGATTGCAGATCGGCCCCGGCGGCAGGCCCGGATATTTATACGTGTTATAGGGTGAATCGATTTCCAGATCCTTACGCAGCAGACGGCGGCCCAGTGGCCCCATGCCGTCATCCTTGATCTCGCCTTTCGTCAGCGCGTAGATCGCCGTCGGGTCTGATTGCAGCGGCATTCCGCGTTTCAGGCGGTTGATAAAGACGCCCGCCACTTTCCGGCGTTCATCGGGGACACCCGTTTCTTTCTCGACGATGGAGGCCAGCACCATAACCTCGCTCATATTCACGACCGGCAGATCGGGAACGCGGGTCGGCCACAGATCATCCTGCGCCTTTTTCATCGCCGCCTGCATCTGTTCGATCACGTTCTGGCGCGTATCGGTTTTCATGTAGTGATAGGTTTCGGGGAGCAATGATCCCTCTTCCGGGATTGATGTCAAAGCTTCACCTGAAAGCTCCGTCGCGTTATTCAACATCTGCACGATTTGCCAGCTGGTCAGGCCTTCGCGGAAGGTCAGCTTGCGGTCATAGACCTCGCCCTTGACGATCTTATCGAGGATCGCCGCCATTGATGACTGCGGCGCAATTTCATATTCACCGGCTTTTAACTGGGTGTGCTGATTCTTTACACGGGCGGCGATTTTGAACACCATCCCGCTGGCAATCGCGCCTTCGCTTTCCAGGCGTGCGGCGATACCGTTCATGCCTGTACCTTTTTCAACAATCACGTAGCGCGTTTCCGCCAGCGGCCCGGGTTTGCGGAATTCGTTCAGCCCCCATAAGCCCGCCCCGGCACCGGCGATGATCGCCAGTGTGAGCAAAAACGTGATAGCGGAAATCAGCTTGCGCATAAGAAAATGGCCCCCGACCGGTAGCCATTGTCACATGATTTGAATCTCAAGAAAACCCTAAACGGCCTTTACAATAAGGCTGGCATTTGTTCCACCGAAGCCAAATGAATTGGACAGGGCCACATTGACCTTTTTCTCCTTGGCGACCTTGGGCACGAGATCGATGCCTTTGCATGGCTCGGACACGTTCTCAAGGTTGAGGGTCGGCGGCAACACGCCGGTCTGGATCGCTTTGATCGAATAAATCGCTTCGACAGCGCCCGCCGCACCCAGCAAGTGGCCGATGGCCGATTTGGTCGAGGACATCGAGACTTTATCAAGGCTGCTGGCAAACATGCGCTTCACAGCCGTGCATTCGATACCGTCACCCACCGGGGTCGAGGTGCCGTGCGCATTAATGTAGTCGACATCTGCGGGATTGATTTTCGCGTGCTTCAGGGCGGCTTCCATCGCGCGGTAACCGCCATTGCCGTCTTCCGCCGGGGCGGTCATGTGGAACGCGTCACCCGAAAGACCATAGCCGATCACTTCAGCATAGATCTTCGCGCCACGCTTTTTCGCGTGTTCGTATTCTTCGAGCACGACAATCCCCGCACCCTCGCCGATCACGAAACCATCACGGGCTTCGTCGAACGGGCGCGATGCTTCGGTCGGACGGTCATTATAGCCCGTGGAAAGAGCACGGATCGCCGCAAAGCTGGCAACACCCAGACGGTTGACCGCCGATTCAGCGCCACCCGCCACCATCACATCGGCATCGCCGAACATAATCAGGCGCGCGGCATCGCCGATGGCATGCGTGCCCGTGGCACAGGCCGTCACCACAGAATGGTTCGGACCCTTGAAACCGTATTCAATCGAGACATGACCCGAGGCCAGATTGATCAGCATGGCCGGCACCGTGAACGGGGACAGACGGCGCGGGCCCTTTTCATGCAGCGTGACGGAGCTTTCATACAAGGAATGAAGGCCGCCGATGCCGGAGCCGATCAGCACGCCGGTGCGGCACTGCTCTTCTTCCGTCTGCGGCTTCCACCCGGAATCAAGAATGGCTTCCTTGGCCGCGGCCATCGCGAAGACGATGAAAATATCCATCTTCTTCTGCTCTTTCGGCAACACATAAATATCGGGGTTGAAGCTGCCGTCGGTCGGCGCTTCCTCGGTCGTGCGTGGCACCTGCCCGGCGATCTGCGCGGCGATATCGGAGGCATCGAAGACAGAAATTTTCGAGATGCCGCTTTCACTGTTGGTGATGCGTTTCCAGTTGCGGTCAACACCCACACCCAGTCCCGTTACCATACCCATGCCTGTTACAACAACGCGTCTCATCTTTCGACTCCGATCAGTTTTCAAACTCTTGTAAGAAAGACAAAGCAGCGTCACGTTCATGACACTGCTTTGCAATTTATGCTTCAAGCATACAAAACCGACATTACTCGGCTGCGTGTTCCTTGATGAAGTTGACGGCATCGCCAACAGTCTGAATTTTTTCAGCAGCATCATCAGGGATTTCAACGTTGAATTCTTCTTCGAACGCCATGACCAGCTCGACCGTGTCGAGGGAGTCAGCGCCCAGATCGTCAATAAAGCTCGCGCCTTCCTGAACTTTGGCTTCGTCAACACCGAGGTGCTCAACGACGATTTTCTTCACACGTGCGGCTACGTCACTCATTTTTAAACCTTACTTGTTTGGTTAGTCCTAATGTTTTTTCAACCCGGCGAATGTAAGCAGGACCCGGACCGAAATCAAGGTTTTTACTGCCCTGCGGCAAGGAATACCCCCGCCAGACTCATTTTTTCAGCAAAAATCCCTTTAAAATCATTATGTTAAAGAATGGCAGAAAAGTTGGACATCGCCGGACGGGTTTGGTATGATGGGGGTAATTAAAAAAGCCCTGAAATCAGGGAATCTATATAGAGTATAGAGGGTTATAACGTGTCATCCGATCAAGGCCAAACACAGGTTGGCGGTATCGCCGCATCGGGCGTCTCCCAGGTGGGAGGGCGCGAGGGCGGCCTTTCCCAAAAAGATAAACGTCAGGCGCTCGATAACGCATCCGTGGCAGCACGCGCGAAAGATGATCGTGGCGAAGCGATGGACGCCGCCCTGACCGACAGCACATTCATGGCCAAAACCGATGGCGACCTCAAAAACCTGAGCGGCGCCGACCTGATCCAGGAAATGATGAACAATCCGCTGACGCAGGCCAAGAGCGGCACCGCGTGGGCGCAGGTGAATATTGCCAAAGCCGGCCTCGGTAAAGAAATGGATAAGCTGATCGAAGGCACGCCGGTTGTCGAGGAACGCCAGTACCTGACTAATATCCAGCAATTGCTGTCCGGCAAATCGATTGCCGAGATGGATACGTTGCAGGTCAAGGCCCTGCAACAGAACCTCGAAGGTCTGGGCATTTATGCCGGTGAAGTCGATGGTGACAGAAACAATAAAGGTCTGGTGGCCGCGCTGGAAGGCATCGTGCTGGCGAACAGAACCATTGAAACCGCGATGAAAGGTGGCCGTTCAGCCCTGCCCGATGGCAGCGCGCGTTTGGCCTTCTTTGATGCGAAAGAAAATACAACGCCGAAGATTACATCCCAGCCGTCCGGCGAGGCCCGCATCATGGCCCTGTTCAAAGAGAACGACGCCCAGGTTTCTCAGCGTGCCGCGCAGGCTGTTCAGCCTCCCGCGACGACCCGTCGTCTGGACCCATCGCTGTCCCTGTCTTAACGGCAACCCCGCACAAGATTGAATATCAGGCCCGCGCATCTTGCGGGCCTTTTCACATACAAGAGCGGGGGGATCGTCATCAGACTCCGGCGAAGGCCCGAAGGTCGGAGAGCTGTGGCGAGACTTTGTGCACGCCCAGAGCGGAAAGCCGCCCACCATGCGCATCCGGATCGTGGGTCAGGCCCGTATAGCCAAACACCGTCATGCCTGCAACGACCCCGGCGGTCGCGCCCGCGACGCTATCCTCAACCACCAGACAACGGTCCGGCGCGATGCCGTACTGGCTGGCCGCATATAAAAAGAGATCCGGCGCAGGCTTGGGATTTTCCACCTGACTCGCCGTGTAAATGCGGTGATCCTCGAAGAACCCCAGCAGGTCCGTCGCCTCCAGCAAACCGCGTACATTTTCCGGTTCGCCGTTTGATGCGACACACACCGGTCCCTGACGCGAGAGTGCCGCAAGGACATCCTCGATGCCCGGCGCCGGTCGCACCAGTTGATCTTTCAGAAACGCCACGCGGTCGATATAGCGCCGATTGATATCCGCAGGCGGCGCCCAGCCATGATCCCGCGCCACGGCATCCCATATCTTGCGTTGCGACCAGCCGACGAAATGATCCATGCAGTAATCCGTCGTGTATTGCGGAAATCCTGCCTCAACCAGAACGTCGCTGGTGGCCTGATTGTTCAGCAGTTCGCTATCCACCAGCGTGCCGTCACAATCGAAGATGACAAGGTCAAACGCACTCATCTCTAGATCATCGCCATGCCGCCATTCACATGAATGGTCTGGCCGGTGACATAGGCCGCTTCGTCGCTGGCAAGATAGACAGTCGCGGCAGCAATATCTTCCGGACCGCCCATGCGCGCCATCGGGATCGAGGCATTGATCTT
>Ga0075163_10014455_pt1 | contig 10190 bp, 4 predicted proteins | sample JI1023141ADNA_FD_71478 | JGI IMG/M metagenome (GOLD analysis project Ga0075163, IMG submission 71478) | Wastewater effluent complex algal communities from Wisconsin, to seasonally profile nutrient transformation and Carbon sequestration -... | ecosystem: Engineered > WWTP > Effluent > Algae... | reverse complement strand
TGGCGCCCAGCGAGTTCGGCCGGATTTATACGTGCGAACTTCGTCTGACGCCAGACGCCCGGCCACCGGAGATGTTCGTGCTGGATCCCGACTTGAAGACCTTGGCGGACGAAGAGGCCCTGCCTCATATCTATCCCAGCAAGGGGTTAGGCACCAAGCTGTGTCTGTGGTGGCCCAAGCAGCGCGAATGGCTACCGCAGATGAAGCTGTCGGAGACCTACATCCCCTGGGCTTCGGAATGGCTGTGGTACTTCGAGGACTGGCTCGCAACAGGCACCTGGTCTGGCGGGGGTGAACATCCTCGGATGCGCGTGAAGCGCTGGCCATGAGAAATGTCGGTGGATAAGGAAACCGCGACGACACAACAAGGAAAAAAATGAATGAAATCGACAAGAAGCAGGTTCAGCCGCGGATGCTGAACCTGTTGCGTGCCCGGACGCTGATCTACCGGCGCGCCAAGAACTACCAGGCCATCGGGCTGGTGATCTCGCTGGGGCTGCCGTTCGTGGGGCTCGCAGCAGCGGCGCTGGTTCCAGCGTCGAAGCCGTTCATCGCGCTCTTTGCCTTGACCTTAAGCTACTTGGAAGTGCTGTTCTTCGACCCCTGGCTCAGAACGCAACTCAAGACTGCTGCCAAGCTGCAGGAGGATTTCGATTGCTCGTTGCTGGGAATGGACTGGAACGCATTTCTGGCCGGCAGTCGGGTCGACCCTGAACAAGTGTTCGAGGATGCCTGTAGAACACTCAGCGCGAAAGACGAGAAGCGTCTGCTGGATTGGTACCCACTGACCGTCAATGCCCTGCCGCTTCATCTGGCCAGACTCGTGTGCCAGCGCACCAATATCTGGTACGACGGCGCGTTAAGAAAGCGCTACCGAACGGTTTTGCTGTTCGGTGCCGTTGCGCTCATGTTTTTTGTCGGAATGGGCTCCATGTGGATCGACACCACCATGACCTCGTTCGTCCTGTCGGCGTTGGCCCCGATGATGCCCGTGATGATCTGGGCACTGCGCGAGCGCAATCGGCACGCGGCGACTTGCGAGTTGCTGGACCGCTTGAACGAGGACGTGAAGAAGCTCTTCGACAAGTCACGTGCAGGGGCAACGGAGCAAGAAATCAGCATGCGGTCGCGTGAGTTGCAGGATGCCATCTACAACCATCGCGTTTCCAGCCCGCTGATCTTCGACTGGATCTACAACCGACTGCGCAGCCGGATGGAGGAGCGCATGAATGCCGGCGCTCGGGAACTGGTCGACCAACTGCGACTGGCACCCGCGCCAACGGCAATGGCTGCAAAGGGGGATGAATAATGAAGCTGATCCAGGACTTCAACACCTTTTTGGTCGACACGGTCAACCTCAACAGCACACGGTTCGGCCAGCTCGAGAACAGCATTGAGGCCATCAAGACCGCGGTGAGAGGGCTGGACTGGAAGCCCACGATCGTCGGATTCGCGGCACAAGGGTCGTGGGCGCACAAGACCATCATCAAACCGCTGTCCGGGGATCCGTTCGATGCAGATCTTCTGGTGTACGTGAAGCCCGTCGCAGGTTGGGAAGCAAAGGACTACATCAACGAATTGTATGCCGAGATGGGCAAGCTCGGTTTGTACAAGGACAAGATCCGTCGGTACTCGCACTGCATCACCATCGAGTATGCGGGCGAACGCAAGATCGACGTGGCGCCGTGCGTGAAGGAGCGCGTTCAGGTAGGTGTGTGGGAGGTGTGCAACCGCCACACCAACACCTTCGAGATATCCAATCCGCTGGACTACACGGATTGGCTGATCGAACGCAATGCCATCAGCGGGAGCAACAATTTCCGCAAGGCGACGCGCCTGTTGAAATACCTGCGCGATATCAAAACGAACTTCACGTGCCCATCCTTTTTGTTGACCACGTTACTGGGCATGCAGGTCCAGGCGGTGGACAAAGGCACTGCTGTTTTTTCGGATCTCCCAACGACCCTGAAGACGCTGATGAATCGCCTTGACGACTGGCTGCAGGCAAACCCGAGCAAGCCGACAGTCCGAAATCCTGCTCTGTTTGAAGAAATTCAGAGCAACGCTTGGGACGACACGAAGTACCGCAATTTCCGCGCGAAGGTGAACCTTTACCGGGGCTGGATCGACGATGCGTATGACGAGTCGGACAAGGAAGAGAGCATCGGCAAGTGGCAACGCGTCTTCGGTGATGACTTCGCGGTGCGAGAAGCGGAGGAAAGGGCGAGCAAGGTCAGCGAAGCGGCACTGGCAGTGGTCAGGGGAACACCGTTGTTGGAGGGCGTTGGTGACCTGGTCGCGCTGGTGAAGAAGATCGGCCGCGCAGCGTTGCCAAGTGGCTTTGATCGCCTACCGCACATGCGCCGCCCGCGATGGCGAAACGTGCCTGGCACTCGCCTGACCGTGAATGTCGGCGCGCAGTTGTGGACGGCTCGCTACGGACAGCAACTCCATACCCTTCGCAGCCTGGAGCCTTCGGCACCTAGATATTGGGTGCGTTTCAATGCCAGCAACAATCAGGGGCTTCCATTCCCGGATACCTACAAGGTCGAATGGCGTGTGACGAACACGGACGAAGTCGCACGTCGTGCCAATGCCCTTCGCGGCGACTACTACCGATCGGATAGTTCGGGGGTACGCTGGGAGCAGTTGTCATACCGTGGGGTTCACATGGTGGAGGCGTTCCTGATTCGCAAAACCGACGACGTCCTCCTTGGAAAAAGCGAGCCGTTCTATGTGGTCATCGAATAGCGGTGGTGGAGTGCGGTTTCGTGCAGTTGATGTCGAGTGTGGAGCGTATGCAATCTGCTCAGTGCAACTGCATCAAACTGGGCACAACGGCAGAATGCCCACAAAGTCCGAAGCGGTCGGACAAGCGAAAAGCGTGACCGGCAGTTCCTAGCCGGAAGTGTAAAATCGAGGTGGGTACCATGAAGCTAACGTTCGCAAGCCGCCGAGCGGCATGCTGGGGAACGGCCCCTCCGGCCGAGGACAAAGTCGTCCGCTGAAGAGGGCGGTAGGATCAACCCTATCTGGAGTCCGAAGCGGCGCAGCCTGCCGACCTTCTGCCGGAACGCCGCGTGCTCAGGGTTGCGCCGTCAGCTGCAATGACCGCTCTGGTCAGCCTAGCAAACCACTAGACCAACATCTAAATTGGCGGTATGTGCAATCACTACCTCTCTCCGGAGGAGGCCGAAATAGAGCGCTTCTGGCAGATTGGTCGGCGCAACCAATGGCGCGGCCAGATGGAGATCTTCCCGCGCTCGCTTGGCCCATTCGTCCGCCCCGTTCGCAACACGGTCGACCGCGAGCTGGTCGTCGGGCAGTGGGGTCTGATTCCCTGGTTTGCGAAGACCCCGAAGTTGCCCTATTCGACCAACAATGCCCGGTTCGAGGAAATCACGCAGAAGGCCTCCTACAAGCAGTCCTGGGCCCACGGTCGGCGCTGCATCATCCCTGCCTGGTCGTTCGACGAGCCATGCTGGGAGTCCGGGCACAACGTGTGGTGGCGCTTCCGTCGTGCCGATGCGGCGCCGTGGGGATTGGCCGGACTATGGAATGCGTGGCCGGATCCGAGCACGGGCGAGGTGATCGAGAGCTACACGATGCTCACCATCAATGCAGATGAGCATCCACTTATGTCGCGCATGCACCGCCCGGACCCGCGTCGGCCTCCCGATCATCAGGACAAACGCAGCGTGGTGTCCATCGAACTGGCCGCAGTGGAGACATGGTTATTCGGCCCGCTCGCTGACGCCGCAGCATTGATGCGCGCTCCGCCGGTTGAGGTAATCGACGCTGCGCCCGTCGAGTGATAGCAGAATCCACAGATGCGAAGACACGATACCGAGATAAAGCTCACCGTCGAGAGCGCGACCAGCATGGAGTTCCGCATCGCCAAATTTCACTCGGCGCCAGCCGTGTTGTCGACTCGCGGTCTGTTCAGGTCAGCGCCCACGGTGCGGTCAGCCTGGTGCGGGTGTTTTTCACTTTCCGGGTACAGCAGGGGTCAACACGCCGGCTTCGCGCATGAGCTTGAGGTGCAGCCGGGCCAGTTCGCGGGCGTCGCTGCGGCCAAGCACCTGGCACAGTCCAGCGCGGTGTAGGCACGCAGCGCGCACAGGTCGCGCAGCAGCTCGCGCACCGTGGCTTGACGCGGTTTCTTGCCCGCAGTCTGGATGCGCAGGCGCAATGCCTCCGGAATCCCCACAAGTACTTGTGGGGATTGCCGGAATTCCCCCATCGAGCCTGCCGGGCTTGTGGGGATTTCCAGCGGCAAGAGCACTTCTGCGGCCTCAAGCGCGGCAGAGATGTCCGCCAGCACGCTGGCCTGGTCAAGCTCGCTCAATTCGTCACAAGGCTTGTGACGAATCGCGGGGGTACGGTTCGGGACCCTATGCTCTGCTCCAGAGGCATCGACGTGGTACCAAGCGGTCTTGCCGTTGCAGGGATCGGCGGTAGAGATTGCCTCCCTGCATCTTCTGCGTCCCGACGACCATCTGCCTACTCCTTCTCGAACCCCTGGCTCGTAAACTTCAGCGTCCGGCTGTTCTCGGTCACGGTGCGAACCACGTTGTCCGGTGCGCCCTCGGGTATCTGCGCTTCGATTTCGATGGTCACCGTCACCATGGCGCCCATCAGCCCGGCCAAGTGTGAAATTACCTCGTCGGCAATCTTGCTGGCATCGCGGCCAACACGGTTAGCGTCTAGCGCTGCTGTTCCGTGAAAGCGTTTGGGCCTGGCTGCCGCCGGTGGGGCGCCCGACGTTCCACCGGAGCCATTTCCTTCGCCCGCGCCGTGGCCCGCTCCGACACCGCCACTCATGCTGTCGACAGGGTTCGCACCGGGCTCGCTGGGTTCCGGCACCTTGCGCTCGGCATCCATCTGCTTGAGTGCCACATCCGGCTTTACTACCAACGCCGGCGAATGGGCGTCGCTGAGATTGACCAGCATGCCGCCGCGCAGGCCGAGATACCGGCAGGAGGTTTCATCATAGCTGTCGGCGAATCCGAAGGCGTCCTGCCAGACCATCAGATTCACACCATCGCTGATTGCATGCAGCAGCACCGTGGAATCCTTCAGACGGGGGAGGTAGAGATAGCGCGCGAAGTCCTCGGCCAGTTGCTTCACCGCGACATGATTGCCGCGCCACAGCGGGATACGGTCGAGTTCCATCCTCAGGCGCGTCGGGGCAAAGCTCGTGAGATAGAGCTCGTCGGTACGCAGTTTCTTGCTGGCGCGCACCGCCAGCGGATCAGTGCCGGAGAGGCGCAGAGCCTCCCAGGTCACCGCGGCCTGTGGCGTGTTCTGCACCGGCACCAGGAGCCACTGGTAGGTTTCCGGCAGGCGGGCGGTCACGGCGCTTTCGGCAGCGGTCTTCTGGGTTTCGGCCTGGGTGACCTGAAACGGCGACAGATTGAGGTTCTTCTGCTCGTCCAGGATCGACTGCCAGGCCAGATACTTCCGTGCCGCCTCGTCCAGATCCTGCAGGCGGGTCTTGTCCGCAGCCAGGAACACCAGAGTATTGCGGTAAAGGCGGGGCGTGTTACCCCTGTTTTCCAGGATTGCCTTGGCTGCCAATTCTGCCGGGCTACCTGCTTCCCGGCTATGCGGATGCTCGGTGCCCAACACCACCAGGCGTGCGTCCAGATCGTCGGGCACGTCCGACCCGGTCTGCGGCATCGGGTGGATGCGGTGAAAGTCGCCGGTACTCGTCAAATCCTTCTTCAGGCGGCGCTCCAGTTCGGCCACCACCTTGTCCGGCTCGCGCTTCAATTGCTCGGCACGGTCCTCAGCCAGTTTGGTCACCGTCGGCTGGGTTGAATACCAGTAGTGCGGGCCGTCGTTGTAAAGATAAGTGGCCGCGCCCGCCATGCGCCGCAGCGCGTCGCCGAACACCGCGGGTGACTCGCCGGGCATCACGCAACCCAGCTTCACACGCCGATCCTCGATGCCCTTGTGCGCGGCCGCCGTGGTCGGCGCCGAGCCCATATAGATGGCGCGCGCCACGCGTCGGCAGGCCGAGAACTTGCCCAGGTTCGGCAGTTCGCTGTCCAGCTTCATCGGCAAGGAATTCGGCCCATCCACATCCTTCTCGATCACCGGCACCCAGTTGTCGGAGAGGTAGCGCGTCAATTCGGACTGAACGCGCGTATCGTCGATGGCCACAAACCCTGGCAGGATCAGCGGGTTGCGGTCGCCCTTTTCCCACAGGCTGTGGATCACCGCCGCCATCAGACGCAGCACACCGCGGGTGCGCTGGAATTTCACCAGCGTGCTCCAATCGGTGTACAGCCGGTCGAAGATCTCCGGATGGATCGGGTAGGCGGCCTTGATGCGCTGTTCGTATTCGCCATCGCGCGTCTCGGGCGGAAACTCGGCCTGCTGGGTGCGGTAGAAGTCCGCAAAGGCCCGTGCTACCACATCGCGCTGCTTGAACTGCTCGGGGTCGTTCATCGGCTGAAACAGGCGACGGCGCACGATCTCGAAACCTTCCTCGGCGCTGGCCGGGCGCCACGACGCCTCCACCCGGCCCACCACGTTGCGCAGGCGGTCCAGTGCCTCACGTCCGCGTGTGCCGCCGACTTCCACGTCATCGCTATGCGAGTGGCCCGAGGTATCCGAGGCCGGCAGGCTGATCACCAGCAGGCAGTTTTTCGCCAGCTTGGCCGATTCGGTCAGCACTTGGGCGAAGGTGAATTGGGTCTCAAAGCCGCCTGCCGGCAGGTCGCTCTGGTCGTGCAGTTGGCGGGCGTAGGCGACCCACTCGTCGACGAGGATCAGGCAGGGGCCGTAGTCGTTGAACAGCTCGCGCAGCACATCGCCGGGGCTGGTCGCCCGCTCGTCGTCGGCGGCAACGCGGGCAAAGGCCTTCTTTCCGCCGAGTTGCCAGGCGAGTTCGCCCCACAGGGTGCGCACCACCGTGCCATCGGCTTTCACCGAGGGGTTACCCGGAGAGATCTTGTTGCCGACCAGCACCACGCGGTTGGCCTTGGGTACGGTGCTGGTTTCCGCCGCGGCCAGGATCGCATCGACGCCTGCCAGGTCGGTCGGCGCAATGCCGGAGAACAGGTGATACAGGGCCAGCATCGAGTGCGTCTTGCCGCCACCGAAGTTGGTCTGCAACTGCACCACCGGGTCGCCCCCCCCTTTGGTCAGCCGGCGCACCGCGCTGGTCAGCATCTCCTTCAGGCTTGCGGTCAGGTAGGTGCGGCGGAAGAACTCCACTGGGTTGCGGTATTCGTCGGTGCCCTCATTCAGATGCACCTGCCACAGGTCGGCGGCAAATTCGGCCTGCTGGTAGCGTCCGCTGGCCACGTCCTCGTGCGGCGTCACCACTTCGCGCCACGGTTTCAGGCTGCCGGTCACGCCGCTCTCGATCGGCTGGCTGCCGGCCTTCCGCTTCTCGCCGCGGGCCTGCTCGTCGAAGCGCACGCGCAGCAGTTCCATCTTGGCCTTTTCCACCTCATCTGCCTGCGGCGCCGATACCGCATTCAGCAGCCGCGCGGCTGAATCGAGCGCGCGGTACGCGTCGTCGCCGGTGAAGGGCGCCTGGTGGGCCCATCCATTGCGCACCGAGATCAGTTCATTGACCAGGCTGCGCTCGGTCTTGCCGAGAATGTGGCGAAACACATCGCTCCACTTGCGGTCCATGACAACCAGTAGCACGGCCACGTCGTTCAGCGAATCGGCGTTGCCGCCACCGAGCCGCGTGTCAGCCAACACATCCTTGACCTCGAACGCCCATCCGTCGCCAAGCTTGGCCTGGAGCTCGCGCTCGACAAAGGGCTTGAGGCCAGCCTTCAGTTGCTCCAGCGCCTTGCCGACGCGTTCGTGATTGGTGATCGCCATGAGTGCTTATTCCTGATCGAAGAGGTCGGCGGTGCCGGGCTTGACTGTATGCGGTGAACCGCTGGCCACTTCCCGCGCCAGCCGGGTGATTTCCGGCCAGCTTTGCACCAGGCCGTTGTAGGCCATTGCATCGACAGCGCGCTTCTTCCGTTCGCACAGGGTGTAGAGGCGGTAGCAGAGTTCGCGGGCGGTTTCGGCCTGGCTGCCGAGTTTGGCGACCAGCACCGCGGCTGCGCTTTCGCCACCGGCTTCGAGCACGCGCACCAGTTGATGCACCATCTCCCACACGGTGAGGCGGGCATCGGTGATCGGGTCCCAGTCGGCGGGGAGTTCGGCCGGTTTCAGCAGGCGCACCTTGCCGGCCTTGGAGACGATGATGCCGGCCTCGACCAGGCCATTTACTGCCGTGTTCTTGGATTTGGAAAGCTGCTCGGCGACGCCATAATCGCCCTCGGCAAAGCCGGTCTGATCGAACCAGGTCAGCGCCCAGCGGGTATCGGCGTCAAAGTCGCCTTCCTGCTCGGCCAGCGCCTCGTCGAGGGTCTGGTTGATCAGCGCAAGCGCGGCGCGTACCGAGAGCGGCTTGCCTTCGGCGTCGAGCACACGGGCAAAACGGGTATAGACCGCCATGCCGGGACCGATGGCAGCTTGCGCCAAGTCCACAGGCGCGATATTGCCGGCCTGCAGATGCGCCAGGGCCAGCGGCAGTTCTGCTTTTAGCGCGGCGACGAACTCGCGGCGGGTGGCGGTGGGAGCGGCAGTTGAACGCTGACGACAGACGAGGACGATGCTGGAGGCGAGCGCGTTGGTGCCCGAGCCGATCATGCGATTGCTGAGTTCGGTGCGCATCGGCCAGGTGCCTGTGATGGCAAAACCGGCCTCGATGACAGCTGCGAGAAAGGTGTCCCAGCCGGTATTGGTCGTGCCGTCGTCGCCGTCGCTTTCGGCCTGCTTGAAGGCGTAGTAGATGGTGACCGGGAATGCAGGATGCGCCTGCTCGGCGAGGCGATGCATAGCCTGTGTCATGCCGTTGAGGAAGAAGGTTTCGGCTTTTTCCTTGCTGCCATGGCGGTAAGGGGTGGCAACCAATTCCTCGGCCTTGGGCACAGCGAGCGTGGAGAAGAGGTCGGGGAAAACGGGCTTCAACGCACGACGCAGCCACACATAGAAGAAGTCTGAAAGGTCTGCGTAGCCGATGTTGTCGTAATAAGGCGGGTCGGTTGAAACAACCTTTTCCGTCGAAGTGGATTGAGTCGCTGCGTCTCGTTGATCAGCGAATCCTGCCGTGACGATGTGTTGACTCGCGGTAGCAAGTAGATTGTCCGCGGAATACTTCACGGCATTCCTCCAACATATGGCGGAATCGCCCAATACATTGGACTCGGGAAAATCCCACGTCATTGGTAGCGCCTGACGTTTGTAGGTCTGCATTACCTGTTCGCCAGATGGCTTCCATGTTGCGACTGAGCTGTTGTAATCGGCCAATCTGTCTATTGCGAAAGCCAAATACACCCCCACCGCATCCGCGTATGCCGTCGCGCCGGCGCCGATTTTTGCGAGGGCCAGTCCATCGTCGGGCAAGCCGGCAGCGATGGCGTCCGCCTTCACCCGATCGCGCACTTCCTGCACCAAATCAGAAAATGTCGTCAGCGCGACGAGTTGGCGGGGGGTGAAGAGGTGGCCGTAGGTGGTCAGGCCGTATTGCACCGTCCAGAAATTGCGCGGGTCATCCGGCAGCGCCGTTTCAGGCCTCCATTCCGGTTGGGCGGTCAAAGCAATAGCTTCCATTTCCGGTGTCGGCGCAAGATAGACCCGGCCGCGATCGCCGTCGGCGACAATCGCCATCAGTCTCGCACCCAAGCGCTCGGCCTTGCCCTCGGCTTTGATGTAGTCGCCAGCCATCGGTGTGTCCGACATCAGACATCTGAAATTCGCCCCGCGCGACAGCTTGGTGCCGTTCTTCGCCCCTTCGGCATCCGTCGGCTTGCCCACCTTCACCGTGAAGCGATAGCTGCCATCCTCGATCACCGGCTCGACATAGGCTTCCTTGCCCGCCTTGGTGCTCAGCATGAAGGTCGACGCCAGCGGGACGGCGACATTGGCAAAGGCCGGATTGGGGCTGTTCACGGTGCGCGCCCACAGCCAGGCGATGACGGTGAGCTTGCGCCCGACATATTGAGTGATGTCGGGCCGTCCCTGCGCCATCTCAGCGGTGACCTCGACCTTCGGGTAGAGGTGGCCAATGCGCTTTTCCGCTTCGTCGCGCATCCACTGGCCGTAGTAGCGCACGTCCTCGGCCAGACCCTGCGCGCCCTTCCAGCTCTTGTCCATCTGCACCC
>Ga0075163_10014454_pt1 | contig 10191 bp, 8 predicted proteins | sample JI1023141ADNA_FD_71478 | JGI IMG/M metagenome (GOLD analysis project Ga0075163, IMG submission 71478) | Wastewater effluent complex algal communities from Wisconsin, to seasonally profile nutrient transformation and Carbon sequestration -... | ecosystem: Engineered > WWTP > Effluent > Algae... | reverse complement strand
TTTCCCAACCTGCGCCTGCAAGTGGATGCAAACTCAGCATTTAGCATGGATGACGCGCCCAGCCTCAAGCCGCTGGATAAATTAAACCTGTTGCTCATCGAACAGCCTTTATTTGAAGATGATATTTGGGATCATCACAAATTCCAGGCACAGTTTGAAACGCCAGTCTGTTTGGATGAAAGCATCATCACTCCACGCCATGCACGCTACGCCATCGAGATGAACGCCTGCAAGATTATCAACATCAAGGCGGGTAGGTTGGGTGGCTTGAGTCAGGGCATTATGGTACATGACATGTGCCAGAAAATTAACATGCCTGTCTGGTGCGGCGGCATGTTGGAAACAGGCATTGGCCGTGCATCTAATCTTGCGCTTGCTTCACTTCCCAATTTTATTTTGCCCGGCGATGTTTCCGCTTCTGACAGATATTACAAACAAGACATCACTAACGAACGCTTTGTCTTGAATTCCGATTCCACTATTGATGTGCCAACCGGTGTTGGCTTGGGTGTGACTGTAAATCAGGAAGCGTTGAATTCATTTACCTTAGCCAAAGTAACTTTGTAATTAATTTTACAGTTCATCAATCTGTTGATGAACTGACTACCGAAGCACGAGGCGTGCAATTTGCTTCGTGCTTTTATTTTTGAAATCATATTGAGATCTGCATGAAAAAAATAAGTAGCTTGTTAATTTGTGTTTTTATCCTCGTTGCCTGCACCCCGGCAACGGCGGCGCCAGTTGTTTCATCTGCAACTCCATTGCCAATTTCAACTGTAACCACAATTCCTGCAACCCCTGCGTTGTGGGTGAGTCCTGCCGTGCCAGACGACCTTCGTGCCGTCTCTCAAACTTGGGACATCCCACTTGTTGATGATGCGGCACTCGCCTCTCAAAAATTGGATGTGATGGATTCAGGCGCTTTGTGGATTTACGCTCTCGTGGCTCCGTTCCCCACTGTGACAGATGACGTGACCTATGCAGATTTAGAATCCGCTTGGAAAGGCGCTTCATCTTCGGGACCGTTGGCTGGGCACGGTTTACTAATGGCAGAATCCACTCTGGAGGCGTTCGCTGCCCGTTGGGGTGAACCAGCTTCCGGCGCGGTACGAAGCGTCCCGTCAGATGAAATGCTGGATATCGCGTGGGGAGATATGTCCAGTTGGGCAATTATTCCGTTCGAGGAAATTGAATCCAAATGGAAAGTCCTGAGCGTGGACGGACAATCTCCCATCCACAAAGATTTCAATGCAGATGCGTATCCGCTCAAGATACATTTTGGCTTGACCGACCCTGAAGCCTTTGCGTTGCCCGAGTCGAACCGCGATGCATCCAAATTAACCACAGTAGTTTTGACCGGCGTGACCGCGCTGGTGCGTGCCACTGCGTTTACGATGGAAACAAAAGGTGTGGATCGCCCGGGCGAGTTAATTCATGACTGGCTATACAATGCAGACGTGACGCACATCAGCAATGAAGTGGCATTCGATAAATCTTGCCCACCGCCAACGCCGGGGTATAAAAATTTTATTTTGTGCAGTGACCCAAAGTACCTTGAATTACTTAAGTATGTTGGTGCGGACATTGTTGAATTAACAGGCGATCACTTTATGGATCGCGGCGCACAGGCTCTGGTGGATACGCTGGAAATGTATAAGCAAAATAATATTCCATATTATGGAGGCGGAGCGAATGAGACGGAAGCCCGCCTGCCTGTATTGATGGAAGTGAACGGAAATAAAATCGCGTTCATGGGTTGCAATGGCAAGGTGTCGTATGTTTTTGTGAAGGCAACCGATTATTCCCCTGGCGCAGCAGATTGCGGCGACTATAAGTTTTTTACCAAACAAGTTGCGGATGTGAAGGCGCAGGGCTATATGGTCATCTTCACTTTTCAACACGAAGAGTGTTATCACTTTGGCCCGTGTTATCAGCACGAGGCAGGCTTTCACGCTGTTGCAGATGCAGGCGCAACGGTTGTGAGTGGCAGCCAGGCGCACTTTCCACATTTGATGGAATTTCGCGGAGACTCGTTCATTCATTTTGGTTTAGGTAATCTCTTTTTTGACCAGATGACCTACGAACTTCCCGATGGTAGTGTGATTGATGGAACCCGTCGTGAGTTCATCGACCGCCATGTTTTTTATGATGGAAAATATCTCGGCATGGAGTTGCTAACCGCCATGCTGGAAGACTTCTCCCGCCCGCGCCCAATGACAGAACGCGAGCGGACGCAATTCCTTTCGGAGTATTTCGCATACAGTGGGTGGGTGCCGCTTTTGCCAACTCCCATTCCGCAGCCAACAGTTACCCTCACGCCAATTGTGTTGCCTTAGAGTTCAGACCACAGACGATGGACGATAGATAAATCGTAGTCTGTCATCCATCGTCTGTGGTCCACAGTCCGTTGTCTGCCCTCCAATAATTTACAACCTTTTTACATCCCCGCCATACCCACTTAACTTCCTCCTCCTAAAATAGCATCATAACCTGAAGGAGGTTTATGATGAAAAATATATTCCAGAAAGTTGTTTTGGCTCTTTCCGCAGCCGCGCTAGTTTTTGCAGCATTCCCTGTTACCAGCGCGTTCGCTGCAGATGACGCGCCGCCAGCATCCAATGAACGGTTGGAAAAAGCTTGGGCGCGTCAATTGCAGGCGTATGAAAAAATTGGCAATGCATTTGCAGATGTTGATGCGCACGTTGCCAAATTTCAGGAGCGCATTGATAAGGCTGCTGAGAATGGCAAGGATGTAGCTGCGCTTCAATCTGCGCTGGATGCGTATACGGCGGCTTTGAAATCTGCCCAGCCGATTTATGCAAGTATGGAAAGCATTGTCACCACTCATGCAGGTTTTGATGCCAGCGGCAAAGTGACAGATGCCGAGCAGGCCAGATCCACAATGGAGCAGATGCGCGCGAAAATGCAGGAGATAAAGTCTGCGATGGATGGGACATTCAAGGCATTGCGAGAAGCGATGAAAGCCTTCCGCGAAGCGAACAAACCCGCCGAGCCCAAAACAGATCGGGATTCTTAATTTGACCTTTTGCAAAAGTATAAAGATCTGCCACTGAGGCACAAAGACACCGACGTGTGCCCGAAAGGGTAGAACACCAATCAAAAACTCCGAGACTCTGCGTCTCAGTGGCTCAAAATGGTTTTTCAGATGCCCCCACTACAACGTATGCAAGAGGTCTATTCATTCATAAAAGCAGGCGCAATAAGTATTGCGCCTGCCTGCTTGATCTCCTCATTTATTCAACAAGCGGTAAAATAAACGCCGTTCATCGTTTAATCATTTCAGATCAGAATGAGGTAATCATGCAAAAGAAAGTCATCCACACTGAAAAAGCCCCGAAGGCAATTGGTCCCTACTCGCAAGCCATCCGCACTGATTCGATGATCTACACCGCCGGCCAGATTGCTCTCGACCCCGCTACAATGGAATTGGTTCCAGGTGGAATTGAAGAACAGACCCGTCAGGTGCTCAACAATCTCCGCAGCGTTTTGGAAGCGGCTGGCTCCAGCCTTCAGCATGTTGTGAAGACGACTGTTTTTTTGAAGGATATGAATGACTTCCCGAAAATGAACTCAGTCTATGCGGAATACTTTGGCGAAACCCCGCCTGCTCGCAGCACTGTTGCTGTGGCTGGCCTGCCCAAAGGCGGCATGGTTGAAGTTGAAGCGGTTGCATTGATTGCCTGATCCATGTCATCTGAATTGATCCTGCTGGTAGACGACGAACCATCCATTATTCAGCTCGCGCGTATGTACTTCGAGCGGGACGGTTTTCGCGTGCAGGAAATTTCGGATGGCGAAGCAGCGCTTGAAGCAGTTGCAAAGCAGCAGCCAGCGTTGATCGTTTTGGATGTGATGCTCCCCAAATTGGATGGTTTTGAAGTTTGCCGCAAGCTGCGCGCAAGCGGTGACCAAACTCCGATCATCATGTTAACTGCGCGCGATGAAGACATTGATAAAATTCTTGGCCTCGAACTCGGTGCAGATGACTATCTCACCAAGCCGTTCAATCCGCGGGAGTTGATTGCCCGCGTCAAAGCCATCCTTCGCAGGGGAGATGTTAAAAAGCAGACGGATGGTAAAGCTGTCCATCGTGGTGACCTGAGCATTGACCCCATCACACGAGAAGTACGCCTCGCTTCGCGGACCCTTGACCTGCGTACCCAGGAATTTGATCTTTTGCTTACTCTGGCAGAACAACCCGGACGCGTGTTCACCCGCGAACAATTACTCCAGCTTGCCTGGGGATTTGATTACTACGGCCAGACCCGCACTGTAGATGTTCATATTGCTCATCTCCGTAAAAAGTTGGAGGGCGGCTCAGTGAAGATCGAAACAGTTACAGGCGTAGGATATAAGTTAGTCACGTAATGTTCTCATCTCTTCGTTCCCGCCTCTGGTTAAGTTACGCCTTCATTATCATCACCGCATTGGGTCTTGTGGCGATGATTTTGTTTATCTATCTGCTGCGTAACCCGATTTCGTACCGCCAGACATTGGAAAGGTTGCAAGCCGTACAGACGATTGTGGTCGAGCGGGAGAATGTGCCGCAATCACAAACGATTTCCGCTTCGGCAGAGAAGGCTTCGCGCACTTTCAATGTGCGCGTTTTACTTTTCTCAGCAGATAAAAAACTTATTTTAGATACCTACGCAGATCAACAAGTTAAGCTCCCATTTCCACCCGAACGAAAAATTTTACGGCAGAATGCCATTCCGATCGTGCGCGATGTGAATAAGACCGCATGGCTTTATTCGTTGGAACAGCTTTCTGACGGAAGTTATTTGATGGTGGCGTCTCCACGCCCGCGCATTTCCATCTTGAACGTGTTTGACGAGTTTTTGCCGCTTATTTTTCAGGGCGGCGTCTTTGCATTGCTGCTTTCTCTTGTGGTGGCTTTCTTTTTTGCGCGTTGGATCGCTGACCCGCTGCAGAAGGTGGTACTCGCGGCGCGCTCTGCTCCGTCAGCAGAGATTCAGCCTGTAGAAACGGGCGGCCCGCACGAGGTCCAGGAATTGACGCGGGCATTTAATGCCATGGTCGCGCGGATGCAAGCGAGTCAAAGATCACAGCGCGAGTTCGTGGCGAACGTCTCGCATGAATTGAAGACGCCGCTCACTTCCATTCAAGGTTTCGCGCAGGCAATGTTGGATGGCACCGCAGATACGGATAAAGCTCGTGAGCAGGCTGCGCAAGTTATTTATACCGAGTCAGGAAGAATGCACCGCATGGTTTTGGATTTGCTCGATCTTGCACGCCTCGATTCAGGGACGGCGGATATTACGATGAGCCCCGTCAATATGCCTGCGCTGTTGAACGCAATCGCGGAAAAATTCTCGCCGCAGTTGCAGAGGGCGGGCGTGAATATTGAAGTGCAAGTTTCACCAAATTTGCCAACCGTTCTTGCAGATGGTGACCGCATGGCGCAGGTTTTCACCAATCTTGTAGATAATGCGCTTAAGTTCACTCCGCACGGTGGACTGATCTCTTTACGGGCTTCGGCTGCAAATAATGAAATGCTCATCTCTGTGACGGATACCGGTGCGGGAATTCCAGAGGAGGCGCAGGCGCATATCTTTGGGCGGTTCTATCAGGCAGACCCTGCACGCAAGGGCGGTGAAAGCCACGGCGCGGGCTTGGGGCTGGCGATTGCGCACGAGATTGTGCAGGCTCATGGTGGTAGAATTAGCGTCCGCAGCAGGTTGGGGGAGGGAGCAGCCTTTGAGGTTTCGTTGCCTCTTGCTCCCAAAGCTGCCAAGACAACAGCCCGTAAAAAATGAAATCTTCTCGCCGCCTCTTTTTGGCGGCGAATCCTTGCCTGAAACCTGAGAATGACCACTCCACACCCCTTTGTTTCCATCATCGTTCCTTGCTATAACGAGGAAGCCACCATCCGTCACTTGTTGGAGGCGGTTCTCGCGCAGACCTATCCGCGCGGGCAGGTGGAGCTTGTCATTTCAGATGGCCTTTCCACAGACGGCACGAGGGATGCGATCGCTGCTTTCCAGAAGGAGCACACGGATTTATCCGTGCGGGTGGTGGATAATAAAGTGAAGACGATTCCTTCGGGACTGAATCAGGCTATTCGCGAGTCCAGAGGCGAGATCATCATCCGCTTGGACGCGCATTCGATGCCCATCCCCGAATATGTGGAGCGTTGTGTGGCGGCACATCAGGCTGGCATGGGCGAGAATGTGGGCGGCGTGTGGGAGATCCGCCCGGGCGCAGAGACATGGATCGCTGAATCAATTTCGTTTGCGGCGGCGCATCCATTGGGTGTGGGAGACGCGATGTATCGCCTCAACGCAAAAGCGGGCGCAGTGGATACCGTTCCATTCGGCTCTTTCCGCCGTACGTTGATCGAAAAGATCGGTGCATTTGATGAGACCTTGCTTTCCAATGAAGATTACGAATTCAATACCCGCGTGCGTGAATCTGGCGGTGTTGTCTGGCTCGACCCATCTATTCGCTCGGTCTATTTTTCAAGAAGCACGCTTGGAAAGCTCGCAACTCAATATTGGCGCTATGGATATTGGAAATTTCAAATGCTCAAACGCTATCCGCACACGTTGCGCTGGCGGCAGGCGTTACCGCCCGTGTTTGTATTAAGTTTCTTCACCTTGTTTGTGTTATCCTTATGGATTATGTTCGCGGGCTATGTACTCGCGGCGCAGGTAATTATTTATTTTTCAATTTTAGGGCTGGCTAGCTTAAAGCTGGCGATCAATAAAAGGAAAGGGTTTCTACTGTGGGGGTTGCCGTTCGCAATATCCACCATGCATTTTTCATGGGGTGCGGGCTTTTTATGGAGCGGCGTTCTAAGTTTGTTTAAGAAAAATGACTGATATTTACCGACCTTCATTACGATTACGCCCGAGCGAACAGCGCACTATTTTATTGGTGGGCGATTTTATTGCATCTGTCAGCGCCATGGGCGGCGCAATCTTTTTTTGGTATCAATATTCTCTTTATAAGTTAATGGACAGCGGCTTGTCGCAAGCGAGAGCCGAGCGCTTAATCTCGTTTGAAGTCCCGTTGTGGTTTTACATTCTGCCACTTATCTGGCTGCTGTTGATGGTGGAATCATACGACCCGCATTCGGCAGGCAACTGGCGAAAAACCTTGCGCGGAATAGCCGTTGCGCCCATCGTTGGTTTGCTGGTTTACTCCCTGCTTTTTACGATTAATCTTGACCCGAACTCTCTCCCGCGTATCGCGGTGGGTGCTTTCCTTGTCATCGCTTCAATCTTAACGTTGGGCTGGCGCGCCATCTACATCAGACTCTACACTTCATCAGGGTTGATGCGCCGTGTACTGATCGTAGGAGCAGGCAAAGCCGGTCATTCCCTTGCAGATATTTACCGCAAACTTAGCCCGCCGCCATTTATTTTGCTTGGCTTCATCGATGATGATTTGAGAAAAAAGAGCAAATCTTATTTCGGTTTTGCCGTTTTAGGGACAAGTGAACACCTCCTTGATATTGTTGAGGAATATCGCGTTTCGGATATTGTTGTTGCCATTAACGGCGAGATTAAAGGCGAGACCTTCCAAACGATTTTGGATACGCAGGAACGCGGTGTGGAAATTTCCCGTATGCCGATCATGTACGAAGAGTTGACTCAACGCGTCCCCATCGAACATCTCGAATCCGATTGGGTCATCCGCTCTTTTGTGGATCAGGTACGCGTCAGCGGCACGTATGAGCTAGCCAAGCGTCTTATGGATATTCTCGGTGGGTTTGTAGGGACATTGGTTTTCATGCTTCTTTTTCCATTTATTGCATTTGCAATTTTGGTGGAAAGCGGCTTTCCTATTTTTTATTCCCAAACCAGGCTTGGCAAGGGCGGTAGTGTTTTCAGGATCTATAAATTCCGCACCATGAAGCAGGATGCAGAGGCAGACGGCGAAGCCAAAGCGGCTGTGGAGAATGACCCGCGTGTGACCAAAGTGGGGAATTTTCTGCGCCGCACCCGTTTGGATGAGATGCCTCAATTCTTGAGTGTGCTGCAAGGTGAAATAAGCCTCGTTGGCCCGCGCGCGGAACGTCCCGAACTTGTGGCAGAATATCAAAAGCAGATTCCTTTTTACCGCGCAAGGCTTTTGGTGAAGCCCGGCCTTACAGGCTGGGCGCAGATCAATTATGGATATGTTGCCACGATCCGCGAAACCGTGGTCAAACTTGAGTACGACCTGTATTATATTAAACATCGCACGTTGAACATGGACATGAATATTGTCTTACGAACCATTGGAACAGTCATAAGAAGGACAGGTAGATAATGAAATATTTAGTAACTGGCGGCGCAGGATTTATCGGCTCTCACATTACCCGCACTCTTTTGGAAAAGGGAAATCAAGTCCGTATTTTGGACAACTTCTCTTCAGGCAAGCGCGAGAATTTTAAAGGTTTGGATGTCGAACTGATCGAAGGCGATCTGCGTGACACATCCAAAGTTGCAGAAGCTGTCAAAGGCATGGATATTGTTTTCCACGAAGCCGCATTTGTTTCTGTTCCTGAATCAATGGAAAAACCATTGGAATGTCTGGATGTAAATGTGACGGGTACATCCAATGTGTTTGAAGCCGCTCGTAAAGCGGGAGTCAAACGGGTGGTGGTTGCCTCCAGCGCGGCAGTCTATGGTGATTCAGAGGTTATGCCGCTCTTTGAGGAAACGCCCCTTCGTCAATTGTCACCGTATGCCACTTCCAAACGCATTGACGAAAAATATGCTGAATTGTTCACAAATCAATTTGGCTTGGAAGTTGCCGCTCTCCGTTATTTCAACGTCTACGGCCCGCGCCAGCGACCTGATTCCATGTACGCCGCCGCTGTTCCGATCTTCATCCGCCGCATGTTGGATAACAAACCCATCACCGTCTATGGCGATGGCGGCCAGACTCGTGATCTTGTTAATGTCCGCGATGTGGTGCAGGCGAACTTGCTCGCATCCGAACATCCTGCTGCACCTGGAAAAGTTTTCAACGTCTGCACCGGTGTTGAGACGCGCTTGCTCGACTTGCTCGACATCCTCTATGAAATCTTCCCGAACGCTCCCAAACATGTCCACGATGAACCGCGGGCGGGTGATATTTACCGCTCCATCGGTACGCCGAAAAAGATCGTGGAAACCCTCGGCTTCAAACCTCAAGTCACATTGGCGGAAGGGTTGAAGGAAGCCGTGGAAGAAATGAAGAACGCTTAATTGACAATTGTCAATTGACAATTGTTTCCCCAATGGCCTCTCGAACTCACATCCGTAACCGTTTTGTCTTAATTGGCGATATTGCCCTCATCATCGTTTCGGTGCTGGGCAGTTTTGCCTTGCGGTTGGATGTGAGCGAATTGCCGTTCTATTTCCCTGCCGCGTTGATGATGTGCGCAGTGGCATTGCTCGTAAAAATTCCCATCTATTATTCCTTTGGCTTGTATCGCCGTTTGTGGGTCTATGCCAGCACGAGTGAACTTCGTCTCATTACAGTGGCTGTAACCACTGCCACTGTGTTGACTTCAGGCGTCATGCTTTTGCTCATCAACTTCAAGTTATTACAACCTGGTATGCCTCGCTCTGCGCTTGGCATTGACTGGCTTCTCTCGCTTGTCCTCATTGGCGGCTCGCGCTTTGCCTTGCGCATTCTCGCTGAACAGAATACAACTTCCCGCGAAGGAAAGTCCAAACGCATCCTCATCATTGGAGCAGGGGATGCGGGCGCGCTCGTTGTGCGAGAATTGCAAAAATCATCTCAGCTAAATCTCGTTCCTGTTGGCTTTCTGGATGATGACCCCGCCAAGCAGAAGCATCAAATTTATGGCGTCTCTGTGATTGGCAGGGTAAACAAAATTGCAGATGTTCTCGACAGCCACCGCGTGGATGAAGTCATCATCGCCATTCCCTCTGCACCTGGCAGTATCATTCGCCGCGTCAATGACGCCTGCCGCCAAAAGGGAATTTCATCCCGCACCATGCCAGGGATGTATGAATTGATTGGCGGCAAGGTCAGTGTCAACCGCCTGCGTGAAGTGGATATCACCGACTTGTTGCGCCGCGAACCCGTCACCATTGATGACCATTTGGTCGGTTCCATTCTTAGTGGCAAACGCATCATGGTCACGGGCGCGGGCGGTTCCATCGGACGTGAGATTTGCCGTCAGGTGGCGCGTTGGTCTCCTGCTGA
>Ga0075163_10014453_pt1 | contig 10191 bp, 8 predicted proteins | sample JI1023141ADNA_FD_71478 | JGI IMG/M metagenome (GOLD analysis project Ga0075163, IMG submission 71478) | Wastewater effluent complex algal communities from Wisconsin, to seasonally profile nutrient transformation and Carbon sequestration -... | ecosystem: Engineered > WWTP > Effluent > Algae... | reverse complement strand
AATGATCCGAAACTAGACCGATAGAAATCAACTAACACTGGATTAATCTCATTACTAGTAATCTTGTTACGATAGGGCAATTCCATTGTTTTATTCTTTTGGATTAAGCCAATGGCTCTAGATTAAGCCATTGGCTTAATCTTAGACAGGATCTATCAATTCTTCAACTGACATCGGAACACTTGACTCTTATGTCGGTAGTAGACAACGACTAAATTCATAGATCTTGACAAGATAAAGAAACTTTTCTCGGTTCAACAGTGTTCGATTTTGAGGTACAACTTTCGGCAGTAGAGTCTCAAAGACTTCATTAATAGCGTCCGAAGACCAACGATCATAAGCACCAGGTCCTGATGGACTCAAACGATAGACATTGAGGATATTAGAGAAATCTTCATCGTTTCCAACAAAAACCTCATATGATTGCCAGTATCGTTTACCGGTGCGAATACCATAAGTAGATTCTTGCAATTCTGGAGAATATGTCTTATGAATTTTTTCCACTTGTCTCATTAAATCTAACACAGTAGCTGAATCATGTCCAAACATGTAAATCAAATACAGTAGATCTCGGTCATATTCGTTCTTCTTCTCTTGAGTCATCGTTGAAAAGAGATATGACGATGGCCTGCCGCGTTTGACATCTGGTGGTGCCATATAACTATCACCATCTCGTGGTCTCTTCTTTATCGTCGATGTTTCATCCCCCAGAGCGGCTAATTCAATACGGCGACGCTCCCAATAAATCTTTGCTCGTGTTGAGTTATTGATACTCTCAAGCTCAGCGGCTTGAAGAAGAGTTTGAAACTCTCCCCATCCTTCTGATGTTAAGATATCAAGATGTGGAGTTCGTGCAAAACGCACTGTAATGTCCATATTCATTAGCGTATTAATTATCTCAGTTCCGATTGTGCAGTCTCGACAAAATCGATCAACAGCAGCAAAGACAATTTCAGATGGTCGCTCTTTATTCGGTAGAGCCAATAAATCATCAATGTGTTGCTTCATAACTGGATGAATTCGTCTAAAAGAAGAACCCTTCATAGTTACATACTTTACACGTGCTAGTGAAATACCTCGTTTTGTAAGATATGAACTCACTTCAAAACGCTGGTTAGTAAGACTTTGGTCTTCGGTACTAACTCGGAGAAATACAAGTACGGATCTCATGATGGACAATGAATGTTTTGTTTCTCGAAAAAACAGATGTTATGTTCAATTTCGAAAATTGAGCCTAGTAGAAAATATCAGGGCAAGTCTTTACTGTATCTTTGACTAGCTTCATTGTTGTCAAACGATAGGCTTTGGATAAGACTCTCAAAATTTGTTTGATACCATATGGGATAAATGAAAACATTCTCTCGGAAATATCATAGAAAAATGCCCATCCGAACATCGATTGTTAGGGGATATAACCCCGATCGATCTATAACGCCGCCAAAAAAGTCCGACAAAAAGGCGAACGTTACCAAAACTTTCGAAAGGTTCACTGTTGCTATGCGGCGTAATATCGCTCGACATCACAAAGAGGAAGATACTTTCAGACGACGTATTATTCGTGAATTTGAAGCTAGTCTCAAGAAGATTAAGAAGCAGATGGAGAAGGAATACAAAGACTCTTTGAAGCCTGTTCCTGAAGGTTACTTTCGTAGCAAGAGAACTAATCGGATTATCAAGGATACTCCGAAGAATCGCCTCAACGAAACGTTACCCACAGAAAGTAAAGAAGAGAAGGCTGCAAGAACCAAGGCTATCTTAGACGAGCGACTAAAACTCATCGAAGATGAAACCGATGATCGTGTTAAGCACGCAATGGTTCGAGCTCTTGGAATTCTCGATTTGTTCACTTGGCGTATTATGTCCTATGAACAGAAGATAGTTTCGATTAAACGAGCAGCTATTAAAGCGAAGAAGTTTAACGATGCTTATGGCGACTCGGAGATTAAGAAGCGTGTTCGCGATCCTGCAAAGGTAGCGAAAGCTCGAACTCGATTGAAGTATGTTGACGCCCCTCGAGCAGCTGGTAGCCCATTTGATCTACCGGAGCTAGCTGACTTTGCTTCCAACGATTCGGACAGTGATTTCGGAGACACTTGTAGCGAATCTGTAGCTGATAGCGAAGATTACTCTGGATCTGAATCCGAGCCGAAGAACAAGCGACGTTTCGAAACCGATTGGGACAAGATCATTGATCGTTCATCTATGCCTCTCCGCGATTATCAAGTCAAGGCTGTTAAGTGGTTGAAAGATCATCATGGCCTTGTCGCTGCTTTTGATGTTGGTTCTGGGAAGACATTGACAGCTGCTACAGCAAGTGTTTGTCTTCTAACTGCTGGTGTTGTCAAGAAGGTTATAGTAGTCTCTCCTAAGAGTCTCTTCGATAACTTTAACAAGGAACTCGATGCTTTCATTGGTGACAACGATTTTGACTTTGACGAAGCTTATGAGAATTACACTCATACAAGCTTTATCAACAACTTCAAGAGCAATCCTTACTACTGTGATGATGCTCTACTTATCATTGACGAGGCTGCTGAATATCGGACTAACATCAAGGATGATGGTTCTGGTAAGTCAGCTTACGCGATGATCAATTGTTGCATTCGTGCTAAACGAGTGCTGTGTCTCACGGCAACGCCTTTGGTTAACAGCTTTTCGGATGTCACCAATCTGGTGGCCATGATTCGTGGTGAAAGCCCTTTGGCTATGCCACCTACTCTTGCTGGAAAGGTTGATTATCTTAAGGGAGTCTTCGCTTTCCATACGATGGCAACATCGAAGAATGATGATCCTGCTAGAACAGATGGAGGCTTCAGTCCAGACTTACCAACTAAGCGTTATCATGATCATGTGTTCGAAATGGATGACTCATACTACCGTGAGTACTTGAAAATCCAGCGTTCAGCTAATGATGAAGCTGCAGCTCTCAACGCTAAAGGCAAGAAGAAGGATCCATTTGCCTTCCTTACTGGACTTCGTCATGCTATGAACAGCATTCAACCTAATCCAAAGATCGAATGGGCTCTTGATCGGGTCGCCGACCTAAAGCTCAAAACGATTATTTACTCTGGCTTTATCGACGATGGTATCCGAATTCTTGAGAAAGGTTTAGAATCGCGTGGAGTAGAATACCGTGTTATTACCGGTGAACTTGATAAAGATACTCGTGCTAAAGCTGTGAAGCTGTACAATGATCGTAAATCTGATGTTAATGTGCTACTGATTTCTAAAGCTGGAAGTTTAGGTCTAGATCTTAAGGAGACACGTGAAGTGATCTTCATCGATCCGTCATGGAACCCAGCTTCTGAAGAGCAGGTTGAAGGACGTGCTTGTCGTATTGGAAGTCATAAACTCCTCGCAGAGGAGTTTCGGTTTGTTGATGTTCATCGCTTGGTTTTGATCAAGCCCCCGATGGACAAGCTAGCACCAGGTGATAACGTTCCTTCTGCTGACTCGTTGTTACGAGGAATCATTGAAGGTAAGAGAAAGGAACTTAACAGAGCTTACCTTTTGTTGAAGAGTCTTGATATCGATCCAGTTAAAGCTGCTAAGTATCGTGAGTTATTCAAGGAAGAGTATCTCAAGGATCGTAATGAAGGCCCGCTCCCAGCAGAGTTTGGCGGCGATCAGGGAAGCAGTGAAGAGTATAATTCAGCAGAATCAAAACATAACACCAGTGGTTTAGTCCCGCCTTGGGAATCAAAGAATGAATACGAAATTCTTTGTGTTCCCAAGGGAAGTACACACGAAGTGTGCCAGAAAGCATTTCGACAATTGTCACTCAAGCTTCATCCAGATCGTAACTACAACGCGACTCATGAAGAGCGTGTTCGTAACGAAAACTGGTATAAACGAGCTGCATCTGCGCTCGATTATATCACAGGAAAGGACTCTCGTCCTATGTTCTAATATGACAGTTATTACTGTCATAAGATTGAAATTCAATAACACCGCCATTCTTAAATAATACCGACTCGTTATGTACTCCTTAAGTCAAGTTCTAGACTATCTCGGGCTGTCTCGTAAAGATGCCATGAAGATGATTCAGAACCCCGATATTTTTGAGGGTCTTACCGTTGCAGCTATTGGAGCAGCCGCTATTGGCACTGGTGCTGTTTCTGTGACTGCTGGTATTACACAGATTTTGTGGGGTACTACAGTATTCGCTGGTGGTGCTGCTGTTCGTCAAGGGAAGCTTATTGGGCAAGAAGCCTTTGCACGTGGAAGACCATTCATTGTTGCGAAACTTCAACGTGCGTACGAACTGATGTACCCGCCGGCTTACTACATCTGTGAAGACGAATGGGAGTATCTCGGTGATGTTCACGATTCGAGAGTTGGGAATCCTCGTTCCATCACGTGTTCAGCACCTCTCGAGGGATCGACTTCTTTGTTTCAGCATGGCTCAAGTCTTGTTATCGGAACATCGTCTGACAACGACAGCGACACCTCGTCGCATCCTCTGATGTCACTTAGCGATCGCGATTAGACCACTATCAAGATCATAACCAGACATTTCTGGTTATCTAGTTGAGAGATTTGGAATAAAACTCATGGTTATTGTTGATAAGATCAACGATTTTATAATAAATCAAGATAGGCCTTAATATTTCTCGAGATTCTTTAGTGGAAATGAAATCAACATTTTCATACCAATTGGCCCTGAAGAGTTTGTTGAACAAGAATCCCAAAACTTGACATTTGGCATTCTCGCCGAGTTTCTTCTCGCTTATCAAGACGTTAAAGTTAGTAAGCAAGTCTTTGTCATGAAGAGGGATGAAATGTTCAAGCGTGTAAACACCAATGACTAAAGGTGATAAATCGTTTGTCGACAATTTGTATTTATCAATATTAGCTAAACATTCTTTGATACTATTGATGATATCTCTTACAGAATACTTCGCTAATGCATCAATACAATCGATTATTTTTTGGCGACTATAAGAAGGATTTGTTTGAGTGTAACCAAGATACTCATAAAATGTTAAATGTTTCTCCGAAATCATGAGTTGAAAAGATAAAGGAATAGTAATATTGTTGCATTTGTCTTTAGCCGCATCAATCAAGAAGATAGAATCTGCTCCAGACTTCTTAACAAGATCCGAAATGGCACTTTCAATAAACTTACCCGAACGCAGATCAGATTTGCGTAGATATGCCAAATATACATTGTTAACACTCCAACGAACCGTTAATTCTGATTGGTTCTGAACGTCTATTGGAGTGTCCTTATAAACAGCTTTCCCTATCTCATTGCCGATAAGATCAAGACTAGTGACAACTTTCTTTTGTTCTTCGTGATTTAGCTTTGGTACGAAAAATAATAGACCTGAATCTACTGGAAGCTTTGATATTTCGGAAAACTTAACATCTAATGAACGACAAGAATTTACCCCTGTACTCTCATAATTTTGAGTAACCGAAACTTTAAACATCACCCCTTCGTAAGAATGATAAAACACACCTTGTTCTAATCCTTCATCGTTAGTATTCCAAGTCTTGACACTATCGTGGAAGAAGCTATAAGCTTTACTAGACTCCATTTTAATAACTAGTTATTATTCACATTTAAGAATGTTCTCCAACTGCTTCTTCGTCTCGCTCATTCCTGGGCGAAGCTCCGGGGTTAAATGCATGAGACTTCTACACAACGCTTTAAGAGGCCCTTGAATCTTCAACGGGAATTTAGATATCTCCCCATTGATCATAAACCCTAAACTCCAAGCGTCAAATGATGCCTTTACAGTGTACATAGATGGTGCCCCAATAAGAGCCCCGTCAAATACTCCGTGGGGCAGTCCATGGGCGCCAAATCCACATTGGCCGCCAAATCCTAGTCCACAAACAGCTGGATTAACCAAATGCGCAGGCGGTGCCCAAGCTGGTTTAGCTAGCGCCAATTGATCAAATCTTACACGAGCATCGCGTTTCGGCTCGCCAATTCCTAATGGCACACCGGGGATCCCCAATGGCACACCGGCGCCGCCGTAGCCAACAAAATATTCAGGTGCATTATGAGGGTATTGGGAATGCATGGCTGGAATTAGCGGAAGCATCTTTCCAACTCGTTCAGTCTTCCCGAAATCTGCTAGATACGCTACATCATCAACGATCAAGACGTTATCAACCTTAAGGTCCATATGCACCTTAGGCGCCTTCTGACCTTCTGGCGCTAATGGATCTAAATGCATTCGTTCAAGATCATCAGCGATTTTGATATATGCCGCAATTAACTTCTTCCATCCATTGACAGGATGCTCCCTAATCATTTTAGCCGCCCATTTGAAGTACACTGTATCTGCGAGAGGTAATACGAAATAAACATTACCATCCGACAAATATGCTGGATCGGAAGTAATATCTGGATTACAAAGACCAATACCATGACATTTGGTCACACAGACTTGTTTTTGCACCATTGGATCAGGACAGCATTGATATCGCTGACATTTAACGGCTACTTTTTCACCTGTCATTAAGTTATGTCCAGCGTACACTTGACCGAAAGCTCCTTTCCCAAGAGACTTTTCTAGTGAATATAATTGTCTTTTGATAACAACTAAGGGGTAAACAGCTGTATATTTCTCGTTAATTTTCAGATCCTTGTTAGAATCACAACATTCGAAGATATGGAATACCATACCTTTATCACAGCGACCTTTGTATTCTTTTGCGATTGTAATGGCGATTGCCAAGATTTCACGTTTAGTGATTTTGCGTCCAGAAGCGTGAACAAGTGCCATCTTTTGATGTCTAGGAAAATTAGTACCAATTGGCATGCATTTTGAAATATGAAAACGAACACTTAAAAATTATTAGTATCAAAACAGATGTTGTCCAGATCTCAGCATTATGCCTACTTTAGAGTTAGAAACCGCTATCGCGAGCCATAATGCGAATCCAATTCTTCCTGATACTACTACATATCAAATTTGTCGGGGCAAAGACTTGCCAGAGAAAACTATGTTTAAGAGAGTAGGTATTGTGCCATATTTCATAGAAGACTCTACCCCATATTTCCTGCTAATGGTAGATGCAAAATTCAATGAGATCACTGATGCTGGTGGAATATCCCGGCGCCGTGAGAAATGGTCTCGTACTGCATCCCGAGAAACAAGGGAAGAAACTAGAGGCATGTTTAACTATTCCATTTCAGATATTGAGACCCGAGGCGTTGTGGTTTACCGCAACGATTTAAGTATCGCTATGGTATTTATGCATGAAGGAACAATGACCCGTGAAAGAGCCATTAGTGTATGCTATGCATACCAATCAAGCTATCAAATGGGTATCCTTAACAATGATAAGAAAGAGACTCTAGAAAATTCCAATATGATGCTTTTAAGTATCCAAGAGTTGAGCAACTTAATGAAAGTCAAGAAACCAATAATTGATGAAGCCGATCCAGAAAGGGTTTACAAGGTATATCGCCCCGTCAGATTTATGTTGAGATATGCGTTCAAGAATTTCTTGAATACCGCTATTGTTAGAATTGAAGATTCTATAGAACAAGAATTACCAGTTCTGGCTGAAGCATAATTATCGACAGGATGTTAATATACATCAATAAAAATGTCCAAATTTCTTGCGGGAGCCATTTTTGGTGTAATCTTAGCCTTCACACTACTTGTTGTTGCATGGTGGGCCAGCACCGTTTCTGAAAGCTTCAAGAAACGTTACGTTCAAAGTTTGTTAGCGTTTCAAACATTGCCATCTAGCTAGATTATAAATTACCGGCTAATTCTAATCTCGTTGATGCCAACAGTGTGCTTCCTATTCTAATTGCGGATCAACTTGGACAATTGGAGGTTCTTCAACAGTTTGGTGCTATTTTTGACCGAACAACAGAGATCTGTTATGTTTCATTGTGATGAAGCTAATATGAATCGTCGATTTTTGCCTTCACACGATAATTTAGCAATTGCTAAATTCTATCATCCAAGCAAATATCGTAACTGCTTTGGCTGTTTAACCGCAGAAAATCCGGTTAATCGGCGATACAAACGAGCCCCTGTTTCTTTCGAGATATGATCAAACTCAATCTTAGGTCTCTTGAACACAGAGTGTTTACTAGTTTCGTGATCAGGTTCTGAATACTCTAGTGTCTTAACGGTACTGCCATTAACAACCGCTGAATTAATTAACCCAGCATCTATTACGGATAATATGACTTTAGTTGATGTATCTGCTCGATGGCAATGATACCAAACAAACCCATCGCCACTAACAGTCAAGAAAGCATTCTCATGTTCATGCTCTCGCTCGCAGATAGGACAAAATCCAGGCCTCAATCTCTTCAAGATAACCATTCGTCCCTTAATATCGGCAATGTCAAAAACACCATCGATTATTAAGTCAACACTCTCACGAATGTTGACAATAACTGCATCGCTCAAATCATCATGTTCAATCCAATCAGTTCGTATTGACTTCTGAGGAACTTCATAGCCAATGATCTTGCATGTTGACGTTAATGAGATAAGACTGGCAAATAAGATTTGATAATAACGTCGAGCTGGATTATCAGACAGCCCTCCCCAAGCAAGTGGCTGCCATGAGCATAATTCGGTGTCTAAGATCTTGATGCGTCCTTTCTGATACTTGGCCGACATGTATGTTCTAAACTGTTGAAGGTTCTTATACACATGATGATCGACAGCTGCAGCAAGATTGAGCTTCATGTTGTCAATGACTTTACCACAGAAAAACTTGTTGCTAACTACATCCGGGAAGCACCAACGATCGACGACGACGTGGTATGAAAGTTTCTGATCTCCCTCAGGTGTCTTACCATGACTCGAGAATACCATGATATCTTCAAGCTTAATTCCGGCACTACCAGGGAATGTCGATGAGATGTCCAAGATGCTTCGAATAAGGTCTTTTACGACAAGCTTGGCTTTCTCAAGTGTCCAACCTATTTGTTCAATGTCTTCATCCTCCGCAGTGATTCCTTCAACGGAAGGAATCACCTGACGCTTTGTGTTAAAATCGATATCAAAATACGGCTTTTGTGGCTGACTTCCAAGAATACATTCAAAGAAGCATCGATCTTGAACGGGGACTTGATATGATTCTTGAATGAAGGTGTAAAACGGATAGTAAATCGAGAAGTTACGGTACTCTAACCATCGACAGATGATTAACGAGTCTCTTGAAACTTGACGTCCCTTCCCTAACAATGGGTTCTTCCCATTTACCAATGTGGAATGCCAATATCGCCATACCATCCTTTGGAAAAGAGATGGTTAGTTTAAACCTATAGGTTTAAACTAGTTGGATTTCATTCACATGTATCCACCTGTTAGGGTGCTCAACAACTTGGCAAACATCCCTGGATCGGCCTGAACAGCCTTCATGGCCTCTTCAACACCCGGAACATCTTGGAACTTCTCAGCCTCCTTCTGACTGACCTTAATGGCGTCTTCAGCCGACCCACCAAGCATATCAATAACAACAATCCAACGTGTTGTCGGATTCTTGATACCCCGTCCAGGGTAATTTGTACGATCATAGATATCACGGTCATCGAATCGTAGCGAGATCATGTTAGCTGGACCAACATTCATTCTGATCCCATGACCGGAGCGGAGATAGACCTTCTTCTGACCGATAATACCTCCCATCATCCGAGACTCAGACAAATCGAAAAGCTCAGGACTTCCAATAACAAACACAACACGATGCATGAGATGTCGCTCTTCAACCATCTCAAAGGGATGGATAACATGACTAGCAGTCTTTGAGACAGGCATTGGTGGATAGAAATGAACATCATATGCCTTAGGACTGTCGGCGCCAACGGCAGTGCGGAAAATAGCCGATACACGACGAATCATTCCAGCAAGCTCTGGTGTTGCCGAAAGATCCTGGCCGATAGGGATTGTAATTGTCGAATGATTAGTTGTTGGAACTGAATTCTCCTTCAAGATATCATCGAGATCAGCCTTCGTCAGACCGAGATCTTCTTCAACGTATGCTGCGTCGGTTAGAACCGTCTGTAGCTGTTGCATCTGGTCTTCTTCAGCAGATTTCTTAGCAAACTTACCTTTCCCGTTACCGCGCGGCATTGCTAGTAGTTTTTTGAAGCTTCTGGTGTTCTAAGACGAAAATAATCAAAACTTAGGTTTACTGAAATTAAACCTTGATGGAAATCTCTATCTCTAACTTTCGCTGTTACTATAAGAATAA
>Ga0075163_10014452_pt1 | contig 10192 bp, 10 predicted proteins | sample JI1023141ADNA_FD_71478 | JGI IMG/M metagenome (GOLD analysis project Ga0075163, IMG submission 71478) | Wastewater effluent complex algal communities from Wisconsin, to seasonally profile nutrient transformation and Carbon sequestration -... | ecosystem: Engineered > WWTP > Effluent > Algae... | reverse complement strand
GCATCGCTTCCACGGCGGCGAGCACGGCTTCGAGACCTGCGAGGCCACGGTGAAGATCGAAATCGGCGGTGAACGCGTGTACACCGTCGCCGAGGGCGATGGACCGGTGAACGCCCTCGACAACGCCCTGCGCAAGGCCCTCGTCACGTCCTACCCCGCCATCCAGACCATGCGCCTCGTCGATTACAAGGTGCGCATCATCGACAGCGGCAGCGGCACGGCCGCCAAGACCCGCGTGCTCATTACCAGCACTGATGGCAATGCCACCTGGAGCACCGTCGGATGCAGCTTCAACATCATCGACGCGAGCTGGAAGGCCCTCGTGGATGGGATTGAGTATTTCCTGAGCAAGCAGGCGGCCTGACCTGACGCGACCGGCCTTTCTCCATTTCCCACGCAACCAGGGCATCTTCCCTTGGTTTGCATGTGGTATGTCACCCGCTACTCTGGCGGCAGCGCTTCCCGCCTTCCTCATGCCCGATCCGGAACGGACCAACCTTCCCACCCCAACGCCCGCCACGGCGGAGGCTGCTGCATCGGATGAAGAAAGCGTGCGACTGATGCTGCTGGTGCGTGATGGAGACACCCGCGCCTTTGAGCGCCTTGTCGAACTGCACCAAGGCGCGGTCATCGGGACGGTTTACCGGATGCTGAACAACCTCGATGACGCCCATGACATCGCCCAGCAGGTGTTTATCCGCGTCTGGAGGAGTGCTCCGCGCTATGAGGCCACTGCGAAGTTCACCACATGGCTCTACACGATCACCCGGAACCTCGTCTTCAACGAAACACGCCGCCGTTCACGCCGCCGCGAAGTGAGCATCGAACAGGAGAACGAGGATGATCCTCCGAAGCACTTTGCTGACCTCAGCATTCCGGGCGCGGACGAAAATCTCGCCAAGGCCGAGTTTCACGACGCTCTCGACCGGGCCATCGAAGCACTGCCTGAAAAGCAACGTCTCGCCGTCATCCTGCGAGGCCGCCAAGACCTGCCTTATGAAGAGATTTGCGCCATCTTGAAGATGTCGCTGCCCGCCGTGAAAAGCCTGCTCTTCCGCGCACGCAATGACTTGCGCAAGAATCTGGCACGTTTCCTCGGAGAAAGCATGGAAGAGTAAGGCGCGGATCGTGTTTACCCGTCAAGAAAGCCAATCATCGGGCGCTTCCGAGAGAGCCACTGGTCCAAGCAAACACCATTCGAGCTCCGACGGGACGCTGCCGAAGACATAGGGCTTGTCGGCGAAACCCCGCCTGAGAGCTGGAGGTGCCGGGTGATATGGCGCGATGATAAGAAGATGCGGACGCATGGGTTTTTTACGATTCGCATGGCAGCCATTGTGCTTCCCAAAACCTGAAGATGAGGGCCTGATGATGGTTCACAAAGGTAAATATGACTTTGGTTGCATGATCATCAGGAATGCGACTATTCTTGTAATTAACATTTCCTCCCGACTAGTGACGCCCGCCTACTACATCGCGAAAGGTCAGAAGACACTCGGCCCCTGCACGCTCGATGATCTGCGGAATTTTTTGGCCTATGGCTCCATTTCGCATGGCGATCTGGTGATGCGTGACGGCGAGCACCAGTGGCATCCGGTGGCATCACTCCAGGAAGTGTCCACCAGCGTGGAAGGCGTTCCAGATGCAAATGACCGAAGCTCATCAGGTCTCTTGCCGCGCCGCCGGACCGTGCGCTACCGCGACTATGAGCGGGTGCCTTTGGAACAGCGTGCGGGCCAGGTGCTGATGTGGCTCAGCTTGGGTTTTTTGCTCTTTCCACCCCTGCTCTGGCGTGGGGCACACGCTGTTTTTTCAGCGCGGATATTCCGCCGCCAGACAGATGAAAACGGCTACCTGACCTGCTGGCCTCGTTGGGTCGAGGTGCTGACGACCGTTCTGATTGTGATTAACGGTATCGCATGGATGTCACTACTCGCGCTGGCCTGGACCCGCGCTGGCCCGCTGCTGCGCGAAATGCTCGATGCCTTTGGTGACGGCCTGAATTCGGCGAAGGCTCTGTTTTGAGCCTCCACCAAACACCTCATGCACGACGCCGGCGCGCACCTACCCAGCCAATCCCGAGCATGGTCAGCAGGATGCCGGACGGCTCAGGAACGTTTTGGAAGAAATTTTGTGTGATGTCCTCACCGATCTGAGTCCCCATTGATGCGCCATCAATGGCCGATGAGGCAAACTGGGTGCCCGCATAGATTCCGCTCATCGTGGCCTCCAACGAGGCCTGGTCAAAGCCGCCAAAGTTGCGGACGAGGTCACTGTTACCATCACCATCGATGTCACCTCCCAACGTGAAGGCGTAGGAGGAGCCCGCGTATTGGTTCAGGACGGCAGCAGCAGCACCACTGAAGGCCCCGGTCAACGAAACGTATTCAGGAAAGTCCGGTGACCTGATGAGCGGAACCCACGCCCCGTCCCCGACCGTGCTGGGATTGCCGTCGATATCCACGAAGGCATCACCACCGTTCGCAATGCCCGTCTCCGGACGCCAAAACTGGACATCATAGGCCGTCGCAAACGCCGAGATGCCAGCATCCGCCATTGCGACGTTCAGCGCGGCAAAGAGGCGAGTGCTGTCAGAGATGGTGAGCCCCGAGGAGGACGCCACCGATTGAGCAATCTGGTTCCACATGCCGGGCACCTGCACAGACCCTGTCGGAGCGGACCAGAAATAGGCCTGGATCAACTGGTCTGAGGAGCGCGTCACGCTGCTGTCAGAGCCCAATTCCTTCACTTGGTTGTAATCGGCAGCGTATTGCCCCGTGGCCAGATAGCCCGCCAGAGTGCCTCCAGGAAGGCCGCTTTGATAACTAGCAGTGCTGCCGATGCCGAAAGTGCCAACAGAACCCCATCCGGCATTCTGGGCAGGGCTCACGGAGGTTTGATTCCAATAGCCAACGGTTCCGACGGGCACATAGCCGACGCCACCAGCCCCGGCCGAACCATCCGTGCTCCGCCACGCCAAGATGTCATTGGCAATGCTTTGCCCCCAAGCGATGCCGTCCGTCTTCGACGAGTTGTCAGCGATGGAGGACATTTGGGAATTGTAGAGGCTTGTGAAACTGGCGCTGGAACCTCCATAGAGGTTTTGCATGATCGTGTTTGCCGCAGTGGCGACAGCGGCCTCAATCGACGCGCCTGCGGGCCCGGACATGGGGCCTGAGGCGGTGTAACTGCCAAAGCTGTAAGGGGTGTAATTGTTTTGAAGCGTTTCGGAGGCGTTGTACATCGCCACATGCAGCATCGCGAGATCGCGCGTGATGAATGGCGCATCCGAACTGGTGCGCATCGCTGACAAGGCGGAGGCATTCCAGTCTGTAACCCAGTCGGCACGGGTCGCGGTCGCCATGAGGCAGACAGCCCCGAGTGAGAGGCGGAACGAGCGCCAGGAGATGAAGACGAAAGAGTTCATTTTAAAGAGATTTGAACAAATCTGTCATAATTTCCATAAACTACAACATTTTTCCCATGGTTCCTCATCCACGCCTCCCTTGAACGCGCGGCGCCGCTTCACGCCTTGCCCCCCCTCCCCGCAGCCTGGTAAAACCTATTAGAAACCCGGTTGCGCCTCTGCAAAGACGCGTGTTTGGATCGTCAGTGCTGCCTGCCCGCGTCTTCAACGCTCTCCTTGCCCTCTGCCTGCTCCTTTCTGCCTGCCGGAAAGAGCCCTTGTCTGAGACAGCATCAGCACCCGCTGAGGCAGGCATTTTCATCCCGGACGGCGCTGGAGATGGCTGCGTCTGGGTCGTGGACAGCGAGCAAAAGGGCCGTCTCTACCTCTGTGGCACGATACACATCCTGCGAGAGGGAGACTACCCGCTGGCTCCAGGGTATGAGGCTGCCTACATGTTTTCCGAAAAGCTGGTGCTGGAACTGCCGCCCGGCGAAGGCTCCAGTCCGGAACTGGCAAAAAAAATGTCCCAGCTAGGCATGTTCTCAGCCGACACCTCCCTGGAGGCCAATGTGGGTGCCGAGGCCTGGACAGCCGTGCAGGCCTGGGCCACGCGGCGTGGGCTTGAAGCTTCCTCCATCAACCGTTTTCGCCCCTGGTTTGTCTCGATCCTCATGACCGCCAAAGAATACGCCGTGCTCGGAGCCACTCCAGACCTCGGTGTGGACAAGCATTTCAGCGACCGCGCTCAAGCCGATGGCAAGCCGGGCGAAGGCTTGGAAACCACTGATTTCCAGCTTCAGATGTTCGCTGCATTGACGAACCGCCAGCAGCAGGAATTGCTGGACCAGACGCTGGCGGAGCTCTCCACCGTGGCGGGCGAGTATGAAAAAATGATCCAAGCCTGGAAGCAGGGAGATCTCTCCGCCCTGCACGCCATGCTGTTTCGTGAGGCGGAAAAGCATCCGGACCTCATGAACCTGTTTCTCACCGCCCGAAACTTGGTGTGGATCGACAAGCTGGACGCCATGCTGCACCGCGGGGAGAAGGCGATGGTGCTCGTGGGAGCCGCTCACCTCACCGGGGATGCCGGCCTGATCGAGTTGCTCAAAAAGCGTGGTCACCGAGTGCGTCACTACCGTGAAGTGCAGGACTTTTGAGGCGAAACTCGTCCTTCAAACCAGTCGCAACCTCGTGAGGTCCTGGGTATCCACCATCCCCACAGGCCTACCGTCCGCATCGACGACGACCAGGTCGTCCACACGGCATTTTTCCAGCGTTGCCAGCACCTCCGCAGCCAATTTGTCCGCCTGGATGCTGATGGGACGCGCGGTCATGAACTCGCTCACGGGATGCTCTGAAATCGCCTGATCACGCTGGAAGGCACGCACAAAGTCTCCATGCGTGAAAACGCCCGCCAGGCCTCCAGATGGGCTCACCACAACCGCCGCACCGCTCCGCGCCATCGTCATCGCCTGCAATGCCTCACGCACGGAGGTGCTAGGATGCACGAGGGCCAGTTGGGTGCCGCTGCGCATCACATCGCGCACTCGGGTCAGCAGTGCACGCCCCAGCGATCCACCTGGGTGCAATCGAGCAAAGTCCTCCTGCTGCACTCCGCGGGCTTCGAGCAGCACCATCGCCAGAGCATCGCAAAGGACCAACATCACCGTGGTGCTGGATGTGGGTGCCAAATTCAACGGACACGCCTCTTTTTCGACCCGCGAATCGAGAATCACATCGGCGTTCCGGGCGAGCGTGGACTGGAGACCTCCCGTGATGGCGATGACGGGCAGCCCGAATCGCTTCAAATGAGGCAGCAAGGCCAGCAACTCCGAGGTCTCCCCGCTGGCGCTGAGCATGATGGCGATGTCACCCGGATCGATGACTCCCAGATCGCCGTGGAGGGCATCACCTACGTCCAAGGCCACACTGGTGGCCCCCGTGCTGTTCAGCGTGGCTGCCAGCTTCCGTCCGATGCTACCGCTTTTGCCCACGCCGCACACGATGATTTTACCCCGGGCATCGACGCAGGCCCGCATCTGGTCGATTGCCCGTGAAAAGGCCCCGTCCACCCGGCCATGGAGGCGGGTGAGCTCGTCGATTTCGAGCTGGATCACGTGGCGGGCCTTTTCACTGTAGTCGGTCATGGGCGGGAATGGTAAGCTGGGATCGGAAAGTGGCAATACAGCGGCTTGGCGGCACCACCAGATTGATTTCCTCCGAGGGAAATGCTTGAGAACAAGCTGCTTCACCGCCAAAATCAACTTCCGACCTTTCCCCACACCCGTTTCATGGCACATGGCTCCACCGCTCCACATCGCGCCTTTATGGGCGTTGCGGGCACCGCGTGCGTCCTGCTCACGCTCGTGCTGATCGGCGGCTGGCGCTGGTATTTCCAGGATGTGGAGAAGCGCCGCGTGATCCAGGACCGGGCTAAGATCCATGAAGCGAGGCTGCGTGACCTGGAGAAACTCGGGCTGGATGCCGAGACTGGCATCGTGTCCTCCACACCAGCGGTAGAAGCGCCGACCGTTTCCCTCCAGTCCATGGCCCCGAAGGAATCGGGTGGCACGGGAACCATTCCACCCTCGGGAGAGTTCAAGACGCTCCCAGCGCAGGAGACCTCGCCTGACTACCTTGAGGCCATCGAAACGTTGGACCGCTATTGGAAGGCGGTGACTGTTAACGAACGGCTTCCCTATGTTTACGAGCCCGACCGTGTGAAGCCGCTCATGCAGGACTACTATGAGCGCCAGAAGGAATCCGACCCCGATCACCACGAGCTCAGGCAAAAATCCCGCTTCATCCTCGATGGAGAGGAGATTCTCTACTTTAGCTTTGCCAGCAGCCGCGTGACCGGCCTCGTGGAAGTGGCCATGCGCCGCGGCCAGAATGGACGCTTCCTGGTGGATTGGGAGAGCCTCACTGGCTTCACTTCACCTGCGTTTGCCGAATTGAAGCAGCTCAAGCCCGCTGAACCCGTCCGCATCCGTGCCTTTGTGAGGCTCTTTGACTACTACAACTACGAGTTCACAGACTCCTCCCGCTACCTTTGTGTCAAACTGATCGCCGCCAACGGTGTGGACACCTTCTACGGCTACGCCGAACGTGACTCGGAGCTCGGCAGATGGCTCGCGGAGCAGCTGGACCATACTCGAAAAGGCAGCCACCTCAGTGGTCATACCCTGTTGGTGAGCTTCCCGGAGAACGCGCAGTCCGATCAATGCGTCCTTATCAAGCGTGTGATCGCAGCTCGCTGGATCACCATGGACAACTGAAGCAGTTAAAAGAAAAACCCTGCCAGCAGTTAGCCGGCAGGGTTGGTGAAAAAGTGGCTCCAATGGCAATCACTCACCATCGCGGCCGATGGCCTCGACGGGGCAACCTGTCAGCGCTTCTTCGCAGAGGTTGCGCTCGTCATCACTCTCGGGCTGTTTGAAAACGAAAGAGTGGCCGCCGTCGTCGTCACGCTTGAAGTTCGCCGGTGCCGTCTCGCGGCAAAGGTCGCAGTCGATGCACTGGTCATCGACATAGTAGGCTCCATTAACGTTGTGGGCGTATTTGTTAGCAGCGTCAGCCATGAGGGTAAAAAAGGGGGTGAGGGGCGCGGATAGTAGTGCCCGCCCCCCTCCTTTCAAACGCTTTTTGCCCGCATTTTGGGCCCCAACAGCCGTCTAAGTCTTCCCAGTGAAATTTACCCGCCCCCTCCGGACGTTCGTATTCGTCTATGCGCATCCTTTGCTGCCTCCTCGCCCTCGTCTCCAGCCTCGCCGCGGCCGCGACGCCCAATATCGTGATCATCTTCATGGATGACATGGGCTATGCCGATGTGAGCTGCTTCGGTGCGCAGGGCTATCAAACGCCGAACATCGACAAACTGGCCGCCGAGGGCCGCAAGTTCACGAACTTCCACGTGGCCCAGCCCGTGTGCAGCGCCTCGCGCACCGCGCTTTTGACCGGTTGCTACCCGAACCGTCTCGGCATGCACGGAGCCCTCGGGCCATCCGCCAAGCACGGCATCAATACCGATGAAATGACCATCGCCGAGCTCGTGAAGCAAAAAGACTACGCCACCGCCGCCGTCGGCAAATGGCACCTCGGCTCCATGCCCCAGTTTTTGCCCGTGAAGCATGGCTTCGACGAATACTACGGCATACCCTACTCGAACGACATGTGGCCCTACCACCCGCAGGCAAAGAAGGGCAGCTACCCAAAGCTCCCGATGGTCGAAAATGACCATGTCGTGGACGAGGAAATCACGCCGGAAGACCAAACGCACCTCACCACGGACTACACCACCCGCGGCGTGCGCTTCATCGAGAAGAACAAGGACAAGCCCTTCTTCCTCTACCTGGCCCACAGCATGGTCCACGTGCCGCTTTTCGTGAGCGAGAAGTTCAAAGGCAAGTCAGGCAAAGGCTTGTTTGGTGATGTGATGATGGAAGTCGATTGGTCCGTGGGCCAGATCATGGACACGCTGAAGAAAAACGGCCTCGAAGAGAACACCTGGGTCATCTTCACCTCCGACAACGGCCCATGGCTGAGCTACGGCGACCACGCCGGCAGCGCCGGACCGCTCCGCGAGGGCAAAGGCACCTGCTGGGAAGGCGGCACGCGTGTCACCGGCATCATGAAATGGCCCACGAAGATCCCCGCGGGCACCACGACGGACTCGATGATGATGACCATCGACATCCTGCCCACCATCGCCCACGTCATCGACGCCAAACTGCCCGCTCACACCATCGACGGCCTCAACTGCTGGCCCATCGTCGCTGGTGAGGCGAACGCGAAGAACCCGCACGAGTTCTACGCTTTCTACTACGAGCAAAATCAGCTCCAGGCCATCACCAGCGGTGATGGACGATGGAAGCTCCAGCTACCGCATCAATACCGCAGCATCGCCGGAGTCACCGAAAAGGCTCAAAACGGCATTCCCGTGCTCTACAAGCAGGTAAAGATCGACCAGCCGGAGCTTTACGACCTTTACACGGACATCAGCGAATCCAAGAACGTCGCCGCCGAGCATCCCGAAGAGGTCGCACGTCTTCAAAAGCATGCGCAGACCATCCGCGCCGAATTGGGCGATAGCCTCATGAAGCAGCCCAAAGGCAGCGGCACCCGCGAGCCGGGCAAGTAAGGCGCATCAGGCCAACATGCCGCTCTCCGGCAGCGTCGGCTGCGGCACGTCATGCTCCTTCAGCGAGCGCACACAAAGCCGTGTGAAGAGCAGGTGCGTCTCACCAGCCTCCAGCGTCACCGCATCATCGCCCGCATTCGTCGTCTCCACGCACACAAACTCTGGATAAGCCTCATCCGGCAGATCCGCGAGCCGCGTTGATTTCTCGATCCACGGATTCCACACCACCGTGCTCAGACTGCCCGCCTTCTCGATACGCAGCTCACGATTCATCACTGGATCATCCACGATCACCGCCGCATCGGAGGCATACAGCCGGTCCACCTCCTGATCGATGACCACCGGCCCTTCCTGCGGCCGCTTTTCAGGCGAAAGACGGCCTTCGACATACTGCGTGCCATGCAAACCGTGGATCGTGATCTGCCGCACATCACCCACATTGAAGTAGCTGTGCAACGCACCGGTCATCGTCCAAGGCTTCGAGTCGGTGTTCGTCACTTCGAGACCCACTTCGAGCTCGAGGCCCATGCTCACATGCAGCCGCGCCTCAAAGCCAAACGGCCACAGCAGTCGCGATTCCGCCGAATCAGACAGCTTCAGCACGATGTCCACACCAGCAGCCGTTTCGCGGGCACGATCCAGCTCCCACATCATCGTGCGCACAAAGCCATGCGCAGGCTTGCTGCTGTCCGCATGCGGGCCAAACCAAGGCCAGCACACCGGAATGCCACCGCGAATCGGCTTGCCCAGTTCGATGATCACATCGGGGCTCATGTAGAGCACCGGATCGCTATGCGCAGGCATCCATTCCATCACATGCGCCCCATGCAGGGCGATGCGGCCGTTGGCGTTGCGATGCTGAATTTCGAGCGCCGGATAGCCGGGCTTGATGTCGATGATCTGGATGCAGTTCGGGAGTTTCATAGCTGGAAAGTGGCCGGCAGCAGCTCGGCGAGGGTTTTGGTCGTGAGAAGACCGTTTTGAAGAAAAGTGACTGGCAGTTCAGCAGCCGCAAACTCGGCAATGACCTGCCGGCAGGCACCACAAGGCGGAAACTCATGCCCGAGTGCGATCACCGCGAGCGAAGCGATGCGCATCCCCTGCCCTTCCTGCGCCACCGCATGAAAAATAGCATTCCGCTCGGCGCAAATCGTGAGGCCGTAACTCGCGTTTTCGACATTGCAGCCAGTGTAAAGCCCGCCATCAGCCGTCACCAGCGCACAACCGACCTGGAAACGCGAATACGGCGCATACGCCTTCGCCGCCACGGCACGGGCACGGTCCATGAGTTCCTCGGCATTCATCATGCCGCATCAAACAGCGGCCTGTTCGATGCCTCAAGCACTTCTCAATCCTTCGCGAACCATCCTTTCACCTTCGAAAAGAGGCCCGGCTTGTCTTGATCGAGGTTTTTGGCCGCGGGATCGGGCGTGGTGGCAGGAACCGGCGTGGGCGTTTTTTGATCCCAACCGCCGCCGATGGCCTTGATGAGCCCCACGGTGGCAATCAGACGCTGGCCGGCAATTTGAGCCGTGGCACGCTGCGTGGCGAGCGTGGTCCGATTGGCCTCGATGACATCCAAATAAGGGCTCGTGCCGGCTTCGTAGCGTGTTTTGGCAAGCATCGCGGCTTTCTCCGAACTC
>Ga0075163_10014451_pt1 | contig 10192 bp, 6 predicted proteins | sample JI1023141ADNA_FD_71478 | JGI IMG/M metagenome (GOLD analysis project Ga0075163, IMG submission 71478) | Wastewater effluent complex algal communities from Wisconsin, to seasonally profile nutrient transformation and Carbon sequestration -... | ecosystem: Engineered > WWTP > Effluent > Algae... | reverse complement strand
CTATTATCCAGAAGGTCATTTGCAAAATCAGTATATGAGACCAGAAGCTGTTCGGATTATGACTATTCACCAATCTAAGGGATTAGAGTTTATGGCTGTATTTGTGCCCGGGCTTAGTGCAAATAAATTTCCGCTTCAAGCGATAGGCGGAAGATCTGTATGGCATTTTATTGATAAGTCTTATATTGTAAATCAGTCCCGCTATCAGTCTGGAAATATAGAAGATGAGAGAAGGCTTTTTTATGTTGCACTAACAAGAGCTAAAAAATATTTATTTTTAACTCGTTCTGTATATGGAAGAAATAATAAAAAACAATCCATTTTTTTAAAAGAAATTTTGGAATCAAAATTTGTATTCATATACCAGCCTTCTTACAATTATAAAGATAAAAAGATTGCGAGTGAAGCACAGGGGAATAATGAAATTACGCTCAACTTTTCTATTTTGGATGATTATTACCATTGTCCTTATCTTTTTAAATTAACTTTTTTTTATGGGTTTGCCTCTCCCCTCGGAACAAGAATGGGTTATGGGAAATCTCTTCACAATATGGTAATGGAAATCCACCAGAGATATGTAGATGGAGAAATCCAAAAATCTGAATTACCCGAAATCATCAATAGACATTTCCATCTTCCTTATGCGACAGAACCTGCGAGAATGGAATCTCTAGAAAAAGCAGACAAATCTATCAATCTCTATTATGACAAGCATTCGGATGAATTTGATAAAATTCAATTCATTGAAAAAGACATTGAATTGGATTTTGGAAATGGAGTTAGAGTAAATGGTAGAATTGATCTGGTTAAAAAAGAAGAAGTAGGTGTGGAAAAGGTTGGGATCATTGATTTTAAAACTGAGGTAAATGAAAATAGAAAAGAGATGACCGAGGAACAATTAAAAATCTATGCTCTTGGCTATAAAAGTTTAACGGGTCAAAAAGCAGATTTTTTAGAGATTTACAATCTTGGAACCAACTCTACTGATTTTAGAAAAGAAATCTTTGATGCAGAACTTGATAAAACTAAACATTTAATTTTGGATGCAGCAGATAACATTCGGGGAAATTTGCTTTCCAAATCCTGTTCGGCACAAAAATGTACTAAATGCAGAAACAACACCATTTGCTTGAAGAAAGAAACAAAGGAAAAGTTCAAAATAAAGAGTGGATAACTAAGCACTTGTTTTTTGGAGGAAAAAAATGATAGAATTCTTTATACGAAATCATTTTATCAGGGGGCTGGGGACGGAAAGTCCCCAGGTCGCCGACAGGCTCCCCAATATATTTTTCCTAAACGAGCGAAGCGAGTTTAGGACTCTATGAAACAAACCTACAAAGGCTATCTAGGTCTAGATTGGTACAATAAAGACAAATCCGTTTTGAATTTAGGGGAAAATGATATGAAAAGAGAAACAGATATTCCCGCTCCCCGTTTGCATTGGGTGAATGAGGACAATGCTTTATTTTATGAAATAGAAGAGTCAGAGGGTAAGGGCAAACGTCCGTACTGGGTAGATAGAAACGACATCCGAGTCAAAGAACCCAGGGCTCTGAACCACCAAAAAACATTTGTAGCAGAAGAAGTTAGTAATTCCAAAAAAAATAAAAAAGGACAGGGGAATTTAATCGAAGATCCTTCTAATATAAAAAAAGAATTTGTTGTAACAACGATTGTAGGTGAAGCATATATGCGTCACCTACAATCGGACAATCAGAATCCAGACCCAACAGGCATGTTAATCAAAGGCGACAATCTATTAGCCTTAAACACCCTTGTAAAACTATTCGAGAACAAACCAGAAGAAGAAAAAGTTAAGTGTATTTATATAGACCCTCCATTCAAGACAGGGGAAGCATTTATTAATAAATACTATGATGACAATCTTAAGCATAGCGAATGGTTAAGTTTAATTTATGATAGATTATCGTTATTATATAAATTACTAAATAATGAAGGCTCGTTATTTATTCATATTGATGATAATGAAATAGGATATATTCTTCCATTATTAGATTTGATATTTGGTTTTGATAACCGAGTATCTATAATTACATTTAAGCAAGGAGCGGCAACCGGACACAAATCTATCAATAAGGGTGCTATTACAGTTACAAACTATATTATAAACTATGCAAAAAATAAAAACTTGTGGAATCCTAATCGGATTTATACAGAAAGAGATCGAGATCCGCGGTATGGACAGTTCATCACTAATATAGAAGACGACTATAAAAAATGGAATATAATTTCTCTCAATCAGGCTTTTGCGGATAGCTTAAAATTAGATCAGAAAGTAGTGAAAAAGGTTCTTGATAATGAATATGAAGAGCGAATAAATGAGTTTGTAATTAATAATGCTTCAAAAGTAATTCGTACTGCTAGACCAGATTATGAGGGAATAAGTGGAGAAGGAAGAAAAACTGTCGATTTATCTAAGAATAATCCGAATGAAATTTATAAGTTGAATAGAGAAAATTTTTCTGATATGTATTTTATTAAAGGAGATAGAATTCTTTTTTATAAAGATAAATTAAAAATAATAGACGGTCAAAGCGTTTCAGGCGAACCGCTTACTAATCTATGGGATGATTTATTATCTAATAATCTACATAACGAAGGGAATGTTGATTTTCCGAAAGGTAAAAAACCAGAAGCATTGATAAAAAGAATTATAGAATTATCTACCAACCCCGGCGACCTAGTCCTTGACTGCTTTGGAGGAAGTGGAACCACATTTGCAGTAGCTCATAAGATGGGACGGCGATGGATCGGAGTAGAAGTAGGTGACCATGCGGATACTCATATTATACCTCGAATGCAAAAAGTTCTTTCAGGGGAAGACCAAGGAGGAATCAGCAAGGCTGTGGAATGGAAGGGAGGAGGAAGTTTTTCTTACTACCATCTAGGCGAGTCTGTCATTTCTATTCAAGGTAAGACTTATGATTTCAACTGGAATCTAAGTGTGGAAGAAATTGCTAAATCGATTTTGTATTATTTTGAATATAGAGAATTAGAGACGAACAACCATGCGTCTCTACGGGAGATTAAAAATTTTTTCTTTGGAATAAATGATGCCGGAGACTTCGCTATCGTACATATTCGAAATTCTGAAAAAGAAAGGAACATGAATCTAACTGAACTAGAACTAAACAAAGCAATCGAAATCTGTAAAAAGCAAAACAAAAAAGCAGGTATCACTTTGTTCACCAACTGCGGTGTGCAGGTGACTAAGGAAGTGAATATAGTAAAAGTGCCAACTGAGATTGTCGTGGAGATGGAGTAATAGATGGAAGGGGGTAATATCCAAATTAGAAATGATCGTTGGCATATTAGTTATATCTATGACCTAATATCTAAACATCATGAAATTGATTTGAATCCTGATTTTGGAAGATCAGTTATTTGGGATGATAAAATGCAGAGCTTATTGATTGAAAGTTTAATGCTAAGAATTCCTATCCCGCCTTTGTATCTAGCAGAAAATGAAAATGGTAGATACCAAGTTATTGATGGTTTACAAAGATTAACCGCTATAAGACGTTTTTTAGACAATGAATTGCGTTTGCAGTCTCTTGAATATATAACAGATCAAGAAAATAAATATTTTGAAACTAGGGAAAATAAAATTGGAATTGAAAGACAATATCAAAGAGTTATTTTACAGACGACAATAGAGATTTCAATTATAGAATCCAGATCTTCCCCAGAGGCTAAATATAATATTTTTCGCAGACTGAATACTAAGAGTTCAGGATTGAGCCGTCAAGAAATTCGTAATTCTCTTTCCTTTCCGCATACTAGAGAATTTCTTAAGTCTTTAGCTCAAAATGAAATATTTTTGGAATTGATTATTAAAAGAAAAAAAACATCCCAAATAGATACTCATGAATTAGTTTTAGGTTTTATTTGTTTTTGGATGTGGAAAGTTAAAAAATATGAAGATTGGAAATTAGAAGGAAATATTCAAAAATACTATGATCATCAATTAGAAAAAATTAATCATCAAAAAGAATTTCCAGCAAAAGAAATTCAAGCTTCATTTGAAAATGCTATGTTGATTTCAAAACATTTATTTGGAGATTTTGCTTTCAGAAAATGTCTACCTAAAGATTTATTCAGGGGCACTAAAATTCTTCCTGTTAATAAGTTATTATTTATTATAATATCAGTTTTGCTTTCTGAAAAAAAAATATATGAAATTCAAAGTAGAGTGCCAGAAGGAAAATTAGCAGAGATATTAGCAAATGAATTTGAAGCAGATCGCATGCTTTTTATTACTTTGAATAAAATGCAGAATCGAGGGAAAGTTGAGTGGCTTTTTGAAAAGCTCAAAACTTTTCTAAGTAATCATTTAGGAGATAAACCATGAATTATTTTTCAGAATTACAAATAAAGGGATTCAAATGTTTTGCAAATGAAAAAATTCCTTTTCGTAAATTAACGATACTTGCGGGAATAAATTCTGTGGGGAAATCTTCTGTAATTCAAAGTTTACTTTTAACAAGAAGCGTGATAGATGAACAAAAGAAAAATTCTGGAGGAAATGTTGAAAGGATAAAACTAAATGATAACTATTTACTGAGTTTAGGTAAAAATTCTGATGTTTTGACAGAAGGCTATCAAGATGACCTAATCGAATTTATCTTCTCTTTTACAAATAAAAAAGTCCACTATCAATTTCATTCCTCAATCAATACAAAAGATATTTTTTTGAAATTAAATTCTTGCCCTAAAATTTCTGATTTGAGTAATCTAACTTTAATTCAGAAATTTTATTATTTGCATGCAGAAAGAATTGGTCCAAGAAAAATCTATGATTTATTTGTATTAGATTATCCTCATGCAGGTTGGAGGGGAGAGATGTCCGCTCAGATGCTTTTAGAAGAAGAGCGCCTACCTGATATTAACCAAATAAAATCTTTTCAAAACTTTTATAAAAATGAGTCAAATGGTAATTTAAAATTTAGAGATCAAGTAATTAAGTGGATGAGTTTTATTATTCCTGGAATAAATATTTCCTCAAAAAAATTGGAAGAAATTAATAATGTCCTCTTGAGTTACAATAATCGCACGCCGTACAATGTTGGCTTTGGTATCTCTTATACTCTTCCAATTATTATAAATGGTTTACTAGCTTCTGAAGGTTCTATCCTGATTGTAGAAAATCCAGAGGCTCATCTTCATCCGTCTGGTCAGTCCAGACTAGGACAATTTCTATCTGTGATTGCTGCATCAGGTGTGCAGGTGATTGTAGAAACTCATAGCGAACATATAGTGAATGGGGCAAGAGTTGCCGCTATGAATCAAAAAATTTCACAGTCAGATATTATCATAAACTTTTTTTCGAGAAATAGTAATGAGGAGTTAAATATTCAAAAAATAGAAATAACTCCGAAAGGTGATTTAAATGAATTTCCAAGAGGTTTTTTCGATCAGGTACAAATAGATATGGCAGAAATCATCCGCAAGAAAAGAGAGGCAATGCAATGAATGGAAATTTAATTTTTCATTCTCAAAGTTTCACTTGGGAAGACTTAACGATTGATCGATCTGATGATGTTGAAAAATTTATTAGCCTAACAGATTATATAATAAAAAAGAATGATAAAATAATTAATAACGAAGAAGTTTGGAAATTAAAACTTTCTTGGGGTTATTTTTCAGACTTAATTTTTGGAGATGTCACCTGTCCTTGGCTGTCTCAAACACAAAAGCAGGATTTAGTAAACAAACTATCTTTTCAACCGGTAGAAGAGAGCTTTCAAAAACTAAAATTAAATAATCCTGATAATAACAATGGGGAAATTGGAATACCTTATCTTTCAATTCCAAATTCAGTCGTTGTAAAAGAAGAAGACTGGTATCAATTTCATTTTGATTATTTGAAAGCAAATGTGAATAAATGGATTTGGAATCATGACTACTTTCCGAATTTGAAATACTGGAGAACGAAAGATGATGAGCTTAGTTATTCCGATTTGGTAATTATTGAATTCATGGATCAAAAATATAAAGGTAAATATAAATCTGCGAAAGAGAAGATAAAAGGATTTTACTCTGTTGCCATTGCAACGGGTGGAGAATACAGGAAACTTACCGCAACGGAAAAAGTTGAATTTTGTAGAAGAGTCGTAGAGAGAAATTTTTATAATCATGAGCAAGAATTAAGTAGTAAAGAATCTCAGTTCAGAGGAGGTGATCAAAGAAAGATTTATTCTATTTTAAAGAATAATAAAATTCTATATCTTTCCATTGATCATGAGAATGGACTTTTCGAAGTATGCAATGAGAGCGGCAAACACCAAGGTGTAATTAATTTATCTGGTGATTGGAAAAATAACAAAGATGATTCTGGGATGCATGATATCTGGTCTATTACAAAGAAATAATGAAAACCTTCTTCCAAACTCATTCCCAAGAACTTGAAAAAATTCTTAAACTCTATAAAGATCGTTATGTCGATACATTTCAACCTGATTTATTTGATTATGTAAATATTAAATCACTCATGGAAGATTTACAAAAAAATTCCATGAAGCATGAACTTAGAAACTATCAATTAGATGCGGTTTATTTATTAGATGCCTTGTTGAAAAACATTGGCAATTATAATGTTTTAGAGCAAACAAATGATACTTTAGAAGTGGAGGCTAATGGCTCAGTTGAGAAAATAAAAATTCCTTGTCTTAGTTTTGAAATGGCTACTGGTTCTGGAAAAACAGTTCTCATGGGTGCCATGATGCTCTACTTTTATAAATCTAGAAATGTCAAAGATTTTCTAGTGATTACTCCGCCCGGTAATTTAGAAATTTATAACAAAACCATTCGCAATTTTGAAAGAGCAGGACAAGATTCTGTTTGGGCAAAGGAATTGGGTTTAAGTATAAATGTAATTCATTCTGAAAATTTTACAAAGACCGATTTATTTCATACAGATAATGACATTAATGTCTATGTATTCAATGCGGAAAAATTTGGGGAGACTGCCAAAAAAACAAAAAATCCAAATGAAAATGCAAGGCACTTAATTGATGAATCTGGAAATTTGATTGGGCTTCAAAAATATTTACAGAAGAAAAAATTGATTTTATTTACCGATGAAGCCCACCATGCTCAGAAAAAAACAAAGGATATTATTAAGAATTTTCATCCTCAATTAATCTTAGAGTTTACGGCAACGGCAGATGAAGACAAACAAAAAGTAATTTATAAATACAATATTAAACATCTGCTTGAAGATGGATTCTGTAAGACTGTGATGGCTTTGGGTGTTAGCATTCCTGCTTCTTACAAAAAGGAAAAAGGAATTTTACCAAATCACGAAAAAATAAAATTATTTACGATTCTACTAGTGCATCTTGCGAAAAAATACTGTCTTTCTTTTGATCCTGCTACTAAGAAATTAAAACCTATCGCATTTATTCGAATTAATGGAACCATTGAAGAGGGAAATAAAATTCATGAATATCTGCAAAAGAATTTATGCAAAGAAAAAGATATCATTAAACTAACGTTAGCCGAAATAGAGAGAGAAGCCTTTGAAATTACAGAGGCTGTAAATAAGGTATATAATGAGGAATACGAAAAAGATGAATCTAGACTTTTGAAAGATATTCAATACATTATTGATAATTCTATTTTCCATAACAGTGAGACTAATAAGAAAAAAGAAATTCAAGAAATTTTTGGTAAAATTACAAATCCTAAAAATCCGTGCGAGCTGGTTCTTTTTTTGAGAACATTAAATGAAGGCATTGATCTTCCTAATATCTATACAATTGGAATTATCAATGATAATTCGTCTAGTCTACTTACATCCGTAAAGCAAGTAATCGGGCGGGGGGTAAGATTGAATAAACCCGCAAGAGAGTTTGATTCTGTACAAAATTCTCTTATAGTGCAAACAGAAAAATTGCATGTTATTTGCGATAAGGAAAAAAACTTTGAGAAAGTAATTGGAGACATACAAAGAGAATTTGGTGTTTCGGATAAGTATTTAGGAATTGATGAAAAGAATAGAAATGAATCTATGAATGAAATAAAATTTTCAAAGAAGCTTCAGGGAAAATTTTTCCCGAAAGTAAAAATGGAACTGAAAATCAAAAAAGAAATTCGAGATAGTTTTAGTATTCTGGAAAACGTTGATGAAATTGTAAGTGAATATTTAAAGTATAATTGTTTTCACAATGAAAAGGATGAGACTATTTTAAAATTTTCTCCTGCTTCTATTTTTACTGAAGTAGAACTATTTGATAATCCGAGAGAAATTTATAATCAAATTAGAAATAATGGGGGACAAATATTTCCATTAGTAATCACAGAGAAAATTCAAAAGAACATTGTAACTCGAATGATTACGAATAGGGAAATTAACTTAGTTCCCGATGTGCCTAGAGTCTATACTATTTTTGAACGATATTTTCAAAGACTTCAAAGTTTACCTTTATATTATTTAGGAATAGATGAAGAGGATGGATTTAAGGCGTTAAATGTTTTTCAAAATACATTTGTTTTCTTTTTTAGAAACTACCTTGAAAAGAGAATGTGTGAATTAAAGTTAGAAGAAAATGAAAATATGGACGGTGCGTCCTTAAATGAATCTTTCAAAGAACATAAAGTATTTATAAGTAAAGACAAATCTATAAATACGTTCGTTAAAGAAAATGACTCCGAAAATTTAACTAAAGCCATAAAGGAGAATATTTACTTTTCTCATTTTAAAAATTCTTATTTTAAATATGTAAAATTTGATTCTTTTACAGAATATCAAACGGCTCAGATATTAGATGAGGTGATAGAATTAGAAGTACTGAGAGACTCGTTTTGGATTCGAAATGAACGAGAAGTGTTTATGGAATATGGTCATCATAAATACTACCCAGATTTTTTGTTGTCCACCCCGAAGAAATATTATGTAATTGAAACGAAAGGCAAAGATTTTTCCAATATTCTAAAAAACTTTTTATTAAAAACTATTTCTCGTGTAAATCCTGATTATGAACCTGTATTATTGTATGAAGAAGATATAAAGGATATTATTACAAATAAGCGATTTTCTTTAGAGTATTTATTATCTTGTTCCAATCAAAATTTCAATGTATCGGAAAAAGAAATTAAATCTGCAAAGCAAAGACTTTTAGATTTTATAAAAAATATTTCCGAGAAAGTTAAATTTAAAAATGCCCTACCAGTTTATTCTTTCCAGGCGGCTTGCGGAAAATTTGGACGATCGGAAGAAGCAGAAGAGCTTGGTTGGGTAGAAGTAGAAGGAAAATCGCTGAATAAAAATTTATTTATTGCTCAAGCTGTTGGACGCTCGATGGAAGATAAAATTTTTGACGGTGATTATTTAGTTTTTGAACTTTACATTCCAGAGAAGGGTGGTTCTAGAAATGGAAAGATTGTTCTCGCTGAGTGTAATGAGTGGATGGATCCTGAAACTAATTCAAGTTTTACAATTAAGAAATATTTCAGTGAAAAAGAAAGTGATTCAGATACGGAATGGAAACACAAACGTATTGTTTTAGAGCCTTTAAATCCTGAATTCAGACCGATAGAATTTACGAACAATGAAGGTGATATGAAAAAGATAAAAATAAATGCTATAGTCATCGGAAAATATAATTTAGAAACGAAGAGAATTGATGGGTTTTAAATTCTTATACTCTAAAAAACTAATATTAGAATTATGCCAGTTCAGATAAAATCAAATTTAGAAATTTTGCATAAGGTAGTTGAGCCTATTGTGCAAAGAGAGATACAGCATCGTAACTGGCTTAAAGCAGGTCAAGATTATCAGATGAAGTTAATTAGTTGGGTTGAAGTGGTTACAGTTAGTTAAAACTTTTCCCCAAAAAACCTTACCAACTCAGTAAGATTAAAAAACAAACTCCTCAAATAGAAAAAAATTAAAAATTCTTTACAGGCTAAGTCATTGTCTAAAAAGATATTTCTACCACGAAGTGCACGAAGGACGCGAAGAAGAACTCAAAATTTCCTAGGAAATTGTAACCTTCGTGATCTTCGCGCTCTTCGTGGTTAATTCAAATCTTAGTTAATATAGAAAGCATACCATGAAAAAAACTTCTGAAGACAGTTCTAGAATTGAGCCGCCCTCTGTGATCATCTGGCAGAAGCTAGAGGAATTGGGTTGGAGTCAAAATGATTTTGCGAATGTGGCGGGGATTTC
>Ga0075163_10014450_pt1 | contig 10192 bp, 10 predicted proteins | sample JI1023141ADNA_FD_71478 | JGI IMG/M metagenome (GOLD analysis project Ga0075163, IMG submission 71478) | Wastewater effluent complex algal communities from Wisconsin, to seasonally profile nutrient transformation and Carbon sequestration -... | ecosystem: Engineered > WWTP > Effluent > Algae... | reverse complement strand
GCAGGACTTCCAGGTCGGCGCCAACGCGGGCCAGACGGTGACCATCACCACCGCCGACCTGTCGGGCGATGCCACGGTCACTGCTGTCACCGGCGGCGCGGTGGACACGGTGGCCAATGCCAACACCGCGATGACCAACATCGACGCGATGCTGACCACGCTGGCCACCGAGCGCTCCAACTACGGTGCCGCGCAGAACCGCTTCGAGGCCACCATCTCGACGCTGCAGGTCTCGGCCGAGAACCAGTCCGCCGCCCGTGGTCGCATCATGGACGCCGACTTTGCCGCGGAAACCGCCAACCTGAGCAGGGCCAACATCCTGCAGCAGGCCGGCAACGCCATGGTGGCCCAGGCCAACCAGTTGCCGCAGCAAGTGCTGCAGTTGCTCAAGGGCTGAGGCAGGACCAGGATCAGTCCCTGCGGACTGATTCGCGCCTGCCGAAGCGGCCGAGTTCTGCGAGGCCGTGGGCGCGCAAGAAAACTATCGCCCCACCGCGCACGCGCCGCACGCCGCGGCGCGGTGATGTCGATTTGTAACAGTCGCTCAAGCCGGCATTTCCGCTGCCGATAGACCTGAACGAGAAGGAGTGAATCTCATGACCTCGTCAGTGAGCAGCGTTGGCACCCTCAGTTCAGCCGGACTGGGCAGCGGGCTGGACGTCAACAGCCTGGTGACCCAGTTGATGGCCATCGAGAACCGGCCCCTGGACGCGCTGAAGAGCACGGCCACGGCGCTCAACTCGAAGCTGTCCACCTTCGGCAAGCTGCAAAGCTACTTCGCAGCCCTGCAGGACAAGAGCAACGCGCTCGTGTCCTCGACGCTGTGGAGCGCCGTGATCGCCACGTCCGGCGACCCGACCGCCGTGAAGGTGGCCACCGGCAGCGGCGCCAGCGCCGGCAGCTTTGGCGTGCAGGTGAACAAGCTCGCCGCCGCGCAGACCGTCACCGCCGCCGCGCAACCGACCAGCGCCTCCACGCTCAATGCGGGCTCCCTCACCATCGAGCTCGGCACCTGGACCGGAGAACCCACGCCCACGGGCTTCACGGCCAAGTCAGGCAGCGCGCCGGTGACCGTGACCATCGGTGCCGGCGAAACCAGCCTGGCTTCGATACGCGACAAGATCAACGGCGCGGGCGCCGGCGTGGTGGCAAGCATCGTCACCGATGCCAACGGCGCCAGGCTGTCCATCCGCTCGAAGGACACCGGCGCCGAGAACGGCTTCCGCATCGCGGCCGCTGAAACGGTCGACGACGGCGCGGCCGGCACAGGCCTGTCCGCCCTGGCCTACGACGCGACCGGCGGCGCCTCGCAGATGAGCCGCACGCAGTCGGCCATCAATGCCGACGCCACCGTCAACGGCATCGCCATCAGCTCGGCCAGCAACACGCTCACCAATGTGGTCGACGGGGTCACCATCTCGCTGGCCAAGGTGACCACCTCACCGGTCGATGTGTCGGTGACCGCGGATTCGGCGAGCGCCAAGAAGGCGATCACCGACTTCGTGTCCGCCTACAACGACCTGGCAGGCTACCTGCACACCCAGACGGCCTACGACGCGTCGACCAAGGTGGCCGGTGCCCTGCAGGGCGACCAGGGCGCCATCTCGCTGCAGAACCAGTTGCGCGCGGTGCTCAACGTCAACAGCTCGGCATCGAGCGTCTTCACGTCGCTGTCCGACATCGGCCTGACACTGGATCGCAACGGCACCATGCAGGTCAACGACACCAAGCTGACCAGCGCAGTGGGCAACCTGCCCGAGTTGAAGAAGGTGCTCGCCACCGACGGTGCCGACACCGCCAGCTCCGGCTTCGTGCGACGCTGGAAGCGACTGGCCGACTCGGCCCTGAGCACGGGCGGCACCTTCGACTCGCGCACCCAGGGCCTGAACATGAGCCTGCGCACCAACAGCAAGAGCCAGGACGCGATGAGCAACCGACTGGCGCAGACCGAGACGCGCATGCGGGCCCAGTACACCGCGCTGGACACGCAGATGGCCAAGCTCAACAACCTGAGCGCGTACATGACCCAGCAGATCACGCTGATGAACGCTGCAAGCTCGAACAACTGAGCCCGCACGCCCCCATCACGGCCACCGCACGACGTGCTGGTGGCCGTTTCGTTTTGTGCTGTCACAAAGGCGGGGATCAAACGCTCAAGTGCGGTGCCCAGCGCCCGATAACTCCTTCATCGCAGCGCAACAGCCTCCAACAGCCCATGTACAGCGCACCCTTCGCCTCCCGCCTCACGCAGAACCGGCAATCCGCCGGCGCCTACCACCAGGTGGGTGTGCAGACCGCGGTGACCAGCGCCTCGGCCCACCACCTGGTGACCTTGCTGTTCGACGCCTACTTCGCCGCCCTGGGGCGCGCGCAGTTCGCGATGCAGCAGAACGATACCGCCGCCAAGGGCGCGGCGATAACGCACGCCGTGCGCATCGTGGACGAGGGCCTGAAAGCCGGCCTGAACCTCGATGCCGGCGGCAAGCTGGCCGTCGACCTAGCCGACCTGTACGCCTACGTCTGCCTGCGCCTGACCCAAGCCAATCTTCGCAACGACCCTCGGGCCCTGGACGAGTGCCGCCAGCTGATGCAGCCGCTTCGCGACGCCTGGACGTCGATCGCAGAGCACCGCGAAGTCCTGAACCGCCTTTGATCCAAAGCGCCATGCAACTCGCCATGAACACCAGTCTCCTCAGCTACTACGAGGCCATCGAGAAAGCCAGCGCGGACATGCTCGATGCCGCCCGCGCCGGCAACTGGGACCACGTGATCAAGCTCGAAGGTGCTTGCGTGCTGCTGATCAGCCAGCTGAAGAACGCCGCCCGCGGCGGGCAGCTGAGCCCGGAGGAGAGCCAGCTCAAGTCCCGCATCATGCAGCGCATCCTGGTCAACGATGCGGAGATCCGCAACCTCGCCGAGCCCTGGCTCGACGACCTCGACCAGATGCTGGCCGGCAATCCCAAGACCCTGCACTGAATCGGCCGCCGATTCCTGCACTGAACCGCCAAACCGGAGTCCGCAGTAATGACCCCATTGGACACCCAACCCGCACCACTGACCGACGCCGACCGGTTCGATCCAGTGAGCGGATTCCGCGTCGATTCGGCGCGAGAGATCACCAGCCTGATGCGGCAGCTCAACGATGCCGCGACGCCCATCCAGCTCGTCTCGCCCGACGGCATGGTGGTGCGCACGATCCTGTGGTCGGTGGACCCGGATGCCGGACGCCTGTCGTTCCGTGCCGACCCCGATGACCACCAGATGACGCGCCTGATCGAAGGCGACGATGCCACTGCCGTGGCCTACCTCGACGCCGTGAAGCTGCAGTTCGACCTGCAGGACATGCTGCTCGTGCGCGGCTCGCGCGCCTGCGCGATGCAGGCCCGCATGCCCAGGCAGATGTACCGCTTCCAGCGGCGCCAGGCCTTCCGGGTGCGCACGCTCGACCGTGGCATGCCCACGGCCGTGGTCCGCCATCCCTCGATCCCCGACATGACGCTGCAGTTGCCCGTCGTCGACGTGAGCATCGGCGGATGCGCCCTGCTGCTGCCCGACACCACGCCGCCGCTCGAGCCGGGCAGCGAACTGCATGGCGTGCTCATCGCACTGGATGCCGACACGCGCTTCGTGGCCACCTTGCGGCTGCACCACGTCACCTCGATCCAGCCCCACGGCCAGGGCGTGCGGCTGGGCTGCGGCCTGAGCGGCCTGAGTGGCGAGTCGGAGCGCGCCCTGCAGCGCTACATCGACCACACCCAGAAGCGGCGCCGCCTGCTGTCGCTGAGCTGAGTGCGTCCGACAAACCCGCCATGACCAGCGTCCCGCTCCGCGCGCCCTTGCGGCGCGGCTTCACACTGGTCGAAGCGATGGCGGTGCTGGCAGTGGCCGGCGTTCTGTCCGCCATGGCCATGCCCTCCTTCCTCGACCAGATCGCCCGCAGCCGGCGGGTCGATGCCACCACGGCCCTGCAACGCCTGCAATGGGCCCAGGAGCGCTTCCGCCGCGACACCGGGGCCTATGCCCTTCGCCTGGACCAATTGCGCAGCGTGGCCGCCGGCCGCAGCGAGGCGGGCCTGTACCGGCTCGAGCTGCACAGCCTGGGGCCGGACGCCTACGAGGCCGTCGCCGTGGCCCAGGCCGAGCAGGCGCGCGACCTCGAATGCCCCACCCTCACGCTGCGGGTGGACGGCCTGGTCAGCGACCGCCAGCCGGCAGGCCGCTGCTGGGGCCAGTGATGCCGCGAACCACCGCCGCATGCCCCGCCGCCGAGGCGCCCGCGCCCGGCATGGCCCGCGTGCAGCGCGGCCTCACGCTGATCGAGATGATGATCGCACTGGCCATCTGCGTGGTGCTGCTGGGGCTGTCGGTGCCGTCGATGTCGACCTGGCTGGGCCGCAACCGCCTGAAGGCCGTGGCGTCGAACCTGGTGGCCGACCTGGGCGAAGCCCGCTTCGAGGCCGCGCGCACCGGGCGCACCGTGTACGTGACCTTCCAGGGCGCCGATCCGTGGTGCTATGCCGTGGCGCGCTCGGCAAAGTCCGATTGCCTGCACCCCGACGCGCAGGTGATCAAGGTGGTGTCGAGCAAGGCGCATCCGGGTGTGTCGATGATCGAGGCCGCGCCGATGCTGTTCGATCCGGCCCAGCCGGCCGAGCTGGTGGCCAACGGGCATGGGCGCTTCGCGACGAAGCGCGGTGACCTGGTCGAAGTGCGGGTATCGCGCCTGGGCCGTCCCGGCCTGTGTACGCCCGATGCCCCGCTGCCCGGCGTGGCGGGCTGCCGCTGACGCCGTCGGCCCGGTTGAAGCCAGGCCGCGAGCACTCAGATCTGCATGTTCATGATGTCGCTGTAGGCCTGCACCAGGCGGTTGCGCACCGCCAGCGTGGCCTGGAAGCCGATGCCGGCCTTCTGCATCGACAGCATGGTCTGCTCGATGCCCACCTCGGGATTGCCGAGCTGCAACTCGCGCTGCATGGCTTCGGCCTCGTTCTGGCTGTCGCTCACGCCGCGCAGGGCCTGGGCCATGGTGGCCTGGAAGCTGCCGGCCTCGACCGCCTTGGGCTTGGCCACCGGCAGGCCGTCCGGCCGCAGGCCGGCGCGGGCCACGGCCTGTGCGAAGTCGAAGGGTTTGAGTCGTACGTCCATGGGGCGCTTTGCGGGTTCATGCCACGGGATGGACTGTAGGGTCGATCCTCGGCAGCGATGGTCGGAACTGAAGCCCGAAATGCGGGCTGTTCACGCCATGGCGGCTCGGCACCCTGCCGAACAATCCTTTCATCGGGGATCCTGTCTGGTCCTCCCACGCAAGTTGCCGCACAGGGCCAATGGACGCCAACCTCACTCCGCTGATCCCGCAGAACGCCGCGACGGAACGGGCCGCCGCCACGGGCCCGCTGAACCGCCTGGCCTTGATGACGCCGCGTGCCAAGGTCATGCTGGGCGTGGGCATCGCCGGCCTGCTGGCCGTGCTGGTGTCGCTGGTGATGTGGAGCCAGACCGCCAACCAGGCCCCGCTGTTCCCCAATGGCATGGCCGACAAGGACGCCGCCCCGGTGCTCGACCAGCTGCGCCAGATGGGCGTGCCGGCCAAGGCGCTGGACGGCGGCGTGATCATGGTGCCCGCCGACCGCGTGGCCGAACTGCGCATGAAGCTGTCGCAGGCCGGCCTGCCCAAGACCGGCGCCTCCGGCTACGCGCTGATGGACAACGCCAAGTTCGGCCAGTCGCAACTGCAGGAGCGCACGCAGCTGCAGCGCGCGCTCAGCGACGAGATCGGCAAGTCGATCTCCGCGCTGGCCTCGGTCGAGTCGGCCCGGGTGCTGCTGGCCATGCCGGCGCAGAACGGCTTCTACCGCGAGCAGCAGAAGCCCAGCGCCTCGGTCGTCGTCACGCTGCGGCCCGGCCACACGCTGGACCGCCAACAGATCGCCGGCATCGTCAACCTGGTGTCCTCGTCGGTGCCCGACATGTCGTCCAAGAGCGTCACGGTGCTGGACCAGAACGGCACGCCGCTGGCCGGCACGCAGGACTCGACCCAGCAGGGGCTGGACTCGCAGCAGCTGCAGTACGTGCAGCAGGTGGAGAACTCGCACCTCAAGCGCGTGCTCGAGATCCTCGAGCCGGCGCTGGGCCGCGACAACCTGCGCGCCACCGTCACCGCCGAGATCGACTTCACGCAGCAGGAATCCACCTCCGAGGCCTTCAAGCCCAACCAGACCGGCGAGGCCACGCTGCGCAGCCAGCGCACCAACGAATCCAGCAACGGCGGCAGCACCACGCCCACCGGCGTGCCGGGCGCCGCCAGCAACCAGCCGCCCACGCAGGCCACGGCGCCGGTGCAGGGCGCTTCGTCTCCGCTGCAGGCCGCGCAGACCGGCCTGGCCGGCGCTGGCGCCCGCAAGGAAAGCGTCGTCAACTACGAGGTCGACAAGACCGTCAGCGTCAAGCGCAATGCCACCGGCATCATCAAGCGGCTGAACGCGGCCGTGCTGGTCAACCACCGCACCACGGTCGACGCCAAGGGCAAGTCCACCACCACGCCGCTGCCCCAGGAAGAGCTCGACAAGCTCACCGCGCTGGTGCAGGAGAGCATCGGCTACAGCAAGGAGCGCGGCGACTCGGTGAAGGTCGTGAACATCCCATTCCGCACCGAGCCGACCGTCAAGCCCGAGGATCTGCCTTTCTGGAAGCAGCCCTGGCTGCTCGACCTGGTGCGCGCCGGCGCCGTGCCCGCGAGCCTGCTGGCCGTGGCGCTGATGCTGGTGTTCACCGTGATCCGCCCTGCCCTGCGGCCGGTCGAGCAGGTGGCCGCCGACGCCGCCGCCGATGCGGATGCCGACCCCAGCAAGGGCGGCCAGATCGATGCGATGGTCAACGACCCGCAGCACCTGCCCGGCGCGTCCGGCGAGTTGCCGGCGCTCGAGGCCCCGAAAGCCAACAAGCACCTCGAGGACGCGCGCATCCTGGCCAAGGCCAATCCGGCGGCCGTGGCCAACATCGTCAGCGGCTGGGTCAGCGGCGAAGCCGCCTGAGGAAGAGCAAGCACCATGGAAGAGAACGGCCTGGAAGACGCTGCCATCCTGCTGATGTCCCTCGGCGAGGAAGAGGCGTCGGAGGTGTTCAAGCACCTCGCGCCGAAGGAAGTGCAGAAGCTCGGCGAGATGATCGCCAAGCTCAAGGTCGTCTCGCGCGAGCGGGTCGAAGGCGTGCTGACCAAGTTCACCGACGTGGCCGCGGCGCAGCACATCCTGGTGTCCGACACCGACGAATACGTGAAGGCCGTGCTGCGCAAGGCACTCGGCGAAGACAAGGCCAACCTGCTGATCGACCGCATCCTGCAGGGCAGCGACACCTCGGGCATCGAGGGCCTGAAGTGGATGGATGCGGGCTCGGTGGCCGAGCTGCTGCGCAACGAGCATCCGCAGATCGTGGCGGCCATCCTGGTGCACCTGGACTTCGACCAGGCCTCCTCGGTCATCAAGGCCTTCACCGAGCGCCAGCGCAACGAGGTGCTGGTGCGCATCGCCACGCTCGACGGCATCCAGCCCTCGGCGCTGAAGGACCTGAACGAGGTGATGAGCAAGGTGCTGGCCGGCGGCGACCGCCTGAAGAAGTCGACGCTGGGCGGCGTCAAGCCCGCGGCCGAGATCATCAACCTGCTGGGCACCGCGGTCGAGACCTCGGTGCTGGACTTCATCCGCGAGTCCGACGCCGACCTGGCCCAGAAGATCATGGACAACATGTTCACCTTCGACGACCTGAGCAAGCTCGACGACAAGGGCGTGCAGTCGCTGCTGAAGGAAGTGCAGTCCGAGTCGCTGGTCATCGCGCTCAAGGGCGCCACGCCGGAGCTGCGCGAGAAGGTGTTCAAGAACATGTCCAGCCGCGCCGCAGAGACGCTGCGCGAGGACCTCGAGTCGCGCGGCCCGGTGCGCGTGTCCGACGTCGAGGCCGAGCAGAAGGAAATGCTCAAGGTCGTGCGCCGCCTGATGGACGAAGGCCAGATCGTGATGGCCACCGGAGGCGCCGATGAGTTCCTCTAGATCGAACAACGGTCCGCGCCAGGTGCCGCCCCCGCCGGGCTCGCGCGGCGGCACCACCTACTCGCGCTTCATCCCCCGCGAGGAACTGCAGGACTTCGCCAACTGGACACCGAACACCTTCGGCGAGCCCCTGGCCGCGTCACCGCTCAGGGGCAACGTGCCGACGCCGGAGCCCGAGCCCGTCGAACCCACGGCAGCCGAATGGCAGGCCGAGGTGCAGGCCGCCCGCCAGGCCGGCTACCAGGACGGCTACCGCGACGGGCTGGTGGCGCTGGAGAGCTTCAAGCAGAGCTTTGCCAGCCAGATGAGCGGCCAGTTCGTCGTGCTGCTGCAGAGTTTCGAAAGCCAGCTCGACGCGCTCGAGCAAGGCATTGCCGCGTCGGTGGCCAAGGTGGCCACCCAGCTGGCGCGGCAGGTGGTGCGCCATGAGCTGGCCACCCGGCCCGAGCTGGCGGCCGCCGTGGCCCAGGAAGCCGTGCACGCCGTGCTGATGAGTGCGCGGCAGATCATGGTGGAGGTGAACCCGGCCGACCATGCCCTGGTCACCGCCGAGGCGTCCGAGGCGCTGGCCGCGCGCGGTGCCCGCCTGGTGGCGCAACCGGCCATCGAGCGCGGCGGCTGCCTGGTGGAGACCGATGCCGGCATCATCGATGCCCGTGTCGAGACGCGCTGGCACGAAGCCGTCCGCATGCTGGGCACCGGCGTGCAATGGCACGGCGACGACCCGCAGGATGGCGACGCAACATCCCTTCCGGCCGACGATGCGGCCCTCGGCGAGGACCTCGCGCCATGATCGACGCCGACGTCACGGCCGGCGCGCGCGCCGAACGCTGGGCGCACTACCTGGACGACCTGCAGGCCTATGCGGCCGTGCGGCCCGCGCTGCAGACCCAAGGCACGCTGGTGCGGGTGACCGGCCTGGTGCTCGAGGCCGCCGGCGTGCGGGCCCCGGTGGGATCGATCTTCGAGGTGCACGTCAACGACGAATCGCAGGGCGCCTACGGCGGCCGCGGTGCCGATGCCGGCCACGGCCGGCCCACGCCGCCGGTGGTGGCCGAGGTGGTCGGGTTCAACGGCGACCGCGCCTTCCTGATGCCCACCGGCGAGATCCATGGCCTGGCCAGCGGTGCCCGCGTGACGCCGCGCGCCGTGCCGCATGCGCCGCCCCAGCTGGGCCGCGACAACCAGCTCTGGCGCCGCAGCGAAGACCGCGGCCTGCACCTGTCGATGGGCGACGGCCTGCTCGGCCGGGTGGTCGATGCCCATGGCCAGCCGATGGACCGCAAGGGCCCGCTGCAGCACGTGCGCAACGAGCCGATGACGCGCCGCCCCATCAACGCCATGGACCGCGACCCGGTGCGCACCCCGCTGGACACCGGCGTGCGCTCGATCAACGCCATGCTCACCGTCGGCCGCGGCCAGCGCCTGGGCCTGTTTGCCGGCACCGGCGTGGGCAAGTCGGTGCTGCTGGGCATGATGGCGCGCTACACCGAGGCCGACGTGATCGTGGTCGGCCTGATCGGCGAACGCGGCCGTGAAGTGAAGGAATTCATCGAGGACATCCTCGGCGAGGAAGGCCTGGCCCGCAGCGTGGTGGTGGCCGCGCCGGCCGATGCGCCGCCCCTGGTGCGCATGCAGGGCGCCACCTACGCCACCGCCATCGCCGAGCACTTCCGCGACCAGGGCCGCCACGTGTTGCTGCTGATGGACAGCCTGACCCGCTATGCGATGGCGCAGCGCGAGATCGCGCTGGCCATCGGCGAGCCGCCCGCCACCAAGGGCTACCCGCCGAGCTGCTTCGCCAAGCTGCCTCAGCTGGTGGAGCGCAGCGGCAACGGCCTGAACGGCGTGGGCTCGATCACCGCCTTCTACACCGTGCTGAGCGAAAGCGACGACCCGCAGGACCCGATCGCCGATGCCGCCCGCGGCATCCTCGACGGGCACATCGTGCTGAGCCGGCCGATCGCCGAGCGCGGGCTGTTCCCGGCGGTCGACGTGCTGCGCAGCGTGTCGCGCCTGATCGACGACATCACCACGCCGGAGCACCGGCGGGCCGCGGCCCACGTCCGCGATCTGATGGGAGCGCACCGCGATGCCGCCGATCTGCTCAAGATCGGGGCGTACGTGCGCGGCAGCGATGCCCGCATCGA
>Ga0075163_10014449_pt1 | contig 10193 bp, 8 predicted proteins | sample JI1023141ADNA_FD_71478 | JGI IMG/M metagenome (GOLD analysis project Ga0075163, IMG submission 71478) | Wastewater effluent complex algal communities from Wisconsin, to seasonally profile nutrient transformation and Carbon sequestration -... | ecosystem: Engineered > WWTP > Effluent > Algae... | reverse complement strand
TCTGATAATGCTCCTGAACTTTCAGTAAAAGTAATGAATGCAGGCAGTGTTTTTCTTGGGCATTATTCACCGGAGAGTGTGGGTGACTATGCATCCGGTACAAACCATACTTTACCAACCAACGGCTATGCAAAAGCATACAGTGGTGTGTCATTGGATAGTTTTGTAAAAAAAGTAACCTTTCAGCAGTTGACAAAAGAGGGATTGAAAAATATTGGTACTGCAGTGGAACAGATGGCAGCAGCGGAAGGGCTGGATGCACATAAGAATGCGGTAACAATACGAACCCCCTCCGCCCCCAACTAGTTGGGGGGAACTAAGGCAAGCGCCTTCGTTTATGGCCCTTTGCTGATCGCCGGGTGATTGATTTGTTGTTTGGCAAAGAACAAATGAAAATGTGAAAGATAAAATGTTTATTAATGATATTCAGCACCGCTCCCTCAAATTTGACTTCATCCATTTCCCTTCTCTTTTAGGAGAAGGTGCCCGCTTGTTAGCGGGCGGATGAGGCGGAGAGAGCCTGTCCCGATGTATCGGGAGAGACGGAGGGAGACGTGAAACAGCAGTGAATAAATAATAATTTATGGAATTCGATTTAAATAAACTTGTACGGGATAACATTAAAAATCTAAAACCTTATTCATCGGCAAGGCATGAATTTTCAGGTAAGGCATCCGTTTTTTTAGATGCCAATGAAAATGCCTATGGGTCACCGTTAGCAGATCCCTTTAACAGGTATCCCGATCCTTTGCAATGGCAATTAAAATTTCAGCTGGCAAGGATCAAAGGTGTGCCTGCTGAAAATATATTCATCGGCAATGGAAGCGACGAAGTGATTGACCTGGCCTATCGTATTTTTTGTGATCCGGTTAAAGACAATGTAATTATTTGTCCGCCAACCTATGGTATGTATGAAGTGAGTGCCCATATCAATGATGTGGCTATACAGAAAGTAAATCTCACACAGGATTTTCAATTGGATGTGGATGGTATTTTAGAGGCTGTTGATGCCAACACAAAGCTATTGTTCATTTGTTCTCCCAATAATCCTACGGGCAACAATATGAAGAGGGATGATGTGGAAATATTGCTCAATAATTTTCCTGGTATAGTCATCATAGACGAAGCTTATATCAATTACTCCAAACAAAAAACATTTATTCAGGAGTTAACGGAATATCCGAATTTGATCGTGATGCAAACTTTATCCAAAGCATGGGGACTGGCAGCATTGCGGTTGGGATTATGTTATGCTTCCATGGATATCATTGACCTGTACAATAAAGTGAAGCCTCCTTATAATATCAATGAAGCTTCACAGCAACTGGCATTGGAAGCACTGCAGGATACTGACACCGTAAACAACTGGATAAAGGAAGTGGTGCGGCAAAAAGAAATACTGGACTTGCATTTAAATGAGTTTTCTTTTGTTGAAAAAGTTTATCCAAGTGATGCTAACTTTATTTTGGTAAAAGTGGCAGATGCAAATCATTTGTATGACCATCTTTCATCCAATGAAGTGATCGTACGAAACAGGAGCAAAGAAGTGCATTGTGAAAATTGTTTGAGGATCACCGTAGGAACGCCGGAAGAAAATACAATATTGATCAATTTATTTAAATCATACCAGCAGTGAAAAAAGTTTTATTTATAGACCGTGACGGCACATTGATAAAAGAAGTGCCCCCAACTTATCAACTGGATTCATTCAGCAAATTGGAGTTTTATCCTGATATGTTTTTGTATATGCGGAAAATTGCAGAGGAACTGGATTATGAACTGGTGATGGTAACCAACCAGGATGGATTGGGTACGGATATTTTTCCGGAAGAAAGTTTCTGGCCCGTGCACAATGTAGTAATGACAAGCCTGGTAAATGAGAACATTCATTTCAGCAAAGTGCTCATTGATAAAACATACCCGTCAGACAATGCACCAACCCGAAAACCGGGAACAGGTATGCTGCTCGAATACCTGGACAACCCTGCTTATGATATAGCCAATTCATTTGTAATTGGTGACAGGATCACTGACATACAGTTGGCGAAGAACCTGGGTTGCAAAGGCTTTTGGCTGAACATTGATTCTACCTTAGGTGCTGCTGAAATAAATGATGCAGTTGAATCACTGAGAAAGGATACCATCGTTGTAGAATCACCTCACTGGAAAGATATTTACGAATATTTAAAATTGCCGCCACGAAGAGTCATTCATCAACGCAATACCAACGAAACAAAAATTACTATTGACATTGATTTGGATGGAACAGGCAAAGCAGCCATTCAAACAGGTCTTGGTTTTTTTGATCACATGCTGGAGCAGATTGCAAAGCATGGCAATATTGATCTGGCTATTGAATGCAAGGGAGATTTGCATATTGATGAGCATCATACGATAGAAGATGTTGGTATTGCATTAGGAGAAGCTTTTGTAAAAGCACTCGGCGATAAAAAAGGCATTGAGCGCTATGCATTTGTTTTACCAATGGATGAAAGCCTGGCACAGGTAGCATTGGACTTTGGCGGGCGAAACTGGATCGTATGGGATGCTGAATTTAAAAGAGAGAAGATAGGGGAGATGCCTACAGAAATGTTTTTTCACTTCTTTAAATCATTCAGCGATGCAGCAAAGTGCAACCTGAATATTAAAGTGGAAGGTGATAATGAACATCACAAGATCGAATCCATTTTTAAAGCATTTGCGAAATGTATAAAGCAGGCGGTGAAAAGGGATATTAATAACAACACCCTTCCTTCTACAAAAGGTATTTTATAAGTTTTTATGCAACTACACAATAATAGGGAAGATAATTTAAGAATTCAGGGTCAGGAACCCTCCTTTGGAGGGCAGGGAGGCCGGATCGCAATAGTAAAATACAATGCCGGGAATGTACAAAGTGTTCAATATGCTTTGCAGCGATTGAATGTGGAGTCGGTTGTAACTGATGATACAAATACCATTCGTAACGCAAGTAAAGTGATCTTTCCTGGTGTAGGCCATGCGGCACCCGCCATGCAATATTTAAGAGACCGGAAATTGGATGAATTGATTATTTCTTTAACACAGCCTGTTCTTGGAATTTGCCTGGGCTTGCAATTGATGTGTAAACATTCTGAAGAGGGTGATACCAATTGTTTTGGGATATTTGATGAAGAAGTAAAATTATTTAAACCGGCAGCCATGGAAAAAGTACCGCAGATTGGATGGAACAGTATCTATGATTTTCATTCGGAATTATTTGAAGGGTTAAAGCCGGGCGATTTTGTGTATACAGTCCATAGTTATTATGCTGCTTTGGGTACTGATACAACTGCAACAACAAACTATATACAGCCATACAGTGCCGCATTGCAAAAAGATAATTTTTACGCAGTGCAGTTTCACCCGGAGAAATCAGGCACTGTCGGAGAAACAATATTGAAAAATTTCATCACACTCACATGACTATCATACCAGCGATTGATATCATCAACGGACAATGCGTTCGCCTTACGCATGGTGATTATGCACAACAAAAAGTATATAATAACAATCCACTCGAAGTGGCAAAGCAGTTTGAGGAGGCAGGAATTACGAGGCTGCACATAGTTGATCTCGACGGTGCAAAAGCAGGAACAATCATTAATTTGAAAGTAGCAGAAAACATCGCATCCCAAACAAAATTGGTAATTGATTTTGGAGGTGGTATTAAAAAGCTGGCTGATGTGGAATCCGTTTTTAATGCAGGTGCATCCATCGCCACCATTGGCAGTATGGCAGTAAAACATCCTGAATTGCTGGAAGAATGGCTATTGGAATTTGGCGCTGATAAATTTTTAATTGGAGCAGATGTGCTGGATGAGAAAATAAAAATAAGTGGCTGGCTGGAAGATGGCGGTATTAATATTTTTGATTTTATTGGGAAGATGATCGGCCTGGGCGTGACCAATATTTTCTGTACAGATATTTCAAAAGATGGTGCTATGAAAGGACCGTCCATTGATTTGTATAAAAATATAATGGCAGAACATCCTGAAATTAGTTTGATCGCCAGCGGTGGTGTAACAACTATTGATGATGTTCATCAATTAAAAGAAATTGGCTGCACCGGCGCTATCATTGGCAAAGCTATTTATGAGGGAACTATAGACGTAAAAGAACTTGCAACCTTAAACCTTAAACCTTAAACCTTGCTCTGTAAACGCATCATCCCCTGTCTCGATATCAAAGACGGCCGAACCGTTAAAGGTATTAATTTCGAAAGCATCCGGGATGCAGGTGATCCTGTGGAACTGGCGAAATTATATTCCCTGCAAGGCGCTGACGAATTGGTTTTCCTGGATATTACCGCCACGGTGGAAAAAAGAAAAACACTGGTTGAGTTGGTAAAAAGAATCGCAGCCAACATCAATATTCCATTTACGGTTGGTGGAGGAATCAGTACGGTGGAAGATGTGGCGCTGTTATTGCAAAATGGAGCAGATAAAGTCTCTGTAAATACAGCAGCATTTAAAAAGCCGTTATTAATAAAAGAATTAAGTGATGCTTTCGGCAGCCAATGTGTGGTACTGGCCATTGATACAAAAAAGGAAGAAGACGGCAATTGGTATGTGTATTTGAACGGTGGAAGAACCAAAGCGGATAAGCTTACTATTGAATGGGCAAAAGAAGCAGTGACCCTGGGTGCAGGAGAAATATTATTGACATCCATGAATAACGATGGAACAAAAAATGGATTTGCTTTAGACATTACTAAGGAGTTGTCACTTGGGTTATCCGTTCCTGTTATAGCTTCAGGAGGTGCCGGTAAACTGGAACATTTTAAAGAAGTTTTTTTAGAAGGACATGCGGACGCTGCCCTTGCAGCGAGTATTTTTCACTATAAAGAAATCAGTATACCGGGACTAAAAAAGTATTTGAAACAATTTGTAGACGTAAGGCTGTCGTAATGGTAAAACTAATACTCTTCATATTCATATTAGCATTGGGTATTTTTCTTTACCTCAAAAACAAGCAGGAAAACAGGCGTATTGATCACCACAACCGGCTTGCAGAAAAACAGGAAGAATTAATTGAAATGCTGAGCAAGAAAAAAGAAACAGAAAACAATAAAGATGAAAATTGATTTTAAAAAATATACAGATGGATTAGTTCCTGCAATTATTCAGGATGCAGATACCGGTAAAGTACTGATGCTTGGCTTTATGAATGAAGAAGCATTGAAAAAAACAAACGAGCTGCAAAAAGTAACTTTCTTCAGCCGGAGCAAAAACCGTTTATGGACTAAAGGAGAGGAGAGCGGCAACTTTTTAATGCTGAAAGAAATAAAAGCGGATTGTGATAACGATACGCTGTTGATAAAAGTACATCCTGTTGGTCCGGTTTGTCATACAGGAAGCGATACTTGCTGGAATGAAAAAAATCAGCATGATAATTTTCTGCAACAACTGGAACAAATAATAGCAGAGAGAAAAAATAATCCATCTTCATCATCCTATACCAGTTCCTTGTTTGCAAAAGGGATTAATAAAATTGCACAGAAAGTAGGGGAGGAAGCAGTGGAGTTGGTGATAGAAGCTGTTAACCAGCCTTTAGTGGATGGGGGTGATTTGTTTAAAAACGAAGCAGCAGACCTGCTGTTTCACTATTTAATTTTACTCCAGGCAAAGGGTGTAAAATTGAAGGATATTGTTGATATTTTAAAAAACCGTCACTAATTCTCATCAGGGTGTCCAAAAATCTTGGGATTTTTAATTTTTGAACTTTGCATTCCAAAAAAAACTAACACATTAAGTCTCCGAATTTTTTAGGTTGTCGTTGGCTAAATGACGCCCTATTTTACCAATTTAAATGGAAGCAAACAGTTAAGATATTTTCATTTATTGTTTTGAGGCAGCTTCTTATGTTATTTTTTATACTATATTTACTTTTCGTTTAAGCTTTCTATAGCTTAGCAATTGTTTTCTTCATTCTTCCTTTCCCTATATAAACTGTCTCAATCCCCGATATTTTTCATTTATTAAGTAGATTATGATGAAAGGTTTTTTATTGTCTTTTTTTGCATGCATTGGATTGTGCATTTGTTTTGCACAAACACCGGAAATGGTAAAAGATATCTTTAGTTATACAAATCGTGGTTCTGTTACCGGTGCCGCCAATTACACACTTGTTGGCAATACGGTTTATTTTACCGCTTCCGATTGTTTGAATGGTTTTGAACTTTGGAAAACTGATGGTTCCGAAGAAGGAACGGTGCTGGTGAAAGATATTTATCCTGGCAGTGCGTCGTCCCAGCCATATAATTTATTAAATGTAAACGGCACCTTATTTTTTATAGCCACAGAGCCCAACACTGGCACAGAAATATGGAAAAGTGATGGAACAGAAGCCGGTACCGGGCTGGTGAAAAATATTATTCCTAATAATAGCTTAAGTGCCCCTGCGTATCTTACCAATGTTGGCGGTGTGTTATTTTTTTCCGCTGATGACGGGTTAAATGGAACGGAACTTTGGAAAAGCGATGGAACAGAAGCCGGTACTATTATGGTGAAGAACATTTATGCCGGAGCTTCCGGTTCCCGGCCACAGTATCTTACTAACGTAAATGGCACCCTTTTTTTTAACGCATCAGGGTCTGGAAGCACTACTAATTATGAACTTTGGAAGAGCGATGGTACTGCTTCTGGTACAGTAATAGTAAAAGATATTAATCCTGGCAATTCACCCTCCGAGCCCAATTTCTTAACGGATATGAATGGTATTTTATATTTTACTGCCTCTAATGGGTCAGGAAGTAACGGCATTGAACTCTGGAGAAGCGATGGTACAGATGCAGGAACTGTAATGATAATGGATATAAATCCTGGCACACTGTCATCCAGCCCAAGCCAGCTTACTATAATGGGTAATACACTTTTTTTTAGAGCATCAGATGGTGTCAATGGTTTTGAACTATGGAAAACAGACGGCACTGAGGAGGGGACTTTAATGGTCAGCAATATTAATCAAACAGGTTCGTCGTTGAGCTCTTTTAATATGGTTGGCATAAATGGATTTTTATATTTTAATGCTGATGATGGCGGAAATGGGAGCGAACTTTGGAAAAGCGATGGTACTGATGCAGGCACAATGCAGGTAAAAGATATTGTTGCAGGGTCCGGAAGTTCAAACCCCGGTAATTTAATGAACGTAAACGGCACCCTTTTTTTCATCACAATCAATAGTGCAGAACGTGGATTATGGAAAAGCGATGGAACAAACGAAGGCACAGTAGAAGTAAACGCTGCTGTTTTACACGGGGGTACCTTTTCTAACATGTATGTTGCAGGTAGTTCACTGTATTTCACTTACAATGGTTACAAACCCGGTGTGCCTTCAACAGCCACGGGGGCTGAAACCTGGAAAAGCAATGGAACCAATGAAGGTACTTTATTGCTTAAAGACATTTGTACTGTAAACGATGGCGCATCTATAACCAGTATATGTGTAGTGGGCAATACCGCGTTTTTTGTTGCTAATGATGGGTTGAATGGTGCTGAATTATGGAAAACCGATGGAACCCCGGCCGGAACGACCATGGTAAAAGATATCGCAGCTGGATCCGCCAGTTCCAGCCCGGAAAAATTGACGAATGTAAACGGTACTCTGTTTTTTTCAGCTTTAGCATCAGGAGCTGGAAGAGAATTATGGAAAAGCGATGGTACGGATGTAGGCACTATGCTGGTTAAAGACATCGCCGCAGGTTCTTCCAGTTCAAGCCCTGACAAATTAACAAATGCCAATGGCACTCTCTTTTTCTCAGTTTCCGTTTCGGGGGCAGGAATAGAACTATGGAAGAGCGATGGCACCGATGCAGGCACGTTTCAGGTAAAAGATATTGCGGAAGGCACTGCCAGCTCTAACCCTAATAATTTGATGGCTGTAAATGGCACCTTGTTTTTTACTGCACAAACTACAGTTTTAGGTGAGGAATTATGGAAAAGTGACGGTACGGAGGCGGGAACGGTACTTGTAAAGGATATTGGGACGGGAGCTCTTTCAGGGTTTCCCAACAATTTTGTGAATTTTAACGGCACACTTTTTTTTGGTGCCATAGAGGACACCAGCGGCTCTGAGCTTTGGAAAACCGATGGTACAGAGGCTGGAACTATAATAGTTACACAAATAAATGTGGGAAGTACAGGTTCTTTTGCCGGAAATCTTACCAGAGTGGGCAATCAGCTTTATTTTAATGCTACTCAAACTGGAATTGGTAACGAATTGTGGAAGACTGACGGCACAGCCTCGGGTACAGTACTTGTGAAGAATATTGCTGCTGGCAACGGCTCTTCATCTATACGCCACTTAACTGATGTGAACGGTACCCTTTTTTTTACAGCACAACCCACTATTTCATCCAGCAGGCAACTATGGAAAACTGATGGTACAGATACAGGTACGGTTTTAGTGAAAAATTTTAGTCTTCTTGACCCAATGGGCAGTATTTTTAATACTTCAACTCTTATAAATGCAGGAGGCACTTTATATTTTGATGCTAATACAGAAACAACGCAAGGTCACGAACTATGGAAAAGCGATGGCACCGAGACGGGTACTGTACTGGTATTGGATATTAATCCCGGAATTGCCGATGCATCCCCTAGTGTGTTAACAGTGTTGAATAATATGCTGCTGTTTGTAGCAAGCGACCACACTCATGGCCATGAATTATGGAGGTTAGGGGAAGCACCCGTGGCCACTCAATATAACTGGACAGGTAATGTTAGCACAGCCTGGGAAACAGCAGGTAATTGGGGAGGGAATGTTGTGCCTTCTGCTAATTCAGTTGTAGTCATTCCAACTGGAAGGCCGCGATACCCGGTGGTAAATCAGTCTACTACCATAAAGAGTATTAGTTGTGCCCCACAAACATCTGTAACAGTGCTAACAGGGATTTTATTGAATATACTACAATAAAAAATTGCTGTTAGTGCATGTTGCAGTTTAATCTAATATTTTAAACACACAAAACTTCATGCAAACGATACGAACAATGATAAACTGAGCAATTCGGATAAAAGGTAATAATGAGAAACTTAATTAAACAATTGCAGCAGACTTGTTATTCATTAACTGACCTTACTCCAGGCAAACTATCTAAAACTGAAGGAAATCGTTGATATTTTAAAAAGCCGTCACTAATATCGCGTCTGCATTGGATTGTACATATAGTTTTTTATAAATGTGCTTTACCTAAGTACGGATCGTTTCCACGCTCTTCTCCAGTTCGGTAGCAATCATTTTATAACTGTATCCCTTTACCATCCAGTCAAGTACCTCTTTTTCTTTTTTTACTCAGCATCTCCATTTCATTTTCTTCGGCCTGCTTCTTTGGAAAGTGAAGCAATATTTTACTCGCTATTATAGGCGTTAAAGGTGATCTACCTTCAATCACATCTTTTACTGATTCAGTTGTTTTTTTACTGCTGCTGCTTTTTAAAGGGTTGTATCATTTTGATATAAATGCCAGTCAAAGTGGCACCAGCACTCTTGGAACGTTAGAAACTGTACAGCAAATAAAATACGGTATATTCAGCGGTGATGTTGCAGTAGTTTCTAACTTAATAGATGAGTACGCTCCGTTTAATATAAATGACGGCAGCGGTATATACTACTCTTCTTACGAAAACGCTATTGACCTGTATATTCCTTCTGGCTCTTCATTCTATGTATCGGCATCAGTACAATTTACTTCTTCCACATTAAATCAATACACTTTAAATCTTACAGGCAATTTAATAGCAGAATAGGAATTAGGTTAAGTGATACTAAAACAAAGGCTGTTTTTTTGTATTTTAAAACATTCGTAAGTTCGCAGGTCTGTAACGAATGAGGGAGTTGAAGAAAAATAACATAGAAAACACAATGTACAAATGCCGTTTTTTATTTGCCTATTAACTTATTCTTCTGTCCGGTATATTCTTCCTGGGTGATAGCTCCCTGTTGATATAAGTTAAACAACTTCTGCAGCTCATCAGCAATCATTTGTTGTGAAGGTTGTGCTGCCGATGTTGACCTGGCAATTGCTTCCGCCAGTTGTGTTGCCTGTTTATTGATCTGCGCTTTCTTGTATTCTTCCTGCGCATGTGTAATCGTATCTTTCAATAATTTGGGATGATGAATTAATCGATACGTTGTTTCGCCCATCTCTGCTGCCGTTTGTATATCCACATTTC
>Ga0075163_10014448_pt1 | contig 10195 bp, 9 predicted proteins | sample JI1023141ADNA_FD_71478 | JGI IMG/M metagenome (GOLD analysis project Ga0075163, IMG submission 71478) | Wastewater effluent complex algal communities from Wisconsin, to seasonally profile nutrient transformation and Carbon sequestration -... | ecosystem: Engineered > WWTP > Effluent > Algae... | reverse complement strand
ATCGCCAAGGCGCTCGCCGGCGAGCCGCTGCCGGTGTACGGCGACGGCCGCAACGTCCGCGATTGGCTGTACGTCGGCGATCATTGCAGCGCGATCCGTGCGGTTCTCGATCGCGGCCGCCCGGGCGAAACCTACAACGTCGGCGGCGAAGCGGAGCGCGAGAACATCGTGGTGGTGAAGACGATCTGCGCGCTGCTCGATCAGCGCCGCCCGATGGCGGATGGCCGCGCGCGCGAATCGTTGATCACCTACGTCAAGGACAGACCCGGTCACGATCGCCGCTACGCAATCGATGCGTCCAAACTGCAGAGTGAACTCGGCTGGATGCCATCGATGACGTTCGAGCAGGGCATCGCGCGGACCGTCGACTGGTATCTCGATCATCAGCCGTGGGTGAATCGCGTACTCGACGGCAGCTATCGCCTCGAACGCATCGGCGGTGCGGCATGACCGCGCGCAAGGGCATCATTCTGGCCGGAGGATCGGGTACGCGGCTGTATCCGATCACTCAATCGGTCAGCAAGCAGTTGCTGCCGGTTTACGACAAGCCGATGATCTATTACCCGCTCAGCGTGCTGATGCTGGCGGGTATCCGCGAAGTGCTGATCATCAACACGCCGCACGAACAGGCGTTGTTCAAGAGCCTGCTGGGCGATGGCTCGCAGTGGGGCATGCGCATCGAGTATGCGGCACAGCCCAGCCCCGACGGTCTTGCGCAGGCCTATCTGATCGGCCGCGAGTTCGTCGACGGCCAGCCGAGCTGTCTGGTACTGGGCGACAACATCTTCCACGGCCCGGGGCTGACGCTCATGCTCAAGGAAGCCGATGCCTTGCAGCACGGTGCGACCGTATTCGGTTACTGGGTCAGCGACCCGGAGCGCTATGGCGTGGCCGAATTCGATGCGAGCGGTAAAGTCGTCGGGCTCGAAGAGAAACCGGCGAAACCGAAATCGCACTACGCCGTCACCGGCCTGTATTTCTACGACGGCCGCGCCAGCGACTTCGCGGCGGCGCTCAAACCTTCTCCCCGTGGCGAGCTGGAGATCACCGATCTCAATCGCTGCTATCTCGAAGAGGGCTCCTTGCATTTGCAGCAGCTGGGGCGCGGTTACGCCTGGCTCGACACCGGCACGCATCAATCGCTGCTCGAAGCCTCGAATTACATCGAAACCATCGAAGCGCGGCAGGGTCTGCGGGTATGTTGCCCCGAGGAAATCGCATGGAGCAACGGCTGGATCGATGCGACGCAGTTGGAAGCGCTGGCGAGGCCACTGGCGAAAAACGGTTATGGCCAATATCTCCTCGGCCTGGCCGAACGCGGCTTCGTTCCATGATCGCGGCGCAGTCATGAAAATCCTCCAGACAGATCTGCCCGGTTGCGTCGTGATCGAACCGCAGGTGTTCGGAGACAGCCGTGGTTTCTTTTACGAATCCTTCAACCACGACAAGCTCGCGGCCCATGGCTTGGCGCCGAATTTCGTGCAGGGCAATGTCTCGTCGTCGTCGCGCGGGGTGCTGCGCGGCCTGCATTACCAGTGGCCGAAGCCGCAGGGCAAATACGTCTCGGTGATCGAAGGCGAAGTCTGGGACGTGGCCGTCGACATCCGCCGCGGATCGCCGACCTTCGGTCGTTGGACCGCGGTCGTGCTCAGCGCCGAGAACAAACGCCATTTCTGGATTCCGCCGGGTTTCGCCCATGGTTTCGTCACCCTGAGCGAACGCGCGGTCTTCACTTATCTGTGCACCGAGACCTACGATCGCGATGCCGATGCCGGCGTGCGCTGGAACGATGCCGAGCTGGCGATCGACTGGCCCATCTCCGATCCATCGCTCTCCGAGAAGGATACGAAAACCCCATTCCTGGCCGATATCGCCGACGAGCGTCTGCCGCCGTATGTCGCCTGAGACGGGTCGGATGAAGATTCTGCTGTTCGGCGCGAATGGTCAGGTGGGGCATGAACTGCGTCGGAGTCTTGCGCCGCTGGGCGAAGTGGTCGCAACCACGCGCAGCGGGACATTGGAAGACGGCATGCCTTGCATGGCGGTCGATTTCGACAGTCCGGACACATTGCCCGCGCTGATCGGTCGTGTCGCACCTGACATCGTCGTCAACGCAGCGGCCTACACCGCGGTCGACCGTGCGGAGTCCGATCGCGATGCGGCCTTCCGCGCGAACGCCGAAGCCCCGCAGCGGATCGCCGAAGCCTGCGCTGCGCACGATGCGCTGCTGGTCCACTACTCCACGGACTATGTTTTCGACGGCGCCGGCACGCGGCCGTACCGCGAAGACGACGCCACATCGCCGCTCGGCGTCTATGGCAATAGCAAGCTCGCCGGAGAGCATGCGATCCGCGCCAGCGGCGCGCGCCACATGATTTTCCGCACTGCCTGGGTCTACGCATCGCACGGCAAGAATTTCATGCGCACGATGTTGCGGTTGGCCGCGGAACGAGACGAGTTGCGCGTGGTCGCGGATCAGATCGGTTCGCCGACATCCGCGGCGCTGATCGCCGACGTCACTGCGCAGATCCTCGGCAAAGGCGATACGCCTTCCGGGACGTGGCATCTCACCGCCAGCGGCGAAACCAGCTGGCATGGTTTCGCCGAGGCCATCATCGCGGGCGCACATTCGCGTGGTCTGCTCTCGCGTGCGCCACGGGTCGTGCCGATCGCCACTTCGGACTACCCGACGCCGGCACGGCGGCCAGCGTATTCATGTCTCGACCTCTCGAAGATCGAGGCGGATCACGGTATTCGCATGCCGACGTGGCAGACGGCGCTCGATGCCGTACTCGACAAGATGCAGGCAGGCGGAGAATTCCAACGATGAACCGGGGGTCGGCATGAAATTTCAACGACATGCTTTTTTTTCGATGGCCGTCGCTTTCTCGGCGATGATTGTGTCGACGGGTGCGTCGGCGCAGACAACGGGCAACTACGAGGTCGAAGACTTCATCCGCAAGCAGAAATTCAACGGTATCAAGATTTCGCCGACCGGAGAATATTACGCAGCGACCGTTCCGGTCGAACGCAAGACCGCACTGGTCATCATTCGCCGCGCCGACAACAAGCTGATGGCGAATATGAGTGCGCCGGGAGATCGCATCCATGTTGCGGACTTTTGGTGGGTGAACGACGAACGGGTACTGCTGACCGTTGCCCAGAAATTCGGCGGGCTGGAACAACCGCAGCTTACGGGCGAGCTGTTTGCCGTCAACGCCAACGGCGGGAAAGGCGAAATGCTCGTTGGTTATCGGGTGGAGGGCAATGCGGGATCGCATATCCAGCAGAAGAAAGTCGAATCGGTCGCCGCCGATCTGGTCGACAGTCTGCGGGAGAACGACAAGGAAGTGATCATTTCCGTCAGCCCGTTCAATTATGACCCCTACACCCGTGCCGAGCGCATGGATGTCTATACCGGGCGACGGTTTCCGATCACCAAAGCGCCGGTCAGGAACGCGAGCTTCGAGACCGATAACGCCGGCAATGTCCGTTTCGCATCCGGAGAAGATACGGATCAGACCACACGGCTTTACTATCGCGGCGTCGATGGTGGCGAATGGAAACTGATCAACGACAGCAAACAGACAGGCTTGTCGCAATCGCCGTTGGGTTTTTCCCCGGACGACAAGATCGCTTATCTGCAGATCGAGCACGCGAAAGGTCCGGATTCGGTTGTTGCCTGGGATCTCGCGACAGACAAGCGCACCGAAGTGCTGCGCGACGACAATACCGATCCTTCTCCGATCTATATCGGAGGCATCCTTCACGGGATGCGTTTGATGGATGGTCAGCCTCGCAGCGTTTTCTTCGATGAACAGTCGAAAGTCGCGAAGCTGCACCGAAAGCTCGAAAAAGCATTCAATGGAGAACAGGTCGTTGTCACCTCGATTACGAAAGATGGCGGGTTGGCGCTGGTGTATGTCTGGAGCGATCGAAACCCCGGCGACTATTACGTATTCGACACGGTCAACAATAAGGCCGAGCACTTGCTTAGCAGCAGCGACTGGATCGACCCGGCGAAAACGGCCAAGACCAGGGCGATCAGTTACAAGTCGCGCGATGGCCTGGATATTCAAGGCTATCTGACCGCGCCTGCCGGCGCCGAGGCGAAGAATGTGCCGTTGATTCTGCTCAGCCATGGCGGCCCGTTCGGCATCTACGATACATGGGGCTACCAACAGGATGTTCAAATGCTCGCAGCGCACGGCTATGCAGTGCTGCAGGTGAATTTCCGCGGTTCCGGCAATCATGGTCTCGCGTTCGAACAGGCCGGCAAGCGCGAATGGGGCGGCAGGATGCAGGACGACATCACCGATGCCACCCGCTGGGCGATCCAGCAGGGCATCGCCGACCCGAAGCGGATCTGTCTGTACGGCGCCAGCTACGGTGGTTACGCATCCTTGATGGGCGTGGTGAAAGAGCCCGAGCTTTATGCCTGTGCGGCCGGCTATGTGGGCGTCTACGATCTGCCGACCATGCATACCGCTGGCGATATCCAGCAGCGCGAGTCGGGCGAGAACTATATCGACGGGTGGATCGGGCCGAAGGAGGAAGTCGCGAAGGTTTCGCCGAATCGCCTCGCCGACAGAATCAAGGTGCCTGTCTTTCTCGCGGCGGGCGGCGAGGACAAGCGTGCGCCGATCCAGCATACGGAGATGATGGAGAAGGCGCTGCGCAAGGCCGGCGTTCCGGTCGAAGCGGTGTATTACCCGACCGAAGGCCACGGTTTCTACAAGGTCGAGAACGAGCGCGATTACTACTCGAAGCTGCTGACGTTCTTCAGCAGGCACCTCGGCGGTCGCATGCCGGTGATCGTGGCCCCGGCAGCGAAGAAATAGCGCACCGGAGACGACGATGCCCGCAGATCGCGGGCATCGTTCCGGAAGTCGGCGGTTTTCGCGGCTCAGTGTCCCGCGGTCACCAGAGTGCCGATCTTCTCGCCGCGCAGAATGCGCAACAGCACGCCGGGCTGGCTCATGTCGAAGATTCGCAGCGGCAGGCGGCTGTCGCGGCACAGCGCGAACGCGGCGGTGTCCATTACCTGCAGGTCGCGGGAAATCACTTCGTCGTAGGTCAGGGTGTCGTAGCGCACCGCATCCGGGTACTTTTTCGGATCCTTGTCGTAGACGCCGTCGACCTTGGTCGCCTTCAGCAGCAGATCGGCGCCGATCTCGATCGCGCGCAGCGCCGCACCCGAGTCGGTGGTGAAGAACGGGTTGCCGGTGCCGGCGGCGAAGATGGTGATGCGCCCCTTCTCGAGGTGGCGCACGGCGCGGCGGCGGATGTAGTCCTCGCACACGTCGTTGATCTTGATCGCGCTCATCACCCGGCAGCGGGCGCCGAGTTTTTCCAGCGAGTCCTGCATCGCCAGCGCGTTGATCACGGTGGCGAGCATGCCCATCTGGTCGCCGGTCACCCGATCCATGCCGCCGGCGGCGAGCCCTGCGCCGCGGAAGATATTGCCGCCGCCGATGACCAGGGCGATCTCGACACCGGCTTCGCGGGCCTCGATGACTTCGCGGGCGAGGCGACCGATGACCTTGGGGTCGATGCCGTAGTCCTCGTCGCCCATCAAGGCCTCGCCGGAGAGTTTGAGCAGGACGCGACGGCAGGCGAGCTGGGACATGACGGACTCCGGGGGCAAGAGCAAACCGGACAATTCTAACTCGGCTTGCGCCGGGATCGGGCTCAGGCTTCCGGTTCGTAGACCGCGTAGAGCTTGCGCGCGGGTTCCAGCACTTCCCAGATTCCCTCGAAACCCGCGGGAATCACGAAGCTGTCGCCTGCGGCGACCACGGTCTCGCGTCCGTCGTTGTCGATCATGCGCACTTTGCCTGCGAGCATGTGGCAGAGCTCGTGTTCGGTGTAACGGACCCGCCACGCGCCGACATCGCCTTCCCAGATGCCGCAATGGAAGGCCTGATCGGCACTGGAATAGGCGTTGTCCACGGCCTGGGTCGGTTGGCCGCGCACCAGCCGCTCGGCGGCCACGGGCGTGCGCTGCGCGTCCAGGGTGTGAGGGGAGATCGGTATGATCGACGGCATGGCGGGCCTCGCGGCGCTGACTTCCGGGCATGGTGCAGCAGGCCGTCCCGCCGGACAATGCCACTTTCCCGACGCTCCAACAGAGAGAACCGACATGACCGCCAAGACCCTTCAGGAATTCCTGTCCACGTCGAAAGAGAAGGATCTTTCCGGCGATGCTTTCGAGCTGGAGAGCTCGCACATGCTCGAAGCCCGCGTCGACGGCCTGATCTGGGCCAAGGCCGGTTCGATGATCGCGCGCAAAGGCAATATCAAGTTCACCCGTCAGGGCCTGCTCGATCAGGGACTGGGCGGGCTGCTGAAGAAGACGCTGACCGGCGAAGGCATGTCGCTGATGAAGATCGAGGGCGAGGGCAGGGTCTATCTGGCCGACATCGGCAAGAAGATCACGTTGCTGCGCCTGCAGGGCGAATCGATCTTCGTCAACGGCAACGATGTGCTCGCGATCGAGTCCACGATTTCCTACGACATCACGATGATGCGCAAGGCGGCCGGCATGATGGCCGGCGGTCTGTTCAACGTGAAACTCGGCGGGCATGGCCTGGTCGCGATCACCGCGCACTACGAACCACTGACGCTCCCGGTGAATGCATCGACCGGCCCGGTGTTCACCGATCCCAACGCCACCGTGGCATGGTCGGGCGGGTTGTCGCCGGAGATCGTCACCGACATCAATCTGCGCACACTGGTGGGGCGCGGCTCTGGCGAAAGCATCCAGCTGCGCTTCGCCGGCGAAGGCTGGGTGGTGGTGCAGCCTTACGAGGAAGTGGTGTTCCAGCAGAACGCGGGTTGAAGCCAACGGTCGTGGCGTTGCCGTTCGCGCGCGAGCGTGTCGCAGGAGGCATCCTCGGTCTGTTGATCGGGGATGCGCTCGGTGTGCCGTACGAGTTTTCATCGCCCGAAGCGCTGCCGTCGTTCGATGCAATCGAAATGACGCCCCCGCCGGGATTCAAACGCGCGCATGGCGTGCCTCCGGGCACCTGGTCAGACGATGGTGCGCAGGCCCTGTGCCTTGCAGCGACGCTGATGACGCGCAATGGCTTCCATGCGGAGGACTTCGCGAATCGCCTGCGCAATTGGGCGAACGTCGGTTATCTCGCGGTCGACGGACATGTCTTTGATATCGGAACCCAGACCGGGCGCGCGTTGCGGAACCTGGCTTCAGGATCGCCACCGCTGCAGGCTGGGCCCTCCGGCGAAGCCGACAACGGCAATGGCGCATTGATGCGGGTGTTGCCGTTGGCGCTGTGGCACGCTGCGCGCACCGCTGCACTGGTCGAGGATGCGGAAGCGCAGTCGCGGGTGACTCACGGCCATGCGCGATCAACCGTATGTTGCGCAATGCTCTGCTTCATCGCCTGCGGACTGATGCGGGGCGAGTCTTTCGCCACGGCCTGGGAGCGGTCGGCGCAGGATCTGCAGGCGCATTACCGATCGGATCCGGAAGCACGGCGCGAACTCGAATTCATACTCGACCCCGTGCATGCAGGTCGCGTGCGCGGTTCCGGCTATGTTCTCGATTCGCTCTGGAGTGCGCGGTCCTGCCTGATCGACGATCCGGACTATGCGCTGGCGGTAAGGCGCGCGATCAAGCTCGGCAACGACACGGATACGACCGCCTGCATCGTCGGCGGATTGGCCGGCATCGTCCATGGCGTCGATGGCATTCCGGAACGTTGGCGTGCGGCGCTGCGCGGCGATGACATGCTGGCGCCGCTGTTGTCGGAGTTCATTGCGGCGGTTGAGGCCCGGAGGTGAATGAAGGCCCCTTCCTGACTCGACAGTCAATTCCAGTCTTCCCGCTGCCAGGGCCGTCAGTCGTGGGCTTCAAAGCGTGTCCGCAGCGATGAAATGGATTTCAGCCGCCTGCAATGCATCGCAACGCATGGCACTATCGGCGCGGGCCTGAACGATGGATGCCATGATGAAATGCAGCCTCTTTTCGCGCGGGATCGCCGCATTCGCGCTGTCGATCATGCTGGGCACCGGACCGGTTGTGGCGTTCGCCACCGACAAGGCGGGCTCGACGCCGGTGCCATATCCACCGAACTGGTGGGTCGGCATGCACGATGCGCGGCTGCAGCTGATGGTGCAGGGCGCCGGCATCGGCACGACCGGGGCGACACTCGACAGCAATCCGCGCGCCAAGCTCGTCAGGATCACCCGCGGCGACAGCCCGAACTATCTGTTCATCGATCTGGAAATCGCCGCCGATGCCAGGCCCGGCGAACTCACATTGCGTTTCGCGCACAAGGGCGGCGAAAGCGTCCTGCGGTATCCGCTGCAGGCACGCACGCCCGGCTCCGCGCAGCGGCGCGGTTTCGATACCCGCGATGCCATTCTGAACCTGATGCCGGACCGCTTCGCGAACGGCGACCCCGGCAATGACCGTGTCGTCGGATATGCCGACGCTGCGGATCGCAACAACCCTGGCGGTCGTCACGGCGGCGATCTGCGTGGCATGCGCGATCATCTCGACTACATCGCGGGCATGGGCTACACCATGATCTGGCCGACGCCGCTGATCGAGAACGCGCAGTCGGCGTATTCCTATCACGGCTATGCCGCCACCGATCTGTACCGCATCGACCCGCGCTACGGCAGCAACGCCGAGTACCGCGATTTCGTCGCGAAGGCGCGCAGCAAGGGTGTCGGTGTGATTCAGGATGTGGTGCCCAATCACATCGGCGATGGCCATCCATGGGTGAAAGACCCGCCGACCACCGACTGGATCACACTCGGTGGACGGTTCGAGCCGACGCATCACGGACGCACTGCGGTCGCCGACCCGTACGCTGCACAAATCGATCGCGACGACTTCACCCAGGGCTGGTTTGTGGCGACCATGCCCGATCTCAACCAGAAGCAACCGCTGTTGGCGACGTATCTCACACAGAACACGATCTGGTGGATCGAATACGCTGATCTGTCCGGTCTGCGCGTCGACACCTTCGGCTATTCGGACAATGCCTTTCTCGCCGAATGGACCCGCCGCATCCGCGCCGAATATCCGAACTTCTCGATGGTCGGCGAGGAATGGAGCGCGAACGCATCGGTCGTCGCGCGCTGGCAGAACGGCTGGGTCGACGGCAAGCCCGGCATGCCGAACATGATGGATTTCCCGCTCAACGAAACCCTGCGCGATGCGTTGAATCAATCCGCGAAAAACAATGCCGATGACTTGCGTCGACTTTACGAGGCGATGGTCAACGACCGCTTGTACACCGCGCCGACAGCACTGGTCGCGTTCGAAGGCAATCACGACATGCCGCGCCTCTACAGCGTCCTCGGCGAAAATCTGGACAGCTACAGGATCGCACTGGTGCATCTGGCGACGGTGCCGCGCATTCCGCAGTTCTACTACGGCACCGAGGTGCTGATGACCAGCCCGGTCGAGCGCGACGATGCCGCCATTCGCTATGATTTCCCGGGCGGTTGGGCCGGTGACCGTGTGAATGCCTTTACCGGCGCAGGGCTGTCTGCGCGTCAGCTGGAAGCCCAGACATGGCTGCGCACGCTGTTGAATTGGCGCAAGACAGCGACCGCCGTGCACAACGGAACATTTCTGCACTATGTCCCGCGCGACCGCATCTATGTCTATTTCCGCGACGATGGTACGCAGCGGTTGATGGTCGTATTGGGCCGTAACGACAAAGCGGTCGAATTGTCGCTCGACCGCTTCGCCGAAGGTCTGAAGGGCGCCACCGCCGCACGCAATGCACTGACCGGAACTCCGGTTGTCCTGGGCGATACGGTGACGATACCGGCGCACGCGGCATTGATCCTCGAACTGTGTACTTCTGCGCGGACCTGTTGAGCGTGGCTGCCGCGGCTTCGCCGATTGGAAGCGATGCATCTCGCGCAGGCAACAAAAAACCCGCGTTTTCGCGCGGGTTTTCCGTATCCGTGTCCGGGTGCGATCAGACCTGCATCGCCTTCGCCACCTCGGCGGCATAGTCTTCCACCACCTTCTCGATGCCTTCGCCCACGGCCAGGCGCTGGAAACCGGTGACGTCGGCGCCGGCGGCCTTCACCGCGGCTTCCACGGTCTGGTCGGTGTTCAGCACGTAGGCTTGGCCGTACAGCGTGACTTCGTTGACGATCTTGGCGATCTTGCCGCCGATGATCTTCTCCAGGATCTCGGCCG
>Ga0075163_10014447_pt1 | contig 10195 bp, 4 predicted proteins | sample JI1023141ADNA_FD_71478 | JGI IMG/M metagenome (GOLD analysis project Ga0075163, IMG submission 71478) | Wastewater effluent complex algal communities from Wisconsin, to seasonally profile nutrient transformation and Carbon sequestration -... | ecosystem: Engineered > WWTP > Effluent > Algae... | reverse complement strand
CCGCGTGCGCTACGCCCTGCGGGCGGCCGAGGCCTCGGAGGCCATGCGCCACGGCCGTGAAAGCCTGGCCAGGGCGCAGCGCATGGCCCACATGGGCAACTGGTCGATCAGCCTGAACGGGGGCATGACCTGCTCGGACGAACTGTCGCGGATCTTCGGCGCGACGGTGGAGGCGATGAACCGCTCGACGCCCGATGCCTTCCTGCAGCGGGTGCGGGACGCCGACCGCCTGCGCGTGGCCCAGGCTCGCGAGCACGCCACGCGCGACGGCACGGCCTACCAGCTGGTGTTTGCCATCGAGCGCTTCGACGGCGTCGTGCGCACGGTGTTCGAGCAGGCCGAGCCGGTGCGCGACGCGCTGGGGCGGCTGCACAGCATCGAAGGCATCACGCAGGACATCACCGAGCGGGTCGAGGCCGAGCACCAGATCCGCCACCTGGTGCTGCACGACGGCCTCACCGGTCTGCCCAACCGGGATTTCTTTCTCGACCTGGCCGCGCCGGTGCTGGAGCAGGCGCGCCGCGCCGGCGCGCTGTGCGCGGTGCTGCACGTGGACGTCGACCGCTTCAAGAGCATCAACGACGCGCTCGGCCACCAGGTCGGTGACGAAGTGCTGCGGGTGATCGCCGATCGGCTGCGCTCAGGCACCCGGGGCGCCGACCTGACTTCCGCCTCGCGCGGCGGCCACTCCAAGGTGCTGGCGCGCATCGGGGGCAACGCCTTCACGCTGCTGCTGCAGGACATCGGGCGGCCCGACAACGCGGCCCGGGCCGCCGATCGCCTGTTGCAGGCCATCGCGCTGCCGATCGAAGTGCGGGGCCGGACACTGCAATTGACCTGCAGCATCGGCATCGCGCTGTTTCCGCGCGATGCCGGCGCGGCTGGCGACCTGACGCGGTTCTCGGAGCAGGCCCTGTACGAGGCCAAGAAGGCGGGGCGGGCGCGCCACCGGTTCTTCGACGAGGAGATGAATGCCGTGGCCAGTGCGCGCCTGGCGCGCGAGGCCGACTTGCGGCACGCGGTGCACGGCAGCGAACTGCGGGTGTACCTGCAGCCCAAGATGGACGCACTGTCCGGTGCCATGGTCGGCGCCGAGGCCCTGGTTCGCTGGCAGCACCCGGTGCACGACCTGGTGCCGCCTGGCAGCTTCATCCCGCTGGCCGAGGAGACCGGCCTGATCCTGCCCCTGACCGACTGGATGCTCGAGCAGGTGGCCCGCCTTTTGGGCCGCTGGTCGCGCGAAGGCCGTGCACCCTTGCCGGTGTCGGTGAACGTGGCCGCCCCCAGTTTCATGGCCGACGGCCTGGTCGACCAGCTCGTCGCACTGGTGCACGAGCATGGGTTCCGGCCGGAGCAGCTGATCCTGGAGGTGACCGAGTCGCTGCTGATGACCGATGTCGACCGCGCGATAGCGCGGCTGGCGGACCTACGCGCGCACGGCTTCAAGCTGTCGCTCGACGACTTCGGCACCGGTTACTCGTCGCTCAGTTGCGTCAAGCGATTCCCGATCGACGAGCTGAAGATCGACCGGTCCTTCGTGTCCGACGTTCAGCGGGGCGGCAAGGACGTTGCGCTGGTGGCATCCATCGTCACGCTCGGCCGAATGCTCGAGTTGCAGGTGGTGGCCGAAGGCGTGGAGACCGAAGCCCAGGCGCTGGCGCTGCGGTCCCTGGGATGCGATTTGCACCAGGGCTTCCTGTATGCCCGGCCGATGCCGGTCGAGTACTTCGAGCAGTGCCTGCCCTACCTGCCTGTCGAGGTCGAAGCTTTGGCACCGGTCGATGCCGTGCAGGCGCTGGCATTCGAACTCGATGCCGAGCTCGACCGCCTGGCCGCACCGCTGGCCTGCGCCGGGATACGCTGAATGCGCCCGGCAGCTCCGTCGATCCAGGCCTGGCCCGAAGCGACCACCCTTGCAAAGGAAGCTCCATGAAAGTTGCCCAGATCCATTGCGGACAGATGCCCGACGCGGCATCGCTGAAGCCGCTGGCGGCCATTGCGCCGCAGCTGGTGCTTGCCTTCGGCAATGTGGCCGGCATCGCCCGGCCCGGCCTGCTGCAGCAACTGCGCGATGCCTTGCCCGAAGCGGTGCTGGCGGGCTGCAGCAGTTCCGGACCGATCTCCGGCCGCTTTGCCGGCACGGCGTCGCTGGCGCTCACGGCATTGCATTTCGAGACGCCCGACATCCGCCTGGCGGTCGGCGACCTGCAGGGCCCGGGCGACTCCTTCGATGTCGGTGCCCGGCTGGCCAGGCAGTTCGTCGGTACGCCGGTGCACGACGTGCTGGTGTTCGGGCCCGGCGTGGACCTGCAGGGCACGGCCCTGATCGATGGGCTGCGCAGCGCCTTGCCGGCCACCGTGGGCATCTCCGGCGGTCTGGCCAGCGACGGGGCTGCCTTCATGCGCACCTTCACGCTGTCCACCCATGCCGTGAGCGACCACCAGGTCGTCGCGCTGGGCTTCGGCAGCGAGCGCACCGAGCTGCGACACGGCGCAATGCATGGCTGGCGGTCATCGGGGCCGGTGCGCAAGGTGACGCGGGCCAGCGGCAACATGCTGTTCGAACTGGATGGCGCGCCGGCGCTGGAGGTGTACCGGCGCTGCATCGGCGAGCAGGCGACCGGGCTGCCGGCCAGCGCGCAGCACTTTCCGTTCGAGATGCTCAGCCCGAGCCAGCGCGGCCGGGGACTGATGCGCTCGGTCATCGGCGTCGATGTCGAACTGGGCAGCCTGCTGCTGGGTGGCGATGTCCGCAGCGACGGCTACATGCGGCTGATGCAGGCGCCGGTCGATTCGCTCATTGCCGGTGCTGGCGCCGCAGCCGAATTGGCGGGCGGCTCGAACGGGCCCACGGTGGGCGACGAGCTGGCGCTGATCGTGTCCTGCGAGGCTCGCCAATGGGTGCTGGGCGAGCGCGTCGGCGAGGAGGCTCGGGCGGTGCGCCAGGTGCTGGGCGAGCGGTGCCAGGTGACCGGCTTCCATGGCCATGGCCAGATCGCTCCGCAGCCGGGTGCCAGTGGCAGCTCGCTGCACAACCAGACCCTGGTGGTCACCCACATCGCCGAGCGCGCCTGAGGCCGCGCTTGCGGGCACGGCCCGCAGGGCCGAGCCGGACCGCTGCGCTCAGGCCACGGTCACGCGGTCCCGGCCCGACTGCTTGGACCGGTACAAGGCCGCGTCGGCCGCCGACAGCAGGCTTGCGGCATCGTCGCCCGGCACCCAGGCGGCAATGCCGGCCGAGACGGTGACGGTGGCGATCACCTCCTGCGTGCCCCGCTTGCGGATCTTCATGCCCCGCACCAGGTTGCGCACGGACTCGGCCAGTTGCACCGCCTGGGCCTGGGTGGTGGAGGGCATCACCACCGCGAACTCCTCGCCGCCGATGCGTGCCGCGAAGGCGTTGGAGCCGCTGGACACCCGCGTCAGCACCTGGCCGACGGTTTCGATCACCGTGTCACCCACCGGGTGGCCATGGGTGTCGTTGACGCGCTTGAAGTGGTCCAGGTCGAAGACGGCCAGGCAATGCGCCATGCCGGCCGGGGGGCGGGTGGACAGCGTCTCGCGCAGCACGTCGTTGAAACCCTTGCGGTTGCGCAGCTTGCTCAGCGCGTCGGTGACGGCCTCGATGCGCGCTCGCTCCAGGGCGTCGCGCAGTCGCTCCACCTCGCGCTCGCCCTCGCGCAGCGACTGCTCGAAGGCCGCCACCACCGTCTGCATCTGCGCCGTGCCGCTGGCCACGGCGTCCAGCCGCGGCCGCAACGACTGGGCATCGTCCGTGGCATGTCCGGCCCCCAGGGCCTGCGACAGGCCCGCCAGCTGCGAGCCATAGGCGCGTGCCGTGCTGCCGGTGCTGGCGGCCGACTCCGCCACGCCCCGCATCACCCGCTGCAATTCGCCGCGCGCAGACTCGGTGGCGTCGCTGTCGGCATCGGCCACGTGGTCGCGGTACAGCGCCGCCATGTCGTCGGCGCTCAGGCGCTGGCGTTGGCGCTTGGCCTGCTCGAAGGCCTCGGTCAGGCGCGGGTTGATGCCCGCCTGCACTTCGTAGCAGACGGCAAAGGTCGCCGGATTGAACGGCGCATCGTGATGCCCCATTTCCGCTATCACCTGCCGAAGCAGTACGGCGCTTTCCGGTTGGCTCTGGTTGTACTTGATCGCCATGTCGTGTCGAGTCGTCGGCCCATGCCTGCCGAACGCGGTGGGCGCCGGTGGCCGCGTACGTGGCGGTCCCCGTCTCGGCGGCCCAGTGATCCCTGCGCCGATCATCGCAAGTTTGGGCCGATGCGTCGACCCTCTGGCTCATACTTGGGACGCTTGCGTCTGCCCACACCCACCCCCAATGGATCCCGCCATGCGCGTGTTCACAGGCTCCCTGGCCACAGAGACCAACACCTTCGCGCCCATGCCCACGGGGCTGGACTCGTTTCGCGAGCGTGGCTACTTTGCCGCCGGCCAGCACCCGGACCACATGACTTTCTTCGCCGGTCCGCTGTGGGCGGCCCGGCTGCGCGCCCGCGAACGTGGCTGGCAGCTCATCGAGGGCATGGTCGCCGGCGCCCAGCCCAGCGGCATCACCACCCGCGCGGCCTACGAAACCCTGCGCGACGAACTGCTGGGCGACCTGCGCGGCGCGCTGCCGGTCGACATGGTGGTGCTGGGCCTGCACGGCGCGATGGTGGCCGATGGCTACCTCGACTGTGAGGGCGACCTGCTGGGACGGGTGCGGGCCATCGTCGGCCCCGGCGTGGTGGTGGGCGCCGAGCTCGACCCGCACCACCACCTCAGCGAGGCCATGGTGTCCAACGCCGACCTGCTGATCGCCTTCAAGGAGTACCCGCACACCGACGTGCTGGAGCGCGCCCTCGAACTGGTCGACCTGTGCGAGGCGCAGGTGCAGCGCCGCATCGCGCCGGTGGCGGCGGTGGTGGACTGCGGCATGATCACCATGATCCACACCTCGCGGCAGCCGGCCCGGGGCCTGGTCGACCGCATCCAGGCCCTGGAGGGGCGCGACGGCATCCTGTCGGTGTCCATCACCCACGGCTTTCCCTGGGGCGACACGCCAGACATGGGCACCAAGGTGCTGGTGTATGCCGATGGCGACGCGGCCTCGGCCCGGGCCCTGGCGCGCCGGCTGGCAGACGAGCTGATCGGCCAGCGCGAGCAGCTCGCGGCGCCGATGCTGGGCGTGGACGAGGCGCTCGACCAGGCGCTGGCCTTCGAAGGCAACGGCCCCACGGTGATCTCCGATGGCGCCGACAACGCCGGGGGCGGTGCCGCGTCGGACGCCACCTTCATGCTGCGCCGGCTGGTCGAGCGCGGCATCGCCGGTGCGGCGCTGGGGCCGCTGTGGGACCCGGGGGCCGTGCGCATCGCCTTCGAGGCCGGCCTGGGGGCCTGCCTGCCCATGCGCCTGGGCGGCAAGGTCAGTGCCCTGTCGGGCGATCCGCTCGACGCCCACTGCACCGTGCGCGGCCTGTGCCGCGACCTGGTGATGAGCGGGCTGTCGGGCACGCCCACGCCGATGGGCGACTGCGCGCTGGTGGACGCCGACGGCGTGCTGGTGCTGTTGAACACCATCCGCAACCAGGCCATCGGCCGCGACCTGTTCACCCAGCTGGGCTGCGACCTGGCCGCCTGCCGCATCGTGGTGGTGAAGTCGTCTCAGCATTTCCAGGCCGACTACGCCAAGGTGGCGGGGCAGATCCTGTACGCCGCCGCACCGGGTTCGGTGACGGCCGATCTGCGGCAGTTGCCCTATCGCCACGTGCGGCGGCCGAAATGGCCGCTGGCGGACGCGGCACCCGGCCGATCGGCCGGCTGACCTGCGCCCGGCCGATCAGCCGGCTGACCTGCGCTCGCCCACCACGCTGTCGATGGCGTCGTACACCCGCTCCGCGGTGAACGGCTTGGTGATGTAGTCGGCAAAGCCTTCGGCCAGGCAGCGCTGCACCACCTGGGGCATGGCATCGGCGCTGATGGCGATGATCGGGAACCCGGCCGTGTCGGGGTCGGCGCGCAGCCGCCGCAGCACTTCGGGGCCGTCGACCAGGGGCATCTGGATGTCCAGCAGCAGCACGTCCGGTGGTCCGTCCTTGGCCAGGCGCAGTCCCTGCAAGGGGTCGGCGGTGCAGGCAAGCTGCAGATCGGGCCGCAGCTCGAACATGTCCGCCAGCAGCACCAGGTTCACCGGGTTGTCGTCGATACACAGGACGCGCAGGCTGGTGGCGCGGTTGTCGGCCCGGCCTGGCACATGACTGGGCGCGGCTTCGTCGGCCACCGGATGCGAGGCGGTCGACTCGCCCGACATGGGCAGGTCCAGCCAGAAGGCACTGCCTTCGCCGAGCCGGCTCTCCACCCCGACATCGCCCTGCATCAGCTGCATCAGCCGGCGCGACAGGGCCAGCCCGACGCCGCTGCCGTCGGTGGGGGTCTGGTCGGCGTTCAGGCGCTCGAAGGGCTGGAACAGCCGGGCTTGCGCCACGTCGTCCAGCCCTGGCCCGGAGTCGCACACCTGCAGGCGCAGCCGGCCGGGGGCAGCGGTCGCCAGGCTCAGCCAGACGCGCCCATGCCTCAGGTTGTACTTGATGGCGTTGGACAGCAGGTTCAGCAGCACCTGCTTCAGCCGTGTGCGGTCGGCCACCACCGCCAGGCCCTCCATGCTCCGGTCGACCGGATCGAGGTCGACTTCCTGCTGCTGCGCCAGGGGTGCAATCAGCTGGAGGCATTCCTGCAGCAGTTCAGGCAGGTCCACCGGCTCGAGGCTGATCGGCATGCGGCCGGCCTCGATACGGGCCAGGTCGAGCAGGTCGTTGATCAAGGCCAGCAGGTGCTGGCCGGCGCGCATGATCTCGCCGGCCTGGCGCAGCTGCTTGGGCGTCAGGTTGCCCGGCGTGTTCATCTGCAGCACCTGGCCGAACCCGAGCACGGCATTCAGGGGCGTGCGCAGCTCGTGCGACATGTTCGACAGGAACACCGACTTGGCGCGGTTGGCGCGCTCGGCTTCTTCCTTGGCCACGACCAGCTCGCGCTGCATGCGGTTGAGCTCGGTGATGTCGGTGCCGAACGAATAGCACAGGGGCTTGTTGTCGAGGTCGACCCCGCCGACCCGCGTGACCAGTATGTCGCGCGCAGGACGGTCCGCCGTGGCAGGGGGGTGCCGCTCGACGATGACGGTCTGCCCGGCGATCACCTTGGCCACGTCGGCCCGCAGCACCTTGGCCTCTTCGGGTGTCAGCCTGTCTGCAATGTTGGTGCCCAGCAGCCGCTCCAAGGGCTCGCCCACCAGTTCGCAGAAGCGGGTGTTGGCATATACGAGGTTGAGCTGCTCGTCGTTGGCCGTGATGACGCCGGGAAAGGCCTCGAGCAAGGCCCGGTGCTTGGCCTCGGCGTTGCGCAGGCGCTGCAGCGCCTGGCTCTCCGCCGTGATGTCGCGAAAGCCCCAGACCCGCACCTGCCGTTGCCCGATGACCGCGATGCGGCAGCGCCGCAGCAGGACCCGCCCGTCGCGCAGTTCGAGGCGGTCGTCCGCGGGACGGCCGCTGGCGATGATCTCGACGATGCGCGCCACCTCGCGGTCGGGGTCGGCGAAGAAGGGCCCCGTGTGCTCGATGATGAACTCGGCCGTCACCTGCGAGGCCGGCACCCGCGGCATGTGCCACAGGTCCAGCCACTGGTCATTGACGAACAGCACCGGCGTGTCTCGCGCGTCGGCGTCCGTGGCCAGGATCGCGTCGCCAGTGGAGTTGAGCGTCAGGCGAAGGTTGACCAGGCTGGCCTCCAGGGCCGCCCGGGTTTCGGCTTCGGCTGTGACGTCGCGGCTCACCATCACCGCGCCGTGCCAGCTGACGCCTGGCTCGTTGAATGCGAAGTAACGGGTTTCGAGGATCCTTCTCCCGGTGGCGATGGACGGGCTGGGGTCGCGCACCACGGCGTTCGTGCCGTCCTCGACACACCGCGTCACGGCATTGCGACGCGCCTGACTGACGGGCTTGGGGAAGACCTGATTGAGGGTCCGCCCGAGCACCTGCTGGGGCGTGCGCCGGTTGGCATCGCACCAGGCCCGGTTGACCAGGCGGTAGGTCATGCGGTCATCGATCACACCGACCGGGTCGGCAATGGTGTTCATCGTGAATTCGACCAGGCGCAGCGACTCCTCGGACTTCACCTGGTCGGTGATGTCGTGCACGATGCCGGTCAGCCGGGCCAGCCTGCCGCCGCTGTCCAGGTACACCTCGCCGCGGTCTTCGATGTGGCGCACCTGGCCGTCGGTAAGCACCAGCCGGTAGCGCATGTGGGTGTGCCGCCGCTTGCCCTCCAGCACGGCCCGCAGTTCGTCGTCCACGCGGGCACGGTCGTCCGGGTGAATGGCCGAGAGGAACAGCGCTGCGTCGGGTTTGGCGGATCCCGGCGCCAGGCCCCAGAGCCTGAAGTGGTGGTCCGACCAGTGCACGTTGCCGTTGACCAGGTCCCAGTCGAAGCTGCCCATGCCGGCGATCTGCTCGGCCTCGCGCAGGCGCTGCGCCGCATGTTCGGCGGCCCGCAGGTTGGCGGTGTCGGAGCGGCGCAGTTCCTCGACGTGCCGGGCCCGCTCCATCGACTGGCGCGCCACCCGCAGGATCGATGCCCCCAGCACCATCAGCATGACCAGCATGGCCGCGACGCGCAGGTCGGGGCTGCGCCAGTGCAGCCAGACCAGCGGCGCCAGCACCGGGGTGGCGAACAATCCCGCGGCCACGGTGTCGAAGGCCAGCGAGGCCAGGGTGATGGCGCCCACCACCACCATGGCCACGGTGATCAAGGCCTGGATGTCGGTGACGCCGGCCGGCCAGAGCACCCAGCAGCAGGCGCCCCACGACAGGCCACGCAAGGCCGCCCCGATCCGGTAGCGACGGTGCCAGGTGCGGTCGTTCCCAACGCTGGACAGGAAGCCATCGTGCGCCAGGCGCAGCCAGGACAGGTAGGCCAAGGTCAGCGCGGCCACGGCCAGCCAGGGCAGCGGCTGCTGCCATTGCAGCGAGGGCCAGAGGGCGGCCACCAGCAGGGTGCCGACCGCCACGCCGGTGACCACTGTCAGTGGCAGGCTGTCGCGGTGTTGCCGCACCTGCTCGCGCAGGTGCGCGTCGGCGTCGAATACTGGCACGCTGACCATGGATACTGCAGCCGGGGTCAGCCGGCGGTTGTTTTCTCGATGGCGGGGCGTCGGTCGTTCGGGAGCATCAGGCCGCTTGCCGCGTGGCCTGCGGCACCAAAACGTCCAGCGCCTGGGCCAGGTGCTGCACCGTGCGGTCGACGTGCTGCAGCTTCTCGAGCCCGAACAGGCCGATGCGGAAGCTGGAGAAGCCCTCGGGCTCGTCGCACTGCAGCGGCACGCCGGCGGCGGTCTGCAGGCCCTGGCCGAGGAACTTGCGGCTGCTCTGGATCTCGGGGTCGTCGGTGTAGCTGACCACCACGCCGGGCGCCTGGAAGCCGGGCGCCGCCACGCTGGCAAAGCCGCGCGTCTCCAGCAGCGTGCGCACCTGCCGGCCCAGCGCCAATTGGGCATCGCGCAGGCGCTCGAAGCCGACCGCGCGGGACTCGAGCATCACGTCGCGCAGGCGGGTGAGGGCATCGGTGGGCAGCGTGGCGTGGTAGGCGTGCGCGCCCTTCTCGTAGGTCTCCATGATCTGCAGCCACTTCTTCAGGTCGGCTGCGAAGCTCGAGCTGGTGGTGGCGTCGATGCGCTGGCGGGCCAGTTCGGACAACATCACCAGCGCGCAGCAGGGCGGGCCGCTCCAGCCCTTCTGCGGGGCGCTGATCAGCACGTCCACGCCGGTGGCCGCCATGTCGACCCAGATGGCGCCCGAGGCGATGCAGTCCAGCACGAACAGGCCGCCCACTTCGTGCACCGCGGTGGTGACGGCGGCGATGTAGTCGTCCGGCAGGATCATGCCGGAGGCGGTCTCGACGTGCGGCGCGAACACCATGGCCGGGCGGTGCCGGCGGATGGCCGCAACCACCTCGTCGATCGGCGCGGGTGCAAACGGCGCGGTGCGGGCATCGCTGGTCTTGCGGGCCTTCAGCACCACGGTCTCGGACGGGATGCGGCCCATGTCGAAGATCTGGCTCCAGCGGAAGCTGAACCAGCCGTTGCGGATGACCATGCACTTGGCGTCGGTGGCGAACTGGCGCGCCACGGCCTCCATGCCGAAGGTGC
>Ga0075163_10014445_pt1 | contig 10195 bp, 5 predicted proteins | sample JI1023141ADNA_FD_71478 | JGI IMG/M metagenome (GOLD analysis project Ga0075163, IMG submission 71478) | Wastewater effluent complex algal communities from Wisconsin, to seasonally profile nutrient transformation and Carbon sequestration -... | ecosystem: Engineered > WWTP > Effluent > Algae... | reverse complement strand
GAGCGGGTGGCCCTGGTCGACTTCGATGTCCATCATGGCAATGGCAGCGAGGACATCCTGGCCGGCGACGACCGGGTGCTGATGGTCTCGACATTCCAGCGCCGCCTCTATCCGTTCAACGGCGAAGCGCCCCGTGGCGCCAACATGTGCAACATGGCGCTGGACCCCTATTCGGATGGAGCCGCGCTGCAAAAGGCGGTGACCGAGGGCTGGCTGCCGCGTCTGCGGACGTTCGCACCGCAGATGCTCTTCATCTCGGCCGGATTCGATGCGCACCGCGAAGACGACATGAGCCAGCTTGGCTGGCGCGATGCCGATTATGGCTGGGTGACGCAGCGCCTGGTCGAGGTTGCCGACGAGTTTGCGCAGGGGCGGATCGTCTCGGTGCTGGAGGGGGGATATCACCTGCCGGCGCTGGCGCGCAGTGTCGAGATGCACGTGCGGGCACTGATCGGCATCGACTGATCGCGCGGCGCGGCGTGCTCCGGGGCCGGCGCCGCGCGCACGATGCGAGCCCCGTGCACGCCCGATGCGCGCCCACGACGTACAATCGGGGCACAAGAACAACGCTGCGCACCCGCTGCCGTGGCAATGCTCGCTTCGGGGGAGACTTCCCGTTCTGCCCGAGGTCTGCATGGATCACCACCACTTTCTTTCCCATCTGTTCGAACCGGACACGGTTGCCCTGATCGTCGGCGCCCAGGTTCCGCCTTGGGCGCTCGAAATCGTCCGCCAGTTCGATGCCGGGCCGCCTGCGCGCCGCGTGCTCGGGTTGGATGCGCCTGACCCGGGCGGCGAGGGACCCCGCAGCGAATTGGCCCTGATCGCCGTGGCCCCCGACGAAGTGCCTGCGGCGATCGCCCTGGCGGCGCGATGCCACGCTCGCGCCGTGTCGGTGATGACGGAGCACCTCGATCCCGCGCAGGCCGGGCAGTGGCGAGACCTGGCGCACTCCCTGGGCATGCGGCTGCTGGGTCCGGGCACCATGGGCTTCGTGCGGCCGGCACGACAATTGAACGCAGGCCGGATGGGGCCATTGCCGGCCGCCGGGCAGGTGGCGCTGGTGTCCCAGTCGGGCGTGCTCAACGGCGCCGTGCTCGATTGGGTGGCCGATTCAGCTGTCGGGTTTTCGCTGGCCGTCTCGCTGGGTGCGGAGGTCGACATCGATCTTGCCCAGGTGCTCGATTTCCTGGCCAGCGATGCGCAGACGCGCTCGGTGGTGGTCTACCTCGAGGCCGTGCGCGATTCGCGCAGTTTCATGAGCGCGCTGCGCGCACTGGCTGCGGTCAAGCCGGTGATCGTGCTCAAGGGGCATCGCGACGATCAGGCGCCGCGCCGCGGGCTGACTCATTCGGGCGCGCTGTGCGGTTCGGATGCGATCTACAGTGCGGCCCTGCGCCGGGCGGGTGCGCTGCAGATCCGCCTGTTCACGCAGATGTTCACCGCGGCCCGCATCCTGGCCTCGACCAGCGGCCCGCTGGGTCAGCGGCTGGGTGTGCTGGCCAACGGCAACGGGCCTGGCGTGCTGGCAGCCGATCAGGCCTGGTTCCAGCAGTTGAGCCTGCCGCCCCTGTCGCAGGCGACGCGCGACACGCTGGCGCTGGCCCTGCCCGGGCGCACCCTGGCCAATCCCCTGAATCTGGGCGCGGGTGCGAGCGCCGACGATTTCGGCGCAGCGCTCGCCGCGCTGGCCGCCGACCGCGAGCTCGACGGCATTCTGGTGATGCTGGCGCCCACCAGCGGCATCGATGCCCAGGCCATCACGCAACGGGTGATCCAGGCGGTCGCCAAGGTGCGCAAGCCGGTTTTTGCGTGCTGGATGGGCGATCGCGGCATGCGCCCGCTGGCCCGCCAGCTCGATGCCGCCGGCATTCCCGTGTATTCCGTGCCCGAGGCGGCGGTGGACGCCTACGCCACGGTCGCCAACTTCCACCAGAACCAGCGCCTGCTGCAGCAGACGCCGCGGGCGCTTTCGGGCTCCGCTCAGCCCGACCTCGAGGGCGCTCGGATCCTGATCGACAGCGTGCTGGGCGAGGGCCGCCATGTCCTGAACGAAATGGAGTCCAAGGCCCTGCTGGGGGCCTTTCACGTGCCGGTCACCCGGACGGTGCTAGCGCGCTCTCAGACCGAGGCGATCGTCGTGGCCGAGCAGATGGGCTTCCCGGTGGTGATGAAGATCAACGCGGCCGACGTCACCCACAAGAGCGACGTCGGGGGTGTGGTCCTCAATGTGCGCAATGCCGCGGAAGTGCGCTCGCAGTACCTCGAGATCCTGGCCTCGGTGCGGCGGGCGCTGCCGCAGGCGCGCGTCGACGGCGTGACGCTGCAGTCCATGCGCCGCGGCCGCCATGGCCGCGAGCTGTACCTCGGCGTGTTCCGCGATCCGCTGTTCGGCCCGGTGATCGCCTTCGGCGCCGGTGGCACGCGGGTCGAGGTCGTGCGCGACACGACGCTGGAATTCCCGCCGCTGAATCGTTACCTGGCCCGTCGCATGATCGAACGGACCCGGATCGCCGAGACCTTGGGCGAGTTTCGCGGCGCGCCGCAGATCGACTTCGAACGACTCGAAGCGCTGCTGGTGGCCGTCTCCGAGATGGTTTGCGAGCTGCCGTGGATCGCCGAAATGGACATCAATCCGGTGATCGTCGATGAAGGCGGGTTGGTCGCGGTCGATGCCCGCGTGGTGCTCGATCCGGCGCTCGGAGCCAGTCCGGCGCGCCACGCCCACATGGCGATCATGCCCTATCCGGCTCACCTCACGCGTGTGCTGGCCGCCCCCGACGGCGGCTTCTACACGCTGCGCGCGATCCAGTCCGAGGACGCCGACCGCTTGCAGGCGTTCATGAAGAACCTGTCGGCCGAATCGCGGTATTTCCGCTTCATCTCGGTTCTCTCGGAGCTGCCCCCGCGTATGCTGGTGCGGTATACGCAGATCGACTACGACCGGGAGCTGGCGCTGGTCGCGGTGGTGGGCGGCGAGCAGGCCGGTGCGCCGCGCGAGGGCGAATCAGCGCGCGAAAACGGTCCGGAGCGCATCGTGGGCGTGGTGCGCTACCTGCTGAACATCGATCGCGAGAGCTGTGAGTTCGCGGTGGCGATCGCCGACGACTGGCAGGGCAAGCACCTGGGCTCGACGATGATGCGCGCGATCATCGAGGCGGCGCGCGTGAAGGGATTGCGCCGCATCGAAGGGTATGTGCTGTCGACCAATGCCCGGATGCTGGGCCTGATGATCCACCTCGGGTTCACGGTGAAGACCGATCCCCAGGATGCGACGATGAAACTGGTCTGGATGCAGCTCAGCCCCGGTGATAGCTCGTGACCCGCTCCACTTCTTCGCGCGAGCCCATGAACACCGCGACCCGCTCGTGCAGCTTGCCCGGCTGCAGGTCCATGATGCGGGTCAGGCCGTTGGTGGCCGCGCCGCCCGCCTGTTCGACCAGGAAGCTCATCGGATTGGCTTCGTAGAGCAGGCGCAGCTTGCCGGGCTTGTCCGGTTCGCGGGCGTCGCGCGGGTACATGAAGATCCCGCCGCGGATCATGATGCGGTGCACGTCGGCCACCATCGAGGCGACCCAGCGCATGTTGTAGTCGCGCCCGCGCGGGCCGGTCTGGCCGGCGAGCAGTTCGTCGACGTAGCGCTTGACCGGGGGATGCCAGTGGCGGGCGTTGGACGCGTTGATCGCGTATTCCTTCGTCTGCACCGGGATCGACATCCGGTCTTCGGTCAGCCACCAGCTGCCGGTTTCGCGATCGAGCGTGAAGCAGGCCACGCCGTCGCCCACCGTCAGCACCAGCAGCGTCGAAGGCCCGTAGACCGCATAGCCGGCGGCAATCTGGCGATTGCCGGGCTGCAGGAAGTGCTCCTCGAGGGGGTCGGTCACGCCCTCGGGCAGGCGCAGCACCGAGAAGATGGTGCCGATCGACACGTTGACGTCGATGTTCGACGAGCCGTCGAGCGGGTCGAACAGCAGCAGGAACTCGCCCATCGGGTACCGGTTGGGGATCACGTGCGGATGATCCATCTCCTCGGAGGCCATCGCGGCCAGGTTGCCGCCCCACAGGTTGGCCTCGAGCAGGGTCTCGTTGGCGATCACGTCGAGCTTCTTCTGGGATTCGCCCTGCACGTTCTCGGAGCCGGCCTCGCCGAGCACGCCGGCCAGCGCACCTTTGCCGACCGCATAGCTGATCCGCTTGCAGGCGCGTGCCACCACTTCGAGCAGCAGGCGCAGCTCGCCGGGAATCAGGCCCTTCTCGCGCTGCTTTTCGACCAGGTACTGGGTGAGGCTGATGCGGCTCATTGCTTCGTGCTCCTAGAGAATGGCCGCATTATCGCCGAGCGCACCCTGGCCGACGCTGACAATTGGCACAGACCCGGAGCCGATCGGCCCCGCGGCGTCCGGTCAGCCGTCCGCCAGCGCCTTGCCGACGATCTCGCGCACATCTCGCGACAAATGGGCGCGGCCGGCCACCCGTTCGAGGGTGGCGCGCGCCAGCGCCTGGCGCTGCGGCGTGAACTTGCGCCAGCGGTCCATGGCACGGGCGATGCGAGCCGCGATCTGCGGGTTGAGCGCATCGAGCTCGCCGATCATTTCCTCCCAGAACTGGTAGCCGGAACCGTCGACACGGTGGAATTCGGCCAGGTTGCCCAGGCAGAAGCCACCGATCAGCGAACGGACCTTGTTCGGATTGCGCAGAGAAAACGCCGGGTGCGACAGCAGCTGGCGGACCCGTGCGAGCACCGGGGGGCCTTGCGGCGCGCGATGCCGGGTGGCCTGCATCATGAACCACTTGTCCATCGCCAGCGGCTCGTCGGCCAGTTCGCGCGCGAAGCGTTCGAGGGCCGGCTCGGCCTGCGGCGCATGCGCGGCGAGCAGTGCGGCCAGCGCGCCCTGGCGCGCGCTCATGTTGTCGCTGGTGTCGAACTGGTGCGCGGCCGCCACCCAGGCCTGCGATGCACCGGACATCGACCAGTACCACAGCGCGAGGTTGCGCAGCGCGCGGCTTCCCGATTGCGCCGCCGAGGGCTCGTAGGGCTGTCCCGGCGCCAGCCGGGCATGCGCGTTCGCCCAGCCCTGCCGCAGGTGCAGGCCCAGGTGGCGGGCAAGCGCCTCGCGCGCCGTGCGCACCGCGTCGGGATCGACCACCGGAATCTGTTCGGCAATCACGCCTTCGCCGGGCAGCGCCATCATCAGCTCGCGAAAAGCGGGATCGAGCGTGTCGTCGGCCAGCGCGCTTCCCCAGGCCCGAGCCAGCGTCGCGCCCGCCTGCGCCATCGGCGTACCCGACAGGCCGCTGAGCAGCGTGCTGATGGCGAGCCGCTGCGAGGCTTCCCACCGATTGAAGGGATCGGCGTCGTGGGCGGCCAGGAAAGCCAGGTCGCGCTCGGTGTAGTCGAACTCGATGATGACCGGCGCGCTGAAATCGCGCGCCAGCGACGGTGTGGGGGCCCGCGGCACTCCGGTAAAGACGAAGCTGTGGCGCGCCTCGGTGAGCTCGAGCACGCGTGAACGGGCCGCATCGGACGCTTGCTCGTCCGGCGTGCCCGCCCCGGTCGCATCGAGCGGCTCCGGCGTTTCGGTGGCCAGCCTCAGCATCAGGTCCTGTCCGCCTTCGCCGACCAGGCCCACGGTCAGCGGAATGTGCAGGGCACCGTCCGGTCCCGAATTCGTCTGCTCGACCTCGAGCGTGTAGGTCTGGCTGGCCGCATCGTGGCGGCCGTGCACGATCAGGCGCGGCGTGCCCGCCTGCGCATACCAGCGGCCGAACTGCGTCAGCTCTCGGGCATTGGCATCGGCAATGGCGGCGACGAAATCGTCGCAGGTGACCGCCTGGCCGTCATGGCGTTCGAAGTAAAGATCCATGCCGCGCCGAAATCCGTCCCGGCCCACCAGCGTCTGGAGCATCCGGACCACCTCGGCGCCTTTTTCGTACACCGTCATGGTGTAGAAATTGTTGATCTCCTGGTAGGCGTCGGGGCGGATGGGGTGCGCCATCGGGCCGGCGTCTTCGGGGAACTGCGTGGCCCGCAGATTGCGGACGTCCTCGATGCGCTTGACCGCCCGTGAACTGGCCGCGGCCATCGGCGAGGCGGCTTCGGCGGCCAGCATGTCGGCCGAGAACTCCTGGTCCCGAAAGACGGTCAGGCCTTCCTTGAGCGTGAGCTGGAACCAGTCGCGGCAGGTCACGCGGTTGCCGGTCCAGTTGTGGAAGTACTCGTGACCCACGACCGCCTCGACGGCGGCGAAGTCGCCGTCGGTCGAGATCCGCGGATGGGCGAACACGTACTTGGTGTTGAAGATGTTCAGGCCCTTGTTCTCCATCGCGCCCATGTTGAAGTCGCCCACCGCGACGATCATGAAGCGGTCCAGGTCGAGCTCAAGCCCGAAGCGTTCTTCGTCCCAGCGGATCGAGCGCACGAGCGAGCGCATCGCATGGGCGGTCTTGTCCTGATTTCCCGGCTCGACCCAGATCTGCAGCAGGACATCGCGCCCGGAGCACGTGCGCAGTGTCTGTTCGCTGACCTCCAGGCGGCCGGCGACCACCGCGAACAGGTACGACGGCTTGGGAAACGGATCTTCCCAGCGCGCGAAATGCCGGGCGCGGCCATCCGGCCCGGCGGCCCAGTTGCCCTGTGCGATCAGGTTGCCGTTGGACAGCAGCACCGGCAGGCGTTCCCGATCGCCGATCAGGGTGACGACGAAGCGCGCCATCACATCCGGGCGGTCGGGGAAGCAGGTGATGCGGCGAAAGCCCTCGGCCTCGCACTGGGTGTAGAAATTCCCGTTCGAGACGAACAGCCCGAGCAGCGCGGTGTTGGCGCTCGGGTCGATGCGGTTGACGATCCGCAGTTCGAACCGCTCGGGCACGGATCCGATCACCAGTTCGTCATCGCGCACCTGGTATCGGTCGGCAGGCAGGGCCACGCCGTTGATCGATACCGCCAGAACCTCCAGACCCACCGCATCGAGGCGCAAGGGTCCGCGCGGCGCGGCCTCGTTGCGGCGCACCTGCGAGACCGCGATCACGGTGGTGGCGACCGGGTCGAGTTCGAGCGTGAGGTCGATCGACTCCACCCGATGGGCTGCCGGCGCGTAGTCCTGCCGCTTGATGGTGACGGGGAGGTCGTTCTGCATGGAGGGCGCCAATCATTGAACCGCGGGACAGACCATTCTATCGGCCGGCCGGCGAGTCCGGCGCGGCGGCGGCGCCGTTACTTGAGCCGGCGCGGCTGCCACCAGTTGGGCGAGGCGGCTTCGAAATCGCCGCTCTCGAACAGCCGGTTGGCCAGCGCCAGCGATGCCTCGCCGGGCGGGCCGCCCACCAGGTAGCTGGTGCCGGCGTCGCCAATCCGGCGCACCACCGTCAGGCCGTGGCGGGCCACCAGCGCCGCCTGCTGAGCGTCGGTGCTGTCGGCCTTGAAGCGCACGAGCACGCCGCCCGGCAAGGCGCGGGTGCCTCCGCCCTGGGCCTGGTCGCGAAAGACCGGCGACTGCCGGGCGAGATCCGTCTTGCTCAGGGCCGACGAACGGATCACCTGCGACTTTTCACGGGCGTCGCCCGAAAAATCGGCGACCACGCCCGGTTCGGCCCACAGCGGCCGGCGCGTCGCGCCGTCGTACCAGTACAACTGCTGGGCGGCCAGCGGGCCGCTCAGGCAGCACAGCAAGGCGGCGCACCAGGTGCGGGGTGATCGAGCCATTCGGCGTTGCGGTTCCATCGTTCAGCGTCCCCAGAAACGCAGGCCCCAGGCCTGCCAGGTGCCCGTGTCTTCGGCCTGGGCGTCGGAAACCTGCAGGGTCCAGGTGCCCGCGGCCGGTTCGCCCAGATGGCGGACCGAGCCGAATCGCCAGTCGTCGAAACTGCCGCAGGCACCGCCGCAGACCCGTTCGCTGGCCAGTTCGCTGACCAGCCCATTGGGGCTGACCAGCCGCACGCGCAGATCGCCGGCATAGGCATGACTGGCGGTGAAGGCGACCTCGACGTATTCGATCCGGGTGATGGCGCAGTCGGCGCCGACGGCGACACTGTCGCTGCGCACGGCGACGCTGCCCCCCGAGGAATCGGGCAATGCGGTGTTGGGCGTACGGCTGTAGGGGCCACAGGACTTCAGGCTGGATGCGCCGCCCACCGACGTCCAGGTGCGCGCGGCAGCTACCGCCGCATTGGCATCGGCCACCCCGAATCCGTACTTGCCGTTGTGTGCCGGACCGAAGGCGCTGGTCACCCATCCGGTGTCGGTGCTGTCGTTGCGCCGGGCGGTCTGCGCCAGAATCAGCCGCACGTCGCGCCAGGTGAGCTGCGGGTTGGCGGCCAGGATCAGCGCGGCCACGCCCGACACCATCGGCGTGGCCGCCGACGAACCGTTGAAGTCGTTGCGAAAGGCGCCGAGCAGGGCCAGTGTGGTGATGCCGATACTGTCGTTGTCGTTGGACGACGGGCCGCAGACCAGCAAGTTGGCGCCGGGCTCGGCGTACGAGGGCTTGCGGCCGCGATGATCGACGCTGCAGGCCACGATCACGCCGCGGTGATTGGTGTAACCGTCCAGGCCGGAGGTCTCGCTGATGCACGCGCCCGTGCCCGAGTCGGTGCCATAGCAGCCGCCGTTGCCGGCCGGGAACACGTACACCGCGCCACGGCCGCCGCGCCCGCTGGCGATGCCGTTGTCGATCGTGGCCAGGTAGCTGGCGTCGGCCCGGTGCAGCACGCCGTTGTCGGGCGAGCCCCAGCTGTTGTTGTAGACGCCGTTGTCGGCCAGGCCCCGGCCCAGCGCGTCGTTCAAGTCGGCCACGAAACTGGTCGCCAGCGCGTTGTAGCCGACCAGCCCGGCACGCGGCGCGATGCCCGCGCCGCCGACGCCATTGTTGTCGCGGGCGGCGATGATGCCGGCGACGGCGGTGCCGTGGTCGTCGTCGGCCGCGCAGGGCAGCGGGTGGACGTTGCCGATCGACAGCGGCCGGTAGTTGTAGCTTGCGCCGGTCACGACGTTGGCCTGCAGGTCCTGGTGCAGCGTCTCGACCGCATCGTCGACCACCGCAACCCGGACGCCATCGCCGCGGGTCAGGTTCCAGGCCAGCGTGGCGCGCAGGTCTTCGCCAGCGGTGCCGCCCGTCTGCCCGGTGTTGTTCAGATGCCATTGGGCCGCCAGCAGGGGGTCGGCCCCGGTCAGGGCGGTGCTGCCGGTCAGGCTGTAGCGATACGTGCAGCCGTCCTGGCTGGGCAGCCCGGAGCCGGGCGCGGCAACGGTGCCGCCGTCGCCCGTGGCGCCCGAGCCGCCGCCGCCGCAGGCGACCAGCAGGCTCAGGCCGGCGAGGGCCAGGACGCCACGCCAGCTGCGCTGGAACGTGGGCGAGACAACGGGCCGGCGTCGGATCGGAGCGTAGCGATGAAGACTCATGGTGCCGTTCAGAAGGGCGCGGATGCGCGAAGTCTACGCCCGGGCCCCATCATGTCGGAATGTGGCGGCTGTCGGGCGGAAAAATGCCTCCCCATTGTCAAGCCGGACCGCCTCCCGGCCGCAGGATTTGCCGCTGTGCGGTCGATCCGCTACGCTGCAGCGCACCATTCGTCGGTTTTTCCGTCGGTTTTTCCGTCAGGAAGCCGGTCGAGCCAGTACCGCCCTTTTCCGGAGTGTTCCGATGCGCCGCATCCAGTCGCTGCTTATTGCCAACCGATCCGAGATCGCGATCCGCGTGATGCGGGCTGCTGCCGAACTCGGCATCCGGACCGTGGCGATCTATGCCAATGAAGACCGGTTCGCGCTGCACCGGTTCAAGGCGGACGAGAGCTACCTGGTGGGCGAAGGCCGCAAGCCGCTGCAGGCCTACCTGGACATCGACGACATCATCCGCATCGCGCGGCTCGCCAAGGTCGATGCGATCCATCCCGGCTATGGCTTCCTGTCCGAGAACCCCGACTTCGCCCGGGCCTGCGCCAAGGCCGGCATCCAGTTCATCGGCCCCAGTCCCGAGGTGATGACCACGCTGGGCAACAAGGTGGCCGCGCGCAACGCGGCGGTTGCGGCCGGCGTGCCGGTGATGCCGGCCACCGGGCCGCTGCCGCGTACGCTGCTGCAGCCCGACGCAGCGGCCGCCCAGCGGGCCGCGGCCGACGAGGCCGACATGCAGGGCTCGCTGGCCGCCGCCGCCGCGGTCGGCTATCCGCTGATGCTCAAGGCCAGCTGGGGCGGGGGCGG
>Ga0075163_10014444_pt1 | contig 10195 bp, 10 predicted proteins | sample JI1023141ADNA_FD_71478 | JGI IMG/M metagenome (GOLD analysis project Ga0075163, IMG submission 71478) | Wastewater effluent complex algal communities from Wisconsin, to seasonally profile nutrient transformation and Carbon sequestration -... | ecosystem: Engineered > WWTP > Effluent > Algae... | reverse complement strand
CGCTGCCAGACACAGCCGCTCACGCCGAAGCCCCAGTTCTGGATGAAGTTGTGCCGGCCATCACGCGCCTCACAGTCGCGGAAGAGCACCTCGTTCGATTGCCGGACTTCGAAGAGGTAGCCGTTGCCGCCGCTGCCGCGATTCTGGGCGCGCCCGATGGAGCTGTTCATCACCGTCACCCGCTTCGATTGATGCACGCGGATGCCGCCGGATTGAACGTGGGCTCCGCCATCGAGTGAGACGGAGTGCACGTCGCGTAGCCAGGCGTCCTTTACGCCCGTGAAATGGAAGACGGAGACCTGGTTCATCGCGAGGGCAGCGGCTGGCTCCACCGCGTTCGTGAACGAGAGCGACTCGAGGCCGACGTGATGAACGGTGTGCGTGACGCGGCGAAGGGAAGGGCGATCGCGGGTCAGCAACGGACTGCGCAGCGGGACGTCGAGCGTGACGGTCGCGCCGTCGACCGCGGTGATTGTTCTCCAGGCGATGGGTTGCCAGGTGTCGTTGAAGGCCCGCCAGGTGCCCGTCATGCCGTGCGCTGCGATGAACTCGGGTGTGATGACGTGACCCACCACGACATCGTCGCCAACCTGCAGCGCACCACCACCGAGCTCGAGCCGGGTAGCCCGTGCCGGCGTGTCCAGCAGAACCGGCGCTTCCACACCGAATTGAGGAGCTGCCCCGACAGTCACGTTCTGTCCGAACTCGAGCCCGGACGACTTCGTGAAGACCAGGATTGTGCTGTCTCCTGAGCCACGCAGGACGACGTGCGGCTTCGAGATCGTCAGCGTTCCCTCGACCCGCCAGGTGCCCGGAGCCAGCAACACCACGCCACCATCATCGAGCGCACGCTGGATCATCGCGGTCGCGTCTCCCGCTGGCGCCTGAAGTGTGATGGCCGGCGCGCTCGTCGGCGGAGTCACGCCACCTTCGAAACCCGCGTACGAGAAGTCGTGCAGGAACCGGCCTGCATCATCAGTGAACGTGGGGCTCCACTCGGCAGGGTAGAGCGCGCTGCGCCACTCGAGCGAAGCGTCGGGCATCGCCTCGACCTTCGGCGACGAGCACCCCAGCACCAGCAGCAGACCCACGACGCTCCGCATGGCTCGCGGCTTCGGTGATCAGCTCCGCGCCCGCTACTTCCGCCAGCAGCACAATCGATGCCGAACGGGTTTCGGGCCGATTCGTCACGTGCTACTGCCCACGCGTCATGAGTCGACGGTTGATCCGCGTCGTTGGTGCGATGCTCGAGCAGGAGCCAGGCCGCTACCTGATCACCCAGCGCTCGAAGAACGCCTCACTTCCCTTGCTCTGGGAGTTCCCCGGTGGCCGGGTGAACGACGGCGAAGATGACATCACCGCCCTGCGCCGCGAGCTCAAGGAACGCCTCGGCCTCGACGTCATCGTCGGCGAGCAGGCCATGAGCACGCACCACGAGTACCCGAGCTACGACATCGCGTTTCACGTCTTCGCCTGCCGCCTCGCGACGCCGGACCAGACCGTCAGCCACGCGAAGGTGAACGACCACCGGTGGGTGGGGCTCTCTGAGATGGGGCAGTTCCAGTTCCCCGACGCCGACGCGCGCACGCTGGCCAAACTCCTCGACCTGGATCACTGACGATGCACCAGTTCCCCAAAGACATCGGGTGGATCGAGGTCATCTGCGGCTCGATGTTCTCGGGCAAGACCGAAGAGCTCATTCGCCGCATCAAGCGAGCCCTCTACGGCAAGCAGCGCGTGCAGGTGTTCAAGCCCGGCATCGACAATCGCTACGACGATTTGAACGTCGTGAGCCACTCGCAGCTCAAGGTGGTCGCGACGCCGGTCACGCGGCCTGACGAGATTCTGCAGCTGCTTCGCCCTGACACCGAGGTCGTCGGCATCGACGAGGTGCAGTTCCTCGGGCCTGACGTGGTGCAGGTCTGCGAAGCGATGGCGCGCAAGGGCCTTCGGGTGATCTGCGCGGGCCTCGATCAGGACTACCAGGGCAAGCCCTTCGAGCCGATGCCGCAGCTGTTGGCGGTGGCCGAGTACATCACCAAAGAGCTCGCCATCTGCGTCGTGTGCGGCAACCCCGCGAACCGATCGCAGCGCCTCGCCGACTCGCAAGAACGTGTGCTCGTCGGCGCCGCCAGCTCGTACGAAGCCCGTTGCCGCAAGTGTCACGTGACGACGCCGGTGGAGGCGACTCCTCCCCAAAACCTCGACTTGTTCCGGTGAGACGATGCGCGATTCGCTCTACGAGAAGGTCGGTTACACGCTGAACGAGCAGAAGCACTTCTATGGGCCCGGCGTTCACCTCGTCGGCGCTCCGTACCTGCTCTCGCTGCTCGCGAAGCTGTGCGCGAAGGACACCCAGCAGCCCGACGTGAACACGCTGGTGCGCACGATCTACGGCGAGCTCGTCACGATGTCGGTGAACCACGAGTTCCCCACCAAGCACGTCACGGTTCCGACGCGCATGATCGAGCACACGCCGAAGGGCCTGTACCAGGGCGAGGTGCTCGACTCGCAGGTGCGCGCCGTCTCGGTGAACATCGCGCGCGCGGGCACGCTGCCGTCGCAGGTCACCTACGATCTGCTCAACACGATCCTCGAGCCGCGGCTGGTCCGTCAGGATCACCTGATCATGAGCCGCGAGCTCGATCAGGCCGCGCACGTGGTTGGCTCGAACATCGGCGGCGCGAAGATCGGCGGAGACGTCGACGACGCGTTCGTCTTCTTCCCCGATCCGATGGGTGCAACCGGCTCGTCGTTGTCGACGGCGATCAAGATGTACAAGACGAAGGTGCCCGGGAAGGCGCGCAAGATCATCTGCCTGAACCTGATCGTCACGCCCGAGTACATCAAGCGGCTGGTGACCGATCATCCCGACGTCGTCATCTACGCGGTGCGGCTCGATCGCGGCATGTCGCCTGACGAGGTGTTGGCAACGGCTCCGGGCGAGCTCTGGGAGAAGGAGCGCGGCCTCGATGAGCATCAGTACATCGTGCCCGGCGCTGGTGGCATGGGCGAAGTGATGAACAACGCATACGTGTGAGGTTCGGTAATGGCGTTCTACGAACGTGATGTCGACGTGATGATTGACTCGGCGAAGCTGCAGGCGCGCATCACCGAGCTCGGGCAGCAGATCACCCGCGAGTACCAGGGGAAGGATCTGACCCTCATCGGCATCATGAAGGGCTCGGTGTTCTTCCTGACCGATCTCGCCAAGGCGATCGATCTGCCCGTCACCATGGAGCTGATGGGCGTGAGTTCGTACCACGGCGGTACCGAGACGACGGGCGAGGTGCGCATCAGCTTCGACGTCACCAAGCCGCTCAACGGCAAGCACGTGCTGATCGTCGAAGACATCATCGACACGGGCCTGACGATGAAGTTCCTGCTCGAGAACTTCGCCGCGCGTCACCCCGCTTCGGTGAAGGTGTGCACGCTGCTCGAGAAGCCGGCTCGCGCGAAGACGAAGGTGCAGATCGACTTCAAGGGCTTCGTCATCGAAGACAAGTTCGTCGTCGGCTACGGGCTCGACTACGGCGAGAAGTACCGCAACCTGCCGTTCATCGGCGTGATGCGAACCGAGTAGTCACTTCGGCCGCGGATCTGGCGCGCCCGGTTGCAGCCGTGGCTTCACCTTGAGCCCGAAGCCACGGAACGCGCGGAAGCGGAGGAAGTTCAGGAAGTCGGCTTCGAAGCGCCTTGGCTCCGTGCCCGCGGCCTTCGTGAACGCTTGATCGAACGTCTCTCCGCTCTTCATGTGCAGCATCGTCTCGACCACGGCCTTGTCGCCGAGCCGGCGGAGGAGAAATCGCATCGCGTGGTAGCTGACGCCGTAGATCTGCCCGTAGGCCTCTTTCGAGAGCTGCTCGGCGTCCGCGAACACATCGAGATCCGGGTTCCGCTTGATCCACTCCGAGAGATCCTCGAGCGAAGGAAACCGGAGCCCCTGTTCGGCGGTGACGGTGGCCATGCCCTCACGGAACCAGAGCGGAATCGCCTTGTTCGCCCAGTTCGTCGCGGTGCCGCTCGATTGAAAGAGCAGACAGTGCGTGAGCTCGTGGAGGATCAGTTCGTCGACGTCGCGATCGGTGCCGGCCCAGGAGCCGGGTGACTGAATGATGAGATCGTCGAACTGTGCCCACGCGCGCAGCCAGTCGTAGCCGCTGCGATTCACCGCGCGCTCGAGCTCTGCGTGGGTGGGCGCGATGCGAACGGTCACAGCCGCGGGAAGCTCTCCCCAGCGCGACAGCTTCGGCACCGCGCGCAGAATCGCCTCACGAACGCGGGCTTCGTCTTCGAGGGCCGAAGGCTCGGTCTTGAGCTCGAAGCGGGCCGTGGTCGTCGAGAGCGGCGTTACCCGCGTGAGTGACGAGAGCGGAGCGACGCAGGCCTGGGTCAGCACCGCGAGGAGGAACCAGAGGATCCTCACGGGCGACCCAGCCAGCGGACGACCTGCGAGCCCACGTCGGCGACCGTCTCGAGGGCTGGCTCCCTCGCTCCGAAGGACAACACGGCGACCGGGTTGGTCGTGTGGCTGCGCGTCGAGAGATCTTCGACGTTGCCGTGGTCGGAGCAGATCAGCACCTGCGCATCATCGGGCATCAGGCGAACGACTTCGCGGGCGAAACGATCGAACGTCGACAACGCTTCGAGCGCGGCTTCACGATCCTGCGCGTGGCCGGCTTCGTCCGCGAGGTAGTGCTCGAAGAGCGTGAAGTCCTGGGCCAGCGACCAGAAGATCGCCGCGGCGTCTTCGGGAGTCCGTTGCGGCACGGGGAACTTCCGCTTCACGCCGGCAGCTCCGTCGATGTCGTGCGTGAGGCCGTTGCCCGCGACCGCGTCATCGAGCGTGCGCAGCGCCACCTTGCCCGCAGCAAACGCGAGCGTGCTGGCCGAGGGTTTGAGCCGTCGCTTGAACTTGTCGGGCATCTCGAACGCGCCGAGCGTGCCTGCGCGTCGCTCGAGTCCCAGCGCGTCGAGGTAGCCGATCGGGTACGCGTTCGCGAAGGTGACGGTCCGCTCGTGCGTGAGCAGCGTCTTCACGATCGAAGACTCTGCCAGCAGCTTGGCGAGCGGGCGGGTGGGGTAGCCGAGCACGTGTTCGCCGATGAGTCTGGGCGCGGGCAGGCCGGTGAAGATCGCCGTCTGGTTCGAGGCTGATTGCGGGCGGCCGGGAACCCCAAAGGTCGTGTCGACGTCGAGCCGCTTTCCGCCGCGGGGAAGGGCGGTGCCCGTCCCGTCCGCGAACTGAGAGACCATGAGCTCGGCCTCGACGAGTGGGTTCACTGACGCGTCACGATTCCCGACGCCGACACCGTCAATGAACAAGAGTGCGACTTTCGAGGGCGGGGCCACGCGCTTTCCGTACAATACGCGCCGATGGCCTTTCACGGAGACTGCTCGAGCTACCCGGTGCCTGAGCTGCTGCAGTGGCTCGACGCGTCGCGCAAGACGGGCGCGCTCCATCTCACGTGGGAAGCCGGTGAGCGGAAGTTGTTCTTGCTCGCAGGTCAGGTCGTCGCGACCGCTGCGCAGGGCCTCTATGAGCGCATCGCGCGCGTGCTCGATGTCGGCCAGGAGTTCTCCGGTGTCGAGGTCGTCGGCTCGCTGAAGTCAGGAACGGCGAAGAGCGCGGCCATGAGTGCGGCGGTTCGACAGCTCGCCGAAGAAGATCTGCTCGGCGCGATCACCGACGTCACGGCGACGCACTCGGGCCGCTTTCATTGGACCGAAGATCCCGATCGTGGCGAGGACGAGTGGGTGTCGCTCGAGCTTCCGCTGCGTCATGCGGTGTTCGAGTCACTCAAGCGGCTCGATGAGTCTCCCGATGTCGAGCGGCTGTTGCCTGACGACACGCGCATCTTGCGCAGCAAGCCCTCGCCTCCGCCCTCGCATGCCCTTCATCGGGTGATCACGAAGCTGGTCGCGCGCGACGAGACACTGCCCCTCGGACGCCTCTGGTTGTCGATGGGACTGCCGAGAACGCTCGTCGGGCGTGCGGTGTTCGATCTCGTGAAGGCAGGGAAGCTGTCGGTCGAAGGCGCGCAGGTGCCGCAGGCGGATCCCGTCGCCGACATGCTCGAGCAGGGCGCGATTCTGCTGCGGGAGCGTCAGTTCGATGCCGCCGCGCTGGTGTTCATGACGCTGTTGAAGAGTGATCCGCAGGATCGTCGCGTGCGTGACTTCGCGCGCATGGTCGAGCGTGAACACGTGGCGTCGCTGTACCGCGAGATTCCACCAGTCGCCCGGCTGCAGGTAGATGATCAGCCCTCGATGATGCAGGTGCTTCGACCCGAGGAGCGTCACCTCGTGAGTCAGGCGAAGGCCGGGCTCGACGTGTCGGCGATCGTGCTCGCGTCAGGGCAGAAGGAAGTCGACGCGCTCAAGCTGCTGCACAAGCTGGTGCGGCAGGGCGTGTTGACCGTTTCTGATCGCCCGACTTGATTCAGCACCACATGTCCATGCCGGGCCAAGAGCGCTGTTTGGGCTGCCGCATCATCCTCGAGCTCTTTCCCATTCTGCGAAGACGGGCCCTGCGTTGAGTCTTCTGGCGGCGGCGACCTCGAACTTCCCGAGCTTCGCAGACGGATCTGTCGAGATGACGAGCTTCAAGAGTCCCGTTCTCTTGTCCAGGTCGGGTGCATTGAGTTCAATGGAAGTCACCATCGCATCGAAGCACTCACTGATGTGACCAGAAAAGCGGCCTTGCTCGATGGCCTCATTGGCCATTGCGTTCAGGGTCTCACTGATACGCCAAAACTCGGGCTTGGCCTTCTTTGAGACAAGCGCCCATTCGACGGGTTCGTGCCAGAATCGCCGGCCTGACTTGCTTGCATTGGCTACGTGGTAGACCGTCCTCAGATTGTCGTCTGTGCAAAGCGCAAATCCATCGAGCTGCTCAACGATGAGATCAAGGGCTGCCATTCGAACTCCAGCGGCCAGCTGATCAGTCAATTGAGCGAGTTTTGCTTTCTTCATGTTGTAGTTGAGCCCATTCGTCCTGAAGAACGATCTGGGCGAGGTATTTCGCTTGTTTAACTAGACGAAGGCAGCACGGCGCTCACTGTTGAGGTGTTGGCAGTCCTGCATCAGCGAGACGAACGAAGGTCTGTGCGAGCACGTACAGCGCAAACGCCGCATCATCGACGCGCGAGGCTCCCGACGCTGCGCGCCGTTCGAGATCGAGCACGTCACGCCCATCCATTCCGAGCAGGAAGGCCTGCGCGCCGCGCTCCGAACCACCCGCGAACGAGAGCCCACGAGACACCGCCTCGGAGCACGCACGAACACACCCGTCGTAGTCGCCCTTCGAGAAACACACCTCGGCGGCCCGCGCGGGATCGATCAGCACGGCCGGCGCGAGCGTGGCGACCGCTCCCATCGGAGGCAACACCGCCTTCGTCGGAGGCGGCACCGGCTTCTCATTCAACTGCTCACGAATCTTCGCCTCGAGCCCCGGCCCTTCCGGCGTGTCGAGCTTCGGCAACTCGCGCTTCGGTCGCGGTGACGGCACGACTTTCCGCGCCCGAAGGTCCTTGATCACGAGCCGCACCAGCTCCTTCATGGTGTCGAGCACGCCTTCGCCATTCGTCGCGCAGGTCTCGAAGTCGGGCACACCGCGGCTGTTCACCGACGCGCGCATCTGCTCCAGCGTCATCGCGTTCGGCAGGTCGCGCTTGTTGTACTGAACGACGAGCGGAAACCCGTCGAGGCGAATGCCCTGCTCGGCGAGGTTCTCCTCCAGGTTCGCCATCGACTCCCGGTTCGAGTCGTCTGCGCCCGGGTTCGAGTCGGCCACGAAGATCACGCCATCGGCGCCCTGGAGCACGAGCTTGCGGGTCGCGTTGTAGAAGACCTGACCCGGCACCGTGTACAGCGCGAGCCGCAGCGCGTAGTCGCCGACCTTCTCGACGCGCACGGGCAGGAAGTCGAAGAACAACGTGCGATCAGCCTCGGTCGGCAGCGACATCAGCTCGCCACGGAGCGACGGCTTGATCGACTCGTAGATGCGCTTGAGCGACGTCGTCTTTCCCGAGAGGCCCGGACCATAGAAGACGACCTTGGCCGCGACCTCGCGGGCCATCACGTTGACCGTACTCACGAGGGCCTCCCTGCTTTGAGCGGGTCCTTCTTCTTGAGCAGCTTCTCGACGGCGGCGACCGCACGCTGCGCGGCGAGCGCTTCACCTTCGAGCCCGAGACCCGGCAACACCTGACGGCTCGCGTTGAAGAGGCGAGGGAGTGGCGTCTTCGTGGTGAGCCCCGAGACGCCGATCACGGACTGCTCGGTGAGCTGGAACGTGGGCCACGGCTCGGCAACCTGCGCGACGACGCGAGGCGCATCGGTCCACGGTGACGACGTCAGCGTCACGTGCTGCTTCGTGAACGGGAGCACGTCTTTCACCGCTTCCCATACACGCGCGGTCAGGGCGTGCACGGCCGGTTCTCCCGCCTGCCGGAGCGCCGTCGGAACCCGAACCGACATCGAGAGCACGCGCTCGGCGGTCTCCTGGCCGTTCTTCTTCGCGGTCGTCACCTGCACCAGCACGGCACCCAGCTCGGCGTCGTTCGTTTCGATCAGGGCCAGCGCTCCGAGCCCGCGGGGAAGGGCGCGCTCGGGCAGCACCGCGTGGGTCGTGAAGAGCGCCTGCTTCGACGAGACGAGCGGCGCCAACTTCTGCACGGCCGCGCGCCGCGCCTCGGGAACGAGCGGACTCCACGTCATCAGATCGCACGCCGCGATCAGCGCGCCACCCCGGTATACCGTGTCACTGCGGCGCAACCGCAAACCGACGGCGGTCCGCCCATCGAGTACCAGCATCTCGACCTGCTGCTCCGAGTCGATGACGTCGACGCCGAGCTCCCTGGCGCGATCCGTCAACGTCGCCCGCAGGCCTTCGAAGCCGCCGGGGAACGTGTGCGGCGTCGGGAAGAGGCGGGACAACGCGCGCGAGCGGGAGAGCGCTCCGTCAGCGGTCGTCGTGAAGCGCTCGAGCGATCGGAGCAGCGCGGCGTGTGGCGACTTCGGGTCGAGCGAGGTGTCGGTGTCGAGCCCCTGAAAGCGCGCGAGGTGCCGACGAAGCTTCCAGCGCGCGAACCAGCCGTCGGCCGGCAGATCAGGGTGTGACTGGAAGAACGCATCGGTCGCGCTCGAGGTCTTGTGAGCGGCATCGAGCGCTTCGAGAAACGCCTCGCCCGCCTCGTCGCCCATCGCGCGCGAGACCTCTTTCGACCGTGCACCCAGCTCGGCGTGCAGCTCGAACCACTGGCGCGGCCGCAAGAGCTGAAGACCCGAGGCGTGCGAGAGCCGCTTCACCTGGGTCGAGACCCCAACCTCGGCCAGCATCGCCTCGAGCGCCGCGATCTTCTCGAACGAACCGGTGAGGAAAGGCGCGTGCGTGAACGCGTACTCGTTCTGCACGTACGGAGTGCCCAACCCGTCGTGCTCGATGAGAAGGACCTGGAGCCCGCGCTTCGCGAGCACCACCGCCGCGAGCGCTCCCGAGAGCTGACTGCCGAAGATGATGGCGTCGTAGACGTGGCGGCCCGGTGTCGAGGGGCGTTTGGCGAGAGCCGAAGGCGCGCTCATGCGATCACCTGCGTGCGCTTCACGCGACGGCCTTCGAGGGTGACGGCTCCCGAGGCGATCGCGCGGACGACGGCGGGGAAGAGTCGGTGCTCTTCTTTCTGAATACGCGCGGTGAGGGCTGCCTCGTCGTCAGTCGGAAGAATCGGAACGGCTGCCTGCGCGATGATCGGCCCGGTGTCGGTGCCTTCATCGACGAAGTGAACCGTGCAGCCGGCGACGACGGCGCCGTGCTCCATCGCCTGCTTCGGAGCATGCAGCCCGGGAAACGAGGGCAGCAGGGCAGGGTGCACGTTGATCACCCGCCCCGTGAACTTCGAGAGGAAGGCAGGCGTCACGATGCGCATGTACCCGGCAAGGCAGACGAGCTCGACACCGCGGCTGGTCAGCTCTTCGGCGATGCGCGTGTCGTACGCCTCACGCTTCGTGAACGACTTGTGATCGACCACGACGCTCTCGATGCCAGCCTTCGCGGCCCGCTCGATCACCTTCGCTCCGGGCACGTTGCAGACGAGACAGCACACACGCGCCGGCGAGCCCTCGACGTGGAGCGAATCCACCAGGGCCTGAAAGTTCGAGCCCGAGCCCGACGCCAGCACGCCAACCTTCATCA
>Ga0075163_10014443_pt1 | contig 10196 bp, 7 predicted proteins | sample JI1023141ADNA_FD_71478 | JGI IMG/M metagenome (GOLD analysis project Ga0075163, IMG submission 71478) | Wastewater effluent complex algal communities from Wisconsin, to seasonally profile nutrient transformation and Carbon sequestration -... | ecosystem: Engineered > WWTP > Effluent > Algae... | reverse complement strand
GTAGAGCGTGCCGTCGTGGCGCACGAGCGACGAGGCGGAGCCGATCGGAAACGCGTTGCGCTCATCGAACACCGTGAGGCCCGGCGCGAGATCGAGGCGCAGGAGGCCGTTGCCCGTGCCCAGCCAGAGGCCCTGATCGGCGTCCTGCGCGATGGCGGTGATCGCGGTGTTGGCCAGACCGGTCTTGGCGTCGAGGACCTGGGCGCGTTGCAAGGCGGGATCGGCGATGATGATGCCGTGGTTGTTACCGCGAACCAAAACCACGCGCCCGTCGCGCAGCCGCAACCCGCGCCCCAGCGGCTCCGCCAGCAGCGTGGTGAGCGGGGTAGTGATTTTTTCGAGACGGCCCGTGGCGAACACGAGCTGGAAAAGACCCTCGGTCTCGACGAGGCAGAACGCGTGCGCGGCGTCGCGTTCCACGAGCTGAATTCGGCGCCCGGTCAGCGGGTGGCCGGTGTCGACCGCGCGGAAACCGCGGTCGTCGAAGACCTGCAGGCCGCGGCGAGGGTCTTGCAAATAGACCCGCCCGGCGACGGCGAAAAGCTGCAGGCGGCTTTCGGGGGGCATGGGCAAGAGTTCGGCTTGGCGAGCGGTGAAGCGCAGCACGCCACTACTCGTGAGTGCAAAAATGCCGGCGCTACTCGCGACCAGCGCGCGCATCCGGCCGAACGAGCGGACAGCGGTCGGCAACAAATCCGTGCGCGAAACATAGCGGAGGCGACCGTCGGAGGGATCGGTTGTGAGCACGCCGACCTCGTTGTCGCCCCCGACCCACATGACACCGTCGCGGTCGCGACAAAGGGCGGTCACGTAGGTGGCCGGCACTGGGATTTTTTCGTAGGTCGCGCCGTCGTAGAGGATCGCGGCGTGGTAGGTGCCAAAGAGCGTGAAGCCGTCGGCCGTGTGCGCCACGGCGGTGACGCTGCTGTAGCCGTCGTATTCGTCGGCGGAAATGTGGCGTTGCAGCGGTAGGCCGAGTTCAGCGGTGGTCGAGCCGACGGACGACGTAGGCGTTGCGGGCGCTTCGGCGGCTTGCGCGGCGGAAGCCAAAGCAATGACAAGGGCCGCGAGCAGAGAGACGTGTAGCGGGGGGCGAATGCACAGACTGACCACGCAGAAAATCAGGATGGGGCTTATACCCTAGTCAAGCCGGCGGGCACGGTGATCTTGCGCGATGGCCGGGCAGAGTCGGTGCGAGCTCGCATTAACCCGCGGGGGCTGGTGCGGCGACGGCTAGAAAGGCGGCGAGCGCCGGCGAGGGGTCGGTGTCGGCACGCCAGCCGATGACGAGTTTGCTCTCGGGGGCGGGGCCGGTGAGCGGGAGAAAGGCGACCTCGGGCGGGAGGTGTTGGGCTTCCGAGGCGGTCATGAACGTGGCGCCCAAACCGGCGCGCACGAGGCCGATACCGTTGGCGCGGGGCCATACCTCCTCGGCGATGCGCGGGGCGATGCCGGCGCTGGAAAACGCCGCGAGGATGCGGTCGTAGAAACCGGGATTGTGCGTGCGCGGGAAGAGGACGAACGGCGTGTCGGCGAGGTCGCGCAGGCGAATGGCGCGCGAGGCGCTGCGCGCCAGTTTAAGTGGGGAAGTTGAAGATGAAGCTGAAGAGCGGCGGAGTGAGGCAAGCCGCGCCGCGGTGGGTTGGGCGAGCGGGTGCGTCGAAGGGAGGAGGACGCCGTTGGGCTCGCGGAGGAGGACGCGCGTGCGCACGCCGGGCGTGGGGGCATCGGGGTGGAAGAAACCGCAGGCGATGTCACCGGCCTGGAGCGCGGTAAGTTGGGCAGAGGTGGGGGACTCGCTGAGTTCGAGGCGGATGGCGGGATGGCGCCGGTGAAATTCGCGGATGATTGGCGGCAGCACCGTGGCCATCGCGAGCCCCGTGAAGGCGACGCGCACGTGGCCGACCTGGCCGCCGGCGAGCGCCTGTAGATCGGCGGGGATGGCGGCGAGCGAACGGAGGAGCGGCTCGCAGCGTTCGAGGAGGAGTTTGCCGGCGGGCGTGACGTCGACGCCGCGGCGCGTGCGGTTGAGGAGATCGGCATCGAGGGCGGTCTCGAGTTGGGCGATGGCGCGGCTGAGAGCGGGCTGGGCGATGGCGAGCGTCTCGGCGGCCTTGCGGAAATGGAGCTGGCGGGCGACCTCGCGGAAGTAAACGAGGTGGCGCAGCTCGAACGGGAACTGATACTCGCGCGGCATCACAGAGGCCTAAATAAGTATTTCCCGGTTATGGCAAGAATCTGGTAGATTGGTGGCTGAATTTCACTGGTAGGAGCCTGCTTGCAGGCGATGCGGTTGATGAATCCCATCGCCTGCAAGCAGGCTCCTACCGAAAAAACCTATGACACCCAAATCACTCTTCGAAAAAGTCTGGGACGCGCACGCGGTCCGGACGCTGGCCAACGGCCAGACGCAGCTCCTCATCGGCACGCACCTCATTCACGAGGTGACGAGCCCGCAGGCGTTCGGGATGCTCCGCGATCTCGGTCTGAAGGTCCTGATGCCGCACCGCACGTTTGCGACGGTGGACCATATCGTGCCGACGAACGAGTTGGTGGAGCCCTACAAAGATCCGCTCGCGCAGGCGATGATGGACGAGTTGCGGAAGAACTGTGCGCAGTTTGGCGTCACGTTTTTCGACCGCGCGACGGGCAAGCAGGGCATCGTGCACATCGTCGGTCCCGAGCAGGGCATCACGCAGCCTGGCACCACGATCGCGTGCGGCGATTCGCACACGAGCACGCACGGGGCCTTTGGCGCGATCGCGTTTGGCATCGGCACGAGCCAGGTGCGTGACGTGCTCGCGACGCAGACGATGGCGCTCGGCGCGCTGAAGGTGCGCCGCATCGAGGTGAACGGAAAACTCCTCCCGGGCGTCTACGCGAAGGACGTAATTCTCCACATCATCCGCACGCTCGGCGTGAACGGCGGCACGGGCTACGCCTACGAATACGCGGGCTCGGTGTTCGACGGTTTCTCCATGGAAGAGCGCATGACGGTGTGTAACATGTCCATCGAGGGCGGCGCGCGCGTCGGGTATGTGAATCCCGATGAGACGACGTTCGCCTACCTGAAGGGCCGGCCCTATTCGCCGACGGGTGCGAAGTGGGACGCGGAAGTGGCCAACTGGAAGAGCTTCGCGAGCGATCCCGGTTGCCGCTACGACGATGTGGTGAAGATCGACGCGGCGGACATCGCGCCGACGGTCACGTGGGGCATCAATCCCGCGCAGGGCGTCTCGATCACGGAAAATATTCCCGATCCCGCGACGGCGACGTCGGACGACGAAAAGGCCGGCATCATCGAGGCGCTCGCCTACATGAAGCTCCCGGCCGGCGCGCCGATCAAGGGCACGAAGATCAACGTGGCGTTTCTCGGCTCGTGCACCAACGGCCGCCTCTCGGACTTCCAAGAGGTCGCGAAATATATCAAGGGCCGGAAGGTCGCCCCGGGCGTTCGCGCCATCGCGGTGCCCGGTTCGCAGATCGTCGCGCTCCAATGCGAAAAGCTCGGGCTCGACAAGATCCTCGCCGAGGCTGGCTTCGAGTGGCGCGCCGCGGGCTGCTCGATGTGCCTTGCGATGAACCCTGACAAACTCATCGGCGACGAGCTGTGCGCGTCGTCTTCCAACCGCAACTTCAAGGGCCGCCAAGGCTCGATCACGGGTCGCACCGTGTTGATGAGCCCCGTGATGGTCGCGGCGGCGGCGGTCACCGGCGCGGTCGCGGATGCACGCGAAGTCTTCGCCGTCAACTGACGGCGAAGACAGTTTAAGCCGGAAGTTGAAGTTTAGGATACCGAAAACGGACCTCGCCTCACTTCCGGCCCACGGCCTCTCACCTAAACTTCTCACTTAAACTTTTCAGTCATGGCTCTCGCAAAAATCACCTCTGTCTCCGGTCGCGGCGTTTACGTGCCCGGCAACGATATCGACACCGACCGCATCATCCCGGCGCGCTTCATGAAGTGCGTCGTGTTCGACGGGCTCGGCGAGTTTCTCTTCTTTGACGTGCGGCACACGCCCGAGGGCGTGCCCACCGGCCACCCGATCGACAAGCCCGAGCACAAGGGCGCCCAGATTCTGCTCTCCGGCGCGAACTTCGGCTGCGGCTCCTCGCGCGAACACGCTCCGCAGGCAATCCACAAGGCGGGCTTCCGCGCGGTCATCGCCGAAAATTTCGCCGAGATTTTCTTCGGCAATTCGACCACGCTCGGCATCCCGTGCGTGAACGCCACGCGCGAGGACATCGCGAAGGTCGCGGCGGCCATCGAAAAAAACCCGGCGCTCGAAATCACGGTGGACGTGGCGGCGCTCGAAGTGCGTTTCGGCGCCGACACGATCAAGATCACGCAGCGCCAGTCGGCCCGCGATGCGCTTGTAAACGGGCGCTGGGACGCGATCGGGGAACTGATCGACGGTCTGCCAGCGGTGAAGACCACGGCGGCGAAGCTGCCTTATATGGCGGCGTGAGGAGGGTAGGGCTGCGGGCGCGAGGCCGGTGGTCGCACGAGTGGAGCGACTGGTTGGGCGCTGGGAAAAGCGCCCCTCCGGTCGGACGGTGGCGCGGTTGAAAAAGTCTGCGGCACTATTTTCGAACTTTTGCTCGGCGCGGGCGTCGGACCTGTGCACATTCGCCAACCATGTTTCTTGCCATGATCGAAGTCTTCAAGGGAGCCGGTGTCCTGATTTACCCGCTGGGTATCTGTTCGGCCGGTGCCGTGTTCATCATCTGCGAGCGCGCGTATGCGCTGCGCAAGGCGGCGGTGATGCCGGAAGATCTGGTCGATGCCGTGGTGGCGGGCAAACCGCTCGTCGGCGGGAAACACACGGTGCTCGCGCGAATTGTGGAGTTTGCCGAGCAGCACAAGAACGACGAAGGCGCGGTGAAGGCGTTTGCCCGGCTGGAAATCAATCGCATGGAGCGCGGTGTGCCGTATCTGGATGTCATCTACGCGGCGGCGCCGTTGATCGGCCTCACGGGCACGGTGACGGGCTTGTTGGAAGTTTTTTCGCAGATTTCGCCCGACACGGGATTGCCCGATCCGGTGAAGTTTACGAGCGGCGTGGCGCTGGCGCTCTCGGCGACGGTGCTCGGCCTCACGATCGCGATTCCCTCGCTCGTGGGTAGCGGCTACTTGCAGCGGAAGATTGAAAATTACGCGGCGCAACTCGACGTGCTGCTCGAGCGGATTCTGCAACGCACGCGCTGATGAGCAGTCTCTACCGCAAACGACGGAGGCGGCCCGAGCTCAACCTCGTGGCGTTGATCGACGTGCTCGTGATGCTGATTTTCTTCGCGTTCGTCACGATGCAGTTCAAGTCGGCGGCGACGCTGAACATCACGCTGCCGAAGGTCGAAACCGCGGGTAAGAACGAGTTCAAGGGGACCGTCACCATCGGCATCGACAAGGATGGCTCGGTGTCCTTCAACGGCCAAAATGTGAGCGATGCGGAGCTGCTCGTGTTGTTGGAAAAAGTGAAACAGGTGGACCGCGACATCCCCGTGCTGATCAAGGCCGATGAGACGACGCAGTTGAAGAAATTGGCGTTCGTGATGGATGCGTGCCGGAAGACGGGGCTGAATAAGTTCTCTCTGCAGTCGCGTTAGGCGCGGGGAACGGACGTGGGGCGTCGGCAGTTTGCGGAGTTGCGGGCGAGCCGCCCGCGCTCCCAGAATCGGGGCATGAAAATTGTGCTGACGGGAGTGACGCGCGGGCTGGGGCGCGCGATGGCGGAGGAATTTATCAAGGGTGGTCACACCGTGATCGGCTGCGGCCGGTCGGGTGATGCGATCTTCGATCTGCGCATGACCTATGGGGCGCCGCACGATTTCTCGGTGCTCGACGTGGGACTCGACAGCAAGGTCGCGATCTGGGCGGCGAAGGTGTTGGAGAACGACAGCCCGCCGGATTTGTTGATCAACAATGCGGCGGTGATGAACCGGCTCGCGCCGCTTTGGGAGCAGGACGACCGCGAGTTTACGAAGCTCGTCGATGCGAATATCCGCGGCGTGCAAAACGTGATCCGGCATTTCGTGCCGGCGATGGTGGCGAAGAAGCAGGGCGTGATCGTGAACTTCAGCTCGGGCTGGGGGCGCAGTGTTTCGGCCGATGTCGCGAGCTATTGTATGTCGAAGTGGGCGATCGAGGGAATGACGAAGGCGCTCGCGGAAGAATTGCCGAAAGGGATGGCGGCGGTGCCGTTGAATCCCGGCGTGATCGATACCGCGATGCTCCGCTCGTGTTGGGCGGACGGGGCGGGGAACTATCCGAAGGCGGAGGAGTGGGCCAAGGTGGCGGTGCCGTTTATTTTGAAGCTCGGCGCAAAAGATAACGGGAAATCGCTGAGCGTGGGCGGCGGAGACTGAGAATGGGAAGCGTCGCTGACCGCTCCGCGGATTGTTGGCGCTGCTCAGGCCAATGCGCGCTCTTTGATGTCGGTGAGCAGAATGACCAGGTGATCGACTTGGGCCGGCGTAAAAATGCCCTCGGGGCCCTGCGGATTTAGGTCGGTAAAGGGCGATTCGTAGAGCAGGGCGGGCGACATGGCCCCATGGGCGGTCAAGTGCTCGACCACGAGGTTGATGAATTCGAGTTGGTTCGCGGTCATCGTCTTGCCCGCGGTGAAGGTGTTGAACGCGCGCTTGGCCGCTTCGCGATCGAGGCCGATCAGCGAGCGGACGAAAAGCCCGAGGCTTTCGTTTTCCTCTTTGGCGCGCTGGAGATGCGCGGGCCGGGCTACACCACTTTCGGCCAACACGCGTTCCAACTCCTTTAGGTCGAGCGCGGTCAGCGGTTCGTTCAGCCGCAGTTTCTGGATGGTGAGGTGGTCGAGGTGCTCGCGGAGGAAGGCGCGGGCCTTTTCGCGGAATTTCTCGAAATCATCCGTCGTGGTGAACTCGGGTAGGTCAATGGCGCTCTCGCCGCCGAGCTGGTCTTCGAAGTCGGTGTAGATGGGTTTGCGCTGGCGTCGCTCGATCAGCTTCACGAGCAGCCTGAGCCGTTTTCGGGTCTGCTCCAGCATGGAGACGGTGATGTCGCGCCACCATTCCTCGGTTTGGATTTCCTGAATGTGCACGAGCTGCTGTTGCACCATCGGAATGCCGGACTTTTCTTCGAGGAGGCCGGCGATGGCGATCACCTGCTTGCTCAGCCGGTCGAAACTCGGCTCCGCGCGCAACACCGCGAGCTGCAGGTTGAGCAGCAAGAGATCGAAGCGCTTCGCCTCCTCATCCTCGGCCTCCAGCTCCGCCGGCAGGCCGGCGACGTGCTGCGCGAGTTCGCTCATGCCAACGGCATCGAGTTTTTCCCACGCACCCGCCTCGGCGTAGCGTTCCACGAGGCGGCGTTGGGGGCGGACGACGAAGTTATCGACGTTCATCGCCGCCACCTCGGTGCGCAGCAGGTCGCGGATGTCTTGCTTCAGATCCAGCACGCTGGGCGATTGCTGGTGCACGGTGAATGGAGCGGGTTGGTCGATCGCGGCGAGGATTTCGAGTCGTGCCTTGAACAGCCGTTTGCCGAGTGAGGCCCCGAGGGAGCCATCGGCGGTCTCGGGGCTGTCTTTGAAAAACTCCAGATTCTGGCAGTAATCGAAGATGTAGAAAAACTCCTTGTGCTTGTCCGGGCCAAACAAGTCGCGGCACAAACGCGTGCCGCGGCCGACCATCTGGCGAAACTTTGTCTTCGAGCGCACGAGCTTGAAAAACACCAGGTTCACGACCTCCGGCACGTCGATGCCGGTGTCGAGCATGTCGACCGAGATGGCGATGTGCGGGGCTTTGTGCAGCGAGGAGAAATCGTCGATGATCGACTGCACGTAGGGGAGATTGCAGTGGACGACGCGCGCGAAGGCTCCCTTCAGGTGCGGATAGTTTTTGTCGAATCGCTCGGCGATGAATTCCGCGTGGTCCTGATTCTTGGCGAAGATGATCGTCTTTCCGAGGCGGTCGCCACCCGCGACGGTTTGGCCGCGCGTCATCAGGTGTTCGAGCACCTTTTCCACGGTGTCTTCGTTGAAGAGCCATTTGTTGACCGCCGCGGGATCGACGTGGTCGGGCGGGCCGTTTTCTTCATCCCATTCGGCTTCGTCCCACTGGGCTTTTTCCTCCTCCGAGAGTTCGTCATACTTGATGCCTTCGCGCTGGAATTTCAGTGGGACGGAAATCGACTTCGCCGGCACGAGGAATTTATCGGCCACGGCTTCCTTCAAATCGTAGGCGTCGGTGGGCACGCCTTTTTCGAGGTCGAAGAGACCGTAGGTGTTGCGATCGACTTCTTCGCGGGGCGTGGCGGTGAGCCCGACGAGCAGCGCATCGAAGTAGCGGAAGATGGCGCTGTATTTTTGGTAAACGGAACGGTGCGCTTCATCGATGACGATGAGGTCGAAGTGGCCGACGCCGAAGCGGCGCTGGGTGCCGTCGAAATCTTCGATCAGCCCCATCATCGTAGAATAGGTGGAGACCATCACGCGGCCATCCGTCTCCTTTTCGGTGACGAGGTTGACCGGGGAGGACTGCGGCAGAAATTTCTTAAACGCATTGACCGACTGCCGCACCAGCGCGACGCGGTCGGCGAGGAAGAGCACGCGCTTCACCCAGTTGCAGCGCATGAGCAGGTCGCACAGCGCGATCACGGTGCGCGTCTTGCCCGCGCCGGTGGCCATCACGACGAGGGCTTTCCGCTCGTGGTCTTTTTCGAACGCCTCGCCGATTTTGCGAATACTGCGGGTCTGATAGTAGCGCTCGACGATTTGGTCATCGATGGTCGCGGTCGCCAGTGAGACGCGCGTCTGGCGGCGCAGAATCATTAGCTCCAATTCGTCCTGCTTGTAGAACCCCGCCACCTCGCGCGGCGGATAGTTGGCATCGTCCCACAACCAGTGTTCGTAGCCGTTGGTGTAGAAAATTACCGGCCGCCGGCCGAACTGCGCTTCGAGGCAGTCGGCGTAGAGCTTCGCCTGTTGCTGCCCGATCTGGGCGCTCTTGCGGGTCTTCTTGGCCTCGACCAAGGCGAGCGGCTTACCGTCGGCGCCCCAGAGCACGTAGTCGACAAAGCCCAAGCCGGGAGTGTTGGGCATACCGGTGACGCGATACTCGGTATCGTGGCCGGCGCGCGTGAAAACCCAGCCGGCCTCCTTCAGGAGTTTGTCGATGAAGTAGTCGCGCGTCTCAGCCTCGGAGTAATTGTGCTGATCTGGCGTGGCGGCGTTCTGTTTCTTGGTCTGCGCGATTTCCTTCCGCGCTTGCGTGAGCTGGTCGTTCAGCTTGGCCGAATCGGCCAGCAGGTCGCGGAGCCGGGTATCTTTTTCGGCGAGCTGTTTTTCCAGGGCCTGCAACTGCTCCTGGGTGGCAGGGGCATCCTGCCCGTGAGGTTGGCCGATCACGGGCGGGACGCCCGTGCCACTCAAGCAGGCGGCGTTGAACGCCAGCCCGTCCGCCGGCTTGGTGCCGCGCGCATAGGTGCGGGCGAGCCAGAAGCAGACGTGAAACAATTCCCGCACAGCGGTGAGCGCGTCGAATTGCGTCACGGGCCGGTGGCTGTGCACGGCCTGATTGCCGAGCCGCGTGAGCAGCACCGCTTTTTGAAACACAGGGATGCCCGCGACCGCCTTGAACGTCGGCTCGTGGATCAGCGCGCTGAGATTGTCCTGATAGGGCAGCTTCAGCGCCGGGTCATTTTGGTAGGCCCAGGTGATCGCCAACTCCAGCGCTCGGCGGGTGTAGAAGCACGCGCTCCGCGGATCGGTGTGGGCCAACGCCTCCGCCCGGGTCGCGGCCTCATGCACAGCGGGCCACTGGGAGGGGAGGAAGGCGAAATTGCTCATGCCTGATTCAAGGTGTGCTCAGCCGTGCGGAGGACGGCGAGCATTTCGTCGAAGGATAACGGCTCCGTGAGAAACATCGGGCGCATGGCGGCGTAGTCGGCCCGGAGTTCGGCGAGGCGGGTGTCGGGTGGCAGGAGGCGGAAGGAGCCCGGCATGGCGGTGGCATAATTGGCCCAGGCGGAGGCGAAGAAGCGTGATTTGTGGAGACGCACGCGGGCCAGCAGGTCCAGTTGCCGGCTGGCGGGCGGCCCCGAGGGATGCTGCCAGAGGGCGGCGAAGTCAGCGTAGTGGCGGGCGTAGCGGGCCGGTTGCGCCTTGTTGGCCGGCCGGTGAAACTCGGCGTGCAGGATCGTGGCCTTCTCCCAGAATGTG
>Ga0075163_10014440_pt1 | contig 10197 bp, 11 predicted proteins | sample JI1023141ADNA_FD_71478 | JGI IMG/M metagenome (GOLD analysis project Ga0075163, IMG submission 71478) | Wastewater effluent complex algal communities from Wisconsin, to seasonally profile nutrient transformation and Carbon sequestration -... | ecosystem: Engineered > WWTP > Effluent > Algae... | reverse complement strand
TACTCAAGGATACTCCTGAAGTACGCGGCATGATCTACAAGATCCGCCATCTGGTCGAAATCGTCCAAGACTAAGCGGCCTTAAAAATTTATAGGTGAATGAAATGGTTAAACTGAACGAATTAAAGCCTAACAAAGGCGCTGTGAAGAAAAGACTCCGCGTAGGTCGCGGTATCGGTTCCGGCATGGGCAAAACATCCCGTCGCGGTGGTAAAGGTCAAACGGCCCGTACCGGCGTGTCCATCGGCGGTTTCGAGGGCGGTCAAATGCCTCTGTTCCGTCGTTTGCCGAAATTCGGTTTCACCAACCATTTCCGCAAAGATTACGAAACAATCTCTCTGGCCCAGCTGCAAGCTGCGATCGATGCCAAGAAACTTGACGGCAAAGCCCTCATTGACCAGAAAGCTCTGGAAAATGCTGGCCTGATCGGCAAGCGTTCTGATGGCGTTCGTCTCCTCGGCAACGGCGAGCTGACAGCTAAAGTCAGTGTCAAACTGGCTGGCGCAACTGCCACTGCCAAAGCCGCTGTTGAAAAAGCTGGTGGTTCCTTCGAGGCTTACGTCAAGCCAGTGAAGCCGGTCGTTCGCAAGAAGCCGAAACCAGCCTAGTCTGAGATCAGACATCTGAAATTCAAAAAAGGAGCCAACTGGCTCCTTTTTTATTGTCCTCATTCAGGGTAAAATAACTCTCATGTTCAGACCCCTCGCTTTCCTTCCCTGTGCCGCTCTCCTTGTCCTTGCTCTGGGGGCTCAGGCCTCGTCGATGAAGGTCGAATTAAAGATCGCGCAGCCGGGGGCTGAAACCCCGGCCCCGCAACCAGTTCCCGTGGCCCCGCCCAAACCAAAAGCAGAAGTGCCCTTTGTCTGTGTGGGGCAGCCTCTGAAGATCGAAGTCGTGCCCTCTTTCGGTCACGTCTCTCGCGATATGACATTGCGGTCGGTTGATCTTTCGACGCCGAAAGCCTGGGGCACGGCGATGGTGGCCCATCTTGGCGCCCAGATTAAGCTCTCGCAACAGACCGCTTACAAAATCGAAATGGATGGCAATTCCGCGTGCGTCTTGCAGGTCGAAACCGTTGTTTTGTTCAAGCTCGACACGAAAATTCGCTCCAAGAACCAGTATGACCCGGATAGCTGCGAATACAAACAAGTTGAAGCCCATGAGCAGCGCCATATCCTTGCTGCCAAAGAATTTATGAAACAGAGCGTCCCGATGCTCAAGGAGTACCTGATCACTGCGATGGATGGACTGACCAGTTTCTCCACCAACCGTGACGACAGGGTGGCTGCCCAGCTCTATCTGGAGCAGACTATGAATAATAGGCTCGATGAATACGAGCGCTATATGAATAGCGAGTTCATCCGCACGCAGTCTGTCGGCCTTGACAGCCCTGAGCAGATGACACAGATGTTTGCCCAGTGCCCGGGCTGGAAAGCTCCGGAAATTCAACCTCCTGATGCTCAGTAAATATCGCTGTGGTGCAGGAGAGAATCCTGACCCAATCTGGCCCCTGAGGCTGGACAGAGAGCGGGCTTTCCGATAAACAACAGATGAAATTCAATACTTAAGGATACGATCATGGTTTCTGCTGTCGAACAGCTTTCGAAGAATGCCAACTGGGGAGCTTTTTCCAAAGCCACCGAACTCAAAAAGCGTCTGATGTTCGTGGTGATTGCCCTGCTTGTGTACCGTCTTGGAACCTATATTCCGATTCCTGGTGTCGATCCGCATATCTGGAAAGATATTTTCCAGGGACATAAAAAAGGCCTGCTCGACATGTTCAACATGTTCTCAGGTGGATCTCTTCAACGGATGACGATTTTCGCATTGAGTATCATGCCGTATATTTCGGCGTCTATTATCACCCAGCTCGCAACCGCGTTGTCGCCAAAACTCGAAGCCCTCAAAAAAGATGGTGAGGGTGGTCGTCAGAAGATCAACCAGTATACGCGCTACCTCACGGTTCTTCTTGCTGCGATTCAGGCTTATGGCCTTTCTGTCGGACTTGAAAAAATGCAAGGCACAAGCGGCTCCGCTGTCATTGATCCAGGGATGTTCTTCCGGATGTCGACCGTTATCACGATTGTTGGCGGCACGATGTTCCTGATGTGGCTTGGTGAACAGATCACTGCGCGCGGCATCGGCAACGGTATTTCCCTGATCATCTTCGCAGGGATCGTCGCCCAGCTTCCGCTCGCCCTCGTCAACCTCGTTGACCTCAGCCAGCAATGGGATGCAGGCTTCCTAAAACTCCTCGTGATTGCGGTCATGGTGCTTGCGGCGATTATCTTCATCGTCTTTATGGAGCGGGCCCAGCGCCGGATTCTCGTACAATATCCGAAGCGTCAGGTCGGGATGCAGCAGATGGCACAGGCCAGCCAGAACCATTTGCCGCTCAAGCTCAACATGTCGGGCGTTATTCCTCCGATCTTCGCGTCCTCGCTTCTGTTCCTGCCGATGACCGTGATCGGCTTCAGCGGTGCAGATGGTGGTGACTTTGTGGCCACGCTGTCTCGCTTGCTGCAAACAGGCTCTCCTGTTCACATGGCGCTGTATGGCGGGCTGATCATCTTCTTCGCGTTCTTCTATACGGCGATTGTGTTCAACCCGGAAGAAAACGCTGAGAATTTGCGCAAGCATGGTGGCTTCATTCCAGGCATTCGCCCGGGCAAAAGCACAGCCGAATATTTCGACTTTGTTCTGACACGCATCACAGTTATCGGCGCCATGTATCTGGTTCTGATCTGTCTTCTGCCGGAATTCCTGATCTCGCAATATGGTCTGCCATTCTACTTCGGCGGCACCAGCCTTCTGATCGTTGTCTCGGTCACAATGGATACGGTTTCTCATATCCATTCGCACATGATCGCGCATCAATACGAAGGTCTGCTCAAGAAAACAAAACTGATGAAGGGTCGTAGATAAAAGCATGAACATCATTTTGCTCGGGCCCCCGGGGGCTGGTAAAGGTACTCAGGCAAAATTCCTCGAAGACACACGCGGCATGAAGCAGCTGTCAACGGGCGATATGCTGCGTGCGGAAATCACGGCTCAATCGCCGCTTGGCCTCAAGGTCAAAGAGATCATGGATAATGGTGGTCTCGTCTCTGATGACATCATGATTGAAATGATTTCAAACCGGATCGATCAGCCGGATTGCAGCAAGGGCTTTATCCTTGATGGCTTCCCGCGCACTGTGCCGCAGGCCAAAGCGCTTGATAAAATGCTCTTCGTTAAAAACCGTGCCCTTAATGCGGTGATCCAGCTGACGGTGGATGAAGGCATTCTTCTCTCCCGTATCGAGAAACGGGCCGCTGAAAGCGGTGCCAATGCCCGGGCCGATGATAATGCCGATGCCCTGAAAAAGCGTCTGGAAGTCTACCGCGAGCAAACCGCTCCGATTCTGCCGTACTATGAATCTCAGGCCGTTCTGCGTCAGGTTGACGGGATGGCCCCGATTGAGGATGTGTCCCGCCAGATCAAAGAGATCCTTCGTTAAGGATTTGGGCGGGATTTCAGTCTAAAAAATACCAAGCCACCCTTCGGGGTGGTTTTCTATTTGCTATGGAAATTAAGAGTTCGAAATTGGTCTTTTTTATCCCCAAAAGGGGCAGGGGAAGAAAGAATCGAAAGTGCTGAAAACATTGCATTTTTTCCCCAGAAATGTGTTGACGAGGTGGGGTTTAGTCCATATATTGCGCCCAATTCCTTCAAGCAGGACTCTGCAAAGGCCTTATTTTATAAGGTTTTTCAAGGAATTAGGTCTACGAACCGGCGTCCGTTTTTAACGAGATTTTACGGTTCGGATTGAAATCAACACACAGAATGAGAATTTCTGTGAAACTCTAGGAGTCACTTCATGGCACGTATTGCCGGTGTTAATATCCCTGATAACAAACGCGTTATCATTTCTCTTACCTACATTCATGGTATCGGTCGTTTCACAGCGATGAAAATCGCTCAGGAATGTGGTATCGAATTCTCCCGCCGGATGAAAGATCTGACGGAAGACGAACTGAACACAATTCGTAAAGCCATTGACGGCAAGATCATGATCGAAGGTGATCTGCGTCGTGAAATCACTCTCAACATCAAACGTCTGGTTGACATGCAGTGCTATCGTGGCCTGCGTCACCGCCGTGGCCTGCCTGTACGCGGTCAGCGTACCAAGACCAATGCGCGCACGCGCAAAGGCCCTGCCAAGCCGGTTGCTGGTAAAAAGATCGTCAAGAAATAATTGATTTAGAGAGAATTAGAGGTTCATCATGGCTACACCAGCTGCTAAAGGCAAATCTGCCGCTAAGGGCGGAGTTAAAAAGAAAGTCGTACGCAAGAACATCCATACCGGTGTTGCGCACGTCAATGCTTCCTTCAACAACATTCACGTCACCATCACTGACGCTCAGGGCAATACCATCTCCTGGTCGACAGCCGGTATCGTTGGCTTCAAGGGGTCTCGTAAATCGACACCTTATGCTGCCCAGCTCACCGCTGAAGACGCTGGCCGCAAGGCACAGGAACATGGCCTGAAAGAAGTGGATGTTGTCGTTAAAGGCCCGGGCGCAGGTCGTGAATCTGCCCTGCGTGCTCTGTCGTCGATTGGCCTGATTGTTAAAGCGATCAAGGACATCACGCCAGTTCCGCACAACGGTTGCCGCCCTCCAAAACGCCGCCGCATCTAAGCGGCGTCGTTACTAAAGGTTTTATCTTCTACTTTATATGTTCGTCACTGCTTTATGCGCGATTGAAAAGGAAAAATAGGGAATGCTCATTCAAAAAAACTGGCTCGAACTGATTAAACCTAACAAGGTTGATGTTGATCGTGGTTCCAACTCCCAGACTTACGGGAAAATTGTTGTGGAGCCGCTGGAGCGTGGTTTTGGTCTGACCCTTGGGAACGCGCTGCGTCGCGTTCTGATGTCATCTCTGCAAGGCGCTGCTGTCACCTCGATCAAGATCGCCGGTGTCCAGCACGAGTTCTCGACTGTTGAAGGCGTCAGCGAAGACGTTACCTACATCGTCCTGAACATCAAAGCCATCGCTGTGCGTATGCACGTCGAAGGTCCGAAGCGGATGCGTCTGGTTGCTGAAGGCCCATGCGAAGTTACTGCTGGTATGATTGAAGCCGGTGCTGACATCGAAATCATGAACCCGGATCTCGTGATCTGCACACTCGATAAAGGCGCCAAGCTCGAAATCGAAATGACTGTTAACACTGGCAAGGGCTACCGCCCGGCCACGCAAAACCGTGCAGAAGATGCACCGGTTGGCGTGATCCCAGTAGACAGCCTCTTCTCCCCGGTTCGTAAAGTATCCTACGAAGTTGAAGATACCCGCGTTGGTCAAATGACCGACTACGACAAGCTGACCCTCACGATCGAAACAAACGGCGTGATCTCCCCTGAAGATGCAGTTGCTTACGCAGCCCGTATCCTCCAGGACCAGCTTCAAGTCTTCATCAACTTCGAAGAGCCGAAAGAAGCCAAGATTTCCCGTGAAGAGGAAAGCCTGCCGTTCAATCGTAACCTGCTCAAGAAAGTTGAAGAGCTGGAACTGTCGGTTCGTTCTGCTAACTGCCTCAAAAACGACAATATCGTTTACATCGGCGATCTCGTTCAGAAATCCGAAAGCGAAATGCTCCGTACGCCAAACTTTGGCCGTAAATCGCTTAACGAAATCAAAGAAGTTCTCACAGTCATGGGCCTGCATCTCGGGATGCAGATCGAAGGCTGGCCTCCAGAGAACATCGAAGATCTCGCCAAGAAAATGGACGATCCATTCGCCAACTAGGCTGATGATTAAAAAAGTTTAGGGCATTTTGCCCGCCCCGTTGACTGACCTTAAAAGTGGCCAACGGTTATTAAATGGCTCTTCCCCGTTGAAGGCCGCAGACAGGAAAAGGACCCTGCTATGAACCACGGTATTAAACAACGTAAACTGAACCGTACGTCTTCCCACCGGAAGGCGCTGTTCTCTAACATGGCTAACGCGCTGATCAAGCACGAGCAGATCGTCACGACCCTGCCTAAAGCCAAAGACCTCCGTCCAGTTGTCGAGAAGCTGATCACTCTCGGTAAAAAAGGCGGCTACGCAAACCAACAGCGCGCTTTCGCTATCCTGCGCGACGAGAAAATGGTTCGTAAACTGTTTGAAGTTCTCTCCACCCGTTACGAAGGCCGTCAGGGCGGGTATTCCCGCGTTCTGAAAGCTGGCTACCGGTATGGCGATGCGGCTCCAATGGCAGTCATCGAACTCGTTGACCGTGATCCGTCGGCCCGTGGCCAGGACAGCGGTACAATCCCGTCCGAATACGAAGCCGGCCCGGCTGACGAGTTGACAGTTTCGAAAGAAGCCGTTCAGAAAGCCAACAAGAAAGAGCCAAAAGCTCCGAAAGCCGAAAAAGCTGAAGGCGAAGAAAAAGCCAAGAAGCCGACGGCGAAAAAAGCCAAAAAAGAAGAAGCTAAAGAATAGGTTCTTCCCAGGAATTCAAAAAGGGCGGCGCAAGCCGCCCTTTTTACATCTGCACTCCATCTCTTCCAGTTACGAGGCCGTCCAGTGAATCCTTGTCTGATGCCGTGGGGAGAGCTATTTATGAGAGATGATCAAAACTCTCCTGACTCTCGCTCTGGTATTGTCCCCGTCACTGGCTTTTGCCCAAGGCCCGGATGTCGTGCCGCAATCTCCGGCGCAGATTAATCTCTCCTTTGCGCCTGTCGTTAAAAAAGTTTCGCCTGCCGTTGTGAATATTTTTACCAAGCGCACAGTGATGCAGGCCGTCAATCCCTTTGCCAATGATCCGTTTTTCTCCCAGTTCTTCGGCGGGCGGGGTTTAGGTGTTCCGCGCCAGCGTCTTGAAAGCTCGCTGGGGTCTGGAGTTATCGTCGAGGATAATGGCCTTGTCGTGACCAATGCTCATGTCATCAAGAATGCTCAGGAAATCAAAATCATTCTTTCTGATGCTCGCGAGTTCGATGCCAAGGTCGTTCTGATGGATGAGGCCTCGGATCTTGCCTTGCTGCGCATCAATACAAAAAGTGAAAAACTTCCTTTCGCAACATTACAGCCGAGTGAATCCCTTGAAGTCGGCGATCTGATTCTCGCTATAGGGAATCCATTTGGTGTTGGTCAGACGGTCACAAGTGGAATTGTCTCGGCGCTCGCGCGGGCGTCTTCATCGATCAGCGATCTCAATTTCTTTATCCAGACAGATGCAGCCATCAATCCCGGAAATTCGGGAGGTCCGCTTGTATCTATGAGTGGTGGCGTGGTCGGGATTAACTCCGCGATCTACTCGCGTGATGGCGGCTCTTTGGGGATCGGTTTTTCTATCCCGTCTGAAATGGTGTCGGCGGTGATTGCTGCTGAAAAAGCAGGCCAAATTAATGGCAAGGGTGGGATCAGTCGCCCCTGGATTGGTATCACGGTTCAGGATGTTACATCGGATATCGCAGCCTCTCTCGGGCTTTCGTATCCGACGGGTGCTTTGATTTCAGATCTGCATCAGTTAAGCCCGGCGCGAGATGCAGGTGTTGAGCAGGGCGATGTTGTAACGGCTGTAAACGGAAAGTCCGTGCGCGATGCTGCTGAACTTCGCTTCCGCTTGTCGATGGTACCTCTCGATAATGTAGCGCGTCTTGAAGTTCTCCATAAAGGAAAACGCAAAACTGTCGATATGAAGACTATTCTGCCGCCTGACAAACCTGCCCGCGACACGACTGTTTTGAAAGGCAATCATCCCTTTACGGGCGTGACGGTTATGAACCTCAATCCTGCCGTCGCGGTTGAGCTTGGCGTTCACGTTGATAAAGGTGTTGCGATTGCTGTGATGCCTCCTACAAATCAACTCAGCCGTGTCCTGCGTGCTGGTGATCTTATCGATGAGCTGAATGGTCAGGCGATCACGTCTGTTGCTGATTTTGCCAAAGCCTTGTCTGCGAAATCCCGCGGCTGGCAACTGCTCGTCACGCAAAACGGCCAGCAGCGCCAGATTAATATCCGGTAAGAAAGAATATGGCCGATCTTTTCGCATCTTCTGCCAGCAAGAACCCCGAGCTTGAAGCCAGCAGGCCTCTGGCTGATATTCTACGCCCACAAACGCTCGATGAGGTTGTGGGGCAGGATCATCTGGTCGGCGAAGGCGGAACGCTTCAGCGCATGATTGCCAGCGGCAAGCTGCCATCCCTGATTTTCTGGGGGCCTCCTGGTTGCGGCAAGACAACGATGGCGCGGATTCTCGCGCATCATACCGACCTGCATTTTGAACAGATTTCAGCAATTTTTTCAGGGGTTGCCGATCTCAAGAAGGTCTTTGAAGCGGCCCGTTTGCGTCGCCAGAATGGCAAGGGCACGCTTCTCTTCGTTGATGAAATTCACCGCTTCAATAAGTCTCAGCAAGATGCTTTCCTGCCCGTTGTCGAAGACGGCACGATCACGTTGATCGGGGCGACCACAGAAAACCCATCCTTTGAACTCAACGGCGCTTTGCTGTCCCGCTCTCAGGTTCTGGTTCTCAAACGCCTTGATGATGCGGCCCTCGAACATCTGATCGAGCGGGCCGAGCAGCATTTCGGCAAGGCGTTGCCAGTGGAAGCAGAGGCGCGGAATTCTCTGAAAGCACTGGCAGATGGGGATGGGCGATACCTCCTGACCTTGACGGAACAGGTCTTTACGCAGACCAAACCCGGAGAAACCCTCGATCAAACAGCGTTGTTCGGTCTCGTTCAGAAGCGTGCGCCGCTGTACGACAAAAAAGATGACAGTCATTACAATCTGATTTCTGCGCTTCATAAATCCATGCGCGGATCAGATGTCGATGCGACGCTTTATTGGTTTGCGCGGATGCTCGATGGCGGCGAAGACCCGCGCTATCTCGCACGTCGCATGGTTCGGATGGCGACTGAAGATGTAGGTCTTTCTGATCCCCAAGCCTTGCCGATCACGCTTGCAGCGTGGGAAACCTATGAGCGTCTTGGCAGCCCGGAAGGGGAGCTCGCTCTCGCCGAAGCTCTCGTGTATCTGGCGACTGCTCCGAAATCGAATGCCGTCTATGTGGCTTATAACACGGCGCGGGCTGTGGCCCGGCAGACAGGCTCCTTGATGCCGCCCAAGCATATCCTCAATGCTCCGACCAAGCTGATGAAGGCAGAAGGCTATGGCACTGGCTATGAATATGATCACGATACCGCCGAGGCTTTTTCCGGGCAGAATTATTTCCCCGACGGGATGAAACGGGAAGTATTTTACAATCCGCCTGAGCGCGGGTTCGAACGTGAAATCCGTAAACGGCTCGATTACTGGGCCAAGCTGAGGAAAGACAAAGATGGTTCTTAAAATGGTACTTCTAGTGGCCTGCGGCGGGGCGATTGGCTCGGTGGCGCGGTATCTGTTTAATATGGCGACGATGAAGCTCGCAGGTCCAGATTTTCCGTGGGGGACGATCGGGGTCAATATCATCGGGTCTCTGGCGATTGGGGTTATTGTCGGTCTGCTGGCGTTTACCACGGAATGGACGCAGGAAATCCGCGCGTTTGCCGTGGTTGGCATTCTTGGCGGATTTACGACATTTTCGGCGTTTTCTCTCGATGCCATGCTGATGGGCGAGAAAGGGGCCTTTCTTCAGATGGGCTTATATGTTGTAAGTTCTGTCGTTCTTTCGCTCGCTGCCACTTGGGGCGGCCTTTATCTGGTTAAAGCATTTACGTCATGAATAACGTCCGCCACTTTACCGTTAAGGAAGATGAAGACGGCCAGCGTCTGGATCGCTGGCTGAAACAGAATCTTCCCCGCACGCCGTATGCCCTCCTCCAGAAAATGGTACGCACAGGGCAGGTGCGGGTCGATGGCAAGCGGGCCAAGACCGATACACGACTGGTGATGGGTCAGGACATCCGGATGCCACCTGCCGAAGAGCGTACGACCAAGATCACCTTTGATCCAAAGCCCAATGACAAATCCTATCTAGAATCCATCACGCTCTATGATGATGGTGAAATCCTGATTCTGAATAAGCCCTATGGCCTTCCGGTACAGGGCGGCCCGAATATCCGCCGCCATGTCGACGGAATGCTTGAGGTCATGCGCAATCTCAAAGGGGTTCGTCCCCGCCTTGTGCATCGTCTCGACCGCGATACCTCCGGGATTCTGATCTGCGCCCGATCCCTGCGCATGACCCAGCTGCTGGCCAAGGTCTTTGAAAGTC
>Ga0075163_10014439_pt1 | contig 10197 bp, 6 predicted proteins | sample JI1023141ADNA_FD_71478 | JGI IMG/M metagenome (GOLD analysis project Ga0075163, IMG submission 71478) | Wastewater effluent complex algal communities from Wisconsin, to seasonally profile nutrient transformation and Carbon sequestration -... | ecosystem: Engineered > WWTP > Effluent > Algae... | reverse complement strand
GCGCCGCTACCACACCCCGTGACCACCGTCGACTGACGCTTCATTCGACCTTCCCCACGTCCTGCCTGTCACAACAACCGGAATTCAACTGAAAAGCCCGCCGCCCGTGCGCCTGAGCACTCACTGGACCAGGGGCGTCTCGGCGGCCTCGATATCGACCCCTTCGATGTGGGCCTGTCCCGCCAGCACGCGCAGATACTGGCGCAACGCGGTCACGTAGGCCGTCTGGCGCAGCGCCATGGCCACGGCGCCTTGCACCGCCTCAAAAGGCTGCTCCACACCGGGATCGCGCTCCAGGACTTCGACCACATGCAGGCCAAAGCGGCTGTGCACGAGCCTGGGCAGAACGCCCACCTCCGCATGGCCGATCAGCTCGCGTGCGAACTCCGGCGCGCACGCGTCGGACGTCAGCCAGCCCAGGTCTCCGCCTGCCGACCCGCTGGGGCAGTTGGACAGGCTGGCCGCCGCTTTGGCAAATGCGTCTTCGGCGGCCTTGGGGTCATGACAGCGCACGTCCAGCAAGGTGGCCTCGGCGCGCTGGCGCAGGGCGCTCACATCCACGCCCTGCGTGACCGCGAACAGGATGTGGCGTGCCCGTACCCGCTCGCCGGAGCTGTAGAAGGACCGATGTGCGGCATGGTGCCGCCGGCAGGCTTCTTCCGAAGGTTCCGGCACCACCACGCACTTTTCCAGCAGCGCCTCGATCGCCTCGCTGGCCGCTTCGCTCAGCACGCCGTCATCCGGCGGCGCATCGGCGCCGTCAAGCAGGCCTTCGGCGATGGCCGCCTGTCGCAACAGCTCCGAGCAGGCGCGCTGGCGGAGTTCCTCGGCATTCAAAGGGCCATCGGCTCCTTGCAGGGCCACGCCGTTGACGCAGGCGAATCCGGTCGGTGTGATCATCGTATCGGCCATGTTGACCCCTCAGACACCCGCGCCAGAGCGGGGCTGGGTGTGACCGGCCGGGACATTCAAGCGCCGGGCGCGAACCACCTGATGCGGGCGCACCAGATAGGCCACCGTGCCAAAGCCGCTCCACACGTGCACCAGCCGGGTGAACGGGAAGATCAGGAAAATGCTCATGCCCAGGAACATGTGGGCCTTGAAGAGCCAGCCGGCTCCGGCCAGCAGCTCGGGCGCACCGGCGCGGAAGGTCACGATCCGCTGGGACCATTCGGCCAGCTTCATCATCATGCTGCCGTCCAGGTGCTGGGCCGACAGAGGCAGAGTCGCCAGACCCAGGGCCAGCTGCAGCCAGAGCAGCACCAGCAGCACGATGTCGCTGGTACGCGAATTGATCCGGATGCGGGGGTCGCTCAACCGCCGATGCAGCAGCAGGCTGACGCCGATGAAGCCCAGCACACCGGCCACGCCACCTGCCACCATCGCTCCGAGCTGCTTGGTGCCGGCGCTGACGAAGTGCTCGTACACGAAATGGGGTGTCAACATGCCGACAAAGTGGCCAAAGAACAGGAACAGAACGCCGATGTGAAACAGGTTGCTGCCCCAGCGCAGCTGGCCGGCTCGCAGCAACTGCGAGGAGTCGCTCTTCCAGGTGTACTGGTCGCGATCAAAACGGATCAGGCTGCCCAGCAGAAAGACCGTGAGGCAGATATAGGGGTAGTAGCCGAAAAGGAAATTGTCGAGTGCGTTCATGGTGATACTCCTTGCTGTGCCGCGGACTTGCCCCCGGCAAGCGCCTTTTCTGTTTTCACGAAATGAATGGGTTGAGCCTGACCCGGTTTGGCTTGTCCTTTGGACGAGCAGCCGTCAAAGGCCACCGGTTCCTCCCAGGCGACGTCCAGTTCCTCGTCCGGAACCGTCCGGACCGCCTGCGCGCGCTCGCCGCTGAGTTCCAGCAGCGCACCCAGCACGCTCGCATAGGGACTTTGGCGTTGCTGCAGCGCACTGAAGATGACACTGAAGATGTGCGCCATTTCCCCAAGGAAGGCGCGTGCCTGCTTCGGCGGCTGTGTCGAAACAAATTCCAGCACCACCGGCAGGTAGTCGGGCATCTCGCCGGGGGCCAGGAAGAGGCCCGCCTTCTCGTAGGTCTGCGCCAGGTCGATCATGGCCGGCCCGCGGTCGCGCGAATCGCCATGGACATGCTCGAACAGGTGCAGCGACGTGGCGCGGCCTCGATCAAAGATCTGCACATACTCCGCCTCGTTCTCGATCACGTTGCCGCGCTCCAGCACCGTCATCAAGCTCTCAAGTTCGGCGATCCGTTTCGGCAGGACCGCGCCCTCGTCATGCAGTGCCTGGCGAAGGTCCGGCACATGCGCGCGCAACTCGGCATCCGGGTAGGACAACAACCGCGCCAGAACCCGCAGGCTCAGGGATGCGTTGGGGAGTGCCATCGTTCAGACCTCCGCCTTGATCGGGATGGTCCGACGCTTGGACCCGCCGAACAGGCTCGCTTCGCTGTCGCCGTCCGAACACCCGTTGCCAAACGAGAAGCCGCAGCCCCCGCGCAGGTCGAAGGTGTTTTCCGCATACTCGCGGTGGGTGCTGGGAATCACGAAACGGTCCTCGTAGTTGGCAATCGCCATCACGTGGTACATCTCCTCCACATCCGCCTGCTTCATCTGGACCTGGTCCAGCGCAGCAGTGTTGATGCGGCCATCGACATGCTTTTCGCGCTGGTAGGCGCGCATCGCCAGCATGCGTTCCAGCGCGCGCTCCACCGGCTGGGTATCGCCGGCTGTCAGCAGGTTGGCCAGGTATTTCACGGGGATGCGCAGCGACTTGACGTCGGGAATCTCGCCGTTGATGCCCATCTGGCCGGCGTTGGCGGCGGCGCTGATCGGTGACAGCGGCGGCACGTACCAGACCATGGGCAGCGTGCGGTATTCGGGGTGCAACGGCAGCGCCACCTTCCAGTCCACGGCCATCTTGTAGACCGGGCTCTTGCGCGCGGCCTCCATCCACTTGTCCGGAATGCCGTCGATGCGGGCCTGCTCGATGACCTTGGGGTCGTTCGGATCCAAAAAGATGTCCAGCTGGGCCTGATAGAGGTCGCGGTCACGCTCGACGCTGGCGGCTTCCTGGATGCGATCGGCGTCGTACAGCAGCACGCCGAGGTAGCGGATGCGGCCCACGCAGGTCTCGCTGCACACCGTGGGTTGCCCGGCTTCGATCCGCGGGTAGCAGAAGATGCACTTCTCGGCCTTGCCAGACTTCCAGTTGTAGTAGATCTTCTTGTACGGGCAACCCGACACGCACATGCGCCAGCCGCGGCATTTGTCCTGGTCGATCAGCACGATGCCGTCCTCCTCGCGCTTGTAGATCGAGCCCGAAGGACAGGACGCCACGCAGGCCGGGTTCAGGCAGTGCTCGCACAGCCGCGGCAGGTACATCATGAAGGTGTTCTCGAACTGCCCGTAGATGTCCTTCTGGACATCGTCGAAGTTCTTGTCCTTGCTGCGCTTGGAGAACTCGCCGCCCAGGATTTCCTCCCAGTTGGGGCCCCACTCGATCTTCTCCATGCGCTGGCCGGTGATCAGGCTGCGCGGGCGCGCGGTGGGCGCCGCCTTCATCTCGGGCGCCGACTGCAGGTGGTCGTAGTCGAAGGTGAACGGCTCGTAGTAGTCGTCGATCTGCGGCATGTTCGGATTGGCGAAGATGCGCATGAGCAGCTTCCACTTCGCCCCCTGGCGCGGCTCGATCTTGCCGCTGGCCTTGCGGACCCATCCGCCGTTCCACTTGTCCTGGTTCTCCCACTCCTTGGGATAGCCGATGCCGGGCTTGGTCTCGACGTTGTTGAACCAGGCGTATTCCATGCCGGGACGGCTGGTCCAGACGTTCTTGCAGGTCACCGAGCAGGTGTGGCAGCCGATGCATTTGTCCAGGTTCAGGACCATGCCGATCTGTGCGCGAATTTTCATGTTCTTCTCCTTACGCGTGGGCTGCAGTGGACTCACCGGACACACTGGGCTCGCCGTCGAGCCAGTCGATCTTGTTCATCTTTCGGACCACGACGAACTCGTCGCGGTTGGTGCCGATGGTTCCGTAGTAGTTGAAGCCGTAGCTGAACTGCGCGTAGCCGCCGATCATGTGCGTGGGCTTGAGCACGATGCGTGTCACCGAGTTGTGAATGCCGCCGCGGATGCCGGTGATCTCGGAACCTGGGGTGTTCACGATCTTTTCCTGCGCGTGATACATCATCACCATGCCCGGATTGACCCGCTGACTGACAACGGCACGGGCCGCGATCGCACCGTTGATGTTGAACAGTTCCACCCAGTCGTTGTCCACGATGCCTGCCCGCTTGGCGTCGTCCTCGCTGAGCCAGATGACCGGGCCGCCCCGGTTCAGCGTCAGCATCATCAGGTTGTCGCTGTAGGTGGAGTGGATGCCCCATTTCTGGTGCGGCGTGATGAAGTTCAGCGCGATTTCCTTGTTGCCGTTGGGCTTGATGCCTTGAATGCCCGCGGTGGTCTTCAGGTCCACCGGCGGACGGTAGCTGCTGAAGTTCTCGCCAAAGGCGGTCATCCAGGGATGGTCCAGGTAGAACTGCTGGCGACCGGTCAGCGTGCGCCATGGGATCAGCTCATGCACATTGGTGTAGCCGGCGTTGTAGGACACCGTCTCGGACTCGATGCCGCTCCAGGTGGGCGAGCTGATGATCTTGCGCGGCTGCGCCTGAATGTCGCGGAAGCGGATCTTCTCGTCCTCGCGGTACAAGGCCAGATGGGTATGGTCGATGCCAGTCTGTTTGCCCAGCGCGCGCCAGGCCTTCACTGCCACGTGGCCGTTGGTTTCGGGCGCCAGCTGCAGCACCACTTCGCAGGCGTCGATGTCGGTGTCGATCTTCGGCATGCCGCTGGTGGCGCCCTCGTCCGTCACGAGACCGTTGAGCTCTCCGAGCTGCCTGACCTCGATCTTGGTGTCCCAGGCGATGCCCTTGCCGCCGTTGCCGACCTTGCCCATCAGCGGGCCAAGGGCGGTGAAGCGCTTGTAGACATTGGGGTAGTCGCGCTCGACGACGGCCATGTTCGGCGCCGTCTTGCCGGGGATCAGATCGATCTCGCCGCGCTTCCAGTCCTGAACGCCAAAGGGCTGCGCCAGTTCGGCCGGTGAATCGTGCATCAGCGGCGACAGCACCATCTCGCGCTCCACGCCAAGGTGGCCGACGCAGACCTCGCTGAACTTCTTCGCGAATCCCTTGTAGATGTCCCAATCGCTGCGCGACTGCCAGGCGGGATCGACGGCCGTCGACAGCGGGTGGATGAACGGATGCATGTCGCTGGTGTTGAGGTCGTTCTTCTCGTACCAGGTGGCGGTGGGAAGCACGATGTCCGAGTACAGGCAGGTCGTGCTCATGCGGAAATCCAGTGTGACCAGCAAGTCCAGCTTGCCTTCCGGGGCCTGGTCGTGCCAGACCACCTCGGTGGGCTTGGCCTCGTCATGACCAAGGTCCTTGCCCTGCACGCCGTGGCTGGTGCCCAGCAGGTGCTTGAGGAAGTATTCGTGACCCTTGCCGCTGGAACCCAGCAGGTTGGAGCGCCAGATGAACAGGTTGCGCGGCCAGTTGTCCGGATGATCCGGGTCCTCGCAGCTCATCTTGAGCGAGCCGTCCTTCAGGCTCTTGACGGTATAAGCCTTCGGGTCCATGCCGGCCGCATCGGCATCACGCACCACCTGCAGCGGATTGGTCTTGAGCTGGGGCGCCGAGGGCAGCCAGCCCATGCGCTCGGCGCGCACGTTGTAGTCGATCATGCTGCCGCCATAGGCCGCCTTGTCGGCCAGCGGCGAGAGGACCTCTTCCATGCCCAGTTTCTCGTAGCGCCACTGGTCGGTGTGCGCATAGAAGAAGCTGGTGCTGTTCTGCTGGCGGGGCGGGCGAATCCAGTCCAGGGCGAAGGCCAGCGCGGTCCAGCCGGTCTGGGGTCGCAGCTTTTCCTGGCCGACGTAGTGCGCCCAGCCGCCGCCACTCTGGCCAATGCAGCCGCACATCATCAGCATGTTGATGACGCCGCGATAGTTCATGTCGGCGTGATACCAGTGGTTCATGGCGGCGCCGATGATGACCATGGACTTGCCATGGGTCCTGTCGGCGTTGTCGGCGAACTGGCGCGCCACGGTGATCAGCTGCTCGCGCGGCGTGCCGGTGATGCGCTCCTGCCATGCGGGCGTGTAGGGGGTGTCGTCGTTGAAATCCTTCGCGGCCATCTCGCCCGGCAGGCCGCGCGCCACACCATAGTTCGCCACCTGCAGGTCGAACACGGTGGCCACCAGGGCGTCACGCTTCTCGCCTTCCTTGCCCAGCGAAATCCGCTGCACCGGCACGGTGCGAACCAGCACATCGTTGCTGGCGTCGCCGGTGGCATTGTTCGGGAAGTTCTCGCTGACGATGCCGCCGAAGTAGGGGAAGCCGACCTTCGCGGTTTCATTGCTGGGATCTTGTCCTTCCATGACCGACAGCTTGAGCTTGACGGCGTTGCCATGGCGGGCCTCCTTGGCTTCGAGATTCCATTGGCCTTCGTCGGCACGCCCGTCCGGGCCCCAGCGGAATCCGATCGCGCCGTTGGGCAACACCACCTTGCCGCTCTCGTCCAGCGCCACCGTCTTCCACTCGGGGTTGTTGGCGGCGCCCAGCTTGCCGTTGAAGTCGGAGGCGCGAAGGTACCGGTCGGGCACCATCACCGTCTCCCCGCCGGGCAACTGCTGCTCCTTGAGCATCACCAGCATCGGCATGTCGGTGTAGCGGCGCACGTAGTTGTCGAAATACGAGCTGCGCGGCTTGCCTCCGTCGGGGAAGTAGAACTCCTTCAGGATCACATGGCCCATGGCCATCGCCACCGCTGCATCGGTGCCCTGCTTGGGCTTCATCCAGATGTCGGACAGCTTGGCCACCTCGGAGTAATCCGGCGTGACCGCCACGGTCTTGGTGCCCTTGTAGCGGACTTCCGTGAAGAAGTGCGCGTCGGGCGTGCGCGTCTGGGGCACGTTGGAACCCCAGGCGATGATGAAGCTGGAGTTGTACCAGTCGGCCGATTCCGGCACGTCCGTCTGCTCGCCCCAGATCTGCGGGCTGGCCGGCGGCAGGTCGCAGTACCAGTCGTAGAAGCTCATGCACACGCCGCCGATCAGACTCAGGTAACGACTGCCGGCCGCATAGGAAACCATGGACATGGCCGGGATCGGCGAGAAGCCGATGACCCGGTCCGGGCCGTGCTTCTTGATCGTGTAAACGTTGGCCGCCGCGATCATCTCGTTGACCTCATCCCAGGTCGCGCGCACGAAGCCTCCCAGACCGCGCACGCTCTGGTATTCCTTGCGCTTGGCGTCGGACTGTGCAATCGAGGCCCAGGCATCGACGGGCTCCATCGCCGCCCGTGCGGCCCGCCACAGCTTGAGCAGCCGCCCCCTCACCATGGGGTACTTGACACGGTTGGCGCTGTACAGGTACCAGCTGTAGCTCGCCCCACGGGCACAGCCGCGCGGCTCGTGGTTGGGCATGTCCCAGCGGGTGCGCGGGTAGTCGGTCTGCTGGGTCTCCCAGGTGACGATGCCGCCCTTGACGTAGATCTTCCACGAGCAGGAACCCGTGCAGTTCACGCCGTGGGTGGAGCGCACGATCTTGTCGTGCGCCCAGCGGTTGCGGTAGGCGTCCTCCCAGGTCCGGTCTTCACCGGTGGTGACGCCATGGTCACCCGCGAAGGGCTCCCTGGGACTTGAGAAATAGTTCAGTCGGTCGAGGAAATGACTCATTTGAATCTCCGGAAAACAGCTTGAAAATCAGTGGGGTGGCGGCCGCAGGACAGCGCGTCAGGGGTTCTTGATTTCGGAACCAGCGCGCAGGTAGAACCACCAGTTCAGCACCAGGCACAGGGCGTAGAAGATGGCAAAGCCGTACATGGCCGTCTGGGGCGTGCCCGCCTTGATCTGGGCGCCGATCACCACCGGGGCGATGAAGGCGCCGTACGCGGCCACGGCCGAGGTCCAGCCCAGCACGGGGCCGGTCTGCTGGCGGTCGAAGATCACGCCGATGGTGCGGAAGGTGGAGCCGTTGCCGATGCCGCTGGCGGCGAACAGCAGGACGAAGAGCCACATGAAGGTCGAGAAATACTGCTCCGGCGTGGCCGAGCCATAGGCCTGCATCATCACGTAACCGACAGCGCCCGAGGCCACCACCATCACGGCAGAGATCACCTGGGTCACGATCGAACCACCGACCTTGTCGGAGATCCAGCCACCCACCGGACGGATCAGCGCGCCGACGAACGGGCCGATCCAGGCGTAGGTCAGGGCCGAGGGGGCATTGGGGTTCTTCAGGGTGTGCTGCATGACGCCTGCCGCATCCGGCACGTGGCTCACGCCGAAGATGACGGTGATCGACAGCGGCAATGCCATCGAGAAACCAATGAACGAACCGAAGGTCACGATGTACAGCAGCGTGAGAGACCAGGTGTGCTTGTTGCTGAAGATCTCGAACTGCTTGGCGATGTTGCCTTTCATCTCGCCAAAGGCGGCCAGCTTCATCACCAGGAGCGTGGCAACGATGATCAGAGGCAGCGCCACCCACATGTTGAGCAGGCCCAGTCCGGTCGGGGCCGGAAGATACAGGTACAGGCCCAGAGCGCCAACCGCGCAGGTGATGCCCCACAGGTAGATGATCTTGGCAAACGCCGCCAGCGTGCCGCCGTAGTTGGGCGACAGGGTCATGAGGTTGTTCATGCCGAACCAGGCGGCCAGAACCAGGGGCACCAGGATGGCCGCCCAGATGAAGCCCGCGTTCTGGATGTAGGTGGGCGTGCCGGCCACGATCTTGCCGAGAATCCAGCCGCTGTCCTTGAGCAGCACCATCGAGCCGCCACCCGCGGCGCCGAACACGCCGACCGTCATCACCAGCGGGATCAGCACCTGCATGGTGGTGACGCCGAAGTTGCCCAGGCCCGCGTTCAGACCCAGTCCGGTGCCCTGCAGGCGCTTGGGAAAGAAGCTGGAGATGTTCGACATCGAACAGGCGAAGTTGCCGCCGCCGATGCCCGACAGGAACGCGCAGGCCTGGAACACCCACAGCGGTGTGTTCTTGTCCTGCAGCGCGATGCCGGTCCACACCGCCGGAATGATCAGCAGCGTGGACGTCAGAAAGATGGTGTTGCGCCCGCCGGACAGACGGATGAAGAACGACGCGGGGATCCGCATGGTCGCACCCATCAGGCCGGCGATCGCGGTCAGCGTGAACATGTCGGCGGGCTTGAAGGGGAAGCCCAGGTTCAGCATCTGCACCGTGATCATCCCCCACATGCCCCACACGGCAAAGCCGACGAGCAGGTTGGGAATGGAGATCCACAGGTTGCGGTAGGCCACCGACTTGCCACCGCTGTTCCAGAAGTTGTCGTCCTCGGGCCTCCAGTCGGTAATGTCGGCGCGTGAGTAGGTTTGTGTTGTCATGATGGGAATCCTTGTTAGGTAACCGGTGCGTGGCTTCAGGCGTGGCCGCCCGCTTGGGCGCGACCGCCCATGACCGATGTGCCGCGCACCTCGGTCCAGTACATCCAGATCAGCGAGACCCAGACTACGCCGTACATCAGCATGAAGGCGCTGGAGCGGATGCCGGTGAGGTCCATCATGGCGCCGAACATGATCGGCAAGACGAAGCCGCCCATGCCGCCGGCCAAGCCGACAATGCCGCTGATGGTTCCGATGTTGGTGGGGTAGTCATCGCTGATGTACTTGAAAACGCTGGCCTTGCCGAAGGCCCAGGCGATGCCCAGGATGAACATCAAAGCCGTGAACAGATACACGTTCAGGCCGAGGTGGAAGGTGGTCGGGCCGTTCACGGTCTGGATCGTGAAGTCGGTCTGCGGATAGCTCAGCAGAAACAGGCAGATCCAGCTCACCCACAGCACCCACCAGGTCACGCTGTGGGCGCCGTACTTGTCGGACAGCACGCCGCCAACCGCCCGCAGCACACCGCCGGGAAGGGAGAAGCAGGCTGCCAGCAGGGCTGCCACACGGATGTCCAGGCCGAACTCGCCGACGTAGTACTGCACCATCCAGAGCGACATCGCCACATAGCCGCCGAACACGATGCTGTAGTACTGGCAGTACTTGATGACTTTAGGGTCCTTCAGCGCCTTGAGCTGGTCCATGAACTTCACGTTGCTCGGCACCAGGTGCTTGGGATCGCTGTAGCTGAACATCCAGAACAGGATCAGGGTGCCCAGCATGATGGCCGCATAGACCTGC
>Ga0075163_10014438_pt1 | contig 10197 bp, 2 predicted proteins | sample JI1023141ADNA_FD_71478 | JGI IMG/M metagenome (GOLD analysis project Ga0075163, IMG submission 71478) | Wastewater effluent complex algal communities from Wisconsin, to seasonally profile nutrient transformation and Carbon sequestration -... | ecosystem: Engineered > WWTP > Effluent > Algae... | reverse complement strand
TGATGCTGCTGCTACCGCCGATGATGATCGCTCGGCCAACGTTCGTCAGTGCCGTCACCTGGCTCATCGTTCCATCGTAATCTATGCTATCGCGACCGTTGCTAGTGAAGTTCCGTACCACGAAGGCGTCGGTGTACCAAGTGTGGAATGCGTTCAACTGCCACGTCGTTCGCTCCCCGAAGTTCCGCGAGAGACCGAACTCAGCGTTCAACGTGCGCTCGGGACGTAGACCGGGGTTGGGAACCGTCACTTTCCCCGGAGAGCTGTCGAATACCTTGCCCAGGTCGTCCACGTTCGCAGCGCGGAAGCCTGTATTGACCAACGCTGTGACCCGCCAGTACTTGGTGGGGCGGTACACAGCCCCGACCCGCCAGTTGAATGCCCCGTTGCGCTGCTGGACCTCTCCGTTCAGGAATTGGAAGTCGATGTCATCGGCGAAGATGGCGTTCAGGGCAACATGGTTGTAGCGCAGGCCATCGCTCAATACCCAGCGTTCGTTGACTTCGATGGTGTGTGTGGCATAGGCGGCCAGGCCGGTGAAGGTGGAGCCGCCGTTCGGGTACCGTGTGGTCAAATAGGTCAGCTCGCCGGTATCCCTGTTCCGTCGTTGAGCACGTGATCCCACTGTGTTGTGGAAGGCTTCAACACCGTACCGCACTTCATGCTTACCCGATCGCTTTTCGAAGTCCGCGTTGATGGCCACAACGTCCACCTGTTCCCACCGACTTGCGAGCCTGCTACCGCCGAAACCACGCGTATGGCGGCTTTGTTCCACATGTTGGAAGCTCGGAGTGATCTTCGCCTCGTCGAAGAAGGACCTGTTGGCCAGTTCCAGTGTGTAGGCTGCGAATATGCGCTGCTGTGGTCCGTAGTACCACTCGGCCTGCATAGGAACGATCGCTCCGATGCTGTCCAAGGTATACTCGGAGAGCCTATCGTAGCGCGGGAGATCGCTACTGGTGCTCAGTTGGAGATTGAGTTGATGGACCGTGCGCGCGCCACTTCGCAAGCGCAGTTTCTCGATCACGTCCAGCTGCCGGTAGGCCGTGCCGAGTTGGACATCAGGGTCAGGGTTCGGCACCACGACATCAACATTGTCCCGACGTTCGACATTGAAGAGGCGAAGGCCGAAGCCTGGGTAGCGGCCATCGCGCACGCGCCCCTGCCGCAGATCCCCGAAGTCGCTGGCCGTGATGCTCGTGAAGCTTGAGAGCCGCTTTGCAGCCAGTGAGAGGTCGGCGTGCATGGTACGTTCCGTGTTGGCGGAGGCATAGCGCATGAACGCACCACCGCCCACGCTGAGCCCGGCACTATCGCGGAACTCAACTTGGCGCGTCATCATGTGTACCACGCCACCTAGTGCATCACTCCCGTAGGCTACCGAGGCAGGGCCGCTGATCACCTCGATGCGCTCCAGACTGTTCGCATCCACGGTCATGATATCCTGTAAATGCCCGCTGCGGTAGATGGCGTTGTTCATGCGCACTCCGTCCACCACGAGCAGCACACGGCTCGCTTCAAAGCCACGCACCACCGGACTACCGCCACCGGCTTGGCTCTTCTGTAGGAACAGGGTCCCGCTGTTCTGCAATACATCGCCCGTCGAAGGCTGGTCGAGGAAGTGGATATCGCGTGTTTTGATCACGGCAATGGGTTCGGCAACATCGCTCGCACGCTCCGTGAACCGGTTCGCGGAAACGACGAATTCCTCCAGATCGTAGTTGCGTGGCAGAAGATGATAGGGTCCCTGAACACCCAGCAGGTCGGCTGCAAGTACGACGACCTTGGCGTAACCGAGGTGCTCCAACTGTACGGTGCCCCCGATCGGGAACGAGCAAAGGTCCAGGGTCCCGGATGCACTTGAGACCGAATACAACTCGGAGCCCGGCATGGTCGCCATAACACCCGCCACGGGTTCCAAGGTCAATGCATCGACGATACGGATGGTCTGCGCGGCACACCATGCCGGCAGTGCCGAACAGAGCAGAAGGATCGCTTTAGACAACATCCCGGGTGGATGGGCCTGTTCGCTGTCCTATGAAAGAGCACAGCTGCTGCAACATGTTCGGAGAAGGCATTGAGTGTTCCTCAAGGCAGTTGCTCCTGCCTGACGGAGGTCGGTACAATACCACCGATGTTGGTCAGGATGATGTCGCGATCGTTGTTCAAACCCGTGTAGAGGACCATGCCGTCGAGATTGATGTCCTCCATGCGGTATCCGCTGATGGAATTGGTGGGCACCACACCGCCGATGGCCGAGAGGATGAGGTCGCGGTCGTTGTTCAGGCCGGTGTATTTCACGTCCTCATCGCGAACGGCATTCCCTGCCCATAAGACCCGCCTCGTGGCCACGGTACGCATTGCGTCCGTGCCGTACAAGGGCACGGCGACGGTGGTCAGGTCGAGTGTTGTACTGGTCGGTCCGAGCGTGACCGTGGCATTGGTCATCGCACCAAGGTGGTTACGGTGGCGCACGGACACGAAATAGGCGCCTGGTCCCGCGCGGAAGGCGATGGGCGAGGAGCCATCCTCGGCTACTACATCGCCGTCGCGTTGGAGCAATGCAGGACGTGTGGCAATGATGACGTCAGGGGTGGTACTGTTGCGTAGTTCCACCATCACCCAATCCACGATCGCATCGTTCCCGGTCTTGCTCAGTACAGCGGCCTGAACGGTCTCGCCACCTCCATCGGCAGCCTGTGCCCAACCAGCAGCGGTATATGGCTCCACTGCGGGGACCAGACCTGCGACACGGAGGTCGTCGCGCATGGTGCCGTTCGCCTGGTCGTAGGGGCCGTCCAGCAACATCTTCAGCGCAAGTCGCACGCCATTGTTCTCCAGCACGATGTTGTCCAGATAGACACGGTCGCCGAAGTCGTTCACCCCCGTGAAGCGGAACACCACCTGCTGTCCGTCATACGCAGCGAGGTCCAGATCGGTGAGGCGCCAATGGGCTGCGGCGCTGGGTGCCCAAGGGCTTGTGCCTGTGGTAGCGGTGCCCAATGCGGCAGCTTCCTGGTAGAACAAGGTGGTCCAATCCTGGCCGCAATTGGTACTGATCTCCACCCGCAGACCGTCCGTATAGGAAGCACCGTATGGCTTGTAGGCGTGATGGAACTTCAGGCGCGTGCCGGCACTGCCACCCAAGGAGATCACCGGGGTGATCAACCGATCCAGTTGTCCTGGAGCGTTGTAGTAGTAGTAATCCATCCGCCACGCCCGCCCGGGGTTCCCATCGGGGCCAACGGTCATGGCAACATTCTCCCACGTGTCATCATCGTCGGCGTTCTCCAGCCGCCATCCGGAAGGGACCAAGACCTGATCCTCGGCATTCTGTGTTAGCGGTGCGGTGGCGGAGAAATTCGCGAAGGTGACGAAGTTGGTGATGGTGCGGGTGCTGCTGCCATTCGCGTCTGTGACGGTGAGGGTGACATCATACGAGCCGGCCGCGCTGTACACCACCAAGGGGCTGCGGTTCGTGCTGCTGCTGGGCGTGCCGCCGGGAAAGCTCCAGTTCCAGCTATACCCATCGCCCCGCAATGCGCTGTGGTCGTAGAACTGTACGCTGGGTGCGAAACAGGTGATGGTGCGCTTATCGGCGCTGAAGTTGGCCACCGGGGCGCTGGTGAATTCCAACGGGCTTTCCCAAATGCCATGGTCGGTGGCATTGCGGATCTTGCCGTCGCGGTAGTGTACCTCCAATTTGGTGCTCGGTGTGCGTGCCGGAAGTCCGACGTTCCATTGCGTCCATGTGGGGGATGCCTCGCTGCGCACGAAGACCGCAGTGCGCGTGCCGAGGTAGATGCCGCCATCGGTACCTAGCTGATGGGTGATGTTCGATGGCCATTGGTTGTTGAGCACAGCGGTGGTGAGATTCGTCCACGACGCGCCGCCGTTGACGCTGGTGTACACGCAGTTGCCATTGAGGTTGGGGTAGTTGCCGTATTGCGACGTACGGGCCAACCAGATGCGCATGGGGTCCTCGGTGCTCACCACGATGTCGTACGGCACCCAAGTGTCCACACCCAACATCGCGCCGGGTGGTGTGATCTCCACGAAACTCACCCCTGCATCGGTGCTGCGGTACACCCGCTTCACACCCCACCAATCCACGAATGTGCAGGCATAGATCACGTTGGGGTCGGTGAAGCACATGGCCAGGCTGGCCACGGCCGCGCCGAAATCGAAGAGTTGGACGAAGGAAGCACCGTTGTCATCCGTGCGCCAGAGCGAGGTGCCGTTGCCGAGATAAGCGGAGTTGACCAGGTTGGGATGCCAGATCAGATCGCTGCTTTGCCCTGTGACATAGCTCGCGTTCGGTTGCTTGCTCCAGGCGGTGTTCGTGTTGGCCACAGTACGATCACCGCTCAAGGTCTTATAGCCATAATCCGTAAGGACCCGTCGATCATACTGTGGATGCACGAACCCGCGCACGCCATCGCCACCATCGGTACTTACCCAACCGTTCTGGTACACGTTGTTGTCCTTCAGCAACGTGCCGTTGTGGTAGGTGCCGCCCACCAGTACGTTGCTGCCCGTCCAGCCGCCCTGCCCGAAACCCCAGAAGTCCGTGCCGGAAATGCCGAACATGCGTCGCGTGAAGTTGGCACCACCGTCGGTGCTCTGGAACATGCCGCCGTCCGTGGCCACCCAGATCTCACTACCGAAGTAGCGGATGTCATGGATGTCCGCATGCAGGTAGTTGGGCTTGTAACTGTGGCTCCATTTCGCAGGACAGGTGAAGGTGATGCCACCATCGGTGCTCACCCAACGTTGTATGCCGCACACCTGGAGGATGTTCGCGTTGGTGGGATCCACCGCGAAGGCCAGATCGTAGTAGTACTGTCCTCCCGGATCCACTCCCGTGTCGCTGTAACCAAGGATGTTCGGATTGGTGAGCGAGGGTGCGCCCCCCGGGCCCGTGCCACAACACTGGAAGGTCCACGTGTCGCCGCTGTCCACGCTCTTGTAAATGCCGAACAGGCCTGTACCACCGTTGATCTCCCCACTGCATAGGGCATAGATCGTATTGGGTTCGGCCGGGCTCACGGCGATCTCGGTGCGCTCCTGCTCATCGGGGCTCACAGGCGAGGGCCACCCTGTTCCCACTTGGATGAAAGAGACACCGCCGTTCGCGCTCCGCCAGAATTCCGTGCGGTTGCTCACCTGCTTGATGGCATAGACGGTCTGCGGGTCGCCGGGCTTAAGCTCCAACTCCAACCAACTACCCGTCTGCACTTGTGTTAGCGCAGCGCCGCCATTGGTGCTGCGGTACAGCCCTTGGCTGCTGCACAGGAACACTGTCTGGTCATTGGTGGGGTGCATTACGATGTCCGCAATGCGGTGGTTCAGTGCTTGGAAGGCGGCGTCACCGATGCTTGTCCAGTTGAGCCCGCCATCGGTGCTCTTCCACAGGTCGTTCTCCGAACCGAAATAGACCACATTGGGGTTGGTGTGATCGATCTCCACGCTCACCACATCGCTTATCATGAGATTCTTGGTCAGCTCCGTCCATGTAAGGCCATGGTCCACGCTCTTCCAGACACCGGCAGTGGCTGTGCCGGCGTACAGGATGTCCGGGTCGGTCGCGCTCATCTCCACGGTATAAACGTGCGCGGAGCCCGGTGCGTAACTGCGGTCAACAGCGCTGTGGTCCCAATCAAAAGGCCCCAGGCAGGTCCAGCTGGCCGAGCGATCGCCGGTCCCGCGTGTCCTCTCCAGGTACTGCGGCAGGCGGGCTTCGTATTCTGCACGTTGTGCCGGGTCCTTCGGAACAAAGGCGCGGCCCAGGGCACGGCGCCACCGCTTGTAGTCTTGGGTGTATGTGTTCTTCTCGAACCGATGCGTCGCGTAGTAATTCTTGTACGCCGTTTCCACCGCGCCTGGGTCCGCATTGTCCTGATGCATCAGGCGCACCCATTCAGGCAGGTCGCCGCGCTGGGCGCTGGTGGTGAACTGCGCCTTGAGGCTCGTGGCGAGGCACAGAACGAGGGTGAGGAGTAAGGTCTTCATCGCCTTGTCGGGAGCTGGGTACGGGCAAAAGTCGTCGAATCGCTGCGAAGAGGAACTGACAATCCTCCCGGCACCTTGGTATGCAGAGGTCGCCGGGCATCGTGCGGCTGATCAGGCGGTAGTGACGAAGACTATTCCAAGGGGGCTAGCACCTCCGGCAGGAGCTGTATCGTTCTCCAGGTGTTGCGCGGTAGGGGCGCAGGCGCGCTGCTCTTTTCGACCCATGCACGCAGGACCTGTCCCGCATTTGCGGGAAGGACCAGGATGCATAAGGAATGCTGTCAGCGGGTCTCGTAGACGGCCGGCTACAACGATGTATGAATGGGAGATGTCAGGGATGGAGAAGTCCAGCGACGTTCCGTTGAACGACCCACGATCCGTATTGTGGTCGGCACTCGCACATAACACCGATCATGATGCGCACACTTACTTGCTCCGTTGTTCTTCTTCCGGCTTATCTCTTTGCCCAATCATTGGTGAGCACAACGCCACAGCAACGCACGGCGTTGTTGGAGGAGTTCACGGCGATCAACTGTGGCAATTGCCCGGCGGCGCATGGTGTGGCGAACACGTTGGCGGGGGCCTACCCCGATGACCTGGTGATCGTTGGCGTTCATGGCGGTGGGCTTGCGGTACCATCGGGTACGCAGGTCGACCTCCGCACCACGGATGGTGCTGCGCTATGGACACAGCTCGGCGTTTCCTTCCAGCCGCAAGGCACCGTGAACAGGCAGGTCGTGCAGCAAGCCAATGGTTGGTCCAATGCCATCGCCACAGTGCTTGCGCAAACGTCCCCGGTGAATTTGGGCATGGCCACGACCTTCGATCCAGATACCCGCGAACTCACCGTTGATGTGGAACTTTATTACGCGGCCGATGGTACCGGTGACGCCGATCGGATCAGCGTGTTGTTGACGCAGGACCACATAGTCGGCTACCAGCAGGACTACGTGAACGGTGCGCACCCGAACTACGACCACCGGCACGTACTGCGCGATCATATCACGCCGCTGATCGGCGATGAGGTCGTGACCACGACATCCGGGACGTTGGTGCAACGCACGTACACGTTCACCGTGCCGGAAGCCTGGGTGGTGGATGATCTGGATGCCGTGGCCTTCGTTGCCGAACAAGGCGGACCCGTTCATCAAGTGCGCCACGTGGATGCCACGGGCGGAGCGACCACTGGCATACCGCATAGTGAGCGTATGTATGGGACCGGCAGCGCCTTTCCAGTTCCCGCGAACGATCTGGTGACGATCCCGCTGGATCCTGCGGTGATGATGGACGGGACCTTCGTGCTACGCGATGTCGCAGGGCGTGTGGTGATGCAACTGCGCATGCCGCAAGGTGCCGCGCAACTGGTGCTTCCCGTTGGTGGTGTGGAAGCCGGGGTCTATCTGTACGGCGTGGAGGGCTTTCCCGCACGTGTGTTGACCGTGGCCCATTGATCGTGGTGGGCGCATTCGCGCTGGGTTTATCCACAGATGAACGCAGATGACCCAGAGTGGAGCGAATCCGCCGATCTCGCAAAGGGCATTCGCTACTGCGAATGGAAAGGATATGCATGCTGAGCAATGGTCACGCTGGCCCACTGTTCCCTGACCACGGACGTGATGGTCGACCGGCATTATCGGTGTTCATCTGCGGCATCTGTGGATGGAGCATTTGGCCCCCGACTTGTCGGGCATGAAGCAGATACAGGAAGCTACTCCGTCTTGTCCAGCACGATGGTCACATGGCCGCGGCGTTCGTCGGGGTCGTAGCCGTCGCGGCAATCGGATAGGCTGAGCCGCCACACATAGACATCGATCAGCGGTTCCTTGCCACCATAGGTGCCATCCCACGTATCGTCGCGACCGTTGAAGTGCTTCACCAAATTGCCCCAGCGATCGTAGATCCAGAAATTGAACTGGCGGCATTCCTCGAACCCGTTGACCACCGGGAAGAACAGGTCGTTCTTCTCATCTCCGTTCGGGGTGAACGAATTCGGGATGTAGATGCTGCCACTGCCATTGAAGTAGAAGGTCGTGCAGGCGATGTCCGAGCACGCATCATCGTTGGTCACGGTGAGGCATGCGGTGTACGCACCGCCCGCGGTGGGATATTCATGGCGCGTGTCCGGCAGATCGGAATAGAAGCCATCTCCGAAGTCCCAGATCAAGCTGTTGGCGCCGGTGCTCTCGTTGTGGAAGTCGTAGATGGGGAGTTGTGCGTTGTTCTGTAACGTGTCCACACCGAAGGCCGCTTCCGGCCTCGCTGCCACCACTACTCGCGCGGGCATGAACAGGCTGTCAGTGCAACCCCCTTCTCCCACGACCGTCAACGCTACGTCGTACACGCCAGGTGAATCATAGGTATGTGTGGGTTGCGAAGCGGTGGAGGTGCTCCCATCACCGAACCACCACTGGTATTCGAGCTCGTTCCCCAACGCGGTGAACTGCACGGCCGTGCCCAGGCATGCATTCGCCGCACCGTCGAAGAGTGCGCTCGGTGCAGGGTACACATGCAGAGGATCACAAAACGTGTCGGTGCATTGTTGTTCGCTTTGCACGTTCAGACATACATCGTAGGTGCCGGGGTCCAGATACGTGTAGGATGGATCGGCCACGATGGACCCATCATCCCCGACACCGAAGGACCACGTGTAGGCCAGTGGCCCAACGCCCGATGCATTGTTCGTGAAGGCGACATCGACCGGGTTCGTACACGCGGGTTCGGGTGCATGCGTGAAGTCGGCGACCACCGCAGGGTAGACCTCCACGCTGGCGAACGCCGAATCCGAGCATCCGGATGCCTGCTCCGCGATCAATCGGATGCTGAAGGTGCCACCGGTGGTGAAGGTGTAGCTGACCGCATCGGTGAAATTCTGGACCGGTCCATCCGCATCGTATATCGTCCATTGTACGTCGGTCGCATCTGCGGTCGTGTTCTGCAGATCGACCAGCAACGGCACGCAACCGGTGGATGATGACAGCGTGAACGTTGCGTTCAAGGTATCGTTCACCGTTACTGGAAGCTCTGCGGTTCCCTGGCACAACGTGGTCGGATCTTCCGCCACAACGGAAACTGTGAACGCACCGCTGCCCGAAAATAGGTGCTCCGCTGCCGCACCACTCGCAGTGTTCGACCCACCGGTCAGCGGATCGCCGAAGGTCCACTGCACGTTCATCCATGGACCGCCGGCGAGATCGAAGGCTACCGGTGTTCCATTGCATGCGATGGAAGGTGATGCGCTGGGCCCGAGCTGTGGCGGTGCTGCTGCGTCCACCTGCTGGATGAGCGTATCGCTCGCACACCCATTGCTCACGGCCAGCATCACTTGGTAGGCACCTGGGTCTTCGTACGTGAATACCGGATCCTGTTCCGTAGTGCCGTTGCCATTGGGGTAATCGAGATCCCAATTCCATTCGGTGATGCCCGCCATGGATTGTTGGAACGATGCATACACCGGTGCGCAAGCTCCCGCAGGCTCCACGGTGAAAGCCGCCACCGGGTCCGGCAGTAGGGTGATGTCCTGCGTCGTGGTGGCTCCGCAGGTACCCTGCTGGATGGTCAAGGTCACCGTGTATGTGCTGTCGCCGTTCGCGTAGGTGTGCGATGCTCCGCTGCCGGTTGCCGTGTTGTCCGTCGAACTGGTATCGCCGAAGTCCCAGCTCCAGCTATCGATCGTTGCCCCGGCGCCCGGTGTGCTGGCATCGGTGAAGGCCACCATCGTACCTGCGCAGAACGGACCAGGCGCCACCTCGATCGCGGCCGTGGGTGTGGCCACCACCAGCACCGTCATCGGTGCCGTGTTCGTACAAACGATGTCGGGACCGGTGGCGGTGTAGGAATAGGTGATGGTGATGCCGAGCTGATCGAGCGGCGCGGCATCCGTATCGAAGGTGTAGGGTGTGCCCATGGCACTGACGAAACTCCCCGACCATGTGCCGGAGGCATCCGGTTGCGGCAAGGTGATCAAGCCGGTGTTGTCACATGCGGTGAGCGCGCCGAAGGGCGCGATGGCTGGCAGGTCCTGTACCACCACCGTGGTGGTGCCGCATGTGGTACAGGTGCTTCCTGCACCAGCGCAATATTCCACGGTGAACGTGCCCGGACCCGAGGTACAGGTGTTGAAGTTGCCCTGTGCATCCAAGATCCCCGGTATCGGTGTCCACGATCCTGCTGGTGGCCATACCCCCG
>Ga0075163_10014436_pt1 | contig 10198 bp, 11 predicted proteins | sample JI1023141ADNA_FD_71478 | JGI IMG/M metagenome (GOLD analysis project Ga0075163, IMG submission 71478) | Wastewater effluent complex algal communities from Wisconsin, to seasonally profile nutrient transformation and Carbon sequestration -... | ecosystem: Engineered > WWTP > Effluent > Algae... | reverse complement strand
TCTGCATTACGCAACCAAGTTAGCACAGGGTTGGCATTTCCGCAATTGGTGGGTTACAGAAAAGCATCCAGATTACCCATGCCCTGCCGAATCACTTCGAAACTATCGTTTTCGCACAATACAATGGTAGAGGCAACGTTGTTTCCATTTCCTCCATCAATCACTACATCTACCTGATTTTCAAATTTTTCAAAGATGAGTTCCGGATCGGTGCTGTACTCGAGGATATCGTCGTCGTCTACAATTGAAGAGGTAAGAATCGGGTGCCCCAATAGCCTGACCAGCTCCCGCACAATATCGTTATCCGGAATGCGGATGCCAATGGTTCGGCGCTTGTTGTTCAGGATTCGGGGTACTTCGTTGGTGGCGGGCAGCACAAAAGTAAACGGACCGGGCAAGGCTCGTTTCATCACTTTAAAAACCGCATTTGATACCCTGGCATAGTTGGCTAAATGGCTCATATCGTGGCAGATAAAAGCGAAATTGGCTTTCTCGGGCTTAAGGCCTTTAATCCGGGCAATTTTTTCGATGGCCTTGGGTTGGTAAATATCGCAACCAATGCCGTAGACCGTATCGGTGGGATAAATAACCAGGCCGCCTGCTTTCAAAATCTGCACAATTTGCTCCAGTTTTTTAGGATCTGGATTTTTGGGAAAGAGCTTGATGAGGGTAGCCGACATGGGGTGCAAAGCTACAAAGCCCGAATTGAATCCTGCTACTGCTTGTACCGAACCTGATCCGGCATTCGTTTATTTCCGGGTGGGTAAATTCACGAACACAAAGTAGTTGAATCCATAACTGATCTGGTTTTGGTAAAGTCCATAGCCAGGAATGGCATACGGCTGAAATCCTTCGGAGCCCGCATAAAGGCGTGGTTTGATTCTGATGTCGAAACCCATCAGCATCCAACCAAAAATCTGGGCTTTCATGCTGCCTACCAATTCCAGCCAAATGGCAGTGTTCTGGGTTTTTTCGAGGGTTACGGTGGCATTTTGATCAAACTGTGGCTCCTGTAGCTGGACAGCAGTGGGCTGAAAGCTATATTGGCTGGCGGCCAGTCTGCCTCCAAATGATAGAATATTCTGATTGTCGGCAAACACATTCCGGCCCATTCCTATGGAAGCATAAAGCCCTTTTGATTCCGGAGTCCAGGTTTTAAGACGTTGACTGTGTGCGGCATACCCAAGATGGGCTTCGTAAATCCACTGGTTAATATTGATATCCAAACTCCCTTCGGCACCCAGAAAATCTCGTTGTGTGGCCGACATAAACAATCGGGACAAATCCAGCCCTGCCCGGATTCTGGTCGCCACATGGATTTTGGCCCTGGCCGAGTCTACCCTGGGTACCGAATCTTCCTGACTCCATGCACCGCCGGCTGTCGCCACAAATACCCATACACTACAAAAAAATCTGTACATGCGCTTTGGAGCCGGAGTCGATAATGGATTTGGTAACAATCGATTTTTGGAAAATAAGGCCGTTGGGCTGGGTGGTTTCGAGCTGCTCGTAAAAATACCGGAAGCCACATTCTTCCGAAATATATTTTGCTTTTGGCTTGTAGCTGAAACGAATAGAATCTTTTTGATAGGAAGTAACGCCGGCAGTTCGTGCGGTGTCGATCCAAACCAGCCAGAAAGCCGGATCGCCCGTTACCGGCATGGGGATTACGAGTTCGGTAACGGTTTCTTTTCCTTTTTTGATGAGTATTTCGCCGCCCTGCCGCATCATAAAGGAGTCTATTACAGGCGATAATTCTGCCAGAGAATCTCCTGCCTCCGAAAAAAACCTGATCCTCATTTTGGGATTTGGCTCCAGACATGGCAGGGGTTCGCAGCCCATCGCCCAAACCTGCATCAGTATGAAAGAAATTAAGGTAATCTTTCTCAATATCAGGTATCTATGGCTTAGAAATTTCTGTAACGAGATGGTTAAATTCATTTTTCCAGGCTTCATAGTAGCGCCCCGTTGCCGGTCCGGAAAATCCGGTATGAACTTTATACACGCTGCCATTTGCCTTTACAAAAACGGTGGTGGGGAAAGCCATAACACCTTTGAGTGCGGGTAAGGCTTTTGCGGCAGAGTCCCGGTTTGCAATACCGGCAATCCATACCGGGTAGGGTAGGTTGAGCCTCGATTTCAGCACTTCTACCCGGTTGCGGGCATATTCAAAATCTGGTTTTCGTTCGAACGCCAGGCCAATAAATTCTACATTGGCCGGCCTTTGGCCATAAACCTCTGCCAGAAACCGGCTTTCGTCCAGGCAGTTGGGGCACCAGGTGCCTAGAATTTGTACTACCAGAGCTTTTCCTTTCAGGGTGGGTAGTTGGTGCGTTACGGGTATACTGTCCAGACCTAATGCGCTGAATCCGAACGGGATGTTTTCTTTACCACTATTTTGGGTTAGGCCATTGCTCAACGGATTGCGGGTGGTGCGGCGGCCGGCTATGGTAAGGCTTCCGGTTTTGCTGTACACAAAAATGCCCGAAAGTTTGTCGCCACTCCGTACCAGATCGAATCGGTAGGTATGGGCGCCGTCAAAGGTTTGCAGATATCCTTCTTTGCCAACAAATCGCCCATTGAGAAAGCGGTAGTCGCCGGTTTCGGATAGGATGGAACCAAAAAGCGAATCGCCGGATTGGCGAATCAATGCCAGGCCTGTATCTATCTTGCTGTTTTCATCTGTAAGGGTTAGCAACCATTCGCCAGCCCACTGTTTGTCCTGAGCCTGTGGTGCGGGTTTCAGGCGTTTGGGCGGCTGGCGGGTACCGGTAAAAGGAAGCGTATAACCAGGAATTTTGCTGTCGTTTTTTCTGTATTGGCCTGCTATGGTATCTTTTATCTGATAGCTGAATCTCAGTTCGGCATCGAAAATAGAAATGGGGCACACCACCGTATCGCCTTCCATCCGGTTCACATTCAGGTCAATAATTTCTGCCCCGTTATAGATCCGGTATTGGGGTGGGAAGGTTCGGGTAGGCTTTTGCTCCAGCCAGAAATCCACTGTTTTTTCCTGGAGCAGCAGGCTGCAAAACCACTTGTTTTTTAGGTTTTTAGCGGGTTGAGCGCACAGGCATCCTCCTACCAGGCAAAACAGGAGAAATCCCAACCGGATCATTTGCCTTTGTATTTTTCGTTCAGGCCTTCCAGTACGTTGTAGGTAATGTCGAGGCTATCGGCGGCATACAAAATACCACCGCCTCTGGTGTAGCCCAACACGTATTTAAGACCATGTGCAGGCGCATATTCTTTCATAAAGCTATGGATCTGATCGTTCAGCTTTTGCGAAAGGTTTTTTTCTTCTTCCATCAGCTGACCGGTTTTGGAGTCCCGCAGGGCTTCCAGTTCCTGTTGTTTCCGCATAAGGCTTTGTTCAGCATCTTTTACGAGAAGCTCTGTCATGGTGCCGGCCTGCACTTTTTTCTGTGTTTCCAGGTATTCCATTTGCAAGGCTCGGGAGCGGGTCTGGAGTTCGGCTTCGGCCTGGGCACTGCGCTTTTCGAATGTGGCCCGCATCTTTTTAAAGCTGTCGAACTTCTGGAGCAGGGTATCGGTATTTACAAAAGCCACAGCTCCATAAGTGTTTCCGGAATCTGGTTGGATAAAAACGGTATGAGGCTTTGATTGTGAGGGAGTTGTAGGATCTGTTTGCGGTGTGTGATCTGCAAATTGCCGGTACATTAAAAAAGCAACGGCTATAGCAAGAACTCCAATGGCGATGTTCTGAAAAATATTCATTCCGTAATTTAGAAGCTGCAAATATAGACCGAGTTATGGCAAGAAATTGGCAATCGGCCATCCGGTATTTCGGCCATTCTCCTGATTTGACCATAAAAAAACACGTAGGTTTGCCACAACCTGTACTTTGCACATGTTGAAGTCTCTGCGAACAGCCTGGAAATTTGTAATGGAAGTGCTCAATGCCTGGAACGACGACAATTGTTTTCGGCTCTCGGCGGCATTGAGCTACTATACGCTTTTTTCTATCGCTCCGCTGGTGGTAGTGGTGATTGCTACTGCTGGTTATTTTTTTGGAGATCAGGCCATTACCGGTGTTATTTTCAATAAGGCCTATGCCATCATTGGCCAACAGGCGGCTTCTGGTTTACAGGAAATGGTAAAAAACGCATACATCAGTAAACCGAATTCGCTCTCCGGATTTGTATCTGTGGGCGTTCTGCTTTTTTCTGCCACCGTGGTGGTTACGGCGCTCCAGTCTTCGCTCAACACCATTTGGAACGTACGGATCCGGGCCGATAAGGGAATGATTTATTTTGTGATTTCCAGGTTGCTGGCCCTGGCCATGATGTTGGTCATTGGTGCTCTGCTGGTGGCCAGTATTGTGGTTAATGCCGTTTGGATTGCCGTGGGCGACTACCTCGAACAGTTTCTGGCGAGTTATACCTTTTACCTGATAGAGGCCGGCCAGCTCATTATAACGCTCTCTGTAACCACACTTTTATTTGGTCTTACTTTTAAATACCTGCCCGATGCCCGGGTAAAATGGCGAAATGTTTGGATCGGGGCACTTACCACCTCTGTCTTGTTTCTCATTGGGCGCTTTGTGATTAGTTTTTATCTGGGAAACACCAATATTACCTCTCTCTATGGTGCGGCAGGCTCTGTTATTTTGCTGATTGTGTGGATCAACTACTCCTCCTGGATATTTTTTCTGGGGGCCGAAGTGGTACACGTGGTTTCTGTTCGGCGGGGCGAAAAAATACGACCTAGCCGCATCGCAGAAGTCTATAGGGAGGTGGTAGAAGTCGAAGAGTCAGGTAGTTAACAACTATCTAGGCTTGCTGCTGCTTATTGGCGAGTTGCCCACAGGCGGCATCAATGTCTTTACCCCGGCTGCGCCGCACCACCACCACAATTCCTTTGCTTTCGAGAATTTGCTGAAAAGCCTCCAATCGGTCTACACTGGTATTTACAAAGCTGGCTTCTGCTATGGGGTTGTACTCGATAATGTTGATCCGAATGGGTGCACCTACCGAGCGGGTAAATTTGGCTAGTTCTGCTGCATCTTCAGGGCCATCGTTAAATCCCTGAAAGGCAATATATTCGAACGTAATCCGGTTCCGGGTTTTCTGGTGAAAGTACCGCAGTGCCTCCTTCAGCGCCACAAGTGTGTTGCTTTCGTTGATGGGCATAATCTGGTTTCGCTTTTCGTCGTTGGCGGCATGCAGCGACAGTGCCAGGTTAAACTTAACGCCATCGTCGGCCAGTTTGATGATCATTTTGGCAATGCCAGCGGTAGATAAAGTAATCCGCTTTGGCGACCAGCCCATGCCTGCAGGATCTGTAATTTTCTCAATACCAGCCAGTACATTGGCGTAGTTCAGCAACGGTTCGCCCATGCCCATCATTACGATGTTGGTAAGGGGTTTCTGGTACTCTTTTTCTGCTATTTGGGCAATGGCTTTGGCCTGGTCATAAATTTCGGCGGCATCCAGATTTCGCTTCCTATCCATATAACCAGTGGCACAGAATTTACAGGTCAGCGAGCAGCCCACCTGCGAAGAAATGCAAGCTGTCATTCTATCGCCAGCGGGTATCAGTACACCTTCTACTACGTTGGTATCGTGGAGTTTGAATGCTGCTTTTATGGTTCCATCGGCACTGGTTTGGGCAGTCGAAACAGAAAGTGTCCGTATTTCAAACGTATCCTCCAGCAATTGCCTCAGAGATTTTGGGAGATTGCCCATTTCGTCCCAATGGTGTGCCCATTTGTTCCAGAGCCAATCGTATATCTGCTGGGCCCTGAATGGTTTTTCGCCTACCGATGCCAACCAGGTTTTAAGTTCTTCAGAACTTAGCTTACGGATATCCTTTTTTGTGGCTGCTGTCATACCGGGCAAAGATACAAAGCCGGCTGCTACACGGCCGTAGTCATTTTCCAGGCAAGTTTTGTAAGTTTGAATTTTTGCTTATGCCGCTGGTTTTCATGTCTTTAGTCATCATACCATTTTCTTTTTGGCCATCGGATGAAAATCCTGAATCACCTGCCGGAGGTAGCCCATATCCATGTGGGTGTAAATTTCGGTTGTGGTAATAGATTCATGACCGAGCATTTCCTGAATCATACGCAGATCTGCACCACCCTCCAGCAAGTGCGTGGCAAAGGAGTGCCGGAAGGTATGTGGACTTATTTTTTTTTTGATTCCCGCCATTTTGCCTAATCCCACTACCAGGTTGAAAATTGAAACCCGGGAAAGGTTTTTGCCACGGGGATTGAGCAAGAGGTAATCGGTGAAATCGGTGTGGATTTTGGCCAATGCCCTTATTTCAAGATAGGCCGAAATGGCGGCGGCTGCCGGTTCTCCCAGCGGAACGAGTCGCTCTTTGTCTCCCTTACCCACCACCCGGATAAATCCCGCTTCCATAAATAACTGCGAAATTTTGAGGTGGCTCAGTTCGCTTACCCGAAGTCCGCAACCGTAGAGTAGTTCTACCACCAAAATATCCCGTGCGGTGTTTTTGCCATTTGGTGGTATAGTTTCCAGAATGCGCTCTATTTCATGCACTTCCAGTACCGATGGTAGTTTACGTGGCAGTGCCGGACCTGCAATGAAGGCGGCCGGACTTTGCTCCAGCTGCCCATCGTGAACCAGGAAATTGAAGAATGCTTTGAGCCCGGAAAGAATTCTGGCCTGGCTATAGGCGGCAATGCCAGTTTCGGTAAGGTTGCGAAGGAGGCTTGTAATGTGTTGTTTTTCAGTTTCTTGTGGAATGAGCAGAAGGCCTTCGTGGAAACAAAACGAACGAAGCAACTCCACATCGTGCATATAGGCCGACAGCGTATTGCCAGAGGCCGATTTTTCCAGCTCCAGAAACATCGAGAACGACTGCATAGCCTGTTGCCAGCTACGTTCTATAGAGTCGGCCGAAGGTGGAATAGGAGGTGGCAAGGCAGGCGGCGAATGGGCAGAGTTAGGAAAATCTATTTATAATACGTTCTAAACCAACAATATAGCTTGGGCCGAAATAATATACATGCACCAGTAACGGGTGAATGTGGTAGATCGAAACCCGTTCGCCAAAACCGGGCTCTAATGGAAAAATGTGCAGATAGGCTTCGTAAAAGGCGGGATCAAACCCACCAAACAAATAGGTAAAGGCCAGTTCGCTTTCCCGGTAGCCATAGTATACAGCCGGATCGATAAACACTGGCTTCCCTTCGCTTCCAAAAATCAGATTGCCGGTCCATAAATCGCCGTGTAGCAGGGCAGGTTTTTCGTTTGGAATAATGCGGCTAAGCCGGGCACATAGGGCCTCAATTTTTTTGTAGAGCGATATGGATATTTTTTCTTCCATCAGGCAGTAGCCCATCATTGGAATAATCCGGTTCTGAACCAGAAAATCGATGCCATCGGTTTTGGGTTGGTTATCCTGCGGGGTGGCTACCAGATAGTTATTTTCAGCGAAACCATAGGAATCTGCCGTTTGCCGGTGCAGGTTTGCCATCAGAGCGCCCGCCTCCGACCAGCTTTTTGCATTTGCTTCCCCTTCCGGAATAAAAGCACAAACCAGGTACTGGTATCCCTGCGTTTTGCCCCAGCCCACCACCTGCGGCGTAGAGAGCCATCGGCTCAGAAACTTAAGATTTTCTGCCTCCTGCCAGAAAAAATCGGTTACCGGCAGCTCATTCATTTTTACAAAAAAGAGGCCTTCGGAAGTAACCACTTTGGTACCCGTATTGATAATTCCGGCGCTGGCCATGGTAAAATCGAGCACTTCAACATCGTGGCCGAAGCATTCAAAAAAAATGGATTCAAATACCTGTTGATAGGTGGTTACCAGGCTCATAGCAAAAAAAATTAAGGGTTTAGTACCGGGTAGCGCCTGCGCATAGGGTTGATGTAAAACTTCTGCTGCATCACAAAACTCTCTTCATGCACCTGGGCATACAGATCTCTCCATTTCTGAAACAATGCAGGTTCTCCGGCCTCCAATGCCGTGGGGTCTATATTTTTACGCCTTAGAAAGGCTTCGAACAAATCTAAAACTGATGACTCCTGCGCTTCCATTGCAACCGTGGTTTCCGGTTCAAATAAACCCGTTTTTCTCCAAACAGCTGTCTGGGGTTTGCGAAGCATCTGAAGCCCGTGCCATGGTGTGGCAGCTCCTGGAACATGTGACCGGGCTCAATACCAGTGGGTTAATTGCTCTTTCGGCACCGCTGAATGGCATCCAGCTCGGTAAAATACAAGAGGCTGTAGACCGACTAAGGGAAGGAGAACCGCTACAGTATATTCTGGGTTCCTGCCATTTTTTCGGGGTTGAGATATTGGTAAACCGGCATACGCTCATTCCAAGGCCAGAAACCGAAGAACTTGTATCGTGGATCCTGGAAGAGGAGCAGGATTGGGGAAACAGTTCAGTCCTGGACCTTTGCACAGGAAGTGGATGTATAGCCATAGCACTTGCCAAAACAAAGCATTGGGCCAATGTGTGCGGGGTAGATATTTCAAAAGATGCCATTGCACTGGCTGCACAATCTGCAGCAAATAACCACGTTGCGGTAGATTGGAAGGTGGCCGATATTCTTATGCCAGAGGTAGACCTAGGTGGCAATTGGGATGTTTTGGTAGCCAACCCGCCTTATGTGCTGGAGGCCGAAAAACCAGAAATGGCAGCCCATGTGCTAAATCATGAGCCTGCAACGGCGCTTTTTACACCAGAGGCAGATCCGGTGTTGTTTTACAGGGAGATCACTCGATTGGGTTTATCTCTTTTAAGACCTGGGGGTTGCATTTATTTTGAGCTGAACCCACTGACCACCAGCCTGGTTATGGATTGTTTGGGTGATTTTGGATACCAGGGTATGGTTGTGAGAAACGATATGCAAGGCCGCCAAAGAATGCTGAAGGCCAGGTTGGGTACAACTCCTGCGTAGCTGCAGAATTTCTGATAACGAGAATCTTACCGGCTAATAAGGGCAGAATTTCCGCTTGGGTACCCTACCACCTTTATCCATTTTCAGCTTTTCCAGACCGAAAAGGATCAATACAAAGGCGAATAAAAGCCCACTGATCCCCGCACCACTCTCAAAACCAAACGGGCACCCGCATTCCCAAACTACCGAAGTTTCCGTGCAACCCAGGTTTTATGGTTGCGCAACACACCCGAAAAGGCCATAGTTGTTTCTGGCAGTTTTTAGTTGTTAGTGTAAAACTCCCAGGTTGCTTTTGTAATGTCGGCAATAATTGTTTCTCCGTCTTCATAGTTTTCGGTTGTGTTGTGTACAAAAACAGAAATGATAAATTGATTCCCATTCGGTAGTTCTACAATTCCAATGTCATTTATGGCTCCCGTTAACCCTTCGCTGTTGGTAAAAGAACTCCCAGTTCTATGCGCTACTTTTGTTTTTGGCGGCAATTTCCCTTTAATCCTGTTTTTCCCTACCGAAGTTGATACCATCGTAGAGTAAAGAAACTTTGTGGATTTCTTTGTCAGAAGTTTATTTTCATATAAGCGTTTTAACAATTGATTGGTAAAGTTCGGAGTGGTTGTATTTAAAAATTGTGCGTCCCAATTTTTGTGCATTCCTTCTTCGTCGTTTATAATAACGAAGCTGGGATCACTTATAAAATGATCAACTGCCTTCACACCTCCGACAAGTCGAATTAATACATCGCATATATTATTGTCGCTTACTGTAATCATCCATTCCAAAGCTTCTTTAAGAGAAATTGAAACGTCTCCATTCGGGTATTGCTTTTTGAATGGACTCCAGGTGTTTTCTAGTAACTCATTTTTTTTAATGAAAAGTTTTTGGTCTAAAGCAAGTTCACCATTGTCCACTTTCTTCAGTACGGATAGCGCAATATGAAATTTAAATACGCTAATCATCGGATAATGCTTCTCTCCATTAATACTCAAGCCGTCGCCATTCTCTAAGTTCAAAATCGACACACCGACATCTGCCTTTTTTGTCGCAATGAGTTGCTCAATTTTTTGCCGAAGCTCAGTTTGACCAAAAGCCTGGGAATAGAAAAGTGTCACAAAAGTTAGTAAGATAAGATTTGCCATACCCTTTAAATTGGTTGTTCTGTTTTAGAGTCGTTTCGGTAAATTACCCACATCGGCAGTCTGTAAAATGCCACCATCGTTTCCTCAGAAAAGCAAGTAAATGTGCCGCAGCAAACCCGGTCTAAATGCTTAGATCTGAGGCCTAAAAGAGTTATAGAATTGG
>Ga0075163_10014435_pt1 | contig 10199 bp, 6 predicted proteins | sample JI1023141ADNA_FD_71478 | JGI IMG/M metagenome (GOLD analysis project Ga0075163, IMG submission 71478) | Wastewater effluent complex algal communities from Wisconsin, to seasonally profile nutrient transformation and Carbon sequestration -... | ecosystem: Engineered > WWTP > Effluent > Algae... | reverse complement strand
GCGCAGCATGAGCCGCAAAGCCGACTGCTGGGACAACGCCGTCGCTGAGAGCTTCTTCGGAACACTCAAACAGGAGCTGGTATTCCGCCTCAAGCTACAGTCCCGCACCGCCACACGCACTGCGATTTTCGAGTACATGGAGGGCTACTACAACTCTAGGCGCCGCCACTCCACACACGGATTCCTAAGCCCAAACGACTTCGAAGGGAGAAACTAGCAAGCGGACTGTAGGATGATAGACGACTGTCTATTAAATCGGTGGAAGGTCAGTGGCTCGTCAGCGCCACCAGCAGCAAGGCGAACCGCGAAAAAAAGAAGCGTGCCGAATAGGTGCTCCGTTACACGCTCGATTTCCCGATTGCCGTCCTGGAGGCCAAGGCCCGCTACAAGACCCCGAGCGCGGGCCTTCAGCCAGTCCGGAATCGCGCCCCCTGTACGAGAGACTGTCCATCGGTCATGGCCAGTCTGCCTCGATGTCGAGAACTTCGCGCGCCAGTGCATCTCCGCGCCCTGGCGGGGTGAGCGCCACTAACAGCGGCGCCAACCCGGCAATGGTATCGAGTAGCTGCGTTCGTTGCCCACCTCGTTCTCGCAGCATTTGTTCCACGTAGTCGAGCATCGATAGCTGGTGTTCCGGTGCTCTGCGCACCAGTTCTCCCGCCAGCGCGCCAACGGCGGCGAGCAGGGGGTCGTGCGGCGAACTCTGGGCTCGGCCGCTCGCTGAACGGACTCGCTGGAACGCTTCCGCGAGCAGCTGGGCATCCATCTGCTGGATCGCGCCGGCCAGCTCTGCCATGCCTTGCGGGTAGCTTGTTGTCTTCGCCCGGCCAATGGTTTCGACCAGGGCCTCCCCTTCCAAAAACCGCGCGATCTCGATGATCAATGAATTGGCTTGTGGCGTCGCCTTCCCCCGGACTGCCTCGTACAGGCGACGGACAAGCTCAGGACGCAGCGGCGCTGGTACGCGCTCGATGACGCCGGGCAGGTTCGACAAGACAGAAGTCGAGTCTTCGCAGAGCAAGACCAGCACCCGCGCCAGATGGCACGGCTGTAGCCAGGGGGCAACTGTCCACAACACCCCTAGGCGGTTGTCAGCAGTGGACCAGCCAGGCCTGACAATGGTCCCTGCTTCAGAGAGCGCCTCGCTGATGCCATCGCTTCGTGCGGACTCCGGTAAATGGATAACAAGCTGGGCCAGGGCGTTTCCTCGATCCGCACCGTGCAGCGTCCGTGCCTGCCGCAGCGAGTCAGTCAGCAGTGAGATCTGACGGTCCGGCGGCAACGTGGGTAATAACGCCGAGATTACATCGAACCAGAACCAGGGAATGGCGGCCAGGACTTCCTGAGCCTGCGCAGCATCGAGGTGCGAGCCAATATCTCGAAGCAACACCCGGAGCTTATCGACCTGCCTTTGTTTTTCGAATTTGAGATCGTGAAATGCTACCTCGTAGTCTCGGGCAGATAGGCGGGCCCAGTACTTGAGGATTGGAGCCAGTTCGGCAATGAGGACCAGTACCTGCTCCAGGCATCGAATTATGACGGTGCGAAGCACATCAGGCTGCGCGCGGTTGAGTAGAAATGAACGCGCCAGGATGCGCTCTGAAAAGAGCAGCTGCTGCGCCGCTTCAATGGCTTCGACCAGTGCCACATCCCGATGGAAGGGCAGTTGTCGTGACAGGTCAGCCAGCGACAGGAATCTCTCTTCGGGTGTTGCCTGCGCCTTGGCCCGGCGAATCAGCTCGGCACACACCGACTCGCTTGGCTGGAGCGCCGCAGCGGTCCTTATGCGTGAGCTCTCATCATGGATGCGCTGCGCATCGGCCAGCACTCGTTGTAGAACCGACCTGCGCTCCTCGTTGCTCTCCAAGTGTGGAAGCAGGTCTCCGATTTCATATCCTAGGGCGACATCTCGATAAAGACCAATCGCTTGCGCGCGGAGAGGTGGCGGCAACTTCTGGTATCTGAGCAGCGCGTCTAGCTCCCTCCCTCGCATGTGACGCGGTGCGGCCGACGCCAGCTCGATAAGGCGCTGCAAGACAGATGTGCGATGCGGTTCCTCCAGCGACCGCGCCAGCTTTCTGAGCAAAAGTTCTTCTGCAATCGAGTTGCCACAGCGCTGCGTCTGCTGGACGTTCTGAGCCAGGAGCTCCGTCAGAAGTTCTTCGTTGGGCCAGAGTTGAAAGAGGTGCTCCAGCAACTCAATGCGTTCATCCGGGTCTGTTACTTCCTTTTCTGCATTCTCGATCTCAGAGAGCAGCTCTACCTTCTCGGGGTCGCTTGCCTCGCGGCGCAGTTCAAGGAAGCCAAGGGTGCGAGCGAGTGGATCGGCAGCGCCTCGCAGAAGCTCTCGCGCCAATTTGCGCTGTTCCGCGGGTAGGTTATGGAGAAGCTGCGCCAGTGTGTTGCGAGCGCCTCGCCCTCTCCGCAGGCGGAGCTCATTGCCGAGTACCTGAAGGCGCTCCTCAATGGATAGATACTCGGCCATGCGCACGAGTCCTACCTGGCGCTGCTGGTCATCTGCAGTGGCGTGCACGACTTTGAGAGCTGCATCCCGAAGTCCGAGCTCTGCCAGCGTCTGCAGCGGCTCCGCACTCCATTGCGTGTGCCATGCTCGCGTCGCTGCATCCAGTGCTGCTCTCTCGATGCGCAAGCGATCTGCCGGCGACAGCAGGTCTTGCAGCAAGGCCCATCTGTCAGTGGCAGATGCCTGGTTGCTAAGCAGCCAGGAGGCAATTCCATCGCTACGACTACTGCTTATGATGCCGGAAAGGGCGTCTTTCGCGGTGGGCACGCTGATCTTGGATAGCGCGCCCAGCACCTCACGGAGCTCGGACGCTTCCGAGCAGGCGAGTGCAGACTTCACTGCGGCCAAAAAGGCGCTATCTCGCTGCTCCTGAGAAGCAAGTAGTTGCAGCAATCCCACAAGATGCCAAACTCGGGTCGAGGATTCCTCGATCTCGCGTACGATGTCGAGAGCACGCGCAAGCAGCGCGTCTACGTCCACTGGCTCCAGGCTCTTGACCACTGAACTAAGAATGTTCAGAAAGCCATTCGGGTGCGGCAAGGCGTATATGAGCCGGAGGGCTTCCTGCTGAAGCGCTTGCTTCTGTTGGAGGTGACTGTCCGGAAGCATAGCCGCGATCTTCAAGAGCGCCTGGATACGTAGCCAAGGGTTACGCACGCGACGCGCATACAAAGGTGCCAGGTCCGGACTGCGCCGAGCAAGGCCTGGCAGCAAATCGAACAGCGCCTCATGCATGAGCCATTCATCTCTAGCGATGATTGAGAGAGCGAGATCCACAGTCTCTTCCGGACATCGGTCGAAGAGGAACAATAAGGCTTTCCGGAGGGCTGGTAGTTCGTTGGAAAGGGGATGCTGTGTGGAGGACTTCTGCTGAAGCGATCGACGCCGCAGCAGCTCAATCGCTTGGGCTGGTGTCAGGAGTTCGTTTTGAACTAAGTTTGGCAACAGCGCCAGCTCCAGATTGTATGTGTGACTGGCCGCGCTCGCGCGCCATAGCGAGCAGCGCAGGAGCTCGTTGAGGTGGGGTACATCATCCACCCTGTCGCTGCGGGATCCTACCTGTCGATTTGCGGCGGCGACGGCTCCCCAGACCAGTTCAATGTCCCTGAGCAGACCACTGTAACCAAGGGGCCGAGCCTCCCATGCTTTTTTCCAGCTGTTCGATAGCAGCAGCATCCAGCGATCCAGCGAGGCCCCTTGCCGCTGCAGGTGCAGGCTCAGCCACTGCAGCACGTAGGCCGGGGCACCGGTCGGTGCGCATGCGCCGATGGAGAGCTCCTTTAGCACTCGCTCGCCCCAGCGCACAAAGCAAGCATTTGTTCTCTCCCGTTCCCCTTCGCTGAGCTTCTCCTGCCACACGAACGCCCGCAGGCCGGGATGGTTGAACACGTATCCATCGCCGGTGCGCATCACCCAGCGATAGACAGGCTTCAGCGCCCGATCGAGGACATCTCCACTCGGCAGTTCGGCCAGCGCTATCAGATCTTCGCGGGGAAGGGGAGCCTGCGCACAGGACAGAAGCGCGATCAGCGACCAGGTCGGCAGCGGGCTCTCGCTGGACAGGGCATCAAGCTCGCTGGGCTTCAGCATACGCTCCCAGAGGCCCTGTAAGCCGGGCCGCAGATTGACCTCCTTGCCGGCTAGGAGCTCGGCCAGTCCGGAGGCATTCTGACACTCCTCAAAGAGCAGCCCTAGAACCAGCGGATCGCCCCCGCTAAGGTAGCAGAGTCGATCGACCAAAGTGGCTTCCTGCTCGCTGCTGAGACCTGGCAGAGCCAAGCTGCGCAGCGCCTCCAAGATGTCGGAAGGGCGCAACAGCTGCAGATCGGCCCCCTGCACCAGACGCGGCCCCAGGCCGAGACGCTGACGCCAGTAACGAGCGTCCTGCTCTCCCGTCTTGCGAAGAGACAACAGGACCTTGGTCCCGCGTGGCAGATCCATAGGCAAAAGACCAGACTCGAGTTCCCAGTCGTTGGCCTCATCCAGGCCATCCATAATCACGAGCAGCCGCCGTCCATCGGGTACTGGCCGACGAAGCGCGCGCGTGAGCAGCGCCTTGACCATCGCTGGATCCGGGCGCACAGGAACCGCTTCATCATGCAGCGCTGCCCACCGCTCGAGGAGCGCGACAATTGCATCTCCGGCCAGACTGAGCCCGAAACGCAGGCTGACCGGAAGAAAGACGATATCGAGGTCCTCCTGCTCCGTCAGGGTAGCCACGACGTGACATAGGAGCGCCGACTTACCCCGCCCGGTCACCGCAACTAGAACCAAATATGGAGCTGCATGGCCGTCAGCAACCCATGAGAGCAGGTGCTGCTTGTCCACCGCTCGTCCACCAAACGGCACCGGCTGCCGCGACGTTCCCAGATAGTTCAGAAGAAAAGCGTAGATGGCCTGCCTGGGACGGAGCGACAGTCCCCGAAGTAGCCGGGCGGCCCAAGGTGGAAGGCTCACATCCGTTTCATCGATGGGGGGACCGGGTGCTATCGGCCCACCAACTGGGTGCGTTGATTGAAAAATCTTGAGAGCGGCCTCGATCTTTGTGGACTCTTGCAGCTGGAGCAGGAGGTTCTCTTTGTACAGCCGCTCCATGCTGCCAGAAAAGCGGCGGTGCACGTCGGGGAAGTAGTCGAGAGTGAAGGCGTCGAATTCAGCGTCGCTCTTCAACATCGCGGCCAGCAGTTTGCGCAGCTTTGCATGCTCTGACCGAGGTTCATCAGCCATCTGTAGCCCCCTCAGCCTGTTCCATGGGGGAGCAAGGTGTCAAGCCAGGCGGCAGGACCGCCGATACTTCGATGAACTGCGCAAATGGACAGTAAACGGTGGGGAGTGCGCTTGCCGACCGTCTCCAGAATGTGCTCGAGCCGCAGTTTTATAGTTACGGACTGGTCGATGAGGTGCTCGGTGCAAGTGAATCGAGCTGAGAGCTCGTATGCTTGTGCGCGTTGACGCGTTCACAGAGCTGAATCATCCGCTGCGCAACATCGTAGGCATCTCGAGTCGGCTGAGGGATGGATTCTTGTGGAACGGCATTGATGGCGGCTGATAACTCTTCGAGCGACCAACCCAGACCATCCCGCTTGAGCGCAACACTGAGTGCCGACGGAGATGCGTTATGGCACCTGCCAAAGGCCAGGCGGCTAAGGAGTGCCTTAATCGGCAGCTCGAACCTACCCACGCTAATCTCTGCCGCTAGCTGATCTTTAGCCCGATGGTCACTCTTTCGAAAACGCGAGTCTAGTGCCTGTACCAAGAAAGCCACGCGATCTTCCTCTGGGCTGGTCGAACTATATGGCAGCTTCAGGGGGTTCTCTTTTTCTGTCCCAGCGGTGTCTTCGTGTTTTTCACCTGCTGGATTTGTCTCATGGTCATGTTTCGTCAAAGTTGCAGTCTTTTCCGACGGAAAATCATGTCCATCTTGGTAACGTAATCGCCCGCTGTTTTGGTCGAACGAAACTGCGGCGCGTGCTTCATTTATCACATGTTCGAGGATGTCGTAATTTCTCTGCTCTCCTGATTGACCAGCCCGCAGCCCCCGTTCGACCAAGTCGGGCACCATGCCCTGCTCGGGACATACCTCTTCTTCGGTCCAGTGTCTGCCATTGCACAGGGTCAGGAGTCGTTCTACGCTCACCAACGCGTGTCGAAAGTGTCCAAGATGAGCATGTATGTCTGCGATATCGCGAAGTGCGGTTACCTGAATCGGTAGCGAGAGCATGGATAGTGGAGCCAGCCGCTCGGCGATGAGGTGCAGCGCCAGACTATGCTCGCGATGTCCTCGGCGGGCTTCATCCATGGCGAAAAATCGAGTGAATGAGGCTGTACGCTCGCCAAAAAAGCGCGCCAGACTCGCATTGTCGCTGCGTCGCAGATCTTCGATATACTCTTCGTACTGGACCAAATTTTTCTCGATCGCATCCAGCGGCCAAGTGTGCGGCGCCCCCTGTCGTAGGAGATTGCGGAAAGCGAGAAAGTTGGGCGGCCCTGTAATCCATTCATTGCCCGTCAGCGCATCGACCTCGCTCTTGAGCGCATCCCATGCCAGCCAGTTAGCGTACACTTCAGGGGATTGAAATATCGCCGTCGCGGCCGCCAGCGCAGCTGACTTTGGCTGCGATTCCTGTTGATAGGCTTGCGACAGAGTCAATGATAACCAGGCCGCTTTCGCAGTGAGAAGAAAGTCCGAGTGCCGTACTATTTCATCCAGCTCGCGTCGAGTTTCTGTTTTATTTTTCCTAGATAATAAGATGCCCAACAGGTCTAGACGAACGGCCAGCTCGCCGCGGCCCTCCGTGAGGGCCCTACGGTACCAGACCTCGGCTGCTCCCAAGTTGTTCTTTTCGATGTAATAGCTGCCCACTCGCATCATGTCGCGCGGTCGTGCGTAGGGAGCATTGGCTAGGTACTTCAGCCAGCTGAGGTAGCTCTTCATGTCCCTATGCTTGGAATAAGCCTCCTCGAGTTTTTCTTCGACCTGGACGCGCGTCAGCCAGCCGCCCGGTGGCGAAACCGCTGATGCTGGGATGTCACAGCATGGCGAAGCGTGACCGACTCTCGCAACGGCACAGCACAGAGGTAGAAATGCGACGAGAATCAGAAACGCCTTAAGGCCGAGGCGATGGCTTCTTGTGGAGGTTTGGGGGTGGAGGCTCTTCATCGAACCACTCCTGAGGAGAAGAAGAATTTAACCGGGTTGTAAATTGTCGATGATCACCGAGGGTTATCGATAACGATAGTCGGTGCCAGCTGTCGAGCGCCAGGAGAGGTGCAACATGTCTGTGCGCAGTGGGTGAATGCGGATAGATAATTGTAGTTTCGGCGAGTGACTCTGAATACGGGCCGTGCGACGGCAGGACGCTCGGCAGGGTGAGCCTAATTTTCTGCTCTTCGCCAGGAGCCAAAGTAAATGGGAACTCGAACCGGAGATCGAGCCGGACTTGGTCACAGGGAAGCTTTTCGAAGATTCCTCTGGCGGAAAGCTTCTGCACGCCAGGCTGGCCAGCGATCGTCACGTTCATTGGCATCGGTCCTGCCCTACTACCATTGCGATCGACGATGCCGGTGAACTGAAAATGTATCGCTGGCGCGGCGGCAGCAATGCAGGTGGTGTGCTGGCGTCTGGTTCCCATCAACTCGAACCGAACCAGCGCGATGCTCTGCTCCGTGGAGCCGTTCTTGACTTGCACATCGACGAACTGGGTCTTCCTCTCGAATAATTGATAGACCACAAGGTCGCTAAGCACGAGTCCGGGTAATGGCTGTAACACGACGAGATCGGCGTTAGCGACCCCGCTTAGTACGGGCACGTTGCGCCGCTCGGACCGATATCCGGCAGCCCGAAATTCACAGACCACGGCTGCCCCTTCGTGGTCGACGCCAAGTTCGAGCCGACCATCTAGAATCGGCTCATCACGGGCTAGCACACGCGGACCCGCAGTCACTGTAACAATGGCGTCAGGTATGGCCTCGCGGCGCGCGCCCTCAATACGAGCGATAACCCGGACGGGAATTGCCCAGGCCGGTAGCTCGGCGCACAAGGCGAGCAAGACAATCAACCACCTAGGGTGTGCCATGGCAGTCAACACGAAATAGTAAGGTCGGCCACTGAAGCATTGGGACCCTTTGCCCCCATGGATTCTGGCTAATCACACCCGCGAAGCTGACTTCGCGTCTCGCTTCAGTGCAGAACGGTGAATGAATGACGATTTTCTCGCCTTCGCGTATAGGACGCACCGTCTCCAATACGAAGAAACCCCGGCTATCGCTCCGTGCGACCCCCTCTTCGGAGTTCACGCCAGGCTGCTCTGGCACCGAGACAGTGGCGTCCATCACCGGTTGCTCGGTGCGGATATCAAGGATGTAACCGTATAAGACTCGGGGCGAGCCGGCAAACCTGGTGCGCTGCCACCGCTGTATGGCGGTTACAGCACCGGCGCCGAGCCCGAGCAAGACGGTAGCCCCCATGGCCCACGCCATCCACACGAGCCAAGTGGAGCAGCGCGCCGACAGGGCTGGTTTAGCGGGCGGGTTGTTCAGACCAGGGGCTCGCGCACTGCGGCCTCGGAGACCATCGAGCTTCGCGCTGATTTGCTCAGCAGGTTCACAGAGAAGCAGCAGATTGATCTTCGCAGTTCGATCCATACCTGAGGAAAACTGACGTTGCGTGGCGGGAAAGTAGTCCAGACAAAACATTTCGAACTCGGAGTCGGTACGTAGTGTCTCTAGAAGTCTCGTGCGCAGCGCTGCGTTGGACAATTCGGACTCACCAGTTCTCATGAACCCGAGACTTTACTCTGGTTGGTGGCCCTGGGCAGGTTGAAACTCCTGCTGCTGAGTTCAGCAGTTGTCCATCGCGCGAAGCCAGGTCCTTCTCGGGCTGGGGTCAGCGGTGCCGGCGCGACCGGAAGGCGCAGAGATCCACCTCCGCTTCTGCGTGCACGAGGGTCGCCCCGAGCAGGTGGCCAAGGTCGAAGTTGCGCTCGGGGGAGCTCACTTATCCAATCGAGTGTTTCACCATCGTCTATCGCTTGGCGAGTCAAGGCAGACGCGTCAGCGCCGGAGGCTCTACGCAATTCAGTGAGCCCGTATTCCACGACGATGTGGCGATCGGCGGCGTTATCTACACGGTTGCCGAGGATTTCCTGACAATGATGAACTGCACCAGATCATCCAGCGCGCCCATGTAGCTGGACAGTCGAAGTTCGCGACCGCTATGGGTCGGCAATACTTGACGCTATAGATCGGTAACGCTGTTGCGGGTTGCCGGGAGGTGTCAGCCTAGACCGGCTGGCGCTGTGTGCGCCGGGCGTTTCCCACAGCGACTCGAAGCGCTGGAAGACCTCGGCAGTCAGTGCCTCGCGCCCGAAAACAAGTGTGCTTCGTCGTGTTGAAAAGAAGCCAGCCCTCGATACGGATTCTGCAAGGGGGCGCCCGACTGGCGCTGCTGGCGCTCAAACTGAGCCACGCGCACACCGTCGTGCTTTCGTAGATCCGAAAGCAGCTGCGATGCGTCCGCAAGCTCGATCAGCAGCGATGCCTTTTGAACACGGTCCATTCCATTAGAGAACCGCGCAGCGACGTCCGGATAGAAGTCCACACAGAACGCAGTAAAGTCGGAATCGGTCGCCAGTACTGCACGCAAGATGCGACGCAGTACGTAACGGGCGGGGGTCTGGAGTTCTGCCATGGAAAAGCTCAATCTACTCTAAGACGATTCGGGGCTGCGATCGAACCGCTACCGCCGCAGTCGGTTCCCGGCTCCATTTCGAGGGCGGTGCTGGCCTACAGAAGTCGACTCGGACCTGATAGACTGTCGATCCATGTCTAACGCGACCAAGATCCTCTTTTTGACCGCAAACCCATCGGGCACAACGGCGCTTCAGCTCGATGAAGAAATTCGGCTGATTGGCCAGCGCATCCGTCGGGGTGAGTATCGCAAGCTGTTCGAGATTCGCTCTGCTCCCGCCATCCGAGCAACTGACTTGCCCTACGAACTTTTGGATAACACACCTGAGATTGTTCACTTCAGCGGGCATGGCTCGTCGGCAGGAGAGCTCCTATTTGTGAATGACCATGACGGCTCGGCGCAGCCAGTGCCTGCCAAGACGCTGGCGCGGGTGTTTAAGCAGTTTCGTGACCGCGTCAAGTGTGTGGTGCTCAACGCTTGCTACTC
>Ga0075163_10014433_pt1 | contig 10199 bp, 4 predicted proteins | sample JI1023141ADNA_FD_71478 | JGI IMG/M metagenome (GOLD analysis project Ga0075163, IMG submission 71478) | Wastewater effluent complex algal communities from Wisconsin, to seasonally profile nutrient transformation and Carbon sequestration -... | ecosystem: Engineered > WWTP > Effluent > Algae... | reverse complement strand
AGCCAGGTTCAATGAATTTCAAAAGCGTACAGGGGGCGCTGAAACTCAACTTGGAGGCGTTGCGTCTGAACTTATACCAAAGACCCGAGCAAGCGGGCGCGCGCTGGCTTGTGGCCCTAGCGGAGTTTGTACGTACTGGGTGCTGCACATTTCCGGGGCTTCAGGGGGCGCGGAACGACCAAGCATTCTTGCGCCAGGAAAAGCTTGGAGAAAGAGGACCACCATGTAGCAGTGAGAAACTTTCAATCTGACCCGCAGGTGAAAGACCTGACCGGCCAAGGTAGGAGACCGCCAGCCGGAAGTGAGTCTTGCGTGGACCGTTCGTGAGGGCGGCTGCGAAGCGTAGACAGCGGGTATGCGGGCGGCGCTATTGAGCCCCGAGACACATCTCCCAAGTGAAGGTCGACGCTGGCGTTTATTGGCGGTTTTGGGGTGGCGGGAACAGTGGAGAACTTAGCGGGGGGCTGGGTAACACCGAGGAGCCGATGCTATGAGTCGAGCACGTCCGGATCTGTGGGAGCCCCGGGGGCACCTCCCGGGGGGCGACCCAGCCGCTGCCCCTACGAAAAAACGCAACGGTGCAATGTTTTGAGGTTTTTTTAAGACGGTAAAAGCATCGGAGGTGACGAACACAAACACAGGTAATTGACAGCTTGACAGTGCTACTATGGGTCTTCGCTTCATCCCCAAAGAGGTGCTCATGGGTAGAGATCCGAATGATGATCGCAGCGATAGCATGAACCCAAACAACGACGCGTATTGGGCCAGCCTAGACAACCATGCTAACCAGCTCAACCCTAACAATGAACGATATCAAGGAGCTGATGACGACGACGAGGACGAGTGAAAGATCAAGTCATCCCAACGGTAGACCTTTGGGATGCTCAGCAGGGTAGCGAGGTCGTGATTATCTGAAGCTACTGCACCTGCATCATCGCTTTCACAAGCTCTAATACCGTCCTCCGGAAAGCGCGTGGATTTGGCGATTCATCTTCACCTGGGTGAATCACCTTGTTTCGCATCTCGATGGCATCGTCTAGTCTCCGAAAGAAGTTGGGTTGCAATCGCAGTGCCGGAGCTAACTGCTGGAAGACACGCGAATCCGCCGCCCACAGTGCCACCAGGCCGAGCAAGCGAGCCCCCAGCGTTCCGTTGTCTAGCACTTTGAGTAGACCTTCTTTCTTGCCAGGCTTGAGGTCTTTTGATTCGAGCAACCGTTCTCGAAGCCGGCCCAGCTTTCGCCCTCTGTCGTTGAGAGTGCGCGTGAGTTTATCCTTGTCCAACTGGACCCACGAATCTTGCGTCGCTGGATCTAGGAACATCGCTAGCAACACGCGCACTGCTCGCTCAAGAACATCGGCCCAAGCGTGCATGCCTCCGTGCAGACTACTTCGTAAGAAGCGACTCAGGATCGTCTGTCGCATGGCGGCCACAGCGGCATCTTGCACCTCTCGCCAGCCAGGATTGCCCCAGGCCCCGACCAGCTCGTTTTGCACCCGCCGATCTGCATCCTGGAACAGCGCATCTGCGCTTCCATATCCATCGGCAGCGAGTAGGTCGAGCAGCTTCGGATCAAGTTCCATTCGAATGCGGTCTAGCTCAGCCCTGGCTTCGGGAATCCGCTGCAAGAGTCCACTATAGCCTTGGGGATCGAGCGACGTTTCGAGCAGTTCTGATGGCGCTAGCATTGGGCGCCAGACAATCGGCTCGCACTCTGGCCGGAACTCTAGGGGAACAAAGGCCTGCCCCGGAATCAGATGACTGCGAGCTTCGAACGCGATCTTCTGCACTTGGGCAGACTCCACCGAACGGTATGCGCGCCCGAGCGGCACAAAGACGCGAAGATCTGGCACATCTGGCAGACTGCGAACGTTCTTCTCGACCGCCCGGTGATTCGGTCCACGTCGAGGTCTACCGCTCGTGACATCGACCACGTTCATGTGTTTGGGGACATAGGGCTGCTTGAGCGGTTCTCCGATGACCAACTGGAACGTCGGTTGGTTAGACAGAAGATCCCACAGAACATAGCCCGGGCGCTGTCGAGGTCGCGATGCGTGCGATGCTTGCTCATTCACCACGTAGGGCCCGTCAGCATCTGGCTTCTTGAGAATGTTTCGGAGTTCCAGTTCTGCCAGTGCTGATTCCACCAGCTCGGGCGCGATACACAAAAGTTGCGCCAACTCTTGTGGAAAACCACGATGGAGCGCAACAAGCCCCGCGACGGCTTCCTCAAGTGCATCGCGCGGTCCGGGATCTTCTGCCAGCGACACTACGACAGGCACAAAATACGCAGGCACCGGACAGTAGCGAATGGAATCGGAGTGGCTCATAGGCGCACCTCCGACCAAAGCTTGATGCGACGAAGTTCCTGACAGTAGGCGACTAGCTTAGGCATGTGAGGTGCGCCTTCGGTCATCTTCGCAGAGGTCAACGAGTCCCTGGTTCCCAGGATAATCAACTGACGCTGCGCTCGGCTCAGCGCAACGTTGATCCGGTTGGGAGCAGCCAAGAAACCTGGCATGCCATCGCGACGGACCAAGCACACGATGGTCACTGGATACTCACGGCCTTGAACGGCATCTATCGTCTTGATCTCGATTTGAAGGCTAGACTGGTCCCACGATTCCTGCCTCTTTTTGCGCAACGCATCGAACTCTTCGAACAATCGCTCTCGTTGCCGCGCATACGCGCAGATGACACCGATCCGAAGTGGACTCTCAGATCGTCGCACGCTCGGTGATTCGGCGAAGGCTGTGAGCAATGCCAGCACCACTCTTCGCTCTTCCCGGTTCTCGTATGGAGTACCACCGGGTCTGTCTTCGGTATCAATGAACGTCACCGGCTGATTGTCCAACACGCCGTAGGAAGGCAACCGATCCCGCGCGCGCTCGGCGGAAAAGTGGCTGCGCAGGACCTCTCCGTGCGGCTTGTAGAACAGTCGACTGACCATCTGACCGATGTCCTGATGCATACGGTATTGAACGGACAGCCGCTCCCAGTTTTCTCGTGGCAGACAGTTGAAGAGCTCACCAAAGAGAGTCTCTTCATCGAGCTTTACGACAGATGGTTGATCCTGCTCCAGCGCGGAAATCACTTCGTCTTCGACAAGTGGTGGGAGCTGACGATGATCACCGATCAGAACGACCCGTTTTCCCTGGACCATGGGGACCAACAGCTCCAGTGGCGTCGCCCGGCCCGCCTCATCAATAATCACGAGTTCGTAGGGATCTGTTGTCAGATCGCGAGCCTTGGCCGACATGGAGCAAGTCGCCGTTGTCGTCTGGCTGTGCCGACGTTGAACTTGCCGCCAAGAACTAGGGTCTTCTTTCACGCGATCCAGGAAGCGTTGCGCAACGACCTCTGGGTAGCGCAGTAGACCTTTCTCGCGTAGTCGCAGTTCCCGCTCGGCCTCAGCGAGCCAGTCTTCTACAGGATTGGCAACCGGAAGCGGGCTTGCTGCTGGATCCCGAAGTGGCGGCTCTTCCACGCGCTGCAAAATCCCAAGCAGTTCGGCAAATGCGCGCGATTTTCTGTCGCCATAGCGCAGCTGGTTCTTCTGAGCCTGTGCTGTCGCCAGAATCACTTTTTGCGCCGCTTCTTCCACAGAGGCGCGAGTACTGACCGGCCATAGATCCTTGCGCGCTTCCCACCACGCCTGGGTCCCTTCAGCGCTGCCTGGTGGCTGGTTCTTCTTTAGAGTTACTGGCGAAGATTGAGGTGCGTTTAGCGGCTGCTTGCGCAGTTCTACACATACTCGGTGCCCCTGATCACGCAGAGGTGTCGGAAGATTTGTGCTAGCGAGAAAGCGGTCTAATTCATCTGCGAGCTGATGGGTGGCTAGCTCATCGGCCAGCGTTGCGCGCAGTCTGTCAATGTAGATCAAACTCTCGCGTAGAGCTTTGAGGACGGCCAGCACCGGCTTGCCCTCAAGACTCTTCGCCAACTTTTGGAGTAGATCAGTCCTCGTTTGGTCTTGCTGCAATGCCTGCTGGAATGCCTCGTCCTCATCCTGGCTTTCTCGTCGGATCTGATGGATAAGAATGCCTTCTTGTGCCAGCCGTTCAGCCACATTGTCGATGGCTTCGTTCTGGACCGAAGAAACGAGCACGCGCAGGGCTTGTCCTTTCTTGCGCCTCTCGGCTAGGTTGAGGAGTGCTTCTACGATGACGCTTGTTTTTCCGGTTCCCGGAGGGCCCTGGATGGCGACAAGATCCCTGCATCCGAGAATCTTCCCCAGGGCATGTTTCTGTGAGTCATCAAGGCGTGTTGGTCGGAACTTCTCTGACAGTGGCGCGCCCGCAGAGCTGGGATCGACGAGAAGGTCCATTAGATTGGAACACGCAGCACGCCCCGACTGAAGCAGCACGAGCGCTTCGCGGCGGCGGCTCTGCTCTACCTTGGATCCAATGTTCTCCACCGCGCATAGCTGACCACGCTCTGGGACATGCCGGATTCCACGTTGCGGACGCAGTGTTGCTGTAACTACCCCCCCTCCTTCTGCCCGCATCTTCAAGATCACGAGATGACGCTGATGTTCTTCACCAGACTGGTCCTCTGAGGGCCGGGTAAGTTCAACCTGCTGGTCTACTCGCACCTCGTAGCGTGACTCTGGGTCAGCACCGAGCCATGCCTTGCGCTGCCCATCGGTCATCGCGATAGTGACCCGCCAGTGTTTGTTGTGCTGGCGTGCGTTCGTGTACAGCAGTGGCTCCAGCAACCGGGCCTTTAGTCGAGCCTCCGAGAGCTTGTGCTCAAGCTGGGAATATCGCACCCATGTCTTTAGAAGCGGTGACTGTTTGAACAGAAAACTATCTACCGCTGACACCGAACCCCAGGTGTCTTCTGAGTCCACTGCATGGATCTCGGCTGCTGTTCGAACGTCGATGAGCATGTTCGGACCGCTATGAGCCTTGCTCGCATCTACGGCGGAGACAATATCCGTAAGAACCAGTCGAGCTCCTTCGTTCTTCCTCTCCAGTACCACTTCGAGCGAGTCACCTGACGACAGCCAAAACGTCAGTCGCCGCCCATCTTCCTCGGACTCAGCAGCCAAACCTCGCTGCCCAACAATCAAGACGTCTCGCTTCGGGAGGCAAAGTTGAAGTGGACGCAACGCATTCTCCCCGATGCGAATTCCATGATGGGTGGCTCGCTCACGCAAGTCATCAGGAACGAAGAGGGGAAGCGATGACGCCAGCACTGAAGTATGCGGTGGAGTGAATGGAATGAGCGTCCCGGCCTTTTGCCCGGATTCCAAGCTAGCTATCCAAATGCCATCAGGATGAAGCTCGCAGAGATGGAATAGTTCATGCTTTGCCGAGTGTGGTCCATCGTAGACCGGCTCAATGGCTAACTCGTGCCGATTGCCCTGAGCCAACCACACAAGCGAGAGCTGTCGATCTCGTTGCAACGCCCCGATGACCCCATCCAGTCGTGACCAGCGTTGTGTCGCCTGTCCATCCAACACTGTAAATGCAAAGTCCTGGCCACCATGCGCCAGGATTCCTGCCAAGCCCATGTGGCGGTGGCTCATGAGAGCTCCTGCTCTTTGAAGACCAAAACAACCTCGCGTCCTTCAAGCGCCTCGATGGTGCCTGCTAGCAGTTCATCGTCTCCAGCAACTGTTTCAGCATGGCGAAGGGTCTCTTCTGCTATGCGAGGGCGTAGCTCTTCCAACGTTGAGATCGTTCGGCGCACCGATTCTGAGCCCGGCAAGAGGAGTCTCACTTGCCGACAACGGCAGAGATGACGGATTGCATGCACTGCGATGGCGAAGTGACTCCGCATCTTGGCATCTTCGACTCGCAGGCCGAGGAGTCCATCACGCAGGACATCCAGAGCTCGCTCGGCTTGCTCGGGCAATATCCGGAGGGCCAAGTCAGGATGGGAGATCAGCGCGCGGCGCATTGCCCACGCTTGGCCACGAAAGTACTCTGGGTTGTTCTGTGTGGTCGTCGACACCAACGTTTCCCAAAGATCATCGGGCTGTCCATCGATCACATTGCCAATCGCCATCAGTGTCTCTTTTACGTGATGAGCGCGGTTGAGGCTGGCAACCAGATGAGACGCAAAGCAGCCCCCATTCCGCGAGCCGCGAACGCGTGTGCGGCTTCGTGCCATGCGAACCCGTTGTTCATCTTCGGCGGTTAATGCCGGTGCTTCACCATCCTCCTTGCTGCGTGCCATGTCCGCCAGCCACTCCAAAAATGGTCCCACATCCTCACTGAGCAGTGTCCTCAGCGTCTGCGACATCGACGCGGGGCCACTTCCACTGACCATTTTGAGCGAATCGTCTAAGCGACGGATGAGCGGCTTCAGCTTCGGAGCCAGCACGCCCGGATTTTTCTTTGCTGCCCGCCGCTCTGCGGCGGATGTCTGCTTCAAGAACTGCCGTAGCTTGCCGAACGCATCCTGAATCTCCTCGATCTTACTGTCGGATGGAGGCGCTGGTGCCCGATATTCGGGGATGTAAGTCGAGCCCTGCTCCATCGCGGGGTCGGCTGCACTGGGTGGGCGCAACACGAAGGGGATGCGAGCAAACGGAGCAGGTGATGTTGCGCGTAGCTCTCCGCGTAGCCCCTCAACTCCGTACCGGTAGTCGATGAAAACCTGGATCCCAGTTTTGTGTCGCAGAGGCAAGGGGCGGCCTGCGTAGTGAAGTAGAAAGGACGTACCGTTATCGGTCCCCTGACGAAGCGGCAGATCGAACACACGCTCCCCGGGCGGAATGTTCAGCTCCTGGGAAGATAGAAATGACAGATGCTGACCAGGACGAACCCGTTGCCCGCCGCTGATGAGCTCGACGTCCAGTCGTCGTCTGCCGGCCTGCCGCACCTGGGCATGTAGGGCTGGCAATTCGTCTTCCCACGTGGGCAGTCCCTGCCCGTGGCGAACCAGGAATTGATATGCCCCTAGGACGGCAGCGTTCGCAGCCAAGTCAACGCACCGAGCGTTGGGTAGGACGCCAGCCAACTTGCTGCGCAGCGTCGGAGAGACGCCAGACAATAGTACTAGGTCGACCGGCCCAGCCTGTATCAACAACTGCCGCAGCGGGCCATCAAGATGTCCTGCCAGGGTAGATGTCCAGTCGGGAGTATCATAGCGTCGAAAGCTCGCTCTATCGCCCGCTTGTTCTACCCACAGCCGAGGTTGTTCTGGTGTGCGCAGCCACGCGGCCAACAATGCATCGCTTCCGCGTTCGCACTGGGCAGATTCCAGAAGTGCAGCCTCCATTCCTGGCAGCGAGCGACGAAACCCTAATCGACGCACAAACAGTCGGTCGCTGGCATTGCACCCTGATGCTCCAAGGACGGCCACGTCGCATGAGGCGGCAGACAGTGCCAAGACCAAGACCCGCTGTTCCTGCTGCGCATCAGTGTGCTCATACAGGCTCGGATGCTGTTCAGCACTCGAAAGCGCGACCGCGACGGTGTGCCAGACCAGCCAGCACGACCCCAGGGAGTGACGCAGATCGCGCATCGACAGCTCTGTTGTTCCATCTGGAATCACGACGGCCAGACTTGGAGTTCCGGCATTGATGTCGATGCAGCCGCCGAGCAGCTGGCCAAGTGACTCCATGTGATCGCGATTCAGGCGGTGCGGTCCCAGAATGCCGTCACGCAGGAATGCCGCGGGGCGACCATACACAGGTAACTGGCCTTCATCAGACCCGGCACCAAGGGTACCAACGACCGTGGTTCCGCAGTCAGTAGGCGTCGCTCCATCGCACTTCAGGATAATCGGATTCAAAGCCGATAGAGCGACACTATAGTGGTTCTCGGTTTCCTCAGACGCCAAGGGGGCGACTCTCACTGCGCTCGATACACCAACCGCCCGCAGCGTGTCTTGGATCTGCACCCGAACGCGGCGGTCTGCGGGGCGCGTGCCAAGCGGGAATAGCACCGGAATCTCTTCCGCATCCGCATCCGATTCCGACCACAGGCAGTGCTTGATCCAAAGCCCGTCTTCACGCGGCTCGACCTGCCATTCTTCCACGCAGTCGCTGTCGAAGCGCAACCAGCGGCGACTCACGCTTCCCTGCAGTCTGCTGCCGTCGATTCGCTGATCCAGCGGGCGCACCCAGCTCGGTACTGCAGCGCCCGGTAGAGCTACATCTATCACTGCCCAAACGATCATCAGAAGCAGTTCGCGCCAGACCGACTCAACATCTCGCCATTCTTCAGCGAACCAATCCTCGCGGGCACGAAGCAGCTGCTGCGCCCTGTAGATCGCGCGGTAGTCTGGGTCCTTCATCAGGGCAAAGGATGGACGTTCACCGGGACGTGGGCGTGTCACATCGGCGAGCTCTGGAAGGGAAAGGATTAGTCCGGTTGCATTTGCCAAGCGGTGCAATGGCACGGCGCGGGAGATCGTGCGGCGTTGTTCGCGTGGTATGTGTTCTAGTCGCTCCAGCGCTTCATTTCGCATGGCATGGCAGGCTGCGGCCAAGACTCGATTCTCCATGGTGTCGAAGCGCTCGACCCGCACCACGGCGCGCAGAGTCTGTTTCGCTCCCGCTTTCTCGATCAGCGTGCGCCCCGGTCGTCGCGTGTTGTGGCGAAGGCTGCTCGCATCCATCTCTCGAACGGCAGCCAATGGCACCTCAACGCGGAGGCGCCCCAGTCGTCGGCGCAGCCGATGACGAATTCGAGCCAATCGGGGAGTAATCAGGACGGCCAACGACTCCAGCAGCGATGGAGCTAGTCCGGTATCGTCCAGCAGTGCTGCAATCAGGAATTGGGTTCTGCTACTCGGCAAAACTGGCAGCGTGCGGAAGTCTGCAGGGCTTCGTACCGTCAGCGCTGCCCAGGCCGCTGCGTGGCTATCCAGCAGTCGTAGCACGGCCTGCTCCGGTGTTGCTGGTTCACCGCTCTCGATTCGCCGCTGCGACAGCGGCGGTACGGGCAGTCCGCGTAGATCCCACATTAGGTCCCCTGCGGCTCTCCGCTCTCCTCTTGATACAGTTCCGGGCAGCCGCCCCAGTCGAAGTAGTCGCGCTCTCGTGCTCGCTCATACGCGGCTTGCAGTCGAGGTGGCACCAGCAGCTTCAGCTCATCGAGGCCCCGACGTAGCTTCTTATCGTGGCACTCTAGCCCCTTGAGCCGAGTCAAGATTTTCATAGACCACTGATCTTCCCACGCGGCGCGCCGGGCCTCGGCTTCCTGACCTTCGGCCTTAGGGTAGTTCGCTACATACGCGTGAATTGCGCGGAATAGGCGGTGTCCAAAGGAGCGGTCCAGCTGATCCATGGTGGCGCTTATCTTGTTCAGCTGTTCCGTGTTGTCGTCGTCCGTCGGATCGCAATACCAGCCTTGCCAAGTCTTGAACGGAAGTCGGTCCGCCGTTGGCAGTTCCTGAACTTGCACTGTGACCCGCATATCGCGCGGACGGGGAAACGATAGCACGCACGCTCGATCCAGCACCTTGGCGGAAAGGGCTAGAGTCGACTCGTCTTCGTTCATCGTGCCAACAAACAGCACCCGCTCATCCAGGAAGAGCGGTTCAACATCTTCCCCAGCGCCAATATCCAGATGCACAGAAGCACGTGCTCTCGTCGTCGGGCGTGCCACGTCGATCGAACGCCGAGCCTCCAGCCGAGACAGCAGCTCTGCAAAGTAGTACTCGACGCGCGCCAGGTTCATTTCATCCAGCAGCACGACCGTCAGCCCCTGGCGCAGAGGGTCAGATTCTTGGTTGATCTGATACAGCAGCCGTGTCAAAGGCTCGGCTTTGTAGCGTCCGTCGGTGTAATTGAAGAAACCGAAGAGGTCCTGCGGGCTATCCCAGCTGGGCTGCACCGGAATCGGCAAGAACGACACCCCACCTAGATCTGCATAGAGTCGCGGCAGCTCGCTCTTTCCCGTCCCGGAGATACCGGCCAGGATCGTCAATGGCGCAAGCTTGGCTACTTTGAGCGACGTATGAAACGCCCGGACCAGGCGAGGGTGGAAGGTGTAGCCGGCGGCCTGCAGATCTTTCTCGATACGCAAGAGCCACTTGAGCTCCGACTCCGGCTCAATCGCATTGGGCAGCTCGTCAGCCGAGAAGACTTTGGCTTGAAGGGGGCGCAGCCGCTCCTCACGCGGCAGGATCTTGTTGCGCAGGTCCTCGCGCTGCTGCTCTAGCAGCTCGATCTGCGCCTTCAGTTCACCACGACGAGCCGACAGCTCGCCCACCTCTTTGCGCAGCTCACTTGCTTC
>Ga0075163_10014431_pt1 | contig 10200 bp, 9 predicted proteins | sample JI1023141ADNA_FD_71478 | JGI IMG/M metagenome (GOLD analysis project Ga0075163, IMG submission 71478) | Wastewater effluent complex algal communities from Wisconsin, to seasonally profile nutrient transformation and Carbon sequestration -... | ecosystem: Engineered > WWTP > Effluent > Algae... | reverse complement strand
CTCGCGAGGCGGCGCCCGAGAGCCTCCAGCGATCCGGACCTCCGGCGTCGAGAAATCGTATCCGGCGTCGAGGCCCCGGACCGTCGATCGCCCGCGCGCGGGACACCGCGAGAACGCGCCGTGAATCGCGGCTTCGAGGTGCAACGGCGGTGACGGCGCGCCCTTTGGGGGCGGGGCCGCGAACGATTGGGATTGCGACCGCCGAGCGGGGCAACACACTGCCCACCCATGAGCACGTCGATGACTGCGTTGCGATGGGTGGTACTGCTGCTCTGCGCCGCCTCGCTCCTGGTGATCTGGCCGCTCTGGCCGCCGCTCCTCCTCGCCGCGTGGACGGCGGCGCTGACCCGCCCGCTCCTGCTCCGCTTCGAGCGGGGCTTCAAGGGACGTCGCCGCGCCGCCGCCGTCCTCTCGCTGCTGATCTTCGTGGTGCTCGCGCTCCCTCTCGGGCTGATGGTGCTCGGCGTCGTCTCGGGCGCGCGGGAGCTGATCGGCGTCGTCAGGGGCTCACCCACCGCGACCTCCGCGCTCCAGACCCTGCTCTCGTCGTCCCCTTCGACCGCGGAGGGGCCGCCCCAGAGCTATTCGCAGGTGGTGGAGCTGCTCCAGCGCTCGGGGGCCCAGGGCTTCGACCTGCTCAGCAACGTCGCCGGCGCGGCCGCGACCGCGTTGATTGGCCTCTTCATCTACTTCGGCGCCGCCTATGCCTTGCTGGTCGACTCCTCCGCGCTGTGGGAGTGGCTCGAGCGCCACTCCCCGCTGGAGGTGCGCCACCTCGATCGCCTCGCCGACGCCTTCCACGAGACGGGGCGCGGCCTGCTCGTCGGCGTCGGGCTGACGACCGCGACGCAGGGGCTGGTGTCGATGATCATCTACTTCTCGCTCGGCGTGCCCCGCGCCTGGGTCCTCGGCCCCATCACCGGCATCGCCTCGATCATCCCGATGATCGGCACGGGCCTGGTGTGGGCGCCCATCGCGGTGGGCCTCTTCCTCACCGGCCACACCGTCAAGGCCGTGGTGCTGGTGGTGCTCGGCGTCGGGGTGATCAGCGTGATCGACAACCTGCTCCGCCCCATCTACGCGCGGATGGGGGCGCTCCAGATGCCCATGATCCTCCTCTTCGTCTCGGTGTTCGGGGGCCTCACCGCCTTCGGCACCTGGGGCGCGCTCATCGGGCCGCTCCTGGTGCGGCTGGCGATGGAGGCGCTGAAGATCGCCAAGGACGACGCGACCTCGCGCGTCGAGGAAGCCGGCGGCGCGAAGCCCGCTCCCTGAGCCCGCCACGCGACGATCAGCGCGCCTTCTTCTTCTTGCTCGAAGGCGGCGCGGGCAGGTCCTTGCAGCAGCGAAAGCCCGTCGAGTAGTCGTGGTAGCTCGGCTCGTGGGCGATGGTCACGTAAGTGCAGCCCGGCCCGAGCTCGTCCGTCGTGCTGAAGAAGCCGCCCATGAAGATGCCGTTGCCGCGCCGGTGCGGCTGCTTGCGGCGCGTCACCTGATCGCGCTCGAGCAGCTCCTCGATGTCGTCGTCGACGATGTCCTTCACCCACTCGTGGAGGTTGCCCACCATGTCGAAGACCCCCCCGGCCTCGCAGCTCGCGTGCTCGCCGGTCTTCGCGAGGAAGCCGGGCTCCTGATCGAGCTTCGGGTTGTTGAAGCACTCGTCGTACTTCCAGCGCCTGGCGTCGCTGCCGAAGAGCTTGGTGAGCAGGTGCGCCTTGCCGCTGTTGCAAGCGCCCGCCTTCGCCCTCCCGCCGTAGGGGAAATGAAAGCCCTTGCTGCCCTTGCAGGCGCGCGTCCACTCGGCGCGGCTGCACAGGCGCTTGCCCGCGTTCTTGCAAGCGAGGGTGGACTCATCGCGGCTGATGTAGCCCTGCGGGAAGACGTCGGGGGCGCTGCGGGCCTCGAAGCGCGCTGTGCTGTCGGGGTGGAGGTAGTGGGCGAGCGCGGTCGTGGCGCCGTCCTCGGCGACGGTGACGAGGTGAGCCTCGTGGCGATCGACGCAGTAGCGGGCGATCTTCACCATCTCGGGCGGGCACTCGAGCGCAGCGGCGAGGCCTCCGTCGAGGCCGCCGCCGTCACCCGCGTCTCCCGCGTCGAGGGTCATCAGCGGGCCGGCGTCGACCGGCGGCGCCGCGCTCGCGGAGGGTGGCGCGGACGCGGACGCGATCACGGCGGACGGCGCGGACGCAGAGAGCGCGGCGACGACAGCGGCGCTGTCTCTGGGCGCGGGCGCGGTCTCGGCGTGGGAGGTGACGCACGAGGCGGCCGCGCCGATCAAGGCGAAGACGCTGAAAGAGAGGCAGAGCGCGCGGGGCTCGATCGACTTCATGCTCACGACAAACGCCCGCCTCCTCGACTTGCTTCGCGCGCGCTCAGGATAGCGCGACGAAGCCCGCTCCGGCGCGGCGGGCGCGACCATCCATTTCGAGCTTGATCAGGTGGGCTTCGAGGCTCATCCGGGCGATGGGCCAGAGCGCCGACGGCGTGTCGGCGTAGGCCACCGGGACCAGCGCCTCGGGCGTCGCGCCGGCCTCGCCGGCCTGGGCCAGCGCGGCCTGCACCCTGGCCTCACGGAGCAGGCGATGCTGGATGTAGAAGCGAAAGAGCGCGCTCGGGGTGGGCGCGCCCGCGCCGTCGATGGGCTCACCGTGGGCGGGCAGAGCGACGCGCGCGTCGAGCGAGGCGAGGCGGTCGAGCTGGGCGAGGTATTCGCGCATGTCGCCGTCGCGCGGCTCGATGAGGATGGTGCCGACCGTGGCCACCATGTCGCCGACGAGGACCACGCCGAGGCTCTCTTCGAGGAAGCAGGCGTGCCCCGGGGCGTGGCCGGGGGTGTGCAACACCGTCCAACGCTGGGGGACGACGGCGTCCAGGACGAGCTGCTCGCCGTCTTCGAGGTGACGGGCGATGGGCAGCTCGGGGAGGCGCTCGGCGGTGGCGGCGTGGGCCCAGATCGGGAGGCCCAGCTCGCCGGCGAAGAGGGCGGCGCCGCCCACGTGATCGAGGTGGTGGTGGGTGAGGGCGATGGCGAGGAGAGAGCGGCCCTGCGAGGCGAGGGCGCGCGCCCAGGCGAGCCAGTCGCGCTGCTCGTCCTCGTGCGGGGTGGCGGGCTCGACGAGGACGACCTCCCGCTCGCCGATCGCGTAGCTGTTGGTGTGCGTGGCGGGCGGGAGCGTGGGCGTGCGCGCGGAGACCAGCTCGACGCCGCGCGCGATCGTCCTCGAAGGGAGCACGCTGCTAGCGCTCGACGACCAGGGCCAGGGCCTCGCCGCCGCCGATGCAAAGCGTTGCGAGGCCGCGCTTGACGTTGCGGTCCTTCATCGCGTGGAGGAGCGTGACCAGCACGCGCGAGCCGCTCGATCCGATGGGGTGGCCGAGCGCCACGGCGCCGCCGCGGACGTTGACCTTCTGCGGGTCGAGGTTGCAGAGCTGGTTGACCGCCATGGTGACGACCGCGAAGGCCTCGTTGATCTCGTAGAGATCGATCTGGTCGGTGGTGAGGCCCAGCTTCGCGGTGGTGCTCTTGATGGCCGCGGCGGGCGCGGTGGTGAACCACTCGGGGGCCTGCGCGGCACCGCCGTAGCCGCTGATCCGGGCGAGGGGCTCGAGCTTGTGCTCCTTCACGGCCCTCTCGCTGGCGAGGATCACCGCGCTCGCGCCGTCGTTGATCGAGGAGGCGTTGGCGGCGGTGATGGTGCCGTCCTTCGAGAACGCGGGCTTCAGGCCGGCGAACTTCTCGGGCTTGCCGTTGGGCGGGCCCTCGTCGTCCTTGACCATGAGCGCGTCGCCCTTCTTCTGCGGCACGGCGACGGGGACGATCTCGTTCACGAACATGCCCTCGCGCTGGGCGCTGAGGGCGCGACGGAAGCTCTCCCGGGCGAACTCGTCCTGGGCCTCGCGGGAGAACTTGTACTCGGCGGCGCACTTCTCGCCGGCGATGCCCATGTGGAAGTTGCCATACGGGTCCCAGAGGCCGTCGTGGATCATGCCGTCGATCATCTGGCCGTTGCCCATGCGGTAGCCGCCGCGGGCCTGGGTCAGGTAGTAGGGCACGTTGGACATCGACTCCATGCCGCCGGCGACGACGATCTCCGCGTCGCCGAGGGCGATGCTCTTCACGCCGTGGATCACCGCGGCGAGGCCCGATCCGCAGACCTTGTTGATCGTCGTGGCGGGGACCTTGTCGGGGACGCCGGCGTAGATGGCGGCCTGGCGGGCAGGGGCCTGGCCGATGCCAGCCTGGAGGACGTTGCCCATGAAGACCTCGTTCACGAGGTCGGGCGCGACGCCGGCCTTCTCGAGGGCGGCCTTGATGGCGGTGGCGCCGAGGCGAGGCGCGACGACCGAGGCGAGCGATCCAAGGAAGGCGCCGATGGGGGTGCGCTGCGCGCCGACGACGTAGATGGGGGCGGATGAATGCATGGGGACCTCCGGAGATCGCAGACGTAGGGACGGAACGAGCCCTGGGGTAGCCCGAATGTTGCGCGGTCGCAAGGTGGGGGGTGGGCCTTCGATCAGCGCGTTATTGCGCGCGATCTGCGGGTATCCTCGGCGAAATGAGCGAGCAGCCGAAGCCTTCGACCCCGGCGGCGCGGGCGCCGGACCCCTGGGAGGCGAAGTACATGGAGGACGAGGGCGGCGCGCTCTACCACGACAAGTTCCCCGCTCCGCCCGTCTACCACCTGCTCTTCCTGGTGCCGCTGCTGATCCAGATCGCCGCGGTGATCGCCGCGCACGCGCCGCTCTTCGTGCCGCTGCTCACTGGCCTCCCGCTGGTGCTGCTCTGGCTGCTCTTCGCGGTGCTGCGGGTGAGCGTGACGGCGAAGGAGGTGCACGTGCAATACGGGCTCTTCGGGCCGAAGATCCCCGTTGCCGACGTGGAGCGCTGCGAGGCCGTGGACTACTCTTTTCAGCAGTACGGCGGGTGGGGCATCCGCTACGGGCGCGACGGGAGCACGGTGTACAACATGCTCGGCGATCAGGGGCGCGCGGTGAAGCTGGTCTACTCGAAGGGCGGCGCGTCGAAGACGGTGCTGCTCTCGTCGCGCGATCCAGAGCGGCTGGCGATGGCGGTGAATCAGGCGCGAGGTGGAAGCGCGCGGCGCGTGGTAGGCTCGGGGGCGTGACGCTCCTCAAGATCGCTCAGATTGGCCACCCCGTCCTCCGCGAGCGCGCCCGCGAGCTCACGCGCGAGGAGCTGCTCGACCCGGAGATGCAGCAGTTCATCGACGACCTCGTGGAGACGATGCGCGACGCCAGCGGGGCGGGGCTCGCGGCCATCCAGGTGCACCGGACGGTGCGCATCGTGGCCATCGAGGTGAAGGACAACCCGCGCTATCCCTACAAGCCCAACATCCCGCTGACGATCGTGGTCAACCCGGTGCTGACCCCGCTCTCGGAGGAGCGCTTCGACAACTACGAAGGTTGCCTGTCCGTGCCCAATTTGCGCGGCCTGGTCGAGCGCTACGCCGAGGTGTCGATCACCGGGATGGAGCGGGACGGGACGCCCTTCGAGCGCATCGCGCGCGGGCTGGGCGCGGGCACCTTTCAGCACGAGTGCGATCACCTCGACGGGGTGCTCTTCATCGATCGCGTGAAGGATCCGAAGAGCCTCTCGACCTGGACCGAGTTCGAACGCCACCACCGGCCGGCCTTCCTCGAGAAGATCTTGCCCTTCGTGAAAAAGATGGGCGGCTGAGCCCGGGGATGCGTCCGATCCGCTCGCTGCCCCTCCTCGCCGTCGCGCTCTTCCTCGCGGCCTGCGGTGAGCCCGCGCAGGTCGTCTCGACGCCCGTCGCGCGCGGTCCGGTGGAGGTGACGCTGCTCTACACGAGCGACGAGCACGGGTGGATCGCGCCGCAGCTCGATCAGGGCAAGGCCAGGGGAGGCGCGGCAGATCTGCTGGCGCGCTTGATCCGCGACGAGGCGCACTGCCCCTTCCTCGGCGACGCGCAGCGCTGCCAGGACGCGCGCACCGTCCTCCTCTCTGGCGGCGACAACTACACGGGCCCCGCGATCTCGACCTATTTCGGCGGCGCGCCCATGGCCGAGGCCATGGCGGCGATGGGCTACGCGGCGTCGGCCTTCGGCAACCACGAGCTGGATTTCGGGCGCACGCAGTTCGTGGAGAACCGGGCGCGCGCGCGCCTCACCTACGTGGCGGCCAACGTGCGGGTGACCGATCCCGCGCTCACCAAGGAGATGAGCCTGCCGAGCTTCGTGCTGATCGAGCGGCGCGGGGTGAAGATCGGCGTGGTCGGCATGGCGACGGAGGAGACGCTCACTTCGGCGATGGCCAGCCGCTTCGAGGGCGTGGCCATCGACGCCGCGGAGGCGTCGCTCCAGCGCGCCGTGCCCGAGGCCTGGGCCGCAGGCGCCGACGCGGTGGTGCTCGTCGCCCACGAGTGCCCGAGCAAGCTGCTGGGGATGCTCGATCTGCACCCGAGCTGGCAGCTGAGCTTCGTGTTCGGTGCGCACTGCCACCGCGTCGAGGAGCTGCGCGCCGCGGGCGTGCCCGGCGTGCCTGTGGTCTCGCCGGGCTGGCGCCTCGAGAACTACCTGCGCTTGAAGCTGACGATCGATCCCGCGCGCGAGCGCCACGCGCGGGTGCTCGGGGCGGAGCACCGGATCGTGCCGGTGGAGCACGAGGCGCGCGACGGCGCGGTGGACGCGGCGCAGGCCGAGCGCACCGCCGCGTGGCAAGACAAGCTGGATCGCGCGCTCGGAGAGGAGATCGGCTTCGCGGCGGAGGGGCTCGACAAGGACGGGGCCCCGCTCGCGCGCTGGCTGACCACGGCCCTGCGTGAGGAGCTGCGCACCGACGTGGCGCTGCTCAACACCGGGGGCATCCGCCAGTCGCTGCCGAAGGGACCGATCACCAAGGCCGCGCTCTGGTCGATCCTCCCCTTCGACAACAAGCTGATGATCGTGCGCGTCACCGGCAAGGATCTGATCACCGACCTCGAGACCGAAGAGGCCACCTTCGCGGGGGTGACGAAGCAGGGCGAGGCCTACGTGATGGAGGACGGATCGCCCCTGGATCCAGGGCGGATCTACAGCGTGGCCACCATCGACTACCTCTACTTCGGCGGCTCGAAGTTTCGCCTCCAGGCACAAGATCGCGCCCCGAAGGAGACCGGGATCGACTGGCGCGCGCCGATCATCGCGTGGACGACGCGGCAGCGCACGACGGTGAGCGCGCCGCTCGAAGATCGGCTGCGCGCCCTCGTCAGCGGCGGAACCTCGCCGAAGCCGCGCGCGCACCCGTGAAGGCCGCTTCCTTGCGGTCGCGGCTGCTATCCAGGGGATTTCAAGGGGTCTAGAGGCCGCGGCTCTTGGCGTGGCGCTCGACCGACTCCTGGTACTCGACGCTGTAGCGCGCCCAGGGCTGGAGGCGGAGGCGCGCGTAGCCGATGGGGTCGCCCGTGCCCTCGCAGAGGCCGTAGGTGCCCTCGCGCATCTTGTGGAGCGCGCGGTCGATCTGACCGAGCTGCTGCACGTCGCGCTCGAGGAGCTTGGAGGTCATCGCCGCGGTGCCCTCGAGGCTGGCCTCGTCCATCTCGTCGCCCACGTCGTGGGTGATGTGCCGCTCCTCGCCGCGCCGCTCCTCGATGCTGGCGACGAGCTGCGCGCGCAGATCGTCGAGCTTCTTCTTCAGCTCGTCGCGCTGCTCGTCGGTCAGCTCGGGCGACTCGTCGTCCCCCTCTGCCGCGCTCTGGACCGGACGCTTGGGGATGCGCGGCGCCTCGACGGGCTCCGCTTGTTTCGCCACAGGTCCGCCCTTCCGCGGGCTCGTCTCATCACTCATCATTCGCCTCTCTTCGATCGAGCTCGCGGGGTTGGTCAGGGCGAGGGCCATCGGGCCCCCGTCCGCCCTCAGGGCTGCTTCTTTGCGTTGTTCGCGATGCGGATGCCCGCGAGGATCATCGAGCCGATGTCCTCGACCGTCCCCTTGCCGATCTGCAGCGTCAGGTCGGCGCGAGGCGCGGACCCAGCAGAGACCTGGGTGGTGAGGAACATCGGGGACTCGCCCTTGTGGGGCAGGCCATTCAGGGCGCTCAAGATCTCGGAGGCCACCGCCGGCTTCTCCTGCCCGAGCGGCCCGTTCATCGCCGAGTTGATGGCCTTGGTCATCACGTTCAGCGTCATGAAGCCGCCGGTCATGTTCTTGCCGCTCTTCAGCGACTCGATGCCCGCGCGCGAAGCGAGGGTGTCCGCCTCGGCGCCGCCCTTGGCGATCTGGAGGCGCTTGACGAGCTCGTCCTTGTTGGCGCCGATGCCGAGCCAGCTGGTCTTGCCGTCCTGCACGAGGAGGATGTGGAAGGTGAAGCTCACCTTGTCACCCTTGGGGGCCTTCTTCGCCTTGTCGCTGAAGACCGGCCCGGACTCCGGCACGAACTCGAACTTGATCTCGACGGCCTGCGCGCCCTTGCCGAGCGCCGCCGGGCCCGCGCCCATCTTCACGGTGGGGAAGAAGCGGGCGTCGTCGCGCAGCTCCTTCTTGATCGGATCGATCAGGCCCTTCCGGTTGTAGACCGAGACCAGGCTCTTCAGGCTCTTCAGCACCGCCTCGGGGCTGTCGTCGAAGCCCATCACGTACCAGCCGACGGAGCTGTTGATCATCGCCTCGACGACCTGCTGCGCCTTGGACCCGCCGGGCTTCGCCGCGCGGGCCGGCTTCTGCGCGTCGCCGCGGCCGCTGGCCGAGACGGTGTTGGTGTCCTTGCTGAGGCGGATGTCGAGCAGCTCGACGAGGGCCTTGCGATCATCGGCCGAGCCGATCTTGAGCTTGCCGAGGCCTCCCTCGATCATCTTGCGCAGGACGCGGAGGATGTCGGTGTAGCGCGAGGGGTCGCCGGCCCGGCCGAAGAAGGCGCTGTCGGCGTCCTTGGGGAGCTTCCAGTAGAGCGCGGGCGGCGCGCCGGCCCGATCGGCCCGATCGGCCATCGTGTTGGCCAGCCACGAGGACTTGCCGCGCAGCTGGATGCTGCCGGTGGTGCTGAGGCAGTTGTTGCGATCGGCCCCGATGTCGACGCTGATCTTGTCGAGATCGCTCACCAGCGCGCCCACCTCACCGGAGAGCGCGGTGGCCGCCTCGAGCAGCGCGTCGTCGAAGGTCGGATCGCCGATCGAGGCCTGGCTCTGCGCGAGCACCGGCAGGCCCTTGAGCACCTGACGCAGCTCCTGACCATAGCGGCCCTCGATCGGGGTGATGCGGAACTCGCCGTGCAGATCGCTCGCCGCGGGGGCGGTGGTGGGCATGGTCCGCGTCAGGTAGGGCGTGAGGGCGAGCACGTCCTTCTCGTGATCGCTGCACACGAGGCGCGCCGGCGTGCTCCCCGCGGACGCGGCGATCACGCAGCGGGAGTCGCGCTGCTTCTCCTTGTCACCGATGCGCCACACGCCGGGCGTGACCTCGACCAGCACCGCGTCCTGGGTGATCGCCGCCTTGGCCCCGTCGAGCGAGCTCAGCCCCATCGAGAAGGCCCAGTAGGGCTTGGGCTTGCGCGAGCTCTGATCGAGGGCCACCACCACATCCATCGGGGCCTCGACGGCGATGGCGGCGGCCATCAGCTTCGCGTCGACCAGGCCACGGAGCGCGTCCTTGAAGAGCTGCCCGAGCAGCGCCTTGCTCCCCTGATCCGAGAGCTCCTGCGGGAGCCCCGCGCAGCCGCTGAGGTTGGCGAAGCTGATGCCGGGGTTCTTCCAGCGCACGAGGCCGACCAGATCGGCGGGCTCGGCGACGGGCGAGAGATCGAAGGAGGGCTGATCCGAGCCCCTGGCGACGACAGCAACGGTGGTGGTGGTCGGGGCGGTCGCGGCGCCGGGCGTGGGCACCACAGGGGGCGCGGCGGGCTCGCAGGCGAGAGGTCCCGCGAGCATCAGGGCGGCGCCCAGCCAGATGGAGGAGGTTCGCATGGGGGCGCCTTATACGGCGCAGCGAGACTCGCGTCACCCGCGAAAGGCACCCGTCGACCCGACCCACCACACCGACCGCGGGCACACCCCCCGCAGACGCTTGATCCCCGGCCGATTCCACCTTAGGCGGATGGCCATGATCCTGCTCTCGCCTCGCCTCGCCCGCGCCCTCCCCCTCGCAGCTCTCTCCTTGCTCGCGGCCTGCGGCGCCGACGTGAAGCCGGTGGAGACGCCGCCCGTCGCGACGGACGCCCCCAGCGCCGCGGCCTCCGTCGCCGCGAC
>Ga0075163_10014430_pt1 | contig 10200 bp, 7 predicted proteins | sample JI1023141ADNA_FD_71478 | JGI IMG/M metagenome (GOLD analysis project Ga0075163, IMG submission 71478) | Wastewater effluent complex algal communities from Wisconsin, to seasonally profile nutrient transformation and Carbon sequestration -... | ecosystem: Engineered > WWTP > Effluent > Algae... | reverse complement strand
GCGCAGCCGGCCAGCTGGATCTATTCGCAGGTCTACCGCATCCCGCCCGCGGCCTCGGAGGGCATCCTGGGCAACTATCTGATGGAGCGCGACTGGCGCATCCGCAGCTTCATCATTGGCTCGTCCGCGGTGCCTCTGAGCTCGCCATCGCCCTATTTATTTGTAAGCAAAAACCCGCCGCCGGGGACCCAGGTGCTGCACCTGATCCTACCTTTGTACACCCGCGAGCCGCTGCGGCTGCGCCTGCATGTCAAGCAACCGCAGCCGGCGGGCGGGGAGGCGTTGCAGCTCAGCTGGAACGGGGTGTCGCTGCGCTTTGCCGAGCCGGCGCGCGGGCCGGTGCTCACCGCCGAGGTGCCGGCGGCAAACGTGCACTCGCGCGGGCGGTTCAATGAAGTGACGCTCAGCGCCCCTCAGGGCCTGGCCCTGGATCGGCTGGAGCTCATCTCGTACAAGCCGTGGTGGCAGACGGGAGAGTAGCGGCAGGGGCTAGCGCACGGCGGCGAAGGCCTGCTCCAGGTCAGCGCGCAGGTCGTCCAGGTGCTCGATGCCGACGCTCAGACGGATGAGGCCGTCGGAGATGCCCAGGCGCTGGCGCTGCTCGGCCGGCACGCTGGCGTGGGTCATGATCGCGGGATGGTCGATGAGCGACTCCACCCCGCCCAGGCTCTCGGCGCAGGCGAAGATCTGCGTCTTGCGCAGGATGGTGCGCGCCCGCTCCAGCGCCGACTGCTGCCCGTCCTTGACCACGAACGTGATCATGCCGCCGGCCCCGTGCGTCGCCATCTTGATCTGACGCTGCGCCAGCGCGTACTGCGGGTGGCTCGGCAGGCCGGGATAGATGACGCGCTCGACGATGCCGCCGTGCAGCTGCGACTCCAGCCACTGGGCCAGCGCCAGCGCGTTTTCGCCGTGGCGCTGCATGCGCAGCGGCAGCGTCTTGGTTCCGCGCATGACCAGAAAGCAGTCCATGGGCCCCGGCACCGCGCCGATGGCGTTCTGCATGAAGCGCAGGCGCTCGTGGAGCTCGGGGTCGCTCAAGAGCACGGCGCCGCCGACCACATCCGAGTGGCCGCCCAGGTACTTGGTCGTCGAGTGGACCACCATCGTGGCGCCGAGCTCCAGCGGCCGCTGCAGCGCCGGCGACAGGAACGTGTTGTCCACGGCCAGGATCAGCTTGTGGCGCCGAGCAATCTCCGCCACCGCCGCAATGTCGACCAGCTTCAGCAGCGGGTTGGTCGGCGTCTCGACCCAGAAGAGGCGCGTATTGGGCCGAATCGCCGTCGCAAACGCCTCGGGCTGCATCGGATCCACATACGTCACCTCGAGCCCGAACTGCCGCATCACCCGCTCGAAGATGCGGAACGTGCCGCCGTACATATCGTCGGCCGCCACCACGTGGTCGCCCGCCTTTAATAGATGCAGCACCGTGGTCGTCGCCGCGCAGCCCGATGCAAAGCAGACTCCGTGGCTGGCTCCCTCAAGCGCCGCCAGGTTCGCCTCCAGCCCGTGGCGCGTCGGGTTGTGCGTGCGCGAGTACTCGTAGCCCTTGTGCTCGCCGGGGCCGGTCTGGACATAAGTAGAGGTCATAAAAACGGGGACGCTGACTGCGCCGGTCTGAGGCTCCGGCGGCTGCCCAGCGTGAATCGCGAGGGTCTCGATCTTTTGGGTCTGGGGCTTGGTTTGCATACCCAATGCTCTATCACAACTCGGGCTCAGCTTCGGGCCGAGCTTCGGCCCAGCCCCTGGATCGAGGTGGCGAGCTCGGCGGTTCGTCCCCCGGGAAAATTGTGGCCCGCGCGACTTACCGGTTGTCATGAGGGGCGACCTTCGGGTATGAATTGCGTCAACGTGCGGCTGTGGACAACCCTGTGGGCAGAGCTCTGACTTAGACCGTGGATATCCTGGGTACAGTGCCGAGCTGTGTGTTTCCCCTGGCTTTATGCACACCTGCCCACATCGCTCTCCACACCCTGTTTTCACCGGATTCCCGAGGCTGCCGCTCAAGTTATCCAGAAGATCACAGGGCTTTATACGGTTACGAAAGAGATCTTGATCTATTAAAGATCCAGATCAATTCAGGGCAGAGCGCCGCAGCTGGCCCTACATGAACGCTTCAACCATTGCCACTGACCACCACCACGGGAGCAAACCGCGATGGAGTTCCGTATCGAGAAGGCCGCCTTCCTCCAGGGGCTGTACTTCGCGCAGGGTATTGCCGACCGCAAGTCCACGATGCCCATCCTCGCCAACGTCCTGCTGCGCACCGATGGGCCCGAGCGCCTGCTGGTCGCAGCGACGGACCTGAACCTGACCGTCACCTCCGAGATCCCCTGCGAGGTCACGGGTGAAGGGGGTCTTACCGTCGCTGCGCGCCACCTGCACGACATCGTCAAGTCGCTCCCCGGCGAGCGGCTGACCATCAAGCGCAGCGAGAACAACTACGCCGAAATTGCGGCAGGTAAGGTCAATTACAAAGTTATTGGCCTGCCAGACCGCGACTTCCCCAAGCTGCCCAACCACCGCGAGGTGAAGTTCCACAAGGTGGACGCCGCGGTGCTGCGCGACCTAATCAACAAGACCTTCTTCAGCATCTCGTCCGACGAGACGCGCGCGCACCTGAACGGCGTGCTGTTCGAGTGCGACGGCTCGGGCGAGAAGGCGGCGGCGCGCATGGTCTCCACCGACGGTCACCGTCTGAGCAAGTGCGAGCGCCACCTCGTCGGCGGCCCCAAGCTCTTGCCGGGCGTGCTGATTCCCCGTCGCGGCCTCATCGAGATTCGCCGCGCCCTCGAAGGAGCCGGCCAGATCGAGCTCGCGGTGCACGGGGGCAACATGTTCCTGCGCACCGGGCCGACCGTGCTCACCGTGCGGCTGAACGACGCCCAGTTCCCGCCCTACGACCAGGTCGTGCCCAAGGATCACCAGCGGGTGGTCACGCTCAGCCACGCCAGCCTGCTCGACTCGCTCAAGCGCATCGTGCTGGTCGCGTCCGAGAAGACCTACGGCGTGCGCTTCACGCTGGCCAAGGGCACCCTGCGCATTGAGTCGGACAACCCCGACCTCGGCCAGGGCCGCGAGGAGCTCGACGTGCGCTACGACGGCGGCGACTTCACGATCGGCTTCAACGCCAAGTATCTCATCGAGCTGCTCACCGAGATCGACAGCCCCGACGTGCAGATCGAGCTCAACGGCGAGCTGGATCCGGGCCTCTTGCGCCCCGCCGAGCCGCAGGCCAAGCCGGGCAACCAGTACCTCGGCGTCATCATGCCCATGCGTCTGTAGCCCCCAGCCGGAACCCTGCTGCTTTGCTGATCCGGGCTGTCACCGCCGAGGGCTATCGCAACCTCGGCCAGATCTCGCTGACGCCGCACCCGCGCTTCAACGTCCTTCACGGCGACAACGGCCAGGGCAAGACCAACCTGCTGGAGGTCGTCTACCTCCTGGCCACGCTGCGCTCCTTCCGCACCAACCGACTCGACGAGCTTGTGCGCTTCGGCCGGGACTCCTCGACGCTGCGAGCGCGGGTCGAGCATCGCCAGATCGAGCGCATCTTCGGCGTTGATATTGGACTGAATCCACCAAAGAAGCAGGCGCTGTGCGATGGCAAGGCGGCGCGCACCAGCGACTACTTCGGCGGCTTCAACGTCGTGCTGTTTGCTCCCGAAGACCTGCGCCTGCCCAAGGGTCCACCGGCCGGTCGCCGCCGCTTCCTCGACCGCGCCATCTGGAACACCTTTCCCGGCTACCTCGACGAGGCGCGCCTGTACGAGCGGGTCCTGCGCAGCCGCAATGCCCTGCTCCGCCAGAGCCAGGAGAGCGCCCACGCAAAGCGCGGCAGGGCCAAAAACTCCGACGGCGCCCCCCCGGAAGCGGCCGCGAGCGAGCCCACCGCCGAAGCGAGTGGCGAGGCCACGCTGCTCGACCGCGAGGCGCTGCTCGACATCTACGACCAGCGCCTGGCCCAGGCCGGCGCGCACCTCATCGCCCGTCGCCGCCGCTACCTCGACACCCTGGCGCCGCAGGTCGCGAGCGCTTTTTCCGCCATCACCGGCCCGCGCGAGCCGCATCAGGTGCTCCTGCGCTATGCGCCGTCGCTGCGCATGGCCGCGACGACCAGCGACAGCGAGCTCGCCGGCCTGCTCTTGAGCCAGCTGCAGCGCGATCGCCGTCGCGATCTCTTGCGCGGCTTTACCGGCAGCGGGCCCCACGCCGACGACTGGGTGCTGGATCTCGACGGGCGCGCCGCCGAGCAGCACGCCTCGCAGGGGCAGACGCGCGCCCTGGTCCTGGCGCTCAAGATCGCCGAGATCGAGCACCTGGGCCGCCTCCTGGGCGATCCGCCGGTGCTGCTGCTCGACGATGTAAGCAGCGAGCTCGACGCCGAAAAGAACGCAGCGCTGTTTTCTTTCTTGCGCGCCTCGCCGAGCCAGGTGTTCATCACCACCACCAGTCCGTCGCACATCCAGATTCCGCCCGGCGACGACCGGCAGGACTTTTCGATCCAGGCCGGGATAATTGCTGGCTAAAGCGTCCATGTGCTACTCTCGCCGGCCTCAACAGGAGCCACTGTCTTAGCATGAGCGAAGTTGAAGCTGTTCCCCCGACGGACGGCCCCCAGTCCCAGTCAGCGTCCCAAGCCCAGATTGACTCTGACAAGGCCAGCGACGCCTACACCGGCGAAAACATCCAGGTCCTCAAGGGCCTGGAGGCGGTGCGCAAGCGGCCTGGGATGTACATCGGCGACACCGACGACGGCACCGGCCTGCACCACATGGTCTACGAGGTTGTCGACAACTCCGTCGACGAAGCCCTCGCCGGCCACTGCAAGAACATCGAGGTGCGGATCCACTACGACAACTCGATCACCGTCATCGACGATGGCCGCGGCATGCCCACCGACATGCATCCGACGGAGCACCGTCCGACCCCCGAGGTCATCATGACGGTGCTGCACGCCGGCGGCAAGTTCGACAAGAAGAGCTACAAGGTCTCGGGCGGTCTTCACGGCGTCGGTGTGTCGGCGGTGAATGCGCTCAGCGAGTGGCTCAAGCTCGAGATCCGTCGCAACGGCAAGGTCTTCCACCAGGAGTACCGTCGCGGCGCTCCGGTGACGCCGCTCGTCGAGATGGGCGTCAGCAGCCGCAGCGGCACCACCGTCGCGTTCAAGGCCGACGCCGAGATCTTCACGCGCGTCGAGTACTCGTACGACACGCTGTCGCAGCGCCTGCGCGAGCTGAGCTACCTGAATCCCGGCCTGCACATCATGCTCATCGACGAGCGCACCGACCAGAAGCTCGACATGAATGCGGCTGGCGGCATCGTGCAGTTCGTCAAGGACCTGAACTCCGGCAAGGAGTGCGTCCACGAGCCGCCGATCTATCTTTCCGGCAGCCAGCCCGCGCCCGAGATCCCCGATGCCGATATCGTCGTCGACGTCGCCATCCAGTGGAACGACAGCTACTCCGAGAACGTTTTCTGCTTCACCAACAACATCCGCAACAAGGACGGCGGCAGCCACCTCACCGGCTTCCGGCAGGCGCTCACCCGCACGGTCAATGCGTATGCGACGGCAAACAACCTCCTCAAGGACATGAAGGTCGGCCTCTCGGGCTCGGACCTTCAAGAGGGGTTGTGCTCGGTGGTGTCGATCAAGCACCCCGATCCCAAGTTCTCAAACCAGACCAAGGATCGCCTTGTCTCGTCGGAGGTGACCGGCATCGTCAACTCCGTGATGGGCGATCGTCTGGCCGAGTGGCTTGAAGAGCACCCGCGCGAGGCCCGCCAGATCATCAACAAGAGCCTGCTCGCCGCCCGCGCTCGCGAGGCTGCGCGCAAGGCGCGTGAGATGGTGCAGCGCAAGGGCGCGCTCGACTCGATGTCGCTGCCCGGCAAGCTCGCCGACTGTCAGGAGCGCGATCCCGCCCTGTGCGAGCTGTTCATCGTCGAAGGAGACAGCGCCGGCGGCTCGGCCAAGCAGGGCCGCGATCGCAAGAATCAGGCGATCCTGCCCCTGCGCGGCAAGATCCTGAACGTCGAAAAGGCGCGCCTCGACAAGATGCTGTCGTCGCAGGAGATCGTGACGCTCATCACCGCGCTCGGCTGCGGCATCGGCGACCAGAAGGACATGGCCAAGCTGCGCTACCACAAGATCGTCATCATGACTGACGCCGATGTCGACGGTAGCCACATCCGCACCCTGCTCCTCACCTTCTTTTATCGCCAGTATCGCGAGCTCGTCGACGGCTCGCTGGGCAAGCACTTCATCTTCATCGCCCAGCCGCCCCTCTTCAAGGTCAAGAAGGGCAGCAAAGAGGAGTACCTGAAAAACGAGCAGGCCCTCGAAGACTTCCTCTTGCGCGCCACCTCGGAGGAGCTGTTCCTGGAGCTCACGCCGCCGGCCGATGCCAGCGGCCAGAAGCCGACCTCGACCAGCCGCCTCACCGGCGCCGAGCTGCGCGAGCTGGCCCGCCAGGTCGGCCGCTACACCCGAGCGCTGCGCGCGATCGACAAAAAGGGCGACTCGCGCATCATCGACGCGGTCGTCAAGGTCGGCGGCGTCGACGCCAACGTGCTGCGCGATGCCGAAGCGCTGCGCGGCCTCCAGTCGCGCCTCGAAGAGCACCTGCGCAGCGTCGAGAGCGAGATCGTGGATCTCGGTGCCCACGTCATCCCCGACGAGGAGCACGGCGGCTTCTGCCTCCACTGCCCGCCCCGCTTCGGCGGCGCCAGCAAAGAGACGGTCATCAACTTCGCGCTCTACGACTCGCCCGAGTTCAGTGAGCTGTCGCGCCTGGGCGCCAAGCTGTCGGCCTATGGCAGCGGCCCGTTTACCCTGGTCGAAGGCAGCCACCGCCACGCGGTCAAGGAGCTCGGCGAGCTGGCCGCGATCCTCGACACCATTGGCCGCAAGGGCCTGCAGATCCAGCGCTACAAGGGTCTGGGCGAGATGACCGCTGAGCAGCTGTGGGAAACCACCATGGATCCGGTGCGGCGCACCTTGCTTGAGGTTCATGCTGATGACGTTCAGCAGGCCGAGAGCATCTTCAGCATGCTGATGGGGGAGGCTGTCGAGCCTCGGCGCGAGTTTATTGAGCAGCATGCTTTGAACGTTCGTAACCTCGACGTTTAGCGGCTGAACGCAGCCTTTCCCTCCTTTTTTAGCTGCGGGGCGGCCGCAGCTTTCCGAAGAGCGAGGGCAAAACCTACGGTTTCGCCCTCGCGCTCCCCCTTCCCTTTGGGGGCTGGCGGGTGGGCGTCCGAGTTCCATACATCTTAGGCTCTGCTACCACCGCCGTTCGCCCGCGGGCGGTTGGGCCGAACTTCATGCGACCGAATCTCTTTGGGGTAGGGGCCCTTGAAGATCGGCCAACCGCCAGAGAGCGCACGTAGGTGGTAGCAGAGCCTAGGCGGTACGGGCCCCGGAAGCCCAACCGCCAGCCCCAAAGGGAAAGGAGAGTGCGAGAGGAAAACCGCTCAGGTCTTTACCTCCCGTCGAGAAAGCGCCTCTCGATTTTCCCTATAGCGACTCTGCCGTCGAGCAGTCAGGGAAAGGCCCTGACGGAGCTGGCGGGTTTGCTCGCAATGGACCGTTGGGCCCGTGGGAGAATCCCCCGCCTCGTTTCCATAGGCTGTGAAAGTCTCTATTCCAAGGTGATTTCACCGAGCGCAAACTCACTTACGGCCAGCGCTTGCCCGAATGCATAGACTCGAATTTGGCTCTGTGCCGTGTTGATGGAGCCGGCACAGGTGCCGCTCACGGTCTTGTAGTAAACCTGTGTCATCGTCATTTCTGTGAGTGGCGCAACACGCGTTCGACCGCCGCATGTGTCACTGAAGCGGGCGAATTTGACAGGTGGCGCGCAAAGACTGCTGGCCGCAGCACGCTGGGTGCAAGCGCTGTCGAGAAAGAGGTAGACCGGAACCGAAAACCCAGGAAAATTTTGCCAATAGTGTGCGGCGCTTGGGGTGGGAAGACAGCGTGGTCTGCCGTCTTCTCCTTCATCGAAGGCGCAATCGGTGTTCAGCTTAGTGTCAAAAAGCCTGCGGCAATCTCGCTCCCATCCTCACCCTTGATCCACTTCGCTTTGAGTCGGGAGCCACCTTTCAGCTCGCGCCTCTGCCTCGCAGTAGGCTCCGCCTTCCCTAGATCTTCGGTCTGTTCGGTATCGTCAGGTATGCTCGTCCCGCCGGAGCTGCAACCCCAGAGGATCAAGACACATAACAGCGTTTTCTTCACAGACGTCCTCCTGGGCGCGCACCGTTGCACGGTTTGAAGTGCCAGACAAGCAGCACCCCTGTCGAAGCGCGGCGTGGGCGGGGTCTGTTTTCTGTCGCTGAATCGTCTAGGGTACGGTCACGGTATGGTCTTGATTCGGACAGTACGACTGTATTCCGTGCAGCATTGGGCCTAGGTAGCGTCGTGAATCGCAGGGGCACATGCGATGACCACCCACTGCTCGTCGGGTCTGTTGGCAGGGTCACGGTCGAGATGGACTCGGTCTCAGACGGGGAATCTTGTGGAGGAGTTACAAGCGGGCGAGTTGTCATCGCTGTGGTTTTGTAACTTTGGAGCTCGCGTCGGCGGGCTGGCGGCCTCCCGCGCTAAAGCGCGAGCCTCGGCGGGCGGCTCGCCTATCGCTTTCGTCGACACGATTTCCCCAGCGGAGTCTGTGAGACGACCCTGGCGATGAAACGATGACCCAAGGTCCGACTCTCGACCTGGCTTGGGGTTTTCGGGCAGTGACAGTGGCCGCAGGTCGATCGAAATCAGTCCCCAGCGTGCAACGCGGGCGGTCGGTCGCCGATAATCAGAAAGAAGCAGCATCCTTTTATCCGAGGATTCGCATGGCGACGCGCATAGAACTTGGGCAGGACATCAAGCTCTGAAACCCTTTCGAGCAGGAAGCCAAGAAGAACACCGACATCCTTTCGAAGGTGGGGCAGAAGGGAGAGGGTTACACTCTGCCTCAGGATGTCCTAAACGGGGAAGGGGAAGGCGCCGCGCAAGAAGCACCCGTTGTTCGATGAGGGCGGCGAGGTCTTGGCATCGCCTTTCGAGCACTTCATCGACTAGGGTCGCCAGTCGGACGGCTCGCGCCAGATCGCCGCTCTTCGGTTGGGCCGTCGAGCTATGGCAAAATCGTTCGCAGTGCCTGGCGGTGCCGTCCTTCAGTCGGGGCAGGCGTACCGCTTGTCCTTCTCGCTTGAGTTCGAGAACCAATAGCGAGACATCATCGGGGGACTCATGAAACGAGCGATCCAGGAGTCGCTGCTGCAACTTGTCTGCGCACGGGGGAGCACCAGGGGACTGTGGATCTATGGGTGCCTGCTGCTCGTGCTGCTGGGCATCGGCAGTTGCCAGGACCGCGAAAGCGGAACGAGCTGCGTCGATCATCCGGAGATCTGCTCGAGCGGTCAAAGCTGCAACCCCCTGTCGCAGGCGTGCGAACCCGCGCCGGCCGCGACCCTGGTGCTGACCGGGATCAGCCCGGCCCTGGGCCCGACGTCCGGCGGGGTGACGCTGGAGCTGAGCGGGCAGCGCTTTTTGGCCGGCGCCACGGTGAGTATCGACGGCGTTGCGGCGACGCAGGTCAGCGTGATGTCGGAGACGCAGCTCGTGGCGACCTTGCCGGCCCGACCGGGAGCGCACGGCCTGGTGCCGGTCGTGGTGCAGAACCCGAACGGACAGGAGGCCAGCCGGAGCGATCTGTTCGCCTACTTTGCGGGCTGGCTGGCGTTTCCCGAGCCCCGCTTCCCCGTTGGCACCAATCCCTTCTCAGTGACGGTGGGCGATTTCAACGCCGACGGCAAGGCCGACCTCGCCGTCGCCAACAGCGGAAGCGGCAACGTGGGCGTGCTGCTGGGCGATGGCAAGGGCGGCTTCGCCGCGCAAGTGCCCTTCGCCGTCGGCACCGCTCCCAGATCGGTGGCGGTGGGCGATTTCAACGCGGACGGCAAGGCTGACCTCGCCGTCGCCAACAACGGAAGCAACACAGTCAGCGTGCTGTTGGGCGATGGCAAGGGGGCCTTTGCCGCCCAGGTCCCCTTCGCCGCCGGCACCGCTCCCAACTCGGTGGTGGTGGGGGACATGAACGGGAATTAAGCCTGTACCTACAGCGGCGCACTTCGGCGCACGCGGAAAGGGACAGGAAAATGAAGAGTCACATTGAGGGTGGTAATGTCGCGAGTGGAGTCGGT
>Ga0075163_10014428_pt1 | contig 10200 bp, 12 predicted proteins | sample JI1023141ADNA_FD_71478 | JGI IMG/M metagenome (GOLD analysis project Ga0075163, IMG submission 71478) | Wastewater effluent complex algal communities from Wisconsin, to seasonally profile nutrient transformation and Carbon sequestration -... | ecosystem: Engineered > WWTP > Effluent > Algae... | reverse complement strand
TCCCAGCCATCGCAGATTGCGTCGACGGTTTTGCCGATCATGGATTGCAAGCGCGCATGCGCGAGGGTGGTTTGCACTTCCATGAAGCGATCGTAGCGCTGGTCGACGTCGTCTTGATCGACGTGGCCGGGGAGGTCGCGTGAGGGTGCGCCTTCGACGTTTTCGTATTTGAACACGCCGGCGCGATCGATTTCGGCTTCTTCGATGAAATCGAGCAGCGTTTCGAAATCGTCTTCGGTTTCACCGGGGAAGCCGACGATGAAACTCGAGCGGATGGTGAGATCGGGGCAAATTGAACGCCACTTCTTGATGCGATCGAGGACTTTGTCCTGGTTCGCGGGACGGCGCATGGCCTTGAGCACGCTTGGCGAGGCGTGCTGGAAGGGGATGTCGAGATAGGGAAGGATTTTGCCTTCGGCCATTAGGCCGACGACTTCGTCGACGTGCGGGTACGGATAGACGTAGTGCAGGCGCACCCAGGCGCCGAGATCGCCGAGCTCTTTGCAAAGATCGTAGAATTTGGCGCGGACCATGCGGTCCTTCCATTTGCTCTCGGCGTATTTGACGTCGACGCCGTAGGCGCTCGTGTCTTGGCTGATGACGAGCAGTTCTTTGACGCCGGCTTTGACGAGCGACTCTGCTTCTTTCAACACGGCGTTGGCGGGGCGCGAGACGAGATCGCCGCGAATGCTTGGGATGATGCAGAAGGTGCAGCGGTTGTTGCAGCCTTCGGAAATTTTCAAATAGGCGTAGTGGCGCGGCGTGAGGCGGAAGCCGCCTTCGGGCACGAGATCGATTTTGGGATCGTGGACTTGCGGCAAGTGCGTGTGCACGGCGCCGACGACGGCCTCGTATTGATGCGGGCCGGTGATCTCTAGCACTTTGGGGTGCGCTTCGCGGATCAGGTTTTCTTCTTTGCCGAGGCAGCCGGTGACAATGACTTTGCCGTTCTCGGCGATGGCTTCGCCGATGGCGTCGAGGCTTTCAGCTTTGGCGCTGTCGAGGAAGCCACACGTGTTCACGACGACGAGGTCGGCGCCTTCATAACTGCCGCTGAGCTGATAGCCCTCGGAACGCAGGCGCGTGATGATGCGCTCGCTGTCGACGAGCGCTTTGGGGCAGCCGAGCGAAACGACGCCGATGGTGGGGGCTTTTGCGGACATTGAGGCGGGGCTCATAGCGCAAGGCTTGCCTTTTCCCAAGCCTCCAAGCTGATCGTTGTCAGTAGTCAGCGCTTACGGCTAGATGCGTGCGTGGGAGATGGAATGCGCTTCTTTCGTCAGATTGGCGATCTCAATGGCTGGAAGCGTTTCGGCTTCGAAGTCGCCATCATCGTCATTGGTCTGGGCATCACGCTGATCGCCCAAGATTTGATCTCCAACGCCAACCGCGCCCGCGCCACGCGCGAGGCCATCGACGCGGTCGAGGTCGAGTTGGTCATGCTATACCTGCACTCAAGCGAGCGTCTCGCCGTCGAGCCCTGCAGGCGCGAGCAGATCCGCGCGCTTGGTGATCGGATTGAGCGTTCCAATGGCTATTGGACCGCGGAGATTCCTGAGAGCATCAACCGGAACACCGAGCACATGGTGCTTCCCCGTGTCCTGCGTTCGCCGCGCAGGCCCTGGTCCGACGCGACATGGCGCGCGCTGCTCGCCAGCGACGCCGCAATCGACATGGACCGGCAACGCTTCATGCAAATAAGCGCGGTTTTCGTGGCAACGGAGGGCTATCGAGAACGGCAGGACGCGGCGTTCGATCTCGCGGGTGAGCTCTCACATCTGGCCATATCGGGCCCCTTTGACGCGGCGCAACGGCGTGAGGCGTACGCGAAGCTCAGCCGGCTCGCCTCGATGGAAGGGATCATGACGGTCCACGCGCGCCAAGCGCGGGAAGCCATCATGGCTTTCGATTTTCAGAATGAGCGGCGGTTTTTTCGCTTCACATCGTCAACTGATGGGGACATCGCAGACTTCGTCGCCAACACGGTCGCAACCTATGGCACGTGCGTGGACACAACGCAGTTTCAGCCCTTCATCGACGATCTGAACGCAACGACCGGCATGAACGTCACGCTGCCGTCACCGAGCGCCGCGCCATGATCCTTCGGCGCATCATCGCGCATTTGCGAAAGCAGGAATGGACCGCGATCGGGATCGATTTTCTGATTGTCGTGGTCGGGGTGTTCGTCGGTTTGCAGGCGCAGGCTTGGAATGAAAGCCGGCAGGATCGCGTGCGGGAGCGCATGTATATCGAGCGGCTGGAGCGTGACTTCACCGCGATAGAGGAGCGTACCGAGCTCGCGAATGAAAAATGGCTGGCGGTCATCGAGGCGAGCCGGAGGTTGCTCGCGGACATCGATGCTTACAACGCGACGGGCAGAATCGCTCGCACGCAAGAAGAGATCCTCGCCGACGTGAACAACATGCATGGCACGCGCATTCCTGCGCCCCGGGCGGCGACCTTCGTAGAATTGCTGTCTACCGGCGAGGTGCGTGTGGTTCGTGATGAAGAGCTGCGCGACGCGCTGCTCGCCTACGACACGCAATCACACTACGCACTCATTGCCTACGATGTCCTCGTTGACCGAACGAGGGATGCAGTGGTTGCCATTGCCACTCATGCCGAAGTCGCACTGCCGGATACGCTTGAAGACATCTACGAAAATCCAAATCGGCCGTATTATCGGTCAATCGATTTTCCCGCTTTCGCACGCGATCCGAGATCGCGCCAGGCGATCAGCTTGCTTGGCGCGACGGCCGGGAACCAAGGCGGACTAAGCATGGCCCAGCGCGAAAGCGCACGCCGTGTGCTAGAGATACTGGAGGCGACGCCATGATCCTCCGCCGCATCCTCGCGCATTTCCGCAAGCAGGAATGGACCGCGATCGGGATCGATTTTGTGATCGTGGTGGTCGGTGTGTTTCTTGGCCTTCAGGTCAACAATTGGAATGAGGCGGCGGCCGATCGCCGGGCTGAGTCAGCGTATCTTTCGCAATTGCAGGGCGATCTGCAGCGCATTGAGGGGGAAGTTCGCGATCAGATTGAGTTCGAGCAGTTTCAAGGTCGTCTTGCAGGTCGTGTCTTCGACTTGATTCAGCACGATAGAAGCGCCGATCGCAGCCGCAGGATCGGTGTGGCGCTGTCGGCGCTCACCCAGCGCCGGACATTGAGAACGGAAAGCCCGACGTTCGTTGACCTTCAAAGCTCTGGCAATCTCGAAATCATTTCCGACCCAGAGCTGCGCGCCGACATCATCTCCTATTTCTTCTACACGCGCCGGCTTGAGGCGGTGATCGATAAGAACAACGCGTACTTTGTTGATGAGGCGTTTGTCCCGTTTATGCGGAACTCAGGGCTTCCGGCGCGCGCGTGGGACGATCAATTGATGGGGATGGCGCTCCCTGAACGCGGGCGTACGATCGGCCCCTTTCGCGATGAGGTGTATGCGGGGCCGCTGTTTCAGGCTCAAAGCGCGTTGCTTGCGGGTGGTCCCAATGCAGCGTCTTGGGCGCCTGTGGTGACGCAATTGACGTGGCGCGCCCACCTCTCGGCGGTGAACGAATCTACGGCGCAGCGCTTACTGCAGGCGACTAGTACGCTCGAGGCAAGGATCGCGGGGCACCTTGATTGACGGCGCTCATGAAATGAAGCGGTCCGGAAACGGCGAGACTCCGGCGTCCGTTTCTGGCGAGATGCGATGAGAGGAGATGCTCATGGCGACGGTGAGGAAAGAGTTTCGTAGCGCGCGCTCGGCGGATGAGGTTTGGGCGGTGCTGCGTAGGTTCGACGCTGTGCACGAAATGGCGCCGGGCTTTGTGACAGCGACGAAGATGGAGCCGAGCGGAGCGCGCCTGGTGACGTTCGCGAACGGCACGGAAGTTCGTGAGTGGCTGGTGAGTTCGAACGATGCCGAGCGCCGCTTGGTGTATGCGATCCTCGATCACCCGAAGATCCAGCACTACAGCGCTGCCGCGCAGGTCGTTGAGGATGGCGATGGGTGCCGCTTCGTGTGGACCGTGGACTTCCTACCCGATGGCATGGCCGGGATGCAGGCGTCTTCGATGGACGCTGGGCTCGCGGCGATGGCGAAAGCAGTGGGCTGATATCGCCCGGCGCGCGGCCAAATTGATCAAGATCAAACCGGCCGGGGCCCGGGCGAGGCACCATGTCTGCTGCAAATGACTTGCAGGAGCGGTCGCGGGAAGCTATGTTTTCTTGCGGCTGACTCTCAGTCGCCGGAAATGTCTTTGCTTACAGAGAAGTGCGGGATGTACGTCTGCAACTGTAACGGTGTGACTCGGGCGGACGTGGACGAAGCCATTTCTGCTGGGGCGGAGGGTCCGGAGGCGGTGCTTGCCCATCATGGGTGCGAGCCGTGCTGCGGGCGCTGCCTTCCCGAGATCGCCGATGGCATTTCTAGCGGCGCTATGGCTTGCGGTAAGCGGAGCCTCGTCGCAGCGGAGTAAGCGCGATGAAGGGCGATGCGGACGTCATCAAGAAGCTCAATGTCATCCTCACGAACGAGCTGACGTCGATAAACCAGTATTTCCTTCATGCGCGGATGTACCAGTCCGACGGCTACGGCAAGCTCGGCAAGAAGACGTACGAAGAATCCATCGAAGAGATGAAGCACGCGGACCGCATCATTAAGCGGCTGCTGCTGATCGAAGGTTTTCCGAACCTTCAGAACTTGAACAAGCTGCAGATCGGCGAAAGCGTGCCGGAGCGCTTGCAGGCGGATTTGAACGCTGAGCGCACGGGGCATGCAGATATCAAAGCCGGCATTGCGCTTTGTGAGACGAAGCAGGATTACGTCACGCGCGACATGCTGACGGAAATCCTGGACGACACCGAAGAGCACATCGACTTTTTGGAAACGCAATTGCTGAACGTCGATCAGATGGGCCTGCAGAACTATCTGCAAAGCCAATATGATCTGGAGAGCGACGCGGGCTAGGGCGCGCGTTAGCGCGAAGCGCCCACGACGCCGTCAAAACGCGCGACTTCGTTGAAGCCTTCGCCGCTTTTGAGGATGGCGGCGTTTTCGGCGCTGAGCAGCATCCATTCGCTCGCCGCTTCGAAGCTGTCGAATTGGCGGACATCGGCCCAGGGGCTTTTGTCGGCGTCGCGCTTGGTAAGCCAGTGGCTGAGGAAACGTTGGCCCGCAGCACTTTCGCAGACCCAGCCGGAGCGGCGCATGAACATGAGGTTCAAGGGCACGAAGAGTTCGCGGTGGCGTTGAAGACGCCGTCGAGATTGTTCACGTTGATGGCAGACACGTCGACGTCGGCGTAGATGACGCTGATGCAGTCGAAGCCGAGCCAGACGGGGTTGGCGGCGTTGAAGGCAGCGTGATCGTGCAGACCTTGCGCGCGCATGACGCCGTTATATTCGACGCGGCTGAGTTCGAGCGTGGCGTTGTGGCGGAGCACGATCGGCAGAGCGGCGGTCTTCTTAGCCTGCGCGAGCTTGCGGGACGGGCGTGTCTTCGAAGCGGATGAGTTCTTTGAAGCCGACGCCGGTTTGCAATGCGAGCGTCTCGGCTTCGCTGAGCACCAGCCAATCGCCGGCTTCTTCAAAGCTCGCGAATTGTTGGAGTGTGGTCGACATCGCCGCACGAGCTTCGCGTTTGCCGCTCCAATGGTCGACGTGCGCCTGCGCCGCAGGGCTAAAGCAGATCCAGGCAGAGCGGCGGATAATTTGGAAGCTCATCGGCTCGTAGAGCGCTTTGTAGGCGCCGAAAATCTCATTCAGCGTTTCGAGTGTGACTGTGTCGAAATGACCGCCGGGGAAAACGAGGCTGAGGCAATCGCACTTCAAGAACGATGGGTGCCCAGCGAGATAGCTGGCGACAGCTTGGAGTTCACCAGCCGTCACCGCGCCGTGGTATTCGGCGACGTTGAGCTCCAAGGACTCGTTGTGGCGCAGCACGACCGGCACGGGCGTTGGCTCCTTCAACCCGCACTCTGTGCGCGGGTGCGCTTTCCGAACCGTTAAGCGTTGTGCAGCTGGCGGCGGTCGCTGGGGCGCGCAGCGTCGTCGCAAGCGTCGTTGACGAGCGATGGATGATGGCCGTGGCTGTCCGGATGAGAGCTTTTCTGATTGCGATTGTGGCGCTGAGTGCGTGCGCGAGTGCGCCGAGGTCGAACGCGCTTGATGCTTCTGCAGTCGTCGCGGCTGAGCGCGTGTTCGCGGCGCGAGCGGGCGAAGTGGGGTGGATCCCGGCGTTTCGGGAGTTCGTCGCGCCCGACGCGCAGCTGGCTCAGTCGGCGGGATATGCAAACGCGCCGGCGGAGCTGGCGAGCACGCCGGACGACGGCAATCGCAATCTCTTCTGGTGGCCGGTGTTCGCGGGGATTTCTCGCGACGGCGATTTTGGCTTCACTACCGGTGCGGTGAGCTTCGATGAAGCGCACACGGCGCGCGGCCACTACTTCACGGTTTGGCGCAGGCAGCCGGATGGGTCGTGGAAATGGATCTATGACGGCGGCGTTGGGCCGATTGCGGATGCAGTCTCCCTGACGGGGCCGGGCGGCGACGTCGCGATGGTGACGACGGCTGTGGACGGCGAGGCGAGTGCTCAGGCGGCAGTTGATGCTGTGACGGCGTTAGAGCGGGCAAGCTGGCTTCACTTTTCGCCGGATGCGCGCGTGGCGCGGACGCGAGCAGCGATTGCGATAGGGGCGGCGAACGGCGGCCCGTCCGACGTGACGTACCGCATCTCGCGTGTTGAAGCGTCAGCGGGCGGCGATCTTGTGATGGTACTGGGCGAGGCGAGTTGGAGCGCGAACGGTCGGGCGGTGAACAGCATCTACGCGCGGATGTGGCAGCGCCAGCCTGATGGCTGGCGCGTGCTCTACGATCAGCTCGTTATTCCGCGCTAACCGAGCAGCGATTTTAGGTAGGCGACGTGCGCATCGAAGGCGGCGACGCCTTTTGTGCTGATTTGTGCGCGCGTACGCGGGCGGTTTTGATGGAAGTCCTTGGTGACATCGACATAGCCGGCTTCGGCGAGCGTGGTGATCTGGCGGCCGAGGTTGCCGTCAGTTGCACCGGTGATAGCTCTTAGGCGTTTGAATTCGAGTGCTGCTTGGTCCGGCTCGTTGCGCAGCGCGGACATGATCTTCAAGCGAAGGCTCTGATGGATGATTTCGTCGGGCGCATCCATGTTCAGGCTCTCCGCAACAAAATGCCCGAGAGGATGAGTATGACGCCGCCGGCGATGCCGACAACCATCTCAAACTTGTCGGCGAGGAAGAACCATGCGACGAGCGCGACTGCACCCAATGCGAGGCCGAGTACGAAAATGCGTGCGCCGCGCCAGATACCGAACGCCATGTACGCGCCTGCGACGAGGATCGTTTGCAGTGCCGTGGCTTCGCGCAGACTGCCGATGTTGAGCACGACGGAGATGGCGACCGAGACGGCGGCCATTGTTCCCATGGTGAGCATCACTTTGCCCATCACGTCCTTGCCGCCGGCGCCGGGCGATCGAAACCCGATCGCAATGCTGGCGACGATCCCCGCGAGCACGGCGACATTCCAACCCGAACGGCCGATCTCAGGTGAGAGCAGGCCGGATGCGCCGCCAACGATCCAGACGCAGCCCCAGACGATCATGTAGATGCCGCCGGCTGCGTAGCCGCGCAGCGCGGAGGATCTTTCTTTTGCGCCTTGGATATCGTCCAGTGCGCGCAAGGCTTCTTTCTGGTCCATGGCGTTGCCTACTTTCGCGTGTGCAAGGGAGCGGCCTCTTCAGGTCTCGCGTCGCGGGCGGACAGCATGAGCTTCTCCACGCGATGAGAGAACTCTATTATAGAGAGTAATCTATGTCAACTTGGCTCGCTCACGTTTGACATTGGAAGGCGCTTCAATCAAAAGCCCCGCTTTCCCGCGCCGGACTTCGTTCCGGATAGGGGATGATGCTGGTTGACGGGCGAACCGCCAGGGTAGTCGCAATCTCAGTCGTGAGGTTGCCGGGCCCCGTCAGAAGAAGAAGGCGCCGCTAGCGCATGACGAAGCGTATTCAAGCTAAATACAAGTCGGACCGCCGTTTCGGCCAGAACCTCTGGGGCCGTCCGAAATCACCAGTCAACAAGCGCCAATACGGCCCAGGCCAACACGGCCAACGCCGCAAGGGCAAGACTTCTGACTTCGGCCTGCAATTGGTCGCCAAACAGAAGCTGCGCCTCTACTACGGCAACATCACCGAAAAGCAGTTCCGCAAGACCTACGAAGAAGCCGCGCGCCGGAAGGGCAACACGGCTGAAAACCTCATTGGCCTGCTCGAGAGCCGCCTCGACGCGGTGGTGTATCGCTGCAAGTTTGTGCCGACGGTTTTCTCGGCGCGTCAGTTCGTGAACCACGGCCACGTCAAGGTGAACGGCAAGCGCGTCACCATCCCGTCTTACCTCGTGAAGGTCGGCGATGTCCTCGAAGTGCGCGATCGCGCGAAGACGATGCCGATCGTTCTTGAAGCTCTGGCGAGCGGCGAGCGCGACACGCCTGATTACGTCGAAGTTGACGCCAAGGGCATGACTGCCCGTTACGCACGCATCCCGACTTTGTCGGACGTGCCGTATCCGGTGCAGATGGAGCCGAACCTCGTCGTCGAATACTACGCGTCGTAAGTTCGAGTTCGCTTCATTGGCGAAGTTCAAAGGCCCACCCTCGCGGTGGGCCTTTTTCTTTGTATGCTGCGCTGATGGTGAAGCTCACGAAACTGATCGACGACGCCGTGCTGGTGGAGCCGGGCGCGAAATCGCAGCTGCGCAAGCGCGCGACGGTGGCTGACGACATTTTTCCTGATCGCGACGCCGCGGAAGAGGCGACCAAGGACAACGCGAAGGCGATCGACGCGCTGCAGGATGCGTTGTGGGCCGAGCGCGATCGGGCGCTGTTGGTGATCCTGCAAGGCATCGACACGTCGGGCAAAGACGGCACGGTGCGCGCGGTGTTCAATCGCTGTGGGCCGTTGGGCGTTAATGTGACGCCGTTTGGCAAGCCGAGTGAGGAAGAGTTGGCGCACGACTTCTTGTGGCGCATTCACATGGCGGCGCCGAAGAAGGGCGTGATCGGCGTGTTCAATCGTTCGCAGTACGAAGATGTGCTGGTGGTGAAGGTACGTGGGCTTGCGCCGGCTGACGTGGTCGAACAGCGGTACGAGCAGATCAACGCGTTCGAGAAGCATCTGACGGATAACGGCACGCGCGTGCTGAAGTTCATGCTCAACATTTCGAAGGATGAGCAGAAGGAGCGCCTGCAGGCGCGGTTGGACGATCCGACGAAGAATTGGAAGTTTAACGCGAGCGATCTGGAGGATCGCAAGCTGTGGGACGATTACGCTAAGGCGTATGAAGTGGTGCTGGATCGGTGCTCAACCGCGCATGCGCCCTGGCGTGTAGTGCCGGCGGATCGCAAGTGGCAGCGCAACGCCATTATCGCAGCGACGGTGCGCAAGACGCTTGAAGACATGGCGCCGGCGTATCCGAAGCCGGATTGGAAGGCGTCGGACTTCCAGATCACTTAGTTGAAGTGATGTCGTCTTCTTTGCGGATTATGCCGAGGGAGATGACGCGCTTTAGCGCTTCGTCCGGTGGGATCGAGAGCAGCTTTAGTTCGTTGCGCGGCAGGTAGAGCAGGAAGCCCGAGGTTGGGATCGGCGCTTGCGGCACGTAAACGGCGACGAGATCTTCGCCGATGTCTTGCGCCACCTCAGTCGTGTTTTCGTTGGTGATGAAGCCGATGGCGTAAGAGCCGGGCAGCGGGAATTCGACGAGCACGGCTTGTTGAAATGACGTGCGCTCGGGCGCTGCGACTTGTTTGAAGACTTGTTTGGCGCCGCCATAGATGGTGCGCACGAGCGGTAAGTTCGCGATGCCGCTATCTGCGGTGTTGACGATCCAGCGGCCGACGAGATTGCCCGCTAGCGCGCCAACAATCGTGAGTGTTGCGACGGCGAGCAGGAGGCCGCCGCCCGGGAAACGGGTCAGGAATTCAAAGCCCGGCGGGATGAGCGGTTCGACGCGTGTGTCGATGAAGGTGACGACGATCCAGATCAGCGTCGCCGTGACAATAAAGGGCAGCACCAGCGCGACGCCGGCCAGGAAAGAATTCCGCAGCCACGCGAACAGGTTGAAGTGGCGCTCGGGGGGCTTTGGCGTGATCGGAGCGGGAGGCATTGTGCGGGATGTAGGGCATG
>Ga0075163_10014427_pt1 | contig 10201 bp, 8 predicted proteins | sample JI1023141ADNA_FD_71478 | JGI IMG/M metagenome (GOLD analysis project Ga0075163, IMG submission 71478) | Wastewater effluent complex algal communities from Wisconsin, to seasonally profile nutrient transformation and Carbon sequestration -... | ecosystem: Engineered > WWTP > Effluent > Algae... | reverse complement strand
TCAGAACTAAGACGTTCTGGTTTTTCCTTGCAAGCTATTCGAAAAGTGGTAGCTAGACTTAAAGCAGAAGGTATTGAGCTTTATGAGTCTGCACCCTTTCTACTTACTGATGGCCGTTCGGTCTACTATGCTTATAGTGACAAAGAAGTTGTTGATTTACTTCGAGCACATCGCCAACAACTTTTGCTCTTATCTTTAGAAGAACAACTAGGAAAAGTGCCAGATATACGCAAAGCAGCTTAATTGCCAGTAGAAAATACTTGCTTTTATTATCTAAGGAGAAACCTATATGTCCACCGTTATTGCAATTGCTAATCAAAAAGGTGGTGTTGGTAAGACTACCACAGCGGTTAATCTTGCCTCTTTCCTAGCCCAACCACAATCAGCCAAAAATACTGCACGAGTGCTAGTAGTTGATTGTGATCCTCAAGGTCATATTGGTCGTTCTTTTGCTATTGATTCTAATGCTTTAGAAAAAACCCTCTACAGTGCCCTACTAGGCCGTTGTGAGCCATCAGAGGCCATTCGAGAGGTTCGTGCCAACCTTGATATTTTACCGGCAAACCGTGAATTAGCAATTGGTGAAATAGAGCTTAGGGAAGTAATTAATCGTGAACGTCGGTTACGTCAAATGCTTTCTAAGTTAACAGTTTATGACTATATCATTATTGATTGTCCTCCAGGATTAAACCTTTTAACAATTAATGCTTTGGCTGCTGCTCAAATTGTTTTAATACCAGTATCTACTTGGCTAGCATTAACTGGTATAGGGGATTTAGCAGAGGTGTTAGCAGAATTAGTTCGTGAATTTAGTTTAAATGTCACTATTTATGCAGTACAAACATTTTTCCGTTCAGGAGTAAGAGAATCAGAATCTTTAAGAGAACGTCTAAAATCAGACTTTGGCACTAACTTGCTTAACTCAACAATAAATCTTAATACTGCTATTTCCACAGCTACAGCCGAAGGTCGTCCAATTATTGATTATCCAAATACAGCAGGTTATGTGGATTATGCTCGCTTAGCCAAGGAGGTGGCTACACGTGTCGCAAAAGAAGACAAAGCCGCGCGTAAAGTCCGCAAAGGCTGATCTACCAACAGAAAATAATCCTGTGCTTGAATCACCTATTCGTAGTTCTCCAGCTACGCGAGCATTGCGTTTTCTTTTGGGAAAAGATCCTTATCCTACTATTAGTGAGGCGGAGGAGGAAAACAACCTTTCTAATTCTTTAGATAAGGCTGAGAACTTGATCTCTGGATCAAGCGAGTTGATCTCTACACAGACCCCAACCTTGATCAATGCAGTTCCTAACCCGATCTCGTCGATCTCATCAACGATCAATTCGATCTCACCAGTGATCGAAGCTCCTAAAAACGATCTCCCTTTGATCGAAAAACCCCGTTCTGACTTTGAGATCAGCACGATCGCTAGCCCTTCTAGAGCTAGCTCTAATATAGATAGCTCTGAGAGCCAGCTCCAAAAACAATCTATTAATTCTGAAAAGCTCACACAGAGCCAGCTACATTTGAGCCAGCTCACACAGAGCCAGCTCTTAGCGAGCCACCCAGAAAAGAGTCACTTTTTATTAGAACAAAGTCCTAGTCAACCATCAATTGAAAATGACTTAATAATTGAAATTCCTTTACCTTCACGCCCAACCCCTTTAGGAAAACGTGAAGCTACAGCTATTTCACTTAATTGGCGGGCTGTTGAACATACTAGAATACCGCAAGTTGTTTTTGATGAAATACTTCCACAGATTCCACCAATGGCACAGACCCCTTATTTACAGCTACTACGTTTAACCCTAGGTTTTCAACGTAATAGTTGCCATATTAGTTTAGAATCTTGGGCAGCACGATGTAACCAATCTCTGGCATCCATCAAGCGTCAAGCCATTATTTTACAACAAAGAGGGTTACTTAAAAAAGAAAGTGTAGTTTTTGGTGGGTCAGCTCGTGGATCATATTTTTGCCCGGTTATTCCAGGGATACTTAATGATGATTCTATAAAAGAACCTTCTAAAAAGAATGTTTCAGAAAATACTAAAGAAAAACAGAGCCAGCTCACACAGAGCCAGCTCTCAGCAAGCCAGCTCACACAGAGCCAGCTACCTGTGACCTACATGAAATCTGATCAGATCGATCATGAAAATAAAATAGATCATCATGAAAAAGAGGTGATGATGACTTATCAAAATTTAACTGGAAACAGGGCAACTTTTGCAGATCTAGCAGCCTATCGCAAGATTGCTTATTTAGGAGCAGAAACAGTAATTTTTTATATGCAGCAAATTTTTGAGCGAAGCCTAGAGCCTATTGGTTCGTTTGCTTACTTTGTCAAAGCAGTATCAAAAGCAACTCAAGAGCAGCAACGTAGTCGAGCTGCTCAAAAACGTAATCTAGAAAAAATAGTTGAACGTATTCGCCAAAGTCATATTGGCTCGCGCACATTAATTTCAGACCTAATAGAAGAAATTAAACGGGCTTGTATTCGTGATAATGTAAGTTACAATAACGATTTAGTTAATGAAATATTAGGTATTTAGTTTGTGCTTAAGCTTTTACAAGCTTTTAGCTAATAGGGATTTTTTATGGATAAAAAAAATGATGACTTTAAGAATCAGTTCTTTACCAACTTGCTAAAGGAATATAACCAGGTTCCTGGCTATGAATCGGCTTATGAGAAATGCCCAGAGTGTGAGAGGCTTGTGCCACGTTCAGAAATAGAAGCGTTTGTAGGTATTTGTGGATGGTGTCGGGGTTATTATTTAAGAGCAGAGCTAAAATTTGATAGATGATTTTTTATTGCCAAATTTGCCTTAAAACCCTGTTTGGTTAAATGGTAGCTTAAGAGGGCGTTTTTTTAGATCTTAGCTGCCAAAATCGCCTCCTATGCATTTATAGAGGGATATTTGCAGCCTTATTTTTAGCAATTATATTTCTACTTTGAGAAAACCTATATAAAATCTTAAAAAATAATTAACGACCATGAGCAATAAGACTTACAAAGTAAAGAAATACCCCTAAAAAAGTAAGAAAAGAAACATAGCACATTAATAGTCCAGTTTTTGCTTTCCTTCTAGCTGCATAAACATCAGTAAGCAAATCTAAATCATTTAATTTGTATGAAGCAAAAAGGCCAGAAATTGTTCCTACTATAGCTGTAATAAAGCCAATAAGCATAGTTAGCCCTATAGGGTCTATTAAGTTTATTACAACAAGTAGGCCAGAAAGCCCAATAGAGGATAGCGCAATTATTCCGCCAATAAAGCTAAGCGTTGCTAATTTAACATATAGCTCTTCTTGTTCTAGTGAGTAGCTTTGTTTAGAGCTATCTTGGTTTGATTGTAAATATTTGTTTGAAGAATTTTTCATAATAATGACCCTCCAAAAATTACCTAAAATATTCTGCAATCTGACCTAAGATAACTTTAAGGTCTTAAAATGGTTTTATGATGATCTTGTTCCACCTAGAAGGATATTTTTAGCTCTAGCACCTTTTAATACTTCTGTTTGAGGGTCAAGCTGTAGGTATTTAGCTCCAGAGGCTTTACATCCATCAGAAAAGGTAGTGAGTTGAGTTGGTGCAATTATTGCTACACCATGTCCTCGTACACGAGAGAACTCTAAAAATCCACGTGCTAGTTCCATAGAGCTAAAAATAGGCACTGTTAAACCTTCTGAGGTATCAAAAGCATAAACAGCTTCGCCTAGGTCGCGTTTAATATAATAAAAAATTTGGCTGCCAATTAGATCAGGAGTGCTCATTTTTAGTTCCTTTAGTTGCTTTTTAATTACTTAAGTGTTTATTTGGTAAAATTTGATGGTACAGTATTTTGACAAAGTAGGTAAAGAGGGCTTTTGCAGCCTATAAAAGCAAAATGCCAGTTGTTAAAACTAACAACTGGCATAGATAGACAAATGATTTGTCTAGGTGTTATTCAAGTAGACAATTATGATGCTGTAGCAGGTGCTTTGGCAAATGCTTTAGCAAATGCTGTGGCAAAATCTGCTCTAGAGGCTGATTTATTATTTGCCCAGAAGTCAGCAAATACAGTATTAAATTTTTGCTCATTAGCACTACCAGGAGTGATACGAAGCTTTTGATAAGCATCTCCATATTTACCAAGGAAATCAACTTCCTCAGAAGCTTTATTACCATTCTTAGCAGCAAATTCTGGTACTAGTCCTCTAATTTTAGCGGCTGAAATAGCAGCATCAGGTTTAGCGCCTTCTCTAATTTGTAGTAGTGCAGTCATTAAGCCTGAGCGGTATTTACTACTGCTACTATCGTGAATATAAACACCATTAGAGCTATTAGGATCAGCTTGTTGTGCTGCTTTAGCACGATCAATTACTGAGAATAATTGATTAATTTGATCACCTTTTGGTGTTCCTGTATCAGGAATACTAATATTTACATATTGTAGACCTGAGGCAGCACGAGAAGCAGCCTCACTAGCAGGTACTTCTGCAGGATCACGGAAATCAACTTCAATCCCTATATTACGATTAGTTTTTAACCAATTAAAAGGATCTTTTAAGTCTTTAGGATCAGCAGGAGTTAAATTAATTTCTGGAGCAGCACCACGGTAAACACCTGGTTGGATTTCAAAGAAACTCTTAGCTCCGTTTTTCTCAGCATCTAAATCAACAGCAGTACGGGCTACTTCATCACCTAAGAAGGACTCTGCCATTTGTTGAGCTAGTTTTGGATCATCAAAAATTTGTCCTACTTCGCGATTTCTAATCAATCCACCACCAGTAAAGTTTTGTGAGCCAATAAATGTTTTATTATCAGCTACAATACCTTTAGCATGCAGATAATTACGGTTCATATAATCTGCCTTAACACCAGCAGCTTGAAGTAAATCTAAAGCGCGTTTATTAGGTTCAACTTGATTAGGATTATCAGGGGTTGGTTCTCTTCTACCTACTAGTACATGAACATCTACACCACGTTGTTTAGCAGCAATGAGTTTATCAATAATAACTTGATCGCTAAGGCTTTGGTTATAGACATAGAGTCTTTCTTTAGCCCCATCAATCATTTCCCCAATACGGGAATTAGCATTATCAGGAGTTAAAACTAGATACTTAAAGTCAATATCAGAAGTGCTTTGACGGTTCCAGTCACGTTCAAAAAGTGTTGCACCTTCTTTAACTGCAGCGGCACGAGTGTCTTCTACCCAAAAATCAATATTATTGTATTCAGGTCTAGTACCTTCACCAAGACCACCTTTAGTTAAATTACCTGTTCCAAAGAGCATATCGCGACCATCAATAATCATAAACTTAGCATGGTCAACATTATTATTAGAGTTAAACTCTGGAGGAGTTTCTTGTACTTGTACTCCAGCAGTACGAAGTTCAGCGGCTTTTTCATTAAAGTTAGTGAATTCACCTACAGGTTTAGGCTCAAGCATTACACGAACTTGGACACCACGTTTAGCAGCAGCTTTTAAGGCTTCTGTTACACCAATATCAGTAAGTTGATAGACTTCTAGATCAACAGTCTTGGTAGCACTATTGATTGCATCAACAATAGGTTTGCTAGTAGAGTCTGGCATCTTATGGATACGGACTTTTTCAGCTTCTTGAGTGATATCACCAGCAATAATTCCAGTAGTTTTAAGATCATTAATAAATACATTAGTTAGATCTTTTACTACTCCAGGATCATCTGTAATTTCACCAAACTCTCTATTATTATAAAGCCCGCCACCGGTAAAGTTTTGAGAGCCAATATAAGCTTTATTATCAGCAACCATTGCTTTAGCATGTAAGGTTTCATACTTACGGTAGTAGGCTACATCAATACCAGCAGCTTCAAGTTTTGCTTTGGTTTGAATTGCTTTGTCTGTGCTACCACGAGGAGCATTGATCATTACTTTAACATCTACACCACGTTGTTTAGCTGCAATCAAACGATCAATCATTGGTTGGTCAGAAATGCTTTGGTTATAGACCAAAAGTTTTTCTTTTGCACCATCAATAAAATCAAAAATTTTCTGACTAGCATTATCAGGAGTTACTACTAAGTTCTTAAATTCTATTCCTTTAGTATCACGGCGTTCCCAGTCAGCATCAAAAAGCGCAGTAGCTTCACTAACTGATTGTGCTCTTGTATCTCTAACCCAGAAATCACGATTATGGAAGCTAGGATCACCTTCTCCTAATCCGCTTTTAACCAAGTTACCAGTACCAAACATTAATTCTTTTTTATCAATTACCATAAACTTGGCATGGTCAACTTTATTACCTTCACTATAGATTTCAGGAGTTGTTTTTACTTCAATACCAGCAGCAACAAGAGCTGCTTCAGCAGGTTTATTAGCATCTTTTTGTCCTACTACTTGAGGTTCAAGCATTACACGAACTTTAACCCCACGAGCAGCAGCCTGTTTAAGTGCATCCATTACTCTTGGTTCAGTAAAAAGGTAAATAGAAACATCAACACTGTCTTTAGCTCGGTTGATTGATTCAACTATTGGAGTAGCGGTTGAATCAGGCATTGGGAAGAGCTTAACAGTTTCAGTTCCTGGAGGATCTGAAGGGGATGGTTTTGTTAGTTCTTTTAAGAGTAGATCATAGCTAAGACCAGTAACACGGGTTTGGTCAGCACCAGAAAGTGCTTTAAGCTTGTCAAAAGCTTCAGCAGGTAAATCACCAACCTTTTTGGCAAATTCCTGTTCAATTGTCATGTTCTTTTTGCCAGTTTCTCTAACCAAACCTTCATCAAGTTTAGTAAGACGAATAGCAGTATTGTCTGGCAATTTTTTAATTGTGGTTTGAGAAAAACCTAGTTCTTGTAAACGGGTGCGTGCTGCTGCTGAATCTGTAGGAGTTGGAGTAGGAACTGGAGTAGGAGTTGGAGCACCACTTTTTAACTCTGTAACCATTTGCTCTAGGCTTAAGCTAGAAATACGGGCTTGGTCTGTTCCAGGTAGACCCTTTAATTTGTCATAAGAATCTTGAGGTAAAGAATTAATCTTAGCTGCAAACTCTTGTTCAATAGTAAGGTTCTTTTTAGCTACAGATTGTAATACACCACTATCTAGACCAGCTAAACGAGTAGCAGAATCATCAGAAAGTTTTTTAGTAGTAGTTTGAGAAAATCCCATTTCTAACAAACGAGAACGGGCTTCAACTGCTGCAAATGTAGGTGTAGCCGTTTTGGTGGTTTGAGTAGGAGTGGTTAGCTTTTCAGGTTGAGTAGTTTGTGCACCTGCTTTGAGCATGTCCGCCATCTGTTTTACTAGACCATTAAATGTATCTAGAACTTTGTTGATGTTTTCTAAAACAGCGGTTTGTTGCAAAGCAGAGTCGGTTTTTTCTAAAACTTTGCCTGCTTGTAACCTATCGCTATCTTTACCAAAATCAACCACATTTTTAACTGTTCCTAGTGATTGTTCTGTTTGAACCTGACGCATAGCTGAGGTTTGCTCAGCAGCCTTAGAAATATTTTTCATAAAACCTGTTAAGGATTCACGAGAAAAACTAGTAGGCTGGGTGTTTGAGTTCAAAGATGCACGTTGAGTTAATTGTGCTGCTAATTGCTTTTGTACAAAGCTATTACCAAGACTTAACGTTCCGCGTGTAAATTGTTGTGATAAACGAGTGTCACGATTAGGATCAGCTTGACGGAAAATTTCTGGTTGTTGTTGTGGTTCAGGGGTGCTAGGTTTTGCTTTAGCACTTTCCTGAGTTTGTTGGTTGAGGGCTTCTATAGCTTCCCCTGACCTTAAATTCACATCCCGTACAGACATAAAGATCTCCTTAAACCTTTATCAGGAAATAATTTTTTTACCTGTAAAAATACTTACTTTCTACAAGCAAGACATAGTTGTAGTTAGATTTGACGGTATGGATAGATAAGGGGTATGGATATATGGATTTTAAGCGGCCTTGGTATCCCACATTGGTGGGTAGGTTTATTTTATATTTTATTATAATGTCGGTTATTACACCCAGATCCATCTCAAGTCAAGCTATAGTAACACAACTTAAAATGTTTTGAATATAGTAAATTAGCAGTATTTCTAAAAATATTTCCTAGATAATTTATTGCTAAACGTGAAACAAATTACTTACTTGCTATTAATAATGGTAAATAAATTACTTGCCCTTTTAGATCTTTAGATAATATAACTTTATACCTAGCATAGTATGCTACGGTGGTATAAAAAAATAATTTTATTCCACCGTAGTGTATTATGCTATAGCTTAAATTTCAAGAAAATACTCTATAGCTTTAGGTGGTAAATACATCTCATAGTCTGTTCCTTTATAACCACCTCGGTTATGATGAGCTATTTTACGTACCCATCCTAGTAGGTTAAAAATTTCCAAAATATCTTGAATCCGTCGTTTACTTAGACCTACTTCTTGAGCTAGTGAAGTTTGCCCAGCAAAAAATTTTCCTTTTGCTGATATATCTCCAAAAGCTTTACGGTAACAACGGCGTAGAGCTAATTTTGAATCTTTATCCAAATAAGGCACTACTTCATCTTCAATCCAATGCCAAGCTTTTGTATAAGCCTGCCAATAGCTAGCAGAATCAATAGCTATTTTTTCTATTTCCAACAATGGTTGCCATTTTACAGTTACCATACGTCGAAGTAATATAACATCAGCTTTTAATCTATTTGGGATTTCTGCTGCTACCATAGTTTTTACTGCTACCGTGGCATTAGCTACAGCAGTTTTTGCTACTATAGTTGTATTTGCCATAGTATCAACTATTACTGGCTCTGATAATGTTACTTCTTTATCGCTATCCTTATCATTCTTCTCATTATGGGTTTTATCATTTTTATTATGATGATCGTTTTGATTGCTTTTTGCTACAGTAGTGGTATTTGCTATGGTAGCGCTATTTGCTACAGTAGAAGGGTTTTCTACTATAGCACTAGAATCCATAGTCTCTACTATGGCGTTCTGTTCTACTATGGTTTGTTCTACTATGGTAGAAGGGTTTTCTATGGTATTAGAGTTAGAGAAAGCCTCTGCCATTACTTCTTCCATAGATTTAGGTCGTTGCATAAAAATAGGCTTTATTTCTAAGTGATCACCAAAGAATTTTTTCTTATCTGCTGATTGCTTGCGAGCCACTAAAGAGCACCTCCTGAGCCGAAGTTTGAGCAATTTTTAGTGCTAGTTGACGATAATCTTCAGCCGCGCGAGAACGTGGGCTATATTCTAAAATAGTTTCGCCTTGTGCTGCTGCCCTAGTTACTTTTGTATCAAGTCGAATTTCTGGTAATACTAAATCTGCATAAGTTTCTTTTAAGTAATCAACTACTACTTTAGCCACGCTTGTAACTGCATTTTGAAAAGTAGGCACAATTCCTAGAATTAAAGGGTGACGTCGAAAAAACTTTTCTGTGTGTTCAATAGATTCAAATGCATGTGCTACACCTTGAACTGAAAGAGTATCAGCAGCACAAGGAATAAGTAGTTCATCTGCATAACAAAGTACATTTTGCACCATCAAAGAAAGCGACGGGCCACAATCAAGTAAAACAAAATCATAATCTTCTGCAAAAGCACCAAGCTGTCTTTCTAATGTCCATTCTCTAGCAGGTAAAGCATGCATTTGCATTTCTGCCATAGCAAGTTTTTTATTAGAAGGAATAATATCAAAGCCTTGACGTACTCTTTGTTTTACCTGGTTAATAGGAAAATCTGAAATTAAAATATCATAAAGTGTAGGTGTGTTATCACGATCTAATTTAAGTCCAACTAAACTAGAAATATTACCTTGAGGATCACAATCAACTAGACCTACTTTATGTCCTGCATCCGATAAAAAATGACCAATAGAAACAGCAGTTGTAGATTTACCAGAGCCGCCTTTATGGTTCATTACTGCTATTTTTCGTGTTTTATGTTTTTTCATAAGCCATAACCAAAGTTAGAAATTTATACCCTAGCATCTAAGTACACTGTAGTTTAATATGCTAGGGTGTGATAATAAACTACTGCGGAATAAACTACCGTGGAAAGTTAAGCTACGGTGGAATATACCATAGCTATTATCAAGTATGTCAATAGGCTATAACCAAAGGGTGAGAGGTTATACCCTAGCATCTAAGTACACTGTAGTTTAATATGCTAGGGTGTGATAGTAAACTACTGCGAAATAAACTACCGTGGAAAGTTAAGCTACGGTGGAATATACCATAGCTATTATCAA
>Ga0075163_10014426_pt1 | contig 10201 bp, 9 predicted proteins | sample JI1023141ADNA_FD_71478 | JGI IMG/M metagenome (GOLD analysis project Ga0075163, IMG submission 71478) | Wastewater effluent complex algal communities from Wisconsin, to seasonally profile nutrient transformation and Carbon sequestration -... | ecosystem: Engineered > WWTP > Effluent > Algae... | reverse complement strand
CAATGTACTAACAAGGTGTAGGCAGTTAAAGATCACAAATGGTTTAAGGTCTTATTTAGAGAACGATACCCCCTTACAAAATCACATGCAGCTCTAGTCCCCCAAAGACTTGGACCTTTTTAATTTAGTTGTCATGTGTGCGTTTTATATCTTTCTATCAAAAATAAAATGTGCAAGTCTCTCTGTAAGCCAAGGTGTCATTGGTGTTGAATATTTGCTGTCATATTTGAATGCATAGTAAGGAGTCGTTATAGAAAGGAAAACATTATGTTAATAAGAGCTAGACTGCTTGATATCAAGAACGTTGAACGCGGAAAAGAAACGACACAACTCGTACTACTTTGGTTACTTGAATTTCGAGTTGCAGCTCTCGATGTCCTTGCAGCCCGTATTGGACTTAGCCCTCAACAAGCCACACGACTCTTCAAAAGGCTACTCGCACGTAACATTATCGAACGAGTGAAAGTCCTTTTTTCTGACAAGCGAAATCTCGTAATCCTTGGTGCTCAAGGATATAAGATGCTTGAAACCAGTAACATCGACTACGCCACCGAGCTTACCAGGGTAAGACGCTACACACAGAAAAAGACCATTCAACATGATCTGGAAGTACAAAAGGCGGCTCTTAAGATGTTGCCTGGTACCCTGGAAATTATCAGTGAATTCAACATCCGTGTAAAAGAAAAGAAGCCCGACCTCTTGGTTCTTCGCTGGAATGAAGCCACAGAGAGGGGTGCGAGCATTGCTGTCGAAATGGAAAAGAGCGGTAAGAGTTCAGACGCTAGGTTCTGGGTATTCAAAAAATACCGGGAACTTCTAGGGCAGCAAGTGTTTGACGAAGTTCGATTTTTCTTTTCAAACGAAGAAAATATGAGGGATTACATCGCCTCTTTTGAAAAAGAGGAATGGCCTTCGACGGTACAAAAAGAAATTCGGACAAAAAAAGGCACCAAAACCGTACCTGCAACAGGTTTTATTTTTGTGAAGAAGGGAGATTCAATTAGGGATCGGTTTTCTTTCGAACTTTTAAAACCGGATGAGCCTCCAGCTATTTTCCCTCTCAAGGAGGCTGCTAAACTCGCTAGATATTATGAGACTCCCTATCTTGAACGCCTTAAGGAGCAAGAGCTCGCACCGCTTCGCGATGCTGCACAAGCAGAAGAAAAACGACGTGATGAAAAGGCTGCTCGCCTTTTAGCTCAGCAAGCTGAACAGCAGAAAGTGCGTCAGCGTGAGTTAGATGCAATGCGGGTTGCAGAGCAAAATCGCGTTAAAGTGCGAGACGAAAAACTCGCATGGTTCAAGGCGGAACTTGCTCAAGCCTTAATCGATGACAACTCGGCCAGGGCCTGGTTGCCCGGTTATAAGTTCCGGCACGGAGATCTTCAAACGCAGCTTTGCGAGTATCTCCAGGAGCAACTCGCAATTGAGAGTAAGAAACATCTTGCATAGAACCTTGCGTAGTGGACTACGTAAGGTTCTATGCAAGCGGCTCGGGACAAGGCCGCGCCTTGTCCTCGGAGAATCATCGCTTTCAACCGCTGTCGCGGTCGGCGATGCAAATCCAAGAACTCCAAACGCTATCGCGTTTTACGTTCAAAGTCAGCGAGCTAGCTCGCTCCAAACGGTCCGCCCCGTGAACGCTACGCGTCCGGGCTCCAAATGAAGGGCCCGAGTCGCGCTTCGCGCGAGACAACCCTTTCGCTAGCGAGGGTCTCTGTCATGGATTTTCGCCCCTCGTTCCTCGGGATCAAAAACCACGCCATCGCCCTCTTGCTCAAGGGTTGTCTCGCGCTGCTCGACTCGGGCCGGACTTCGTCCCCCGCCCGTGCTCGGCTTTGCCGACCCTCTGCTTTCCCAATTCTCGTTCCTCGAATTGGGTCCCTTCGCAGAGTGCCGTCAGCCTGCGCGCGTAGGCGGGTCCCCCTAAATCAGAGCCCCCTCACAGCTTCGCTGGGGGCTCTGCAAATCCGTGATCTCCGATCACTCCAAAAATCCGGCCCAACACTCGCCGCACATCCCAATCGCTTATAGCGATTGGGGCCCTTGCGTCTTCATGTGGCCTCCCTCGTTCCGCTGCCGCGCCCTCATCCCAATCGCCCATAGCGATTGGGGCCCTTGGGCTTGCAAGCTTCACTCAAATTCCGCACCGCTAACTCTTCGTCGCTCCCAATCGCCTATAGCGATTGGGGCCCTGCTCCTTGAGTGCGTTGGATAAACAAAAGAGTCCGGCGTACCGTGGGTTTAAAGCCTACCAAACCTGGGTTAGCTTGCTAGGAAGGGGGATTTTGAAGCGGCGTTTAAGTGTGCACTTCAATCGTAGTCCAGCCTTTAACTGGGTTGTGTCTTATGTCCCCGATCTTTGCCGTTATTGTGCATAGATCTTCTTTTCTGTTCGACGGAACAGAGGAAAGCGCTGCGTTATTGCAGCGCTTTTTTCTTTCCTAATCGTAGCGCCCGTAACAGTCGTCAGTTTGTGCGATCGCCCTGAATTCGTGGGGGGCTAAAGAGTATTGGCCAGAGCAATAGAACTGCCGCGCTATCGCTTGGCTTTCGCTGCCTCGGCTGAGTACAGCCTTGTTAGCGACTAGAAAATATCCGGACATTGGTCTTTAGCTCTAATCCTATTTTCCTTTGTTAGTTCGGGCGCCCTCCCTTTAGGGGGGGGGCGCTTACTCCCTAAACTTATCCAGACACCTCCCCTAAAGCTTCCTCCCCCTAAATTTCCTTTTGGGGTAACCTATGGGGATCAAGTTTATAAATTTACGGGGGGAGAACTATATGGAGTTTGGGGAATACCTATCACTTAGCCAAGCAGCAAAATTTGCGAATGTATCTGAACCTACAATGAGAAATTGGGTTAAAAGCGTCACAAATGTAGAGAGAAATGTTAATGGAGGTTATTTGATCCCCAGGGCTGACCTTACTGCGTTCTTAGGGGCTAAAGCCGACCGCAAGTTTGGGGCTACTGCTTCTCAGGGGCATCAAGAGTTTAGGCAGGAACTTCCTCAAGGTTTGAGGGGGGTAAGTGGGGGAGAAACTCTTGAGGGAGTAATTCGGGCTAGGGATAAAGCCGAAGCAGAGGTTCAGTTTCTTCGTGAAAGGGTAGTAGAGCTCAATGAGGCTATGGCTCGTCTGACCCACGATTACTCCTCACTGTCTCGTGAGTTTTTTGAGATAGCAATCCGTGGTAGTACGCCAGGTCTTAGTTCTTGGACGAACAAAATTCGAGAGCAGCACGAGCCCAAGCGTGCTGAAGCGGTAGACGCGGAGCTTGTTACACAACCTGTTGCTAAGCCAGTTACCATAACCAAAGTTAAGCCCAAGGCCAAAGCAGCCGTAAAAGTAGCTGCGAAAAAGCCAAAATCAAAAGAAGTAAAGAAGAAAGCTGCTAAAAAAAGCAGCAAGCGGAGTAAATCGCGCTAGAATTGCTTCTGAGCTAATTGATGATTGAATGGGACATAGGCCATGTCCTGCTCATTTGAATGCTTTAGAATCCAATTTAGCCCTTAAGAGCGTTGTTCCTGCGATAGCCCAGTTGAAAAATCGTCGTCGCAAAATTTCGGACGGACAATCAACTAATAAAATTTAAAAGTATTAGCTCTCTAATAGAGATTGATCGGCGAAGCCGATCATAAGCTAGCTGCGCCGCCGGAGGCGGCTTGCTTATGATGCGCTTTGCGCATTAATTCCTTGAGAAAAAAAGGGAAATACAAGCCTGTGAAGGATCGGCGACGAAGGTGTACTCACCTGACGGAGACGAAGACCAAGCGATTAGCGCGGCAGGAAATGAGAACTATTTTGCGATGCTTCTCGGCACAGACCTGGGGGCGAAGAGGTTTCTCCTGTGGCATTTTTCCCCAAAGCCTATCTTCCATTCCTATCTTTAGTTCTTTAGCTCTTAATAGAAAAAAAAAAAAATGCATAACCCTTGGTAGGTATGTGACTAAAGGTTTTGATGTCTTCAAAAAGTTACGAAAGTGTCCTCAAAGTGTCCTCAAAGTGTCCGGAACTTTAAATACTTATCTGTCTATTATGATAGATAAAATCATTTTTTAGTGTCCTCAAAGTGTCCGCACTTTGAGGACACTTTGAGGACACTTTTAAAATATGCATATTTGAATGCGGACACTTTTCTTTTGTCAGAAAATGAATGTGTGGCATGATGTCTAGGTTTCAAATCCATGATCACGGAGGACACCTTGGCTAAAAAAAGAAAGTTTGCGGTTTACAAAACCCTCGCGTCCGCCTTGTCGAGAGCTGGAGTGAACTATTCTGGTGCAACTGCAACCGTGCTACTCCAGGCTTTTGTGGAGAACCGCGGAATTCTGACTGCTATGCAGGTGGAAGAAGCAGGACTTTTGGTCGACACTGAGGATAAGAATAAAAAAATAAACTTCAAAGCCTGGCGCGATCCACTGTTGAAGGGTGGATGGCTAGTTTATGATCATAACTTGTGCCGATCTATGGGGCCAGGATATGGCTCATATCACCAGCCAGGAAAAAAATTGGTCCCTTATTTAAACAAGGAACTCAATAAAGCCAAGCTGGTGGCTACTAAAGACGAAGTGGATTCGATGCGGGCGGATTATTCTGAGCTGAGAATTCGTGTTGAGGCTTTGGAAACAGCGGTAGATAGCATAATTGAGATAGTAGACCCCCCCACATCCCCAGAAAAAAGAATATTTTACACAGCAAATCCAGAAAGATTAGTTCGGGTTATGTGATCTTTTAACCCTTTCAAATTTGAAGCTCTAAAACCCGCGTCAAAGCGGGTTTTTTTATTGATTCCATCATTGGACAATAAACATCTGTTACGTGATCATGGATACCTATATATCCAAAAAAATTGAAAATCACCTTTTATGGATATATAGGTATCCAAAAATAGAATCCTCTGATAGAGTTGGATACATAAAGATCCACATGAAGAGGGTTGATATGTCAGAAAGGTATAGTAAGTTTCATATCAAGGTCAAGAAGGGCAAGGGCTTGCGCCGAACGACTGTCAGTATCGAGTCCATCATAGCCAAGCTGTTCGCCTTGAGACTCGGGCACAGCCTCGACACCGCCGAGGGGCATACGGCCGTCAGGGAATGGCTCCAGGAGCGGCAGGACGAGCAGAATATGAGTTATACGGATTCCGGGCTTTTGAAGCAGCAAATGCTCCTGGAAGTAGCTGACAAAGCCCTTTTGAGGAAGCTCGGCACCGATTAGTGGATCTATATAGATCCACAGAGGACGAAAAACAGTTATTAAATGATCGAAGAACGTCAAGACGGGGAAGATTGACGACTTACCCACAATTGGCGGAAATCTTCAGCTAAATCATTGTGATTTTGCAGTCGAAGCTGTTTCAGCCTGAGCGACTTTTTTCGCAGCATTAGGGTATAATTTTGCGCAAACAATCGGTTCATCCTTACAGGAAAGGTAGTCTCTGATCTCTTGCTGTAGAAGTTGCTCATCAGCCCTTTTTGAATCAAGGTTGATGAAATATTGCTTAATTCCTAGTCCTAGCGCCGATATACTTATAAAAATGATTAGGACTATTCTTCGTTCTTTTGCACTCATAAACCTTGCGCCTCATCCATTGCATGGCAATTATTTTGCTTAGCCAGATACTCTGGATCTGATTCTCTATTTTTCTTTTGCTCTGCCCAATAAGCTGGCGTCCACTTATCAAATTGAGCCACGCCAAATGCTCCAAATGGTATTGGGTTATCACTTGTGGAAGGTAGTCCTTCTATTGGACGTCCAGTACCAGTGACCTTTTTAATCGCAAAGACCTTATAGGCATTTACTGCTTTTTGACAGAAACGCTCGCTTGCCTCAGGATCAATATGCCTATCAAAAGCATGTTCTTTTTTAACTTTATCGCTGAGATTACTTCCAGATGGAGTTGGGTCCAAAGGCACTACTTCGCCACTTTGACCGCCACTTCCTGGAGGTAATACGTTCTTTTTAGGTGGAGGTGTGGCATCTATTTTGTCAATCGGCTTTCCAGGCCCTCCAGCACCTTGCTTTTCTGCTTCTTTTTGAGCTTTCTCTGCAGCTCTTGCTGCTTTCACTGTTGCAGCGGCTTCTGGATATAGGGCATCGCATCCTGAGCCAGTACAAGCTTTGTAGTCTCTTATTTTAGTTAACCTAAGTGTCTCATCAGCACGAACACCATCTTGATAATTTTTAATGGTAGCTTGAGTGATATATGCGAGAGCCACTACTGTAGTTGCTATTATCCCTAATAAAACTGGGTTACCGTGGGTTTTAAGTTCATCTATTTTTCCATAATCGATACCGCTTAAAGGCCCAAAGTAAGATCCTTGAGGGCGTCCAGAGGGATCTAGATTATCATTAAGCCCGCCGAGTTTAACGCTACCAAGCACACAAGATGCGGCGTATGCAGCAGATGGATTTATTTTTTTAAGAATGTTTTTTGCTTTATCAGCACCCTCTCGATCGCCACGGGCAAGACTTTCATCAATTCTTTGAATGAGAAGCTGCGTAGCAACAAGCAGTGGATCTTGATTTTCTATAGGTGATAAATCAATTGAATCCGACTCGCCTGTTCCCTTGTTTGCCTTATCCTGAGCCATTTTTAAGGCATCGACTACATCCATATGTTCATCATTTTCGTGATCTAAAGGCATCAAGCCTAGAAATGACAAAACTTCATCCCAAACAGATGAGTCTGTCTTAAGAGATGAATTGTAATAGGCCTGCGTAACTTCAGTTGTAGCTTTTGAAAGCAAAGCTACACACGCTGAATGCTGAATGTCGTTGTTACAAGCATCTTTCTTAGCAAAAGCAGCCGGTGTATGAGCAGAGCTTAAAAGTTTTGACTGAAGAGCTGTCGGTGCACGCGAAGGTTTGGAACTCGTATCTGCGGCAAATTCCCATACCGAAGAATCATCGATAGGGATCTCATCCCCATTTTGTATAGCCTCTTGAATGCAGGCTACCTTAGCAGTGGTTACGTTACCTTTTGAAAGCTCTGTTTGAGGGGACCTGAAGGAACCAGGGAGTTTTTTATTGTTCTCAAAGACCTCAAGAGGTTTTGGAGCTGTGCCAAATATAGGTTTTTTCGGAGAAAAGGTTCCAGTACTCGCTGGAAAGCCTGGTATCGCCGACGGTTGAAGACGTACAGGAGTTATGCCCGCTGCTAAAACGGTCTTTGAGAAGAGGATAAGGCAAAGAGCTGCAACATTGAACTGGAAAGACTTCTGCACGTTTAGAACCTCCACGGAATAACTGGCGCACCATACTGGATCAGGAGGCTTAGTTCCACAGAGATATTGCAAGACAAGGGATCCATCCAGATTTATATGATTTGATCTTCATTGCGTATACCGCGGTTTCAGATTTGGTCATGACCAAATCTGTAAGGGGAAGTGAGCTAATGCAGGATAGGCAAAGCCCCGGTGAAATACCTAGGTAGTCGAAAGAACACAATGCAGATGAAGCGTGGGCTAAAATTTAACCAAGAGTTGATGCCTGGCGCCTCGCTAAAGCTCGTTGCTCTTCGACTTCTGCGGTCCTCCGCTTCGCTTCGTGTCCTCGCCGTCGACAACACAGCTTCAGAGCCTCAAAACCAATCCGGGGAGCGTTCCTCTCCCCAAACCCCTTCCCGCACTAGCGCGGCCCCTTTCGGCTCGTGCTAAACGGCTCGTCACGCCTTTTGCCCCGAAGGCAAAAGGCCCGCCAACCCATTAGCCCGGCCGGTGGCCTCTTCGTTCACACCCTACGCACCCTCCGGGATTCTTTTTAGTATCAAAGCCTATGTAACCCCTTAAGACTCTTATAATGATAAGATATCAAAAAGACACCCGAATTCAGAGGTCCTGGATTTTCGATATCAAAAATTAGTTAAACCTCTATTATTATTTAACATTAAGGATATCATGAAAAAGCAGAAACTTAACACTCTTGTGGCACTTAGATTGGATGATCGTTTGTACGAAAGTTTGCTGCATGAAGCATCTTCTGAGAGAGACATTCCGAGGGTCATCCGAGAAAAACTAGAGGCAAGCTACCTCTCAAAAGATGACGCGAAAAAGCTCCTCGCTCAGCAGGAAGTTTTGATGAATTGCATGGTGGACATGCTGCGGTCCCAGAGTCTTCCTCAGCTTATGTTGGCCATGCAGCTTAACGACCTGGAGCCGAAGAAAAGGGATGAACTCAAGGGGGCCTGGGAGGATCTCAAAAACCGCCAGGCAGAGAAAATTTACGGCTACAAGAGGGATGCAGGTCTTTGAAGTTTCGAAGCAGCTATGAGCAGCTCAGTACCCAGCTGAGCGTTTTGTGAGCTATTATCTGTGGATAAGAAAAAAATCCGCTCATAAGGAGGGCGCACGATGGAAGCTCTTACAGTCGCTCAAGCCGTTCGCATGTCTGGTCTGTCGTCGGCAACGATCAAGAGAAAGATCCAAGTTGGAGAGCTAAAGGCTAAAAAAAATTCCAACGGATGGAATCAAATTGACCCTGAGGACCTGAAGTCGTTCCTGGCAAGCGCTCAGCTTGGGAAGACTAAAACCGTGCAGCAGGCTCAAAAGAAGGTCAGAGCTGGGGCAGTGAGCGAAGACCCTCGGTACGTGGCACTCCTTGAGCGCGATCTGAACGCGGCTGAAGAGCGGATCAGAAGCCTTGAAGAGAAGCTGGAAGCCGCTCGCATGGAGATCCGTACGCTTGAAGCCGAGGCAAGGGTAGGGCTTACCGGGGGAGTGACCAAAGCCCTAAGCCGGTGGATTCGGACCAAGTGAGGCCATCTAATATCGCCCTGGAGAGGAGAAAGTGTTTCCCCGGGTGCCTGGCACCCGGAAACACCCGCAAGGCCCTCAAAAATGAAATTAGCCACTGAAGACAGCTTCCTCTAAGCGCAATATAAGGCACGCCAATTAGACTATGCGCGTAGTTCACCGGTGCTTTGCCTATCCTGCGTTAGCCCACTTCGTCCTCCATTCTTGGTCATGACCAATTGTGTCGAGCCGAAGGCGAGTAAGTTTAACCGTGAATGCTGTGCCGCCGAAGGCGGTATAGCATTCACACATCTTGCCTAGAGCTGATTTGAATATAAATGGCATAGGACAAGATGTGACATAAAAAGACACTTTAAGACCGAATAAGACAAGATTTCCCACAGGAGAAACTTGATTGTCTTTCAGCCTGTGGAGCTATCGATTACTGCTGCACGCTAGTGCTTCGCACAGCGCGTTACGCAAATCCCTAGAGAAGAGAAATCAAATTCCACGGACGTGAAGGATCGGCGACGAGGGTGTACTCACCCGATGGAGACGAAGACCAAGCGAAGCGCGGCAGGAAACGATAACGATTTTGCGAAACTCCCCTGCACTGACCTGGGGGCGAAGAAGCTTCTCCTGTGGCCTTTTTGACGCGGACGAGCGCTTGGCCTTTTATTATATATAAAAGGGGATTTTTCAAAGGCTTGCAGCTCAAAGTGTTCCGAAGACGATAGTTACCAAATAGGGTAACTATGTTACCGTATTTGGTAACTGTTCTTTTCACGGGGGAGGGGCTTACGACATGGAAGTCGAAAAAAATAAGAAAGCCGGGAAAGCAAAAGACATTGATTCACACAGTAAAAAAAAGGGTAGATGGATCTGGGAGCCCGAATACGAACGCCATTTTAAGGAGTCGTACGTGAGAATGTTTCAACATGCATTAGATGTAGTTGCTAAAGATAAAGCACTTTCGGGTGAAACACTTCGAATCTGGATGAAGCTTTTGTCTGAACTTGAAGACGACAATTACATGCAGCTTCAGCAAACCAAGATTTCGGAAGAGATGGGAATTCAAAAAACTCATGTTTCCCGCGCATTCCGTCAGCTTATGGAAGCTGGATATCTCGAAGAAGGACCTAAATCCGGGCGCGCTAAATCATATCGTGTAAGTCCCGAGCTTGCCTGGAAGGGAAGCGGTGATAAATACACAGAGGTCATGGAAAAGCGCGGCAAGCTGCGTTTGGTCAAGCTTCAAAAAGCTTGGAACGAAGACAACCGAAAGAAGTGATCAAGTAACCCATGAAATTTCATGCCTTGAAACCCGCGTCCAGTGCGGGTTTTTTTGCGCCAGGCGCCTGGACAATAAACATCTGTTACGTGATCATGGATACCTATATATCCAAAAAAATTGAAAATCACCTTTTATGGATATATAGGTATCCAAAAATAGAATCCTCTGATAGAGT
>Ga0075163_10014425_pt1 | contig 10201 bp, 9 predicted proteins | sample JI1023141ADNA_FD_71478 | JGI IMG/M metagenome (GOLD analysis project Ga0075163, IMG submission 71478) | Wastewater effluent complex algal communities from Wisconsin, to seasonally profile nutrient transformation and Carbon sequestration -... | ecosystem: Engineered > WWTP > Effluent > Algae... | reverse complement strand
CGCATGTCGGAACGCATCCAATTGATGGAAGCCGAAGCTGAAGCAGGCGCCGAGTTGGCAGGCGAACTTTCTGGCGGCGATCTGGAATCGAAGTTTGCAGCGCTCGAAGCGGGTGGTGCAGGCGCCGAAGAGGATGCGTTGGCCGAACTGAAAGCCAAAATGGGCTTGTCGTTGGCAGCGCCAAAAGAAACCAAGCAGCTCAATGCTGGCGATGCAGTTGCAGCCAAAGCCGACGCAGGCAATTCGGGCGCAGCTAAAAAGGCTGCAGGCACCGAGTCGCCAATCGTGACGCCTGGTGGCCTCACCGCCGAGGATTTGAAAGAGCTTGAAGATTTGGATCTCGCTGACCTCGACATGAAGAAGTAACTTAGCGACGTGACGCCGCCGCCAGCTCGCAGCTCGGCACCTTGTGCCGATTTCGCCGACGCTGCACGCGACTACTGTCGCTTCGTTGCAGCGATGGACAAGTTGCCGATGGCCGCGCGCATGGACGGCGTAGCGCGGCGTTTGGCGCTGGTGTATGCGCTTGGGTTTGGCTTGCTGGATGAGGTCGCGCGGGAGGCGGAGCATGCCGAGATTGTCGACGCGGAAGTGGTGGCGGAAGGGGAGACGGGCACGGGCACGGGCACAGACACAGACACGGCCGCAGACATGGGCACGGGCACGGCCGCGGGCAGGGACACAGACACAGACACGGCCGCAGACACGGGCACGGCCACGGCCGCGGGCAGGGACACAGACACGGCCACGGCCGCAGACATGGGCACGGGCACGGCCGCAGATCCTGACGCCGACGAGCGCTACGATGCTCTGGTCAAAGCGCAGCGGGCTCGCATTGTGGTGAATCTCGCCATCGATCTCTACCACGTCTGGTTGGATCCACTGGACCTTGGCGCCGACGACAACCTCGGGACCGGCGACATCTGCGACGACATCCTCGACATCTGGGCCGACTTGCAACGCGGCTTGTTAGCCTACGATGCAGGCGATCCGATCGACGCTGCGTGGTATTGGCGCCTCATGTACACCCACTGGAGCAACCACGCTGTGAATGCGCTGCAGGCGCTGCGTGCAGCAAGCGAACGCTGACTTTGCGAAGCTTCAATGTCCTCGTCGAGATCCATGCGCGCGTCCGCCCCGGTGTCGGCCAGCTTGCCGCGGCGGTTCAGTCACGGTTGCTGATGCACCCTCAATAATAAGTTCGCTCCACGTCAATGCCGGAGTCACCGCCGCCAGATTGCCGGTAGCATGTTCAGGTCCATGCCCTTCCACGATCCCTCGAAATGCGCTGCGGGAGCCTGGGTGCGCCATGTGATAACCAGCATCGGCTTCGAGGTCGATGATTTGGCGTCGTAGGATACGTTGCCGTTCTAGCAGCTGTCCGAGCCGAGCGTGCGCCGAGAGATTGCGACTGAGACGTGTGGTTACGCGACCTGCTTCTTCGATCTTTTGAACATGTGCAAGCTCTGCCTGCGCTTGTTCCATTTCTGCATCAATGGCTGTCAGGCGCGTGGTTGCAGTTGCGATCTGTGTCGTCGTACGCTCCCATCCCGGAGTGCCTCGACGGTAGTGCGTACGCTGCCTACGAGCATCGCGAATGTTATGCTCGGCCCTCATCTGTTGCTGATGCAACTCTCGCACTCGGGCAAGCGGCCCCGCTACTTGGCGTGCGCGTTCAAGTTCAGGTTCAATAGCATCGATTTGGTGCTGCAATTCGGCGTGTTGCGCCGCGACTTCCTCTGCCTGCGCATCATGCCGAGGGTCGATTCGTTCGGTTTGGGTTTGTTCTGCGGCAGCCAATGCTGTTCCGTTCCGTACCCGCATGTTTAGGCGTTCATTGAGGCGCACCAATGTGTCGATATCAGTTTCGCGATTAGTTGCCCGCAGCAACTCCATTTGACCTGGAGAAGCCACCGTGCCATGCACGTTCTCCATCGCGGCGAGGTCATTGAGCAATTGATCATTGCGTTGGCGCAACGCGGCGATCAAACGTTGCAAATCCAACCCGCCATGGAAGCGCCGTTCCATGCGACGTATCAATTCTTGATTAGGCGACAGATCACGATTTGGGGCTACAACATTGCCGCCGCCAAGTTCGTGTGCAACTACATCGTCGACGGTTTCCGGCGGCCGTACATCTTCAAAGCGCTGCACCTGTGTGATCGGATAGATCTGTTCACCGTTTGGCCCTGCAACATACGCTTCGCCCAGCAAGTAGTGGGTTTCGGCGCCGCCGCGATCCGGTGACGGCTGACCAAAAATCACGGCAGCGCGGTATCTCACATTGGTGGACGTTGCAGTGGCAGGGCCAAGCCAATGAGAAAAGATCACGCTGTGATTGCCGCCTGCGGTATCGGTATTTGTATAAAGGTAGAGCCAATCACCTGGCCGCAGTGTTTGGTAGTCATCGAAGTTCATACCAACTTGGGTGTGTTCGCGATGCCCGGTCCGCGCTTCCGCCGCTAGTGGCTGTTGCTCGCCGCTGTATACTTGCTGTAACCGGCCCGCGCCTAACGCCAATTGGCCGTTGTGATCGAATTGCGTGCCAATACCGGCGCTATTTTCGCGTGCCACACCAGCATAAATTTGTGCGAGTTGCACCCAGTTCCCACACATCCGAGCGTGCATTCCTTGCGAAAACGAACCAGGCGCGTAGGTGCCATGGGTAAGGATATGGGCCGATAGCACGATCCGTTGCTGCGCCGTCATGCCACTGTGGTCGTCACCATCAAACAGTCGATCTGGAATGACGTGAGTTGCAGTGTATTGAAGCAATGTCTGGCGTTGTTGCGCTGACAACAACAGATTCAATTCCGCATCAGTGAAAGCACTGCCGGTGTCAGCACTTGGGGTCGAACCTGCCTGCCGCAGCGCCGGCAAAATTGTCGCAAACTCGCGATTGAATGCCGCCGCAAACGGGCCTTGCTCGATCCGTTGGTCGGTTTGTGCTTCGACCGTCCTTGCGGTTGCCTGCTGTTGCAATAATGGCAGCAACGAATTGCTCTGGGCAAATGCCAACGTTAGATCGAAGCTGGAATTTTCAGCCACGCAATGCACGTGATCGCTGCCGTTAGGCGACGCGCGATGCGAAATCGCTTGCTCCATCGCGTGGTGCAGTGCTCGCATAAGAACCACGTTGCCGGTGGCGATGATGCGTTTGACGATTGCGTATGACTCAGCGTTGTTGCTGCTGTGGTAGAGCGTTAATTCGGTACTTGGCCGCGCTCTCGTCGGGTGTGTGCTTGATGTGGGCGCGGCAGCAGCTGGCTCCGGCGCCACGTTTGGTGCTGCTGGCGTGAGTTGTGAACGCACGAGTTGTAATGGCCCGCCGCCATGTGCAGCGCCGCTACCCAGCCGCAACGCGCGGTACCCTGCAGCGTAATAACTCGCGATCGCTTGCGCGGGGGCCTGGGCTGCTTGGCGTAGATAACCTAAGGCAACCGCGTCGCCAGATTGCGCAACGCGTGCATTGAGCTGCACGAGTTCTTCACGCAACGCAGCACGGCCGGCATCCAAATTGGCGGCCGCGGCTTGCACGATCCGCAGGTGGGCGGCGTCGCCGATGACGCCATGCAACAGATTGGCGAGAACGACGGGGTGTTGCTGAGCAAAATTGGGTGGCAGCACCACCGGCACTTCATGGGTGGCATCGGGCGCGTGAAATGGGCGCACCGGCGGCAAGCTGGCGGCCGAGCGCAAATTCGGCTGCACAGCTGCGGCTTGCGCGGCTACGGCTTGGCGAATCGGCGTGATTTGCTGTGCGAGCTGCGCAGTGTCACGATCGAGCTGGGCTTGTACCGTGCGCGTTTGCTCGATTTGCGCGTCGTCACGGGCCAAAGCGCCCGTAACCGGTTGAGAACCCAATAATGTCACGGCCTTGTTACGCTTGCAGTGACGCGCGCCTTCCTGCGATCAAAGCGCGCGAATAGTTGGGATCATCGCGAGATTCGGTTTAACATTATTTTAGTGCGTATCGACCATCGTTTGCCCGTGCCGCTGGCTCAGCCGGTTGACTGGATCAAGATCTTTGATCCTACCGACTGGACCGTTTTCGTTGAAACGATGCTCAACGCTCCGCCAGGAACCCCGGTGCAAGTCGACATCAGCGTAGCTGGTTGGTCGGTTTCCCTGCTTGGCAGTGTGGTGGGTTCCAGAGATGAAGGAGTAATTGGTCTGACCGTTGCAGTGGCTGCAAGCGAACGGGAAAAGATCAATTATCTCAATGGGTTCGTTCGTGGCGGGCTGCTGAACCACCGTGAAAAACGGCGGCTGCCGCTGCATTTATCAGTGACCTACGGCGCGGTTGAAGGGCCAGCAACAACTACGACCAAAGACGTCAGCGATGACGGGTTGTTCTTGTTGTCCGACAAGCCGTTGCCGCCCACTTCCCAGCTGCACATGCTGATTTCGATCCCAGATCGCAAACAGCCTTGGTCAGTGATGGGCAAGGTTTCACATGCGATCGGCGTGCATGACGAAGTTCCTGCAGGCATGGGCATCGTGCTTGACCTCAATGACGTGCAACGGACCGAGTGGACCTCGATTCTCGTCGAGCTCGAAGCCAAGATGGCCTCGGGCGAAATTAAGTAACGGATGATGTCGTCGGAAACACCGCGGTCGCAACGATCGCCGGCCCGAGCTACTAGCAAAGCGGCAAACGCGGCCGAACCGCCGGTAAGCTGGCGCGATGGCGTGTTTTTGACCGGCAGTTCCATTTGGTGCGACGCTCGGCGTCGGCGCGACGTGTGTTTTGCGTCGTCGGCGCTCGCCGTGACTACGCGTGGCCATGGCCAATTGATCGCCACTCCGACGACGATGGCGCTGCTTGGCGCCGTTGCGCCGGGCCATTTGCCCGTGCCGCTGCGCAAGCCGTTTACGCTTGGCCAATTAAAAATCGAGCTGTTTCCGTCGGGCGCGGCGTTAGGTGCCGCGGCCTTGCGGGTCGATTTTGGCGACCGTAGTGTGGTTTATGCAGCTGCTGTGCAGCCGGGTGACGCAGGTGTTGCCAGCATGGATGCCGGCGAGGTGCGCCGCTGTGATGCACTCGTCGTCGATGCGCCGTTCGGTGACAAACGGCAACGCTTGCTTGCGCCTGATCGTGCTGTAACGCAACTGCAGTCGTGGGTTGATAAACAGGTCTTTGCTCAGCGCACCGCTGTGATCTTCGTCGATAATTGGTTGCGTGGCCTCGATGTCCTGCGTGCGTTGACGGCCGCTAAACAACACGATCGCTGGACCATTGCAGCGCATGTGTCGATTCGCCAAGGCGCCCAGCGCAGTGCCACCGTGCACCGAGGCATGGTCACGCCAGTGACGCCAACCGCAACGCGTGGCAATGTAATTATCTGGCCACTCGCTGGGCGCGCTACGCTGCAGCCGCTGTTGGCCAAACGGTCGGTTGCCACCTTGTGGCTGTCGGGCGATGCATACGACAAAGCGCTGTGGGCCACGCACCAGGTTGACCATGGCTTGGCGTGGGCCGACGCTGCCGACCGCGAAGCCTTGCTTGAATGGATTGCGGCTAGCCGCGCCCGCCACGTCTACGTGACGGGCCGATGTGCCCCAACGATTGCAGCTGCCATTGGCGCAACCGTGCTTGGTCCACCCGAGCAAATGCAGTTGTTTTAGTCTGCAGGCCCGGGCCATCAATCCTGGTTGGTGCTATTATCGCCAACATGTTCGGAATGGGCGGAAGCGAGATCATTGTGATCTTGATTGTGGCCCTGATTTTTCTGGGCCCGGATAAACTTCCGGAAGCTGCCAAACAGCTGAGCAAGGGTATCCGCGATATCAAACGGTCGACGCGCGACATCCAACAAACCATCGAAAACGATGAACAGTTTGGTGGTGCGATTCGCGACATCAAGAGCGCGCTGCGAGGCGAAGATGCCCCGATGCGGCCAAAGCAAAACATCGCGCAAGCTAGTGCGATTGCCGTGGTTGATGCCACGGCCGCAAGCGACGCCGCGGCAACCGATACGACAACCGACGCTGCGCCTGCAACTCACGATGTAAGCAGCGATGCAGGCAACGCGGCGCCGGCACCAACGGCTGCGGCTACAGACATGGCCGTGGCAACCGTCACCCTGCCGACGATCGTCGGTGAAGCTGCACTCGATAGTACATTGTCGGCAAATTCCGACGAGGATCGCGCGGCCGACGCAGCAGTTGCCGCCATGATCCGGCCGGCACCTGGCGCAATTGCGAAAGGCTCACGGCTCAGCACGGCAGCTGATGCCGGAGCTAGTGAACACGACAAGGAAGAGAAGGCCTAAGCTGTGAGCGCGGCACGCAAGACGCCAGGCGTTGCAAATCCCGCAAAACCCGAGGCTGACCTCGAAGAAGGCCGGATGCCTTTCGTTTCGCACCTGATGGAGTTGCGCGATCGGGTACGCAACGCCGCGATTGCCTTCATGATCGGCGTCGTCGGTAGCTACTTCTTTTCCAAACAGATCTACGAATGGCTGCGGGCACCGCTGTTTTCAGCGTGGCGTGAAGATCCGGCCCGTGGTGAACCCTACATGGTGTTCAATTCGGTAACGGAGCCGTTTTGGGTCTACATGTCCGTGTCCTTGTGGTCGGGCATCTTCGTTGCGTCGCCCTTCATTTTTTACCAACTTTGGAAGTTCATTGCGCCAGCGCTGTACAAGCGCGAACGCCGGATGGGCATTGCCTTTGGCGTGGTGTCGGCGGTGTTCTTCATCGGCGGCGCGGTGTTTTGTTACTACTTTGTGCTGCCGGCGTTGTTCCGCTACATGTTGGGCTACATCGATTCGTCGCAACGCGCGAATCTACAGATGACGGCCTACATGGATCAAACGCGCGACACCATGCTCGCGTTTGGCGGCATTTTTGAGTTGCCGATTGTCATCTACGTACTGGCGCTCGTCGGGTTGGTCACGCACCGCAGCCTCTGGAAGTTCAATCGTTGGTTCGTCGTGTTGGCGTTTATCATTGGCGCCATTTTGACGCCTGGTCCCGACGTGGTGTCACAGTTGTTCATGGCGTTGCCGATGGTGTTGCTTTACAACCTTTCGATTCTAGCAGCGTGGCGCGTCACGTTGAAACGCGAAGCCAAAGCTGCTGCCTTAGCCAAAGACACGCCAGTCCACCGCGACGAAGACGACGACTGAAGCGTGGCGTCGTCATTGTTTACATTTTGAACTATGGTTCATCGCGGCGGCCACCGGGGTGCAACGCAAACCGGCCTTGGGTGCGCGGATGCACCGGCGAATCGTTAGGCCATGGCCAACCGCCGAATTGGGTGCGTTGATAGTCGTGCACGGCCTGTTGAATTTCTTGCCGCGTATTCATGACAAATGGTCCATACGCCGCCACTGGTTCGCCGATGGCACGACCGCCGAGAAGCAGCAGCTCAGCTGGCGCATCGCCGTTGCTGATCGTGCATGCGCCGGTTGGCAGCGCCACCATGGTTTCGCTTGCAACTGCTTCGCCGTTGATACGCAATTGTTTGCCTGCAAAGATATATAACGTCCGGTTTACGGACGTTAAAGCCGCAGCTGGCAATTGCAATTCCGCGCCGGCCGTCATCGTCATGGTCAGCACCGTGATGTGCGCATCAGGGTTCGCCGCAAACGACTCCGGTGGTGGCGCGGCGCCGGTAGCGTCATTGAACTGGCCGGCATAGACCAACACTTCGGTCGAGCCATTGGCCGACGCTACCACGCGGCGTGGAATCTGCTCCGACCACAACATGGTGAAGTACGGTGCCACTAGTTTGCTTTTGGCTGGCAAGTTGAGCCAAATCTGAAAAAGCTCGACGTGATTCGCTTGATCTTGATGCACCAGCGGAAACATTTCGCAGTGCACGATGCCACTGCCGGCGGTCATCCATTGCACATCGCCTGGGCCTATTCGGGCCGTGGCGCCAAGTGAATCGGAGTGATCGATGAAGCCGCGTCGTACGATCGTGATCGTTTCAAAGCCTCGGTGCGGATGGGCCGGAAAGCCCGGCACATGTTCGCCGTGATACATCGAAAAACCGTCTTTGCCAGCGAAGTCTTGGCCGATGTTGCGACCGCGCCGTGCTGCAGCTGGCACACCCATCGCAGCGTCACCCGCCGGATAGGCATCGCGATGATGCACACAAAACAAAAACGGATCGGCCGTGGTCCAGGGCATTCCAGGGGCAGCGCGCAGTGGCGCCGTTTGCAGTTTGGCCATACCGGACTATGGCGCAGGCGGTGGCAAGGCGCCAGCCTCGAACATCGCCCCAGATGGGCAGGGTAGCTTGTCAGTTGTGCAAGAACGTCGTTGCGTCTGCTAGCCACTCCGGTTAAGCAAAGGGCATGAAAAAGCTTGCCTTGGTTGTTGCTGCTGCGCTTGGGTTGGTTGCTGCTTGTAACAAGGGCAATGCCGCTGAAGGCCGCGCGGCGGGACCAGCCCCGGCTACAGCCCCGGCCGTGAGCGCCACAACGCCAGTAAACGGAGAACCCGCTGCTGCCGGCGACGTGCCAGGCACGAAATACGGCGCCGGCGTAAAACAGCCAACGACGGTATCAGTGGAAGAAGTGTTGGCAAACCCGCAAGCGTACGCCAACAAGCCAATTCGCGTTGAAGGCATGGTTACCGATGTTTGCCCGAAACGCGGTTGCTGGTTTGAAATTGCCGGCACCAAGCCGGGCCAAAAGTTGCGCTTCAAAGTGCAAGACGGCGACATGGTGTTCCCAATGGAAGCCAAAGGTAAATTCGCGGTTGCCGAAGGCGTGTTAGCTGTGCGCGAACTCACCATCGAAGAAACCAAGCAAATGGCCGAATACCAAGCCAAAGAATATGGCATTGCGTATGACCCAGCGTCGATCACGAAGCCTTCGACACAATTGCGGCTCGACGGTACCGGCGCAGTTATTCGCGAACAAAAATAGTGGCGCCAGCAACAACGGTAATGGCGCGCGTGCGCCAGAAATGGCGCAAGTGGTTTCGCGCCATTCATCGTGACCTCGGCTACATCGCAGTAGCGTTAACGCTCGCGTATGCAATTTCAGGCTTCGCGGTAAACCACCTCGACGATTGGAATCCGAACTATCGATTCGAAAATCGAGTTGTCGACGTTGGCCCGCTGCCAGTGGCCGTGGATGGGCAACCGGATGCATTACAAGCCATGCAAAACCACATTGTCGCTGCGCTTGGGATCAATCCGCGCAGCGTTAAAGGTCACTTTCAAGAATCGCCGATCGAGTTTCGTGTGTTTTTGGTAGAAGCACAGGAAGTCCGCGTCGACATCCGCACCGGCCACGGCGTGTTCAAAGCGTTGTCGCGGCGGCGCGGCCTGTTTGAACTCAACACATTGCACTTAAACGCGCTCAAAGGCGCATGGACCTACATTGCCGACGGGTTCGCCATTGCTTTGATGGTGCTGGCGATCACAGGCATGACGATGATGAAGGGCGATCGTGGGTTAGGCGGGCGAGGCAAGTGGTTTGTCTTGGCCGGCCTTGCGATTCCAGTGAGCGCGATCATCTACATGTACTCGTAGCGTCAGCGCTTGAGGCACGCTGGTCGGTCGAACACCTACGCAGGTTGCGCATCACCGACGACGCGATCCCACGGTACCCGGCGAAACCAGACGTATGCTACGCCAGCACCTGCGAGCGCCCAAACAACCAGGGCGATCTCCGTGGCGTTTTTGCGCGCACTGCGTTTGCGATCGAGTTGGGTCGCACGCATCGGGTCCAGGCTTTCCCAGGCTTCGTAGGTCTCAGCTTGGGCGTGCAATCGCGCAACGTTGCGATCGATGTCTGCGAACGCGCTGCTTTCGCGCATCGAATGCACCAGCATCGCAGGCAGGAGACCGACAATAATTGCGACGAAGACGCCGACTGCGAAACGCACGCGCCAATTGGCGAAATGCTCGCGCAGGGTTAGCTTGGGTTTGGCAATGCTTGCTTCGGTCGCAGCGACCGCTGCAGCTGATGCGCTTGCCACGGAACGTTCGGCCAATGACGTTGCACGCGCCATGCGTGGCTCAAGATCCTCGGCAAGCGTCACTTCGGCGGCCGCACTGGTTTCGCTTGGCGGCGCAAAACGATCGCTGCTTGCCAGTGCTGGTGCTGTGCGTGGCGTGATATGCGCGAGTGCTGGTGCAGGTGCATCGTCGCGCAAGGTCAGCGCATCTTCTTCTCCAGGGGGGCCGAACTGGGGCGCTGAAGCTGCGGTTGATGCGCTGCTGCCGTCGAGCGAC
>Ga0075163_10014424_pt1 | contig 10201 bp, 5 predicted proteins | sample JI1023141ADNA_FD_71478 | JGI IMG/M metagenome (GOLD analysis project Ga0075163, IMG submission 71478) | Wastewater effluent complex algal communities from Wisconsin, to seasonally profile nutrient transformation and Carbon sequestration -... | ecosystem: Engineered > WWTP > Effluent > Algae... | reverse complement strand
GTTCATTCTCATGGTGGCCCAGGCCGCCATCGGCGGCTTTCGCGCTTCTGTGCTCGTGCTCTCACCGGGTACATCGGCGGGCCTGCACTGGTTCGAGCGCGCGAATGCCTGGCTGCAGAACAACTATCCGCCGCTGCTGCACGCAGCGTTGCGAAACCGGTTGGCGGTGCTCGGCGGATCGTTTGCCGCCGTGGTCATCAGCGCCGTACTCGTGCTGCCCCGCGTGGGCAGCGATCTGATTCCTCAGGTGCACCAGGGCGAATTCAACCTCGATATCGTGCTGCCCATCGGCACTCCCCTCGAGAAAACCGGTGAAGTGGCGGCCCGCGTCGACCAGGTGGTGCTCCGGCAGGCGGAAGTGGCCCGCACCTCGCTGACCGTCGGAGCCGAGGAAGGTGCGAGTACGTCGATCGAGGCGGGCGAGCATACGGCGAAGCTGACCGTGCGCATGAAGCCGGATCTGACGGCGGCGGATGAAATCGCCCTGATCGATCGGATCCGGGCGGAGTTTCTCCACACACCTGACATGAAGATGGAAGTCTCGTATCCGTCGCTTTTCAGTTTCAAGAGTCCCATTGAAGTGGAGGTGCGCGGGCACGAGCTCACGACGCTCAAGCGGATGGCGCGGGAGGCCGAGTCGGTCCTCTCGACCTCGGTGTCCGGGTTGGTCGACATCCGTTCGAGCCTGCAGTCCGGCCATCCCGAAATCCAGGTGATCTACAACCGCGACCGCCTCGCCGAGCTCAACCTCAGCCTGCGCAACGTGGCCGACCTCGTGCGCAACAAGGTCCAGGGGCGCGTGGCCACGGAATTCCGGCAGGACGACCAGCTGATCGACATCGTCGTGCGACTGCGGGAGGAGGATCGGTTCGGTCTTGAGGAACTCCGCCGGCTCATCGTCAACCCGAACGGCGTCGTCCCCGTCACGCTCGATTCCGTCGCCACGCTCACCATCAACGAGGGCCCGAGCGAGATCCGCCGCGTCGACCAGCAGCGCACCGCGCTCATCACGGGGAATATCCGCGGCAGCGACTTGTCCACGGTGTCACGTGACATTGTGACTGCGATGGAGACGCTCACGTTTCCTCCCGGGTTCTCCTACGCCCTCGCGGGGCAGAATCAGGAGATGAAGACGTCGCTCAACAGCCTGCTGCTGGCCTTCGGCCTCGCCGTGTTTCTCGTGTACATCGTGATGGCGAGCCAGTTCGAGTCACTCGTGCAGCCGTTGCTGATCATGACGACGGTGCCCCTCGCCATGATCGGCGTCGTGCTCGTGCTGTGGCTCGCGGCGATCCCCGTCACCATCATGGTGTACCTCGGTCTCATCCTGCTCGTCGGCATCGTCGTGAACAACGCCATCGTCCTCATCGATTACATCAACACGCTGCGCGGACGCGGCGTCGCGAAGATCGAGGCGATTGTCGAGGCGGGCCGCGCCCGGTTGCGCCCGATTCTGATGACGGCGCTGACGACCATCGTGGGCCTGATTCCGATGGCGCTCGGCATCGGCGAAGGTGCGGAAATCCGTGCGCCCATGGCGATCACGGTCATCGTGGGCCTTTCAACCGCGACGCTCCTCACGCTCGTCGTGATTCCGACCCTCTACTACCAGTTCACGTCGAACCGGCCGGTGGTCATCCCCGGCTCGGGCGACGTGGCCGGCCAGCCCCAGCCGGAACCGTTCGCCAAATGAGAGCCGAGGCCACCTTCCCCGTAAGCTGATGTCCCGCGAGCCGTTCACGACCGCGATTCCGCGCTTCTCCGTCACCCGGCCGGTGACGGTGCTGATGATCCTGCTCGCGATCGTCGTGGTCGGCTACATCGCGTACACGCGGGTGCCGCTCGCGCTGTATCCCGAGGGTCACGAGAGCACCCAGCTGCACGTCAGCGTCCAGTATCCCAATGCCTCGCCGCGTGACATCGAGGAGAAGATCACGCGCAAGATTGAGGACATCATCGGCACGGTGCCGGATGTGAAACGCGTCTCGAGTTACGCCAGCACCGGCTATTCGTACACGCGGGTTGAGTTTCACACGGGCACCAACCTCCGCTCCGCCTATGCGGCGCTCAGCGACCGGCTGGATCGCGTGAAGCCGTTGCTGCCGGACGACGTCGATCGCATCTACATCCGGCGCTACGATCAGTCGAACGAGCCGATGATGAACCTCGTGGCGCAGCTGCCACGGGACATGGACGATGCGGCGTACCGGCTGGAGAATTTCGTCAAGCCGGCGCTGCAGCGCATCGATGGCGTGGGCAATGTCGACATCTGGGGCGTGCAGTCGCGCGAGATCACGGTGGAACTGCTCGACGAGCGGTTGCGCAGCCATCGCATCGACGTCACCGCGATGACGAACGCGTTGCGCAGCCAGAACCTCGCGCTGTCCGGCGGCTACGTGTATGAGGCCGGGCGCAAGATCTACGTGCGTTCCCTCGGACGCTTCAGCTCGGTCGAGCAGATCGGCTCGCTGATCATCGATCCGGTCCGCGGCCTGCGGCTGGCGGACGTGGCGAACGTCTCGCTGCGCCTGCCCCGGCGCGAATGGGTTTACCGGGTGGACCGCCAGCCCGCGATCGGGCTCCAAATCACCCGCGAGTCGAGCGGCAACATCGACCGCATCAGCCGCGAGGTGCGCGACACGTTGAAGGAGTTGAAGACGATGCCGCAGCTGGCCGGGATGAATTTCGAGATCTTCTACGACCAGGGCAAGGAGGTGCGGGACGCGATCGATCAACTGAAGGAGGCGGGGCTGTTCGGCGGCATCTTCGCGGCGCTCGTCATCTACACGTTTCTGCGGGCGCCGCGCATGACCGGCATCCTCACGATGGCGATTCCGCTGTCGCTGTTGTGCACCGTCATCGTGCTTTTCTTCATGGGCTGGTCGCTGAACATGGCGACGATGATGGGCCTGCTGCTCGCGGTGGGCATGGTCGTGGACAACGCGATCGTGATTGTGGAAAATATCTATCGTCTTCGCCAGGAGGGCGAGGAGGCCGCGGTCGCTTCCATTCGCGGCGCCGGAGAGGTCGGGCTCGCAGTCATCATGTCGACCTGCACGAGCGTCGTGGTGTTTCTCCCGCTCATCCTGATGGGCCGGGCGCAGGACTTCTCGTTCTGGATGTATCGCATCGGCATCCCGGTGATCGTGTCGCTGGTGGCGTCGCTCTTCATCGCGCTGGTGTTCGTGCCGCTGGCGGCGCAACGGTTTTCGCGTCGCCGTCACCACGGCGAGTTGCGCGTGATTGTGTGGCTGCGCGAGACGTATTGTCGCGCGCTGCACTGGGTGCTCACCCATCGGCTGGATGCCTCCATGGTGGTCATCGCCGCGGTTGCCACGATGTGGTACCCGTACAACAACCTGCCCCGGGCCGGCGGAGGCGGCATGGGTGGCGGCAGCAGCGCCAGCTCAATGTACCTCTATTTCGATCTGCCGAGCGGCAACACGCTCGAGCAGACCGATGAGTTCTTCACCGCCGCCGAGGAGTTTCTCAAGGTCCACGCCAAGCTCTACAACCTCCAGCGATTCGAGACTCGTTTCCGGAACAACAACGGGCGCATCCAGCTGCGGCTCCAGGACAACGCCAACTCCGCGTGGTATGTGGCGGCGTGGGAGTCGCTGATGCTCAAGCTCGATCTCGCCAAGCCGCCGATGGACCGGCATGGCATCGAGGCGCACTTCCGCGACAACTTTCCGATTCCGCCCGGGATTGTCTCGCGCTCGATTCAGCGCAACACCGGCGCCAACCAGGACTCGTTTCTCTCGTTCACGCTCTATGGCGAGGATACGACGACGCTGATTGGCCTGGCCGAGGAAGCGGTCCGTCGCTTGCGCTCCATCCCGGGCCTGCTCTCGGTCGACACCGACATGGAACGCGGCGGACAGGAGCTGCAGATCGTCCTCGATCGCGATCGCACCCGCCGGATGGGCATCAATCCGCAGGCCGTTTCCAGCACGATCAGCCAGACGATGCGCGGCCTCGAGCTTGGGCGGATGCCGGTGCCGGACGGACGCGAGATGCGAATTTACGCGCAGCTCGGCGAAGCCGACCGCACCGGACTCGATGATGTGCGCAGCATGACCTTTCTCACCGACAGCGGCGTGGAGGTGCCGCTCGAGGCGATCTCGAATCTGAACGTCTCCAAGGCGATGTCGCAGATTCAGCGCGAGGCGCGGCAGACGATCATGCGGATCACGGCGCGGGCACCCCGCCAGGATTCGCGCACGCTCTTCGCGGCGATCGACAAGGCGATGGAGGGTTTCGACATGCCGCGCGGCTACCGCTTCGACAAGGGCGGGTACTTCACGCAAAACGACGAGGCGCAGCAGGCGATGATGTTCGCGCTCGGCCTCGCCGTGGTCTTCGTGTTTCTCCTGATGGGGCTGCTGTTCGAGTCGTTCGTGCTGCCGCTGGCCGTCCTGATCGCGGTGCCGTTCTCGATGCTCGGCGTGTACTGGATGCTCTATCTGACCACGACGCCGCTGGACATGATGGCCAAGATTGGCGTCGTGATCCTGGTCGGCGTGGTGGTGAACAACGCGATCGTGCTCGTCGACATGGCCAATCGTCTCCGCGCCGAGGGCAAGCCCCGCTTCCAGGCGTTGATGGAAGCCGGCCGCCACCGCTTCCGGCCGATCATGATGACCACGCTCACGACCGTGACGGGCATGATCCCGATGGCGGTCGGCAATTCGAAGGTCATCGGCATGCCGTACGCGCCGCTCGGGCGCACCATGATCGGCGGGTTGATCATGTCGACGGTGCTCACCTTGGTAGTGGTGCCGCTGTTCTACACGCTGCTCGACGATTTGCGCGAACACGCGGCGCGCGTGTGGCGATCAGCCTTTGGCCGGCACAATGATCCCGCGCCGGGCTCGGGTGCTGCCGCGGGCGTCGGTCGCGCGAATCGCGTGGACTGATACGGCGTCCCGTTGCGGCCCGTCGGGGTCAAATCGCAGGTTGACGCGTCGCACGCCACCGCCCGAGCTTGGCGTTTCCTTCCTCCATGATCCGCGTTTTTGTCTCCGGCTGTTACGACGTTCTGCACGCGGGCCACGTGCAGTTCTTCCGCGAGGCGCGCGCGCTCGGCGAGCACCTGACCGTGTGCTTTGCGTCGAATGATGTGCTGTGGCTGCACAAGCAGCGGCGCAGCTCGCTGCCCGATGAACACAAGCGGGCGTTGATCGCCGCCCTCGCCACGGTCGACGAGGTTGTGATCGGCCAGGGCCACGACGAGGGCATCGATTTCAAGGAGCACTTCCTGCGGGTGAGACCCGACATCCTCGCCGTCACCGACGACGATAAGTACGGCCCGCTCAAGCGCGCGCTCTGCGCCGAGGTCGGGGCGCGATATGTGGTGATGCCGAAGACGCCGCCCCAGTTTCCTCCCATCTCCACCACGCAGATCGTGAAGTTCATCCGCGCGCCTGAAGTCGCGCCATTGCGCGTCGATTTCGGCGGCGGCTGGCTCGATGTGCCGCGACTGGCGCGCGACGGCGCGTACATCGTCAACTGTGCGATTTCACCGACGGTTTCGTTGCGCGAGTGGCCGTATGAACGGAAAGCGGGTCTCGGCGGTTCCGGTGCGTGGGCGCTGCTCAACGGTCGCGACGGCGTGGGCTCGGAGCTCGATCTCGGCGTGGGCTGGCAGGATCCCGCAGTCATCGCCGAAACCGGCCTCTGTGTCTGGCGCAGCGGACAGCGTCCGGTGCTCGAGGTGAAGACCAGCGGGGATTTCCTGCGCGGCCGCCTGGCGTTGTACTGGACGGGCGTCTCTCACGACACGCCCGGGATCGTGGCCGGTGCGCGCGACTACGACGCAATTGCGCAGGCGGGGGCGACGGCGCGCGACGCCGTGTGGGCGAACAGTCTCACGGGCCTCGCCGAGGCGGTGCGACAGTCGTACGCGGTGCAGCGGGCGGAAGGGATGGCGGCGCTGCCGGCGAAAATTCCCGGGCTGTTGGCCCAGAAATATTGCGGCGGTGGTTTCGGCGGCTACGCGGCGTACGTGTTCGCTGAGCCGGCCGCGCGCGACGCCGCCTGCGCGCGCCCGGGGTTTCGACCGATCGAACCCTACGTCGCCGTCCGTTAGCTCCCGTACGAGCCAATTTCCCCACTCAGCCTGCGGCGCGGTGTTGTCATCTTATGGATGACGAACGTTTCGCCCCCGAAATTGGGGGCGTGCTGGGTTGTTTAAGGGATGACGGGCTGGGTCGGAATTGGGCACGGTGGCGGGATGCCGCGCGTGCGTTACGGAACCGACTATCAAATGGAGCGACTGGCGGCGCCCGCGCTGGCCGCTGCGGCGATCGCCGCCAAAGCGGTCCGGAAGCTGCGTCGTCCCCGTTTGCCGGCACCGCGTGGCGCAACCCTCCGGCCCGGACCCGCCACGCCACGCTGGAACGAGCTCGCGGCGGCCGCGGCCCTGCTGCTCCGCCGCCGTGGTGACAAGGTCAGACTGGCCCGGATTCTCGGCATCTCGCGCCAGCGGCTCCATCTGTTGCTCACGGCCCGGACCGCCTGCCCTGACGCGGAACGCACGTTGCTGCTGCGCGAGTGGGTGGAACTGCGGCGGCGCGGATCTGACCTCGCGTGACTGCGCGAGACGTCCGCCGATATGTAATCCAATAGATGACAAAACATCCGAGCCTTGGGGTGGGGTGTTTGTCGTCTAATGGACGACGAGACGGCGGAGGTGGGCGCGAGGTGGCATGGAGGGGTGAGGGGGCGGAGGGGCGGCGCGGGTCGAACGCGGCGCGGGCATCCACGCCAGTGCCGGAGCGGCATTGGCGGCCGGATGGGCGGAAAGGATGCAGGCCGCGTTCCGGCCTCGGGCGAGTCGGGGAAGTGGGTGCGCGGGTGTTCGCGCGGGCCTGGCTCGCTTCAGACCTGTTCTGGAATCACGTACGGTGGGCGCTGCGTTTCCTTGAGGAGGAAGCGAGCGCGGGCGAGCGCGGTTTCGTCCGGCGTATCCAGCGCGGTGATGCCGTCGCCGATCGCGTCGAGATTCAGCCACGGGCCGAGGCGGAACGGCTGCTTCGCCACGTCGATGCCGTGCACGCCGAGATGCGTCTGGAGTTCGCGGTGAATTTCGCCGGCGGCGGGAAATGCACCGAGCGTCTCGTCGATCCGGGCTGTGGCGGCGGGCGCGCCGACGCGATAGGAGATGTTGCCGAAATGGCAAAGCGAGGCGGAGATGTGTCCGGTCTCAACCGGCGCGGCGAGGTCCTGCTTGCGGCGCGAGCGCACGGCGTCGAAGAAGTTCTTCACATGCGTGCCGCCGCCGTCGCCCGCGAATTTCTTGATCACCTTGCCGCTCGGATCGTACGCGGTGCCGCCGATGAGGCCCGAGAAGTAGCCACCTTCGCAATGCGCGACGACGCCGGTGCGCATGCCGCCGTGCTGATCCATGAAGGAGACGCCGGGCTTGGCCGGGAGGGCGCGGTGTTCGAAGAGCAGCGGGATCTGCGGGTAGTCGTAGACGGCCACGTGTGTGTTCGGAGTCTGCGCCACGTCGTCGATGCCGTAGCGGTTGCCGAAGCTTACGATGCGGCGTGGCGCGGCGTTGTGCTTCGCGATGCGGAGCGCGATGTCGAGGACGTGCACGCCGTTGTTGCCGAGCTCGCCGTTGCCGGTGTCCCACTCCCAGTGCCAGTCGTAGTGGAGATTGTTGCGCTCGAGCGGACGCATCGGGGTCGGACCGCAGAAGACGTCGTAGTTCAAACCTTCGGGATACCACGGCAGCTTGCGGCCGATGGAGAGCCGCAGGTTGTAGACGATGGCGCGGATGTGTTTGATTTTCCCGAGCTGGCCCTCGTGCAGGTAACGAATGGCGTCGGCGAGTCCGGTCTCGGAGCGATAGTGCGTCCCCACTTGCACAATACGGTTATACTTTGCGGCGGCCTCGATCATCTTGCGCCCTTCCCAGACCGTGCGCGACATCGGCTTCTCGACGTAGACGTCCTTGCCGGCCTGGCAGGCCCAGACTGTGAGCAGCGCGTGCCAGTGGTTGCTCGTGACGATCATCACCGCATCGATGTCGGCGCGGCCGATGAGCTCGCGGGCTTCCGTGGTTTTGAACGGCGCGGGCTGGTTGGCCGGCATGGTGGCGGCGGCGCGCTCGAGCACGCGCGGATCGACGTCGCAGAGACCAGCGACGCGCACGCCCGGCATTTTCAGCAGGTTCTTGAGGTGCGCGGAGCCCTTGCCGTTGAGGCCGATCAGGCCGAGCCGCACCGTGTCGTTCGCGCCCGCGGCGCTCGCGTGCGCCGAAGGCTGGAACGCGCGACTGGCGGCGAGCGTGACGCCGGCGGCGAGCGTGGTTTTTTGGAGAAACGTGCGGCGCGTGAGGGAGTTCATGGAACGGTGAAGCGAGCAGCGGAGTGTGGCGGTTCGACGGTGGAAAGGGAAGGGCGGCGAGTGAGTTTAGCGCTGCGGACGGTGAACGTCATCTGGGTTGATCCTAGGAGCGACCGGGGGCGGTCGTTGTTCACGGGGTCAGGTCGCGTTCGGAGGGGGCGGCGAGCGCGGTCGTGCGCCAGTTGAAGACGATGGTAAGCACGCGAAACGTGAACGTGACGACGATCGCGATGACGGCGGCGAGCGTGGCGTCTAGGTTCAGCTGCACACTGAGAAACACAAACGTCACCGCGCCGGCCACCGCGGTGAGCACGTAAAACTGGCCGGGCCGAAACACAAGTGGCTCCTGGCGGGTGAGGATGTCGCGCAGCAGTCCGCCGCCGGCGGCGTTGATGACTCCGATCAGAATGGCGGCGGGCACGGCGAGGCCGAACTGCAGGGATTTTTGCGTGCCGAACGCGGCGTAGGCGCCGAGGCCGACGGCGTCGATCAACGCGATGACGCGATGGAAACGTTTCACGTGGCGGCCGAACAGCGCGCCGACGCCCGTCGCCACCACGACGACCAGCAGATAACGTCCGTCGGTGAGCAGCGGCGTCGGCTCCTTGCCCGGGAGAAAAATTCCGTCGCGGATCAGGCCGCCGCCGATGCTCGAGACGAGCGCGAGCACGAAGACGCCGACGATGTCGTAGCCGCGATTGAGGCCGGCGAGCGCGCCGGTGACGGCGAAGGCAAAGGTGGCCGCCAGGTCGAACCAGACGGGCAGCTGGAAGGCATCGGGCGACATCGGCACCGGCAGCGTCGGACGGGTGCGCCGATTCCTCAAGGAAACACGTGTTGTGCGATCGAGGTTGGACGCAGACGCGTTTGATCGATCGGGGAATTCGGCACAAAAAAACGCGGGACGCCGAAGCGTCCCGCGTTTGCGAGTGAGTGAAGGTTGCGACTGCGATCAGAACTTCGTGCTGAGCGAGACGAGGAAGCTGCGCGGATCGCCGAAGGCGCCGAAGCTGCCTTCGCGATACTCCTTGTCGAAGATGTTCTTCACGTTGACCTGCGCCTGCACGTCGCGACCGCTGAACTTGAAGCGGTACTGCACCATCGCGTCCACCGTGGTGTACGCGGGCATCTTGGCCGTCAGGTTCTGGTCGGCGACGAACACGACGGACGAACTGTCGCGCAGACCGCCGCCGAACGACCAGCCGTTCAACGCGCCGGAGCGGACATCGTATTTGGTCCAGACGGACAGCACGTCCTTCGGGAACGCGGCGAGGGGCAGGCCGACGCGCGCAGCCGTGGTCGACTTGACGGTCTCGGCCTTGGTTGCGTGCGAGTAGCCGAACATGATCTGCCAGTTGGCCACCGGATTGTAGGACAGGTCGACTTCGATGCCCTGCGATTCCTCGACGTCGCCGTAGATGAACCACGGCTGGCGGCCGCTCGAAACTTCACGCGCGCTGTCGCGGGAGGAGATGTCCTCGCGCTTGACGCCGTAAAACGAAACGGAACCGGCGAGGCTGCCATTCAGGAGCGAAGACTTGAGCCCGATGTCGTAGCCCTTGCCCGTCACCGGATCGAGGCCGCGGCCGTCGGCGTCGGCACCGAGCTGCGGCTCGAGGGACTCGGAGTACATCGCGAAGCCGGAGAGCGTGGGCGTGAACTTGAACAGCGCGCCGTAGAGCGGCGTGGTGGCCTTGGCCTTCGGCGTGGCGCCCTCGGGGTTGCCGACGCTGCGCTCGTAATAGCTGTTGCGCGAGTATTCGTTGCGGCGGGCGCCGACGATGGTCCGGAGACGGCCGCCGAGGAATTCGGACTGCACGCCGACGTAGTAGCCGATCAGCTT
>Ga0075163_10014423_pt1 | contig 10202 bp, 9 predicted proteins | sample JI1023141ADNA_FD_71478 | JGI IMG/M metagenome (GOLD analysis project Ga0075163, IMG submission 71478) | Wastewater effluent complex algal communities from Wisconsin, to seasonally profile nutrient transformation and Carbon sequestration -... | ecosystem: Engineered > WWTP > Effluent > Algae... | reverse complement strand
ATCAGCCTGCAGCAGTTCGACCCCGTGCGCCTGGCCACGGCGCGGCTGCCGGAGCTGGCGCTGGCCATGCAGCAGACCGTGGGCATCACCGTGTGGGGCGCACACGGGCCCACGGTGGTGCGCACCGAAGAAGCCCCATCGCCCGTGCACGTGACCATGCGCCACGGCGCCGTGATGAGCCTGCGCGACACCGCCAGCGGCCGCCTCTTTGCCGCCCATCTGCCACGCGACCTGGTGCGCAGCGCCTTGCGCGCCAGCGGCACCGGGCCGCTGGACAAGGCCTTTGAAGGCGAACTGGCCGGCATACGCCAGGCCGGCCTGGCCCAGGCCGTGGACGCGGTGCTGCCCGGCGTCAGCGGCCTGGCCGCGCCGGTGTTCGACGGCAACGGCCACCTGGTGCTGAGCCTCACGGCCATCGGCGCCACGGCCCACTTCGACACCCGGCTGCAAGGTGCGCCCGCGCAGGCGCTGCAGCGCTGCGCGGCGGAGCTGAGCGCGCAACTGGGTGCCCCCGCGGCTGTCACCAACGCTTGAACCTGTTTACACAGCTTCACCGCCGCGCAGCGGCGGCTTGACACCGGCCGCCCAGAGTCGGGCGCATGACGCCCCCTGCAACAGCCTTTCGCCAGGCGCCCCGCGCCGCCTTTCAACGCGCCACGCTCGCCCTGCTGGCCAGCGCAGCGGCGCTGCTGGTGTGGCAGCCGGCGCGTGCGGCCATCCCCGGCGACGCCACGCACAGCCTGCCGCCCCCGGACCCGCCCGCCGCCACCGCAGCGCCAACCGCGCCGGCCTGGTGGTCGGCCTATGGCGAAGCTCCGCTGGACCGCCTGATGACCCAGGGCCTGGCCGTGCCCGGCCGCACGGCGCAGAACGAGCTGGTGCAGTCCTACGTGCTGATGCGCGTGCAGCAGGTGCGCCTGGGCCTGGTCAGGCAACTGCTGCAGGCCCTGCAGGCCGAACGCGAGTTGCTGCGCCGCCAGTCCCCCACGCGGGAAGTAGCCCAGGCGCTGGCCGTGGTGGAACAGCGCCTGGGCTACGCCGAAGGCCTGGTCGCCAACTTCGTGCAGCTGCGCGACACCGCCGCCCAGCAGCTGGTGCAACGGGCCGCGCAGGACACCGAAGAGCTGCGCAGCACCGTGCGCGCGGCGCTGGGCCAAGACAACCTGCCCGAGTTCCGCGCCGCCGTGCCCGACCGCCTGCCCGCCGCCGTGCTGCTGACGCGCGACGATGTGGCCAGCCTGCGCGGCGAGCTGTCAGCCCAGGGCCAGGGCGAGATGACGCTGGACGGCTGGATTGCCCCTGCCACCGAAGCCCCTGCGGCCCCGGCGCTGGAACTGGGCTTGCCGGCCCGCAGCCCCGACCAGACCCTGCGCCAGGCCGGGCTGGACGTGTCCTGGAGCCTGCGCCAGCTGGCCGACGCACGCGCCGCCGCGGCGGCCGATGCGCAGCGCATGGACGCGCGCCGCCTGGAGGTCATGGCCGCACGCCAGCGCGCCGAGCTGGGCGACGTGGGCGCTGCAGACGTGCTGGAGGTCTACCTGCGCTTCCTGGGTGACGCAGACCAGGCAGCGCAGTCGCAGGGTGTGCTGGCCCTGGCCTGGGCAGCACTGCACAGGCAGGCGCCGGGCACCTGGCAGATGCTGAGCGCGTCCAGCCGCTGAAGACAGGCGCCCAGGGTGGTTTCAGCCCACCCAGCGGTCGCGCAGCTCGCGCTTGAGCACCTTGCCGATGGCGCTGCGCGGCAGTTCGTCCACCACGCGCAGCGCGTGCAGGCGCTGCGTCTTGCCCACCTGGGCGTTGGCCCATTGGCGCAGTGCTTCGGCATCTTCGCCAGCGCCCGGCTTCAGCACGCAAAAAGCCACCGGCGTTTCGCCCCACTCCGCGCTGGGCACGCCCACCACGGCCACGTCGGCCACGGCCGGGTGCGGGCGCAGCACGGCTTCCAGGTCGCTGGGGTAGATGTTGAAGCCGCCGCTGATGATCATGTCCTTGCGGCGGTCGTGCAGGGTCAGGAAGCCTTCGGCGTCGAAACGGCCCACATCACCCGTGCGTATGAAGCGCTGGCCTTCGGGGCTGAACCACTCGGCAGTCCGCGTGAGTGCGGGCTGCTTGTGGTAGCCGGTCATCATGCCCGGCGAACGGCCCACGACTTCGCCACTCTCGCCGCTCGGCACCTCGCGGCCCTCTTCGTCGATCAGCCGTATGTCGTGCCCTTCCACCGGCTGGCCCACGGTGTGCAGCTTGGTCGGGTGCAGGTGGGCGTGCAGGATGCAGGTGCCGCCGCCTTCGGTGAGGCCGTAGTACTCGGTCAGCGCGCCGGGCCAGCGCTTCAGCACATCGGCTTTCAACTCCGCGTGGAACGGTGCGCTGGTGCTGAACTTGGCGCGGAAGGCGCTCAAGTCGAAGCGGTCGAAGTCCGGGTGCGCCATCAGCCGCCGGTATTGCACCGGCACCAGCATGGTGTGGGTGGCACGGTGCGCCTCGGCCAACTGCAGGTACTGCAGCGCGTCGAACTTGGACATGAGCACCGCGCAGCCGCCGTAGGCCAGCGTCGGGATCAGGCACACCAGCGTGGTGTTGCTGTACAGCGGCGTGGCGATCATGGTCACCGTGTCGGCGTTGTAGCCCGACTGCGCCGCGCGCTGGATGTGCGCCCAGCGCATGGCGTGCGGCTGCACGATGCCCTTGGGCGTGCCCGTGGTGCCGGACGAATAGATGATGTTGAACGGCCAGGCCGGGTCTACGGCCACGGGTGCCGGCCGCACACCGGCGGGTGCGAGCCAACGTTCAAATGCAGTGGCATCCAGGGACACCGTGGTCACCGGCCAGTCCACACCCAGGCCCGCCGTGCTGCTGTCGATGAAGACCCGCTTCGCGTCGGCGTCGCGCGCCATGTCCAGCAGCTGTTGGGCGGTGGAGCTGGGGGCCAGCGGGGCCACCACCACGCCGGCGCGCAGGGCGCCCAGGAACAGCGTCACGTAGTCGGGGCTGGTGCCGGCGCACACGGCCAGCGCATCACCAGGTGCGAATCCCGCCTGCTGCAGCGTGGCCGCCACGCGGTCCATGCGGCTGTCCAGTTCGGCCCAGCGCAGCACGGCACCGCCCTGGCGCAGTGCCGGGGCCGCGGGCCGAGCCTGCGCGTGGGCGTGGATGAGCGAAGGCAGGTCCTGGAAGGGCGCGGGCGCGTTCATGGTGGGCAAGGGTCGAAACGGGTTGAATGAAATGCAGGCCAGACGCGACGGTAGCGCAGCCGCACTATCGTCACCCGCATGAGCCGCCCCCGCCCCGACTGGACCCCGCCCGCGCGCGACGGCGTCAGCGCCAGCCGCCTGGCCTTGCAGGCCGGCCCCTGGGCCACGGTGTGCGAGTTCCTGACGGCGCGGCTGCGCCCCGGCATCGCCTGGGCCGAACGCATGGCCCAGGGCGACGTGCTGGACGCCAACGGGCGGCCCCTGCCCGCCAGCGCGCCCTGCGTGCCCGGCCAGGTGGTCTGGTACTGGCGCAGCCTGCCGCCGGAACCGCGTGTGCCCTTCGAACTGGAACTGCTGCACCAGGACGCGCACCTGGTGGTGGTGGACAAGCCGCACTTCCTGGCCTCCATTCCCGGCGGGCGCTACCTGCAGGAAACCGCGCTGGTGCGGCTGAAGCGGCTGCTGGGCAACGAAGACCTGGTGCCGCTGCACCGGCTGGACCGCGAAACCGCCGGCCTGCTGCTGTTCAGCGCCAACCCCCACACGCGCAACGCGTACCACGCGCTGATGCGCGAGCGCCGCGTGCACAAGGTCTACGAAGCCGTCGCCCCTTGGCGCGCCGACCTGGCCTTCCCGCTGCAGGCCAGCCACCGGCTGCGCAACCCGCCACAGGGCCGGCACCTGCCGGTGCAGGTGGAGCCGGCCGCGCCAGGCGATGCCAATGCCCACACGCAGATCGAGCTGCTGCAACGGTTGGGCAGCGGCGACCTGGCCCACTACCGCCTGCTGCCACACACCGGCCACCGCCACCAGCTGCGCGCGCAGATGAACGCGCTGGGCCTGCCCATCATCGGCGACCGCATCTACCCGCGGCTGTGGCCGGAGCCCGCGGACGACGCGCCGCCGGACTACAGCCAGCCGCTGCAGCTGCTGGCGCGCGAATTGGTCTTCGAAGACCCGGTGTCGGGCGAGGTGCGGCGCTTCGTGAGCACCCGCCAGCTGGCCCTTGCAGCCGGTTCGGCGGCGCCCGCCTGAAGCCCGCACGGCCCTGCGGCCCGACGTACCGCGGCGTCTTGTTATCGTGGCAACGCAAGCCCTGCGCGGCGGGGCAGACACGCACACCCCATGAAACGACAGCTGTTCAAGTTCACCCTGGCGGCACTGGCCTCACTGACCACCGCCACCTTCCCGTTGAGCGCCCTGGCGCAAGCCTGGCCGAGCAAGCCGCTGCGCATGGTCATCCCGTTCCCGGCCGGCGGCGCCACCGACATCATCGGCCGCACCATCGCCCAGAAGCTGGGTGCGGCGCTGGGCCAGCAGGTGGTGGTGGACAACAAGCCGGGCGCTGGCGGCACCATCGGTGCCGACCTGGTGGCCAAGGCCGCGCCCGACGGCTACACCATCGTCATGGCCACCAGTTCGACGCACAGCGTCGGCCCGGCGCTGAACCCGAAGATGCCCTACGACGCCTTCAAGGACTTCGCGCCCGTGGCCCACGTAGCCAACGCCCCCAGCGTGCTGGTGGTGGGCAGCAGCTTCCCGGCAGCCAACGCGCAGGACCTGGTGAAGCTGCTCAAGGCCAACCCGGGCAAGTACAACTTCGGCAGCAGCGGCATTGGCACCTACCCGCACCTGTCGGGCGAGATGTTCAAGTGGCGCGCCGGCGGCTTGTTCGTGGTGCACATTCCCTACCGCGGCACCGGCCTGGTGGTGACCGACCTGATCGCAGGGCAGATCGCCTTCCTGATGGACAGCGTGGTCTCGTCGCAGACCCACATCCAGGCCGGCCGCGTGAAGCCACTGGCCGTGAGCGGCGCCAAGCGCTCGTCTGCCCTGCCCAACGTGCCCACCTTTGCCGAGCAGGGCGTGCCGGGCATGGAGTTCAGCAACTGGTTTGGCGTGCTGGCGCCCGCGGGCACGCCGGCCGATGTGGTGGCACGGCTGAACCGCGAGCTGGGCCAGGTCGTGAAGGACCCGGAAGTCATTGCCACGCTGGCGCGTTCGGGCGCCGAGGTGGTCAGCGGCACACCGACACAGTTTGCGCAGGTCATCCGCGCGGAGCACGAGTCCTGGAAGGCGGTGATCCAGCGCGCGGGGATCAAGTCGGAGTGAGGCGGCATGGATTTGTCCGACATAGACGCATCTGACGCGAACTCAGCCGCCTGACAGCTGTTTGAATCTCGCTTGACCGTGGAGCAACAGAGTCGTGGAGAACCTGGCGCCATGCCCTTTCTGCGCCTTGCCGCAGGCGCGCGTGCTGTTGCGCAACGACGCCGCGATCGCCATTCGCGATGCATACCCTTTGGCGCCAGGGCACACGCTGGTGATCCCCTTGCGCCACGTTCCGTCGTTCTTTGACACAACGGCCGAGGAACGCGGCGCGATGCTTGATCTGCTCGACGAGGCGAAGAAGCAACTGCAATCGGAGTTTGGGCCCGCTGGCTACAACATCGGCATCAACGATGGCGCCGCGGCTGGGCAGACCGTGGGTCATTTGCACGTTCATCTGATACCCCGCTACCACGGCGATCGACGGCCAGCTCAAGCAGGTGTTGGCCCAGTTCGGCCCTAGCGGTGCAGCCAAGTCGCGGCACTACCCGTTCTGGCACCTGGCTACTGACGGAAACGGCGCGCTGTGGGAGTTGAGTGGCCCACGCGAAATCCTGAAGCGCCCCGCTGGCGCTACACCCAGCCTCACTGAACTGCGCTCACACCACGTCAAGGGCGGCTTCCCCGCCGACATCGACGCGGCGTTGCGCCATCTTCCCGGTCTGCTGCAGGCTGTGGCTAACCGCGTGCTGGATGCCTACTTCCCTATGACTCTGCATGCCGACATCGTGGCTGGCCTTGGCGTGGACCTCGAAGGGGCGACCGAAGTTCGAGAGGCGGACCCGCTCACCACCATTGACGCAAACTCGCAGCGCCGCCGGCGCGACTCCGGCTTTCGCGAACGCGTGCTTCGTGCTTACGAATTCCGGTGCTGTGTCTGCGGGTTTGACCTTCGGATCGGGCTGACACCAGCCGGGTTGGAGGCAGCGCACATCCAGTGGCATCACGTGGGCGGGCCGGACATCGAACCCAACGGCCTGTCGCTCTGCGCACTCCACCACAAGCTCTTCGACCTGGGGGCGTTCACCGTAGAGCCCTCGGAGTACCGCGTGGTCTTCAGCCAGCATGCGATCAGTGGTGGCAGAGGCATGTCGGGCGAGCTGCAGTTCCACGGACGACCTATCCACGCGCCCCAACACGCCGACCTTCTGCCGGCGCCCCAGTTCTTGGCCTGGAACCTGAAGAGCGTGTTCAAGACGCCCGCACGTCAGACCGCTGCGGGCCAGCGCGGCATCACGTACTGAAGCCCCAGACCAACCGCACGGGCAGCAAGGTCCCCAGTTGCCACACGATGCGCACCGGCCGTGTGCCGTCCGCAGAAGCATGTGTCTGGTCCGCGGGGGGGGGCCACGGCAGGTTTGCCTCGACAGATATCGCCCATAGACGATCTCCAAACAATATCGCTCTAAGTCGATTTATTGACTAAATCGCCCCAGAGCGATAAACTAGAAAAATCACCTCTAGCCGATACCCATCGTGGACTATCCCGTCCAACTCTCAAGCCAGCTGCAGCAGTTGCTGAAGTCCTTGCGCAAGTCGCGCCAGATGACGCAGGCCGAACTCGCCCGGCGTCTGGGCGTCGTGCAGTCGCGCATTGCCGACATCGAGCGCGGCCCCGGTGCGGTCAGCGTGGAGCAGCTGATGCAGGTCCTGGCCATGCTCGGTGCGCAGTTGGTGGTCCGCGAAACCGCCACCGAGGCCTCTGTGCCCAAGCCGGGCATTGAACTGGAGGCACATGTCCAGGCCAAGGCGACCGCTGCGGACACGCTGGCCACCGGGTCCAAGCCGGCAGTGCCGACGCACGGCGCACAACAGGACGGCCCCCCGGATGACGGGCCAAGGGGTCAGTGGTGAGCAGCAAGACCCACATGACCAGCGCAAGGGATGAGGTCATGGACAGACCCGAAAGACACACCGGCGCCACCCATGGCTGACCCGCGCGAGCTCTGGGTCTGGATGAACGGCGAGCGCGTGGGCACATGGCAGCGCACGCGCACCGGCGGGCACCGCTTCGTTTACGAGGAGTCCTGGCTCGCGTCCGCACGGGTGCGGCCCCTGTCGCTGTCGCTGCCCATCACGCCGGACCGGACGGTTGCCGGCCCGGTGGTGGCAAACTTCTTCGACAACCTTCTGCCCGACGACGAGCGCATCCGACGCCGTGTCAGCGCCCGCTTCAGGGTCGGCTCAACCGATGTTTTCGAGTTGCTGCAAGCCATCGGTCGGGACTGCGTCGGCGCCGTCCAGCTGTTACCCCCCGAGCAGCCGCCGATCGGCTTCGACCGGGTCGAGTACGAGACCATGGACGATCGGGCGGTCGCCCGGCACTTGCATGGAGTTGCCGCTGACCCTGGCCTGGGTGCCGACCAGAACCCCGGCGACCTGCGCATCTCCATTGCGGGCGCGCAGGAGAAGACCGCGCTGTTGCGAGTCGATGGTCAGTGGTGTCGCCCGCTCGGCGCCACGCCGACCACGCACATCCTCAAACTGCCCTTGGGGCTGGTCGGCGGTCGCCGCCTGGACCTCACGCACTCGGTCTACAACGAGTGGCTGTGCGCGCAGCTGTTGCGCGAGATGGGCCTGCCCGTGGCGGCCACCGACATCGTCACATTTGGCGATGAAACGGTGCTGTCAGTGGAGCGCTTTGACCGGCAGTGGATGGAGGGGCCCAATGCCGGAACCCGCTGGATCGCCCGCATCCCGCAGGAGGACTTCTGCCAAGTGCTGGGCGTGTCTTCACACGACAAATACGAATCCCAGCGCGGGCCTGGCCTGTCCCAGTGCCTGCAGGTGCTTCGAAGCAGCGGGACGGCAGCCGCCGACATTCGCCACTTCCTGTGCGCGCAGTTGGCCTTCTGGTTGCTGGCAGCCACTGACGGCCACGCCAAGAATTTCTCCATCTTCTTGCTGCCCGGTGGCAGCTACCGGATGACGCCGCTGTACGACGTCATCTCAGTCTGGCCAGTCATCGGCAACGGACCGAATCGGGTGGCATGGCAGGAGGCCAAGCTCGCGATGGCGGTGCGCTCGAAGAATGTGCACCACGAACTCGCGCGCATCCAAACCCGGCATTGGCAGGGGCTGGCACAACGCAGCGGGGCAGAAGGCACCTGGGAGGCGATGCAGACGCTGGTTGCCAGCGTGGAGCCGGCCATCGCCAGGGTACAGATGCTGTTGCCCGCGGTGTTTCCTGAGCGCACGGCGAAGACCATTTTCGACGGCCTACGCCGGCAGACCCGGGCTTGGGAGGCTGGGTTATGAGACCGACCGGCTCGGCGGCCCTTGAATCCAAGGTACGTCTCGGCCGGCGTCATGCACGTCGGCCTCGGCCTCCGGCCACAAGGCCGGGAAGTAGAAGCGCAGCGAGTGCAGCGGCAGACCGAACCTGACCCTGCCTTGAGGTGAGTCACTGCGCAGCAGTCCGCGCTTGACCAGCGCCGCCACCAGGGTCACAGCGGTGCGATCTCCCAACCCGGTCATGCGCTTGAACTCGCCGCGCTCGATTTCCTGCCCACTCAGGAACAGGTAGTGCAGCGGCCGCAGGGCCTCGATGCGACCGCCCGAACGCAAGGTCTCCTGCTCAAAGGTGAGGCATGCGGCGATACGGCGCTCCATGCCGTCCAGGTTCAACAGCGACTGCATGAACTGAACCTGGTCCAGACACACGTCGAGCAAGTAGTCGATCCAGTCGACCAGCGCGGCCTCGCTGAGGTTTCCTCGGCCATCGAGATCGCCACGCCTCGGCTCGTCGGCTGCGGCCAGCAATGCGTAGTAGCGGTCCACGGTCCGTGCAAAGCCGCGCAGCGGCGACCAAACCCCGCCGGTGTAGCCCAGCGCATGCAACACGCTGTGGGTGTGCAGGCGCATGACACGGCCGTTACCGTCGACGAAGGGGTGGATCCAACCCAGGCGCTGGTGCGCGGCAGCCAGCGCCACGAGTGAGGCTTCGCCACGCCGCACGCCGCCGTACACGGTGACCCAGCGGTCCAGCAGGCTTGGCATGCTGCTCGCCGCGGGTGCCACATGCTGACCCACGCGGACTTCCTGGCTGCGCCACCGGCCCGGGACGATCTCGACGCCTTCGCTGGACTTCAAGTCTTCGGGCGGCAGCCGACCGAACAGCGTGCGGTGGATGTCTGCGACGGCCACTGTCGAGTACAGGTTTGAGGCCTGGGCCTCGTCGCCATAACGGGCTTCGAGGTCGCGCTCGGCGTCGATGTGGGCGATCGCCAGTCGCTGTCGAGCGGCCAACGATGCGTCTTGGGAGAAGTCCTTGCGGAGTGCCTGCTCCAGTTCCAGCGGACGCGTGTGCTGCCCCTCGATGCGGTTCGAGTAGTACGAATTCATGGCCCTCAGCAGGCCGCGGAGTTCTGGGGCGATCGGGGGCCCGGCAAGGCGGCCAGCGGCTCGGGCCAGTTCATGGGCCTTGACCAGCAGGGGCTCCTGCCGCTTCTCGGACGGCATCAGCGGTTCGAACTGGTGAGGAGTGTCGTAGAGCGTGGACAAGATTGCGAACCCTCTTGTTCGTGCAACTGATTGTCAGTCATCTACTTTTCAATTCATCCGCCGACCCTTTTGCGAAGTGAATTGCCAAGCCAATGCAGCACGCTGGACACAGCTTGGGCACAAAGCAAAAAGCCACCCGGTTGGGTGGCTTCCGCTGCTCAGCTGAATCGATGATCCAGCTGCAGTTTTCTTGGTTGCGGGGGCAAGATTTGAACTTGCGACCTTTGGGTTATGAGCCCAACGAGCTACCAGGCTGCTCCACCCCGCGACTGAAGCTAACACTATAGCACGGCTTTGGGCGGAGCCCGCCTGTCCCGCTGCAGCAGCCCAGGATGAGGCGGCTTGAAACCGCTGTCATCCCCCGGCGAAGTACCGATGTCGCCCCCGCTCCGGCCCGCA
>Ga0075163_10014422_pt1 | contig 10202 bp, 7 predicted proteins | sample JI1023141ADNA_FD_71478 | JGI IMG/M metagenome (GOLD analysis project Ga0075163, IMG submission 71478) | Wastewater effluent complex algal communities from Wisconsin, to seasonally profile nutrient transformation and Carbon sequestration -... | ecosystem: Engineered > WWTP > Effluent > Algae... | reverse complement strand
CAGGCGGTGGGCAGCATCACCCGCCAGACGATCGCCAGCTCCGAGAGCCCGTCGATGCGGGCCGCATCGATCAGGTCGTTGGGCACGGTCTTGAAGAACTGGCGCAACAGGAAGATGCCGAACACCGACAGGGTCCAGGGCAGGATCAGCGCGGCATAGCTGTCGAGCAGGCCCGCGGTGTGCAGCAGCAGAAACACCGGCACGGCCACCGCATGCTGGGGAACCAGCATGCCCAGCAGCACCGCGGCCATCAGCGTGTCGCGCCCGCGGAAGTCCAGCTTGGCCAGTGCGTAGGCAGCCGGCAGCGCGACCAGCAACTGCAGCCCGAAGATGCAGGCGGTGACGATCACGCCATTGGCCAGCAGGCGCAGCAGCGGCGCCTTGGCGAAAGCCGCCTGGAAGTTGTCCAGCAGTGCGAACCGCTGCGGCAGCCAGTGCAGCACATCGCTGTACACCTCGGTCTCGGGCTTGCTCGCCGTGGACAGCATCCATGCGAACGGCAGCAGCGCGAAGACCGCCAGCGCCAGCAGTCCGGCGTGGCGGGCGCCCTCGGCAAGCAGCGGACGGACGCGGCTCATGTGTAGTGGACCCGGCGATCGAGCCAGCGCGTCTTGACGACGCTGATCAGCATCACGATCGCGAGGAAGACCACCGTCACCGCCGACGCGTAGCCCGATCGGAAGAACTCGAAGCCTTCGGCATACAGGGTATAGACCAGCACCTCGGTGGCCTTGTTCGGCCCGCCCTTGGTCAGCACCTGCACCGTGTCGAAGACCTGGAACGACTTGATGGTGGTCACCACCAGCACGAACAGCGTCACCGGCGCGAGCATGGGCCAGGTGACCAGGGAAAAGCGCGCCCATCCGGCCGGCACGCCGTCGATCGCGGCCGCCTCGTAGAGCGGGCGCGGTATGCCCAGCAGGCCGGCACTGAACAGAACCATGTTGAACCCGAACCCCTGCCAGATGCCGATCACGGCCAGCACCCACAGCGCCAGCGACTCGTCGTTGAGCCAGTTGTGCGGCGCCAGGCCGACACTCTTCAGGCTCAGGTTCACCAGGCCGAAGCCGGGATGCAGCATGAACTCCCAGACCAGCGCCATCGCGATCAGCGTGGCCATCACCGGCAGGAAGAGCACGGCGCGATACACCGCCTGGCCGCGGGCCGCACCGTGGATCAGCAGGGCGGCTGCCAGGCCTAGGCCGACCGAGCCAGGCACGACCGCCAGGCTGTACAGGGCCGTATTGCGCAGCGACTTCCAGAACACCCGGTCACCGGCCATCGCGACGTAGTTGTCCAGCCCGATGAAGGCCAGGGTCTCGGCGCCGAGCTGATAGTCGGTCAGCGACAGCGCCAGCACCACGGCCAAGGGCCCGACCAGCAGCAGCAGCATCAGCGCGACCGCCGGCGCCGCCAGGACCTGCCCGATGGCCAGCGTCGGACGCGGCAGCCGGAGTCGACGGCGCGCGGGCAGCCACAGCGGCTTGGCGTGCTCAAGCACGGCAGGACGGCGCCAGTGCGAGACGCTGGCCATGGCCATCGAAAACCAGCGCGCGTCCGGGCTCGAAGCGCATCGTCACTTCGCTGCCAATGCCGGGCAGCGCACCCAGGGCATCGCAGCGCGCCGTCACCTTGCCGGCACCGGCGGTCAGTTCGACCTGGACCAGCACCTCGCCGCCCAGGTGTTCATGGGTACGAACCACTCCGTGCAGCCCGGACCGGTCCCAGGGGCCCAGCCGGATCGCCTCGGGCCGCAGCCCGACCGTGACCCGCATGCCGGCGCCGGCGGGCTTGGCCAGCGCCAGACCCAGCGAGGTGGCGCGATGGAAGACCTGCCCGTCGGCATTGGTCTCGCAAGCCAGCAGGTTGATGCGCGGATTGCCGATGAACTCGGCGACGCGCAGGTCCGAGGGATCGAAGTAGATGTCCGCCGGACTGGCCACCTGCAGCAGCACGCCGTCGATCATCACCGCCACCCGGGTCGACATCGTCAGCGCTTCGGTCTGGTCGTGGGTCACGTAGACGAAGGTGCCGCCGAGCGCCCGATGCAGCGCGACGATTTCGCTGCGCATCTGCACCCGCAGGTTGGCATCGAGATTCGACAAGGGTTCGTCCATCAGGAATGCGCGCGGACGCCGCACCATGGCCCTGCCCAGCGCGGTCCGCTGGCGCTGGCCGCCCGACAGCTGCCCGGGCTTGCGCTCGAGCAGGTGGCCGATGTCCAGCTGCCCGGCCGCCGCCTTCACTTCGTCGTCGATCTGCTGGCGGATCGCGCGCGACCCGGGCCAGATCCCGCCCACGACGGGCAGACGCTGCCAGCGGTTCAGGCGGCGCACCGAAAGCGGCACCGCGATGTTCTCGCGCACGGTCAGATGCGGATACAAGGCGTAGGACTGGAACACCATCGCGATGTCGCGCGCGCCAGGCGCCAGCGCATCCATGCATTCGCCCGCCATGTGCACCTCGCCGGCGTCCTGCCGTTCGAGCCCTGCCAGGATGCGCAACAGAGTCGACTTGCCGCAGCCCGAAGGCCCGACCAGCGAGATGAACTCGCCATCGTGCACGCCCAGCGATACACCCTTCAGGACCGGCGTCGCGCCGAACGCCTTGCTGACGCCGCGAATCAGGATGTCCGCCATCACGCTCTCAGGAATCGGCGTCGATACGAGGGCGGCAGCGCGGCCAGCTTGAGCATCATCGGCAGGTCGGCGGTGCCGAAGTCGGGATCCCAGGACGGCGGCCCGAGCACCGTGGCCCCGCACTTCAGGTAGCCCTTGATCAGGGCGGGCGGCTCGACATCGAGGTCGCCGCGCAGGGAGTCGATCGGCAGCGCCAGGCGCGGACTCACCCGTTCATCGGCAGGTGCCAGATGGGTGCGGCGAAGCGTGTTCCACAAGCTCGCGGCCGCGTGGCCGCCGTCACGCATCGGAACGCTGGCGCAGCCGATCATCAGGTCCAATCGATGGCGGTGCATGAATTCGGCCAGCGATGACCACAGCAGCAGGATGACCGCACCGCTGCGCCATTCCGCGTCGGTGCACGAGCGGCCCAGTTCCGTCATGCGCGCACGCAGCGGGTCGAGCCGCGCCAGGTCGAACTCATCGTCGGAATAAAAGCCGCCGACCTGTCGCGCCGCATGGCCGGTCATCACGCGGTAGGTCCCCACCACGCGCGCCGGCGCATCGTCGGTCTCGACGCAGCGCACCAGCAGATGCTCGCAGTGGGCGTCGAACCGGTCGACGTCCAGGCCCGGTTCGGTGCCCGGCGGCGTGGTCAGCCGGGCGCCCATCTCATCGGCGAAGACGCGGTAGCGCAGGCGTTGGGCTTCGCGCACCTCGTCGTCGTGTCGCGCCCAGACGGCCTCCAGACGCGGCGGTTGCGGGGCGCTGCCGGGCGGGCCGATGACGCGCAGGGCAGGGGCCTGATCGAGGGTGGCTTGGGTTTGCATGGCCCGATGTTGCGCAGCGCCAATGACGTCGGTATGAAGCGCCGGTGACGCCTCGATGACCGCGCGAAAATCAGCGCCCTGCGGTGATGACCTGCAGGGTCGAGCGCATCGCCGTCTCGTAGATTTCGTCGGCGGCGAGACGCGCGTCCTGCGCCACTGGCCGGGAATCGCCCGAGATGACGACACCGGCCTCGCGCAGCAGGCGCACGGGGATCAGCTGGTCCCTGCGCGATGGCCCGCGGATCGCGATGCCCGCGAGACGCCCGCTTGCATCGAAGATCGGCCCACCCCGCGGCCCCTGGGGCATGCTCACATCCAGATCCCGCCGATCGCCCGAGGGGTTTGCCGCTCCGATGAAGCCGATCCGCAGAACCGGCCATGCGGCGCCTGCCTCGTGCGCCGACGCGTACTCTGTCGCGAACGCGGGGCTGCCTGGAAACGCGTCCCGCGGCGCCTCGACCAGTTGACCCGCGAAGACCAGCGGCGCGTGCAGCCGCACCAGCGCCAGCCCGATCGCCGGGAATCGCCGTTCGAGCGTGACCGCGGAGGACTGACCCAACCCATTGCGCACCCAGCGAACGCCCGCGGGCAGCAAGTCAAGCGGCATCAGTGCGTGTCGACCCGCGTCGATCAGCGTGGCGCTGCCGACCACCCGGGCACCCGCCGGCAGCGACGGCACCCCGTACGGCGCGAGACGGGCGGGCGGGCGCAAGAGCTCGGGACCGGGCAGCGCTGCGTCACCGCTCAGCAGCCGGCGCAATGCCCGCAATTGCGGATCGTCCGGGAATCGCTCGAGCGTCTGGCCGAGCAGACGCCGGGCCGGGTCCACCTGCGCCCCCGCGTGCAGCAGCCCGATGTAGAGCACCGCACCGGCCGGACTCTCGGGATGGGCCCCGGCGGAGTGCGCGCAGAACGCCAGTGCGCGCCGGTACTCGCCGGCCTGCATGTGGCTGCGCACGATGCCCAGTTCGGTGTCCACGGCGTGGCTGATCGACGCGGCTTCTTCGAAGCGGGCCAGCGCGGCGGCAGGGTCGCCCTGCCGCAATGCCCGCTCTCCGGCCAGCAGCAGGCGCAGCCGGCGATCGTCGGAGTCACCACCGGTGCGTGCCGACGCGGCACCGGTGGTCTGTCCCACCGTGGCCGCCGTGCCGTGCGGCCACCCCGGGCCCGGCAGTCCCCCGAGACAGCCGGCCGCCAGCAGCGCCGCCAACCTGCGCATGGAATCAGCTGTTGACGTTGGCGCCGCTCGGGCAGGTCGTGCCGCCATCGCGCTGGATGCGGGGAGATCCGAGATCGGCGGGCTGACTGCCGAGGGCATACGGCGCCCGCGGCGCCTTGTACTGCGAGAGATACGCGGTCAGGGCATCGATGTCCTGTGCGCCGCCCAGCAGATTCTGCCCCTTCAGGAATGTGGTGAACCCGTCGCCGCCGGTGGCCATGAAGTTGTTGACGGTCACCCGGTAGGTCTTGGCCGGATTGAGCACCTTGCCCGCGGCGTCCACCAGCTGCTCGGTCGATGCGCCGGTGGTCAGCGTCACATTGCGCACGCGGGCGTCGCAGGCCTTCGAGCCGTCCCAGATGTACTTGAAGCCGGTCGAAGGAATCATGATCCGCGTGGCGGTGGCCGACTGCCCGCGGCAGCCGGCGAACTGCTGCTCGAGCACGTCCTTGATGTCCTGCGCGGTCAGCGTCATCGTGACCAGGCTGTTGCCGAACGGCTGCACGGTGAAGGCCTCGCCGTAGGTGACGTTGCCATCGCCCTCGGCGACGCTTTGCGTGAACAGGAATCCTGGCGAACGCACACCGCCCCGGTTCATGAAGGCGATCACCGCCTGGCCGAACGCGGCCGGCTGCGTGGCCGCGAGCTGCGAATCCGCGATCAGGTCGCCAGCCGGAATGTTGCAGGCCGCGTCGCTCGCGCCGTTGCCGAGCTCCCTGGTGATCGACCCGATCACCGAATTGGCCAGCGGCGACACCAGCCCGTTGTAGGCGGCCACGATGCTCGCCACCTTCGCATCGGCCGTCAGCGTCGGATCGTTGCGGACCACCAGACGATTGGTCACCGTTGCGGCGGTGATGTCCTTGGTCACCGGATCGATCGTCACGTCCATGTCGGTCAGCACCCGACCGAACGCACTCGAACTGCTGACCGGAATCGTCCGCCCGGTGGCGTTCGGCAGCCGGCAGTTGTAGGCGGCATGTGTGTGGCCGCTGACCACCAGGTCGACCGCATTGTCCAGTCGCTTGACGATGTCGGCGATCGCCGAGCCGGCGAGCGCGCCTTCGCACCCGTTGATATCCGACAGGCTGCCGGTCTGGAAACCGCCTTCATGGACCAGGACCACGATGGCCTCGATGCCCTGGGCGCGCAGTTCGGGAATCAGCGCATTGACGGTTTGCGCCTCATCGCGAAACTCGAGTCCCGCCACACCGGATGGCGTCACGATCGTCGGCGTGGCCTTCAGCGTCATCCCGATGAAGGCCACCTGCACGCCGTTGAAGGTCTTGGTGCCATAGGCCGGCAGCAGCGTCCTGCCGGTGGCCGTGGCCACCACGTTGGCGGCCAGCCACTTGAACTTCGCGCCTTCGAACGGAACCGGCGTGCCGACCGTGGCGCCCTTGCAGCTGCCAGGGTCGGTCACCCCGTTCTGCGCCTTGCAGCCGCCATTCTGGAGCCGCAGCAGTTCGGTCGCGCCTTTGTCGAACTCGTGATTGCCCACCGCATTGAATTCCAGGCCGATCCGGTTGAGCGTCTCCACCGACGGCTCGTCCAAAAACAGCGCGGAGATCAGCGGTGTCGCACCGATCGAATCGCCCGCGCCGACAACGACGCTCAACGGGTTCTGGCTTTTCAGGCGGGCGACATGCGCCGCGACAAAATCCGCGCCGCCCACCGGCGGGCGGTCGGCCGCCGCCACGGCGGTGTTCACGCCGAAGGTCCCCGGCGACTGCAGGTTGCCATGGTAGTCGTTGAACCCGATCATCTTGACCACGAAAGGCGGCGGCGGCGGTTCGGGCGTGCTGTTGTTGCTGCTGCAGGCTGTCAGGCCCAGGCCGCTGAAAACGGCCATCACTGCGGCGATGCGACGAATAGTCACGGTTCGGTCTCCGGGTAGGTGCTGTGGGCGCAAGATGGGCACCCGATCAGGGACAACTTAACGACGCGCGATGACGCAGCCGTGACGCCGGGCGTTCGAAGTCATCCCGGGGCGGGCAGAGCACCCTTCAGCGTCAGCGGATCGGCTTGAGCCGCGATCACCTGCTCGAGCACGCCCTCGAAGCGCGTGATCACGCCGTCCCAGTCCTGGGCACACGCGGTGAGGCGCGCACGCTCGCCGATCAGACGACACAAGGACCGATCCGCGGCCAGCGCGACCGCCTGCCGGATCATCATGGCCGGGTCGCCTCGATCGGCCAGCATGCCGTTGCGGCCGGACTCGATCAGTTGCGCGGCACCCGCGCAATCGAAGGCCACCACCGGCAATCCGCTCGCCATCGCCTCGGTGGTGACATTGCCGAAGGTCTCGGTCAGGCTGGGGAACACGAACAGATCGGCCGATGCGTAGTGCGCGGCCAGATCCTCGCCGCCGCGCTGACCGGCAAAGATCGCCTGCGGGCACTGGGCCTGAAGCTGGCCCCGCATCGGCCCATCGCCGACGAGCAGCAGCCGGGCACGCGGCTGCGCGGCGCGAATGGCCTCGAAAGTATTCAGCAGCACGCCCAGATTCTTTTCGGCAGCCAGCCGCCCGACACAGGCCACGACCAGGTCGGACTCCGACACCCCCCATTGCTCGCGCAGCGCGGCGCTGCGCCGCACAGGGTCGAACAAGCGGGCATCGACGCCACGGGTCACCACGACCAGGTGCCGGAAACCCAGCCGTTCCAGGTCGCGCCGCAGCGCATCGGTAGGCACCATCGTGCAGCCGGTGCGGTTGTGGAACCCGCGCAGGTAGGCAACGATCGGACTCTTCAGCCACCCGACACCGTAGTGCTGACTGTAGGCATGGAAGTTGGTCCGGAAGTCCGAGCACACGGGCAGCTTCAGGTGCATCGCCGCCCGCAACGCCGACCAGCCCAGCGGCCCCTCGGTGGCGATGTGCACGACATCGGGCCGCCGTGTCGCCCACAGCCGCGTGAGCGCCCGCTTGGCCGGCAGGCCCATCCGCAGGTTCGGGTACTTGGGCACTGGCAGGCCATGCGTGAGCACCTGCTGGAATCGTTCGGCCGGATCGCTGGGCGCCTCGGCACCCTGGCGCGGACGTACGAGCTGGATGTCGTGATGGCGGGCGTGCAGGCCGTCGACGACCCTCGCCATCGTGCGCGCAACCCCATTGACCTCCGGCGGGAAGGTTTCGGTGACCAGCGCGACCCGCAGCGATCGGCGGTCCGCTGCGAAGTGATCGACGACGATGGCAGGGTCCATGCCTCGATGCTGCACCGGCAACACAACAGATCGATGACAGCGGCAAGGGCATTCGGGTGGCGCTGCTGTCACGGCGGCTTCATGCGCGGCAGTCACCATCCGGTCACGCGCGCCCTATTGCGGAGCGGGCAATATTCCCGACGAGGATCCCAGTGACGAACTATCTTCAGGCGCTCTCGACCCAGCGATGGGACGACCACCGCTTCTATCACCAATGTCGTATCAACCAGACGCTGCATCTGATCAGCGCGATCAGCTTTCTGATTGCGTATGGTGTGCTGTTCTTCGACCCCGCGCTGGCCGCCATCATCGGCTGGTGCGTCTCCATGACCACCCGCCAGGCCGGCCACTTCTTCTTCGAACCCCGCGGCTACGACGAGATCAATCGCGTCACCGACGCCTACAAGGAAGCGGTCAAGGTGGGTTACAACATCCGCCGCAAGGTGGTGCTGCTGGCGGTCTGGGTGGCGATTCCGGCCGTTCTGTGGGCCTCACCCTCTCTGTTCGGTCTGATCGAGCCCGCCGTGTCGCTGTCCGGCTTCGTCCATGACCTGGGCATCGCCTGGCTGGCGCTGGGGGTGACCGGGCTGGTGCTGCGCGTGCTGCAATTGTGGATCAAGGAGGATCTGTTCACTGGCCTGGTTTGGGCGAGCAAGATCCTGACCGATCCCTTTCACGACATCGCGATGTACTACAAGTCACCGTTCGCGCTGCTGCGCGGCGAACGCTTCGATCCGATGACGCACGTGCGCCATCGCTGAACGATCAGAAGCGCCGGCGCAGCATCTCGACCAGGATGCCGCGCCGGATCGACCGGTTGGTCCGCGCGGGTCCTTCCCACCACCAGCCGTCCTCGCGCATCTGCACAGCGGCGGCGGCAAAACGCTGCAGCACAGCCTCGAAGTCGGCATCGCTGTAGTTCAGGCTGAAGATGATCCGACCGCTGCCCACCCAGCTCAAGGCCAGGCCATGTGCGCGCAGGTAGAACTGCAGCATCCAGTTGTATCGCGACGGGCGGGTGTAGAGCACCGTCCAGATCGAGCTCAGGTGCGCGATCCGCACGGGCAAGCCAGCGTCGCTCAGGCACTGATTGAAGCGCGCCGCGCGCGCGTTCCAGCGCTCCTCCAGGCCGTCGTACACGGCGCGGATCTCGGGCCGCGCGAGGCGCTCGAAGAACGCATTCATCGCCGTCATCACATACGGATGGGAATTGAAGGTGCCGCGCGCGAAGCAGATGTCGGCCGGCCGATCATCGCGATAGCGCCGCATCAGGTCGGCCCGCCCGCACACGACGCCGATCGGCAGACCCCCGCCCAGGGTCTTGCCGTAGGTCACCATGTCGGCCCGGATGCCGAAATACTCCTGAGCCCCGCCCGGCGCCAGCCGAAAGCCGACGAAGATCTCGTCCAGGATCAGCACGATGCCGCGTTCGGTGCAGACCTCGCGCAGCCGCTGCAGCCACCGCGTGTACGCCGGCCGATCGAACCCCGCCCGCCGGCTGCTGTCGACCAGGGTCGAGTCACCGGGCGCCCCGACATTGGGATGCAGCGCCTGCAGCGGATTGACCAGCACGCAGGCGATGTCCCGGCGCGTGCGCAGGACCCGCAGCGTCTTGTCGTCCATCTCCTTCAGGGTGTAGGTCTCGCGCGGAGGCAAAGGATTGCCCGGCCCCGGCTGCACATCTTCCCACCAGCCGTGGTAGGCGCCGGTGAAGCGCACCAGATGGCTGCGCCCGGTGTGGTATCGCGCAAGCCGCACGGCCTGCATCACCGCTTCGGTGCCCGACATATGAAACGAAACCTCGTCAAGACCCGACACGCGGCGCAGCTGCTCGACATTGTCGACCACGCACGGGTGATAGGCGCCCAGCACCGGACCCAGCGCCCGGGCGCGATCGACGGCCTCGTCGATGCACTCCTTGTAGAAGTCGACGCCGAACACATTGACGCCGTAAGAGCCGGTCAGGTCGAAGAAGACGTTGCCGTCGATGTCCTCGATCGTCACCCCGCCGGCCGACTGCACGAAGCTGCCGATCGGGAGGTGTTTGCGCACGTAAGGGCTGTACTGGAAAGGCACCCGGTAGCTGCCGGTGAACTGCAGGTCGGACAGCCCGGTGCGCGCCGCCGCGGTCATCTCGGCGCTGCGCCGGAAGCGTCGCGCGTACAGGTCGGTCAGTCTCGCAAAGCCGGAGCGGCGCCGCGCCTCGATCTCGGGCGTCGCCTCGTCGGAGTTGAAGAACCGGGCTTCGTCGTAGGCGTAGCCCGGAATCAGCGCGGCCACTCGTTTGGCGAGCCGCGAATGGCCGGCCAGCGAGCGATGCTTGGCGCGCGA
>Ga0075163_10014421_pt1 | contig 10203 bp, 11 predicted proteins | sample JI1023141ADNA_FD_71478 | JGI IMG/M metagenome (GOLD analysis project Ga0075163, IMG submission 71478) | Wastewater effluent complex algal communities from Wisconsin, to seasonally profile nutrient transformation and Carbon sequestration -... | ecosystem: Engineered > WWTP > Effluent > Algae... | reverse complement strand
TAATTATAGCGATTATAAAACCTTATAAAATATCTACTACTAATCCTTAGCAGAATAGATTATTCCAATTAGTCCGCCCACTACCAGTAGTGTAATGGCTATGCTCCAACTAAGAAAAATACCTACAGCAGCAATAAATCCCAGGCCCAATAAAATCAACAGCAACTTTATACCAGACCCTTTTCCCTTTTCAAACGAAAGCATAGATTTAACTTTCGTTTTAAATAACTGCCACATCATTTTTCTTCCAAGCTTGCGCATTTGTTTTTTACTGTATTGGTGAGCCACTACTGCCGCCAGTGGTAACAGCAGTAATGCTGAATAATCAGCGTAAGATTCTTGCTGTACTGTTGAGGGAGCTACTTGAATACTTGTGTTACTAGCCATATTTATACATTTTATGGCATAAAATTCTTCTTTATTAATTTCTTAAACTATACCCTCTGTGGGGCATTTTACCAAAAAAATAGGTTGTGGGGTAGAATTGCGATTGAGGCGATACGCCAGAGGAGGGGTTACTTTTAAATCCACTTATTTTTTAAACTTATTTGTAAGGCTTCAATTTTACTGCTTACATGCAGCTTACTGTAAATATTTTTCATGTGTTGGCGCACTGTATGTTTACTTAAAAAAAGTTGCTCAGCAATTTGAGCATACTCTTTACCCTCCATGCTGAATTTTAAAATTTCTTTTTCTCTTTCACTAAGGGGCTCTACAGTATTTGTTGCAGTAGATTTTTTTTCGCTGTACGGCTGTGCTGTTATTGCGGTAAGCCATTTCCATGCTTTACGGGCTATGCCGGGGCTCATTGGTGCACCCTCGTCCTGGTGTACCTGGTAAATAGCATCAATAATATTTTGTGCAGTGTCTTCTTTTAATAAATAGCCGTGTGCGCCAGCTTTAATGGCGTTAAAAATCCGCTCGTCGTCATCAAACACCGTAAGCATAATAAATTTTATAGAAGGATAGAGTGGTGCAGCCCTTTGTACAGTTTCGATTCCATTTAATTCATGCATCTCTATATCCATCAATACTACATCCGGCTTTTGCTGAGCAACTTTCATTTTTTTAATAAACTCAGTACCATCACTTGCTTCCATAATAACCGTCACTTCATTTTCAATAGAAGCCAGTTTTTCTTTAAGCGACTGCCGCAAATATGGTTTATCATCAACAATAGCAATTAACATCATACAAAATTAAAAAGAGATTTAAACTTACCTATACCCTCTGTATGGCATTTCATATTTTTATTGCAACAGAAGTTCCATTACCTATGGCTGCAGTTATTACCAATATGGCACTAATAGCAGTTGCCCGCTGTTGCATATTTTTTAGGCCGTAATGCCCATCTTCATTTATTTGGTTTACAACAAATCCTTTCCCAAAATCCTGGATAATGATCTCGAAAAATGTTTGCAGCGAATTTCCCTGTAATAACAAACTTGAACTTTCCGAATATTTGCAGGCATTTGATACAGCCTCCTGGCAAATACGAAAAAGCTGTAATGCCTCATTGGAATTAAGTGTTTTCTGAAGCGAAAAATCTTCTTTTACCTGCAATTGCATACCGGGATAAAATTGTAAGTAACGATGTGTGTAATCCACCAATTTATCAAAGAATTCCTGTGCGGTTACCTGCTCTTTATTCAATATCCATATTGTTTCCCGTAAGGTTTGTAATAATTGTTTGGATGTACCTTTTACTTTTTCAATATTTTCATCAAGTGGCTGTTGTTTTTTAAAGTTACTATCCAGGTTTTCTATATTGTTAGAAAGCAATGCCATTTGTGAGCCCAGGTTATCATGTAAATCTCTGCTCAGTCTTTCTTTTTCTTCCTGTACCTGGAGCTGCATTTGTATTTTTTGTTTTACGTTTCGCTTTTGGTATAAGTAGTAAAAAACAAAGCCGGCAATACTTAGTAAAGTAACAAAGCTTAACAAATAAAACTGTTTCTCTTTTTTTGCTTTTACGGCAGCCAGGTCTTTTTCGTGCTGTATTTCGGTTGTTTTAAATTTAGCTTCGGCTTCGCTTAGTTTATTATTTAGATCGCTGTTATACCGGGTAAGAATGATATCTGTAACTTCGGTTTTAAACTCGTAAGCCTCTTTGTATTTTCCTGCAGCATATAAATTCATTGAATGAAAATCCAGTGCAGTACGCACCATATCGAGTTTAGCAAATTTTCTTGCTATAGTAAGCGCCTCGCTGCTTACCTGCAATGCTTCACTAAATTTCTTTTGTTTTACCAAAACACCAGATGAAAACATCAGTGCTTCTGCAAGATTGGAAGAGTCTTTTGTCTGCCTGCTTTTTGTGATTACATCCTCATATGCTTTTATGGCCTTATCTAATTGATTGGTACGTTCGTACAATGTTGCCAGCAGCCTGTAATGCAGTCGGCCCAATGCCTGTTCATCTGTTTTATTAGCAATACTCAACTTTACAGATTGCTGTAAATATTTTTCTGCCCAGTCATAATGTTCCGATCGTTCAAGGTAAACCGAGCCAATGTTATGATAACATTGTTCCAGCAATAAATTAAATCGTGCCGGCTCACTTATACCGATACATTTTTTCCAGTACTCTATCGCTTTATCCTTATCTGGGATATGGTAATAGGTATTACCAATCATTTTATAAAAAGTAGCTTCTGCAAGAGTATTGTTTTGTGTATGTGCTTCATTAATCTGTTGCTGACAGTAATTGAGGCATACATCCCATTGCTGCAACTCCTGGTATTTATGAATTAAAGTGATTTGTAGGGCAAGCCGATTTGTTTCATTCAGTTCCTTACTTTTAAGAAGCTGGCTAATGGTTATTATAGCTGCCTCGTTATCACTGGCGGCCTCCAGCCGTTCTATCAACTTGGGAATAGTATCGGTTTGTGCAGTTAAAAAATAGCTGCACAACATCAGTACAAAAAAAAGAAACCTTGTTTTTCTCATCCGGTTGTTAATTGCCTGAAAGATAAATTTTAAAACCAAATAATTGAAAGCAAAAAGACCAGGTATTGAAAAATACCCTATGCAGGGTATTACAATAGCTGGTAAGCAATATTACTTTCACATAGAATTATATCACCTTAAAAATTATTGTATGAGCAATGTTTCAAAATGGATGAGCTGGGAAGGCGGAATAGATTTAGTAGCAGTAACATCTCCTGACCTGCAAATGCCCAATGTGATTGTACACCTTGGACGCATGGTAAATACGCCTGTTGGTAATGCAGCAAGCGGTATGATACTATGGCAACCTGACCCTGCTGCCATGCCGGCGGTAATGGGATTTGTTAGTACTGATGAAACGGTGGGCAAATATTTTGGTCCAAACATTTTTGCAGACACCCCATTTGAGCAGGCTCCGGTTTTAAATGCCAGTTTCGATATTCAGATAGGTGCAGATAAAGCAGTAAGTAAATGTATAGTGGCGGGCTATACTTTTGAAGTAGAGATGAGTGATTTTACAGCGCCGTATCTTATTAACCGGGAGCCATCGGCCATGCCTCCGTTTTACCAACAGGGAGTGGAAATTCATGCCCGTAAAGTTTCTTTAAAAGTAAATGGAGAGGTTATTAATATTATTGTACCGCCAGTTGGTATTACCGGCGGGCCGGCAAGTGTGGTAAGTCCGAATGGTGTATATGCAAGATAAAACCAGCAAATAAAATCAGTTAAATTGTTTCCCTTTTTTAATGTATGAAAAAGATATGTATACTTTTTTGTTTGGTGCTGGTTGCTGTTGCAGGCAAAGCGCAGCTTACAAAAGAGCAACAGGTAATTAAAAAAACCTTTTTCAACTTTTTGAAATTTTATAAAAACAACGAAAAAAAATTTAACGCTTTTCAGTTGTATAAAGGCAAAGGAAAAGATAATAGCCCCCCTTATAAAGTACAATGGGCCGAAGCGGAAAAATATTTTACTTACCTGCGCAGAAGTGTGCCCTATGTTGGTGAGGCTTATATAAAAGCCGAAAGAGCACATTTTAAATACTCCGACAGTTGTTTTAAAGCCGACCCTACGGAAGAAATTGCCGCAGGTTTTGATTTTGACCGATGGGCAGGCGGGCAGGAAGATATTGAATACACTTATAAATGGTACACTGATGTAAAAAATAAATACATCGTTACCATTACCGGTAATACTGCCCTATTAAAAATTGGCAGCGAACTTGGTCAAGGCACAGCAGATAAAGACCGCAGCTGGAGCATTGTTCCCTTTGTAAAAGAAAAAGGTACCTGGAAGATGGCGGATAATATTTATCCTGCCGATGAAAAAGATCAAACCCTTATCCCGCAATAATAAAAAAGCGCCCCGATGTATAGGGACGCTTTTCTTTTACTTTTTTAGATGCCTTATCCTAAAGCAACTCTTCTAAATTCGGTAACTTTTAAATCAGCATCAACACTCTTCAAGTAATCGGCAACAGATTTACCATTGTCTTTTACAAAAGGCTGATGTATTAAAGTATTATCTTTTAAAAATTTATTTACTTTACCTATTGCAATTTTTTCAGCCATTTCAGCAGGTTTGCCTTCAGCTTTAATCTGCTCAATAGCAATTTCTTTTTCCCTTGCAATAGTTTCGGGTGCAATAGATGATTCATCAACTGCCAAAGGATTCATCGCAGCAATTTGCATGGCTACGTCTTTACCTGCCTCGGCTGCTGCTTTTGTTAAACCTACCAATACACCCATACGGTTTGCACCATGAATATAAGAAGCTACATACTCTGCATTCACTCTTTCAAAACGGGTAATACCGATTTTTTCGCCAATTGCAGCCAGTTTATCATTGATCATATCGGCTACTTTTGCGCCGTTAATAACCACTTCGTTTAATTCTGCTGCACTATTTACGTTATTAGCTATTGCTGCATCAGCAATGCTTTTAACAAAAGTCACAAACTCTGCATTATTACTTACAAAATCGGTTTCTGCGCTAACGCATAATACAATACCGCTTTTATTATCAGCAGTCGTTTGCGCAATGATCACACCTTCCTTTGCTTCACGGTCGCTGCGTTTTGCGGCAACTTTCTGTCCTTGTTTACGCAACCAATCAATAGCTGCTTCAAAATCGCCGTTGCTTTCTGTTAATGCTTTACGGCAGTCTAACATACCTGCTCCGGTAGTTTGACGTAATTTATTAATGTCTGCTGCTGTTATAGTAACACTCATTGTAATTGATAATTAAAAATTAATAATAAACAATGTTTTAGATAATAAAGTGTATTTAAAAAACATACTTCATAAAATCTCAACACCATTTTCGCTTTCATCTCCTCCTTTTCCCTCCCCTTGGGGGAGGATAGGTGGGGCTGTATTATCTGGCTCCACCAGGACCACCGGTTGCCGGCCTTCTGCCACCCTGGCCCGGACCTGCTACCCTGCGTTTTGGTTGAGAAGCTACACCTCTTCCACCACCACGTTTATTTCTATCATCACCACCATCAGCTTTTTGCTCAAACCTTGCTGCTTTTGCTTCCGGTGTTTCATCACCATCATGATGATCATCATCGCTGTCTTTATCTGCCTGGCGCTCCTGCAAACCTTCGGTAATTGCAGCAGTTAAGTAATTAACAATAATAGAAATTGATTTTGTAGCATCATCGTTTGCAGGAATTGCAAAATCAACTTTATTAGGATCGCAATTGGTATCTACCATACCAAAAGTGCTGATGCCTAATTTTTTTGCTTCTGCCATTGCAATATGTTCGTGCCCGATATCCACTAAAAATAAAGCTGCAGGCACACGGCTTATTTGTGCAATACCGCCCAGTACTTTTTCCAGTTTATCTTTATCACGTGTAAGTGTTAAACGCTCTTTTTTAGTAAGGCTTTCAGCACTGCCGTCGTTAAGCATTTTTTCTATGCTCTGCATTTTTTTAACGCTTTTACGAACAGTGTTAAAGTTGGTCAACATTCCACCTAACCAACGCTCGGTTACGTAAGGCATGTTTACTTTTCTTGCACATTCGCTAACGATTTCTTTTGCCTGTTTTTTGGTAGCTACAAACATTATTTTTTTACCACTGCGTGCAATTGCTTTTAAAGCTGCTGCACAGTCCTGTAAACCTTCTACAGTTTTGTTAAGGTCAATAATGTGAATACCTTTCTTTTCGGCAAAGATGTAAGGCAACATTTTTGGATTCCATTTCTTTTTTAAATGGCCAAAGTGTACACCTGCTTCAAGTAACTGTTGTTGTAAGGAAGTATTATTTTCCATTATAGTAATTTGATAATTTGAAAATGATAATTTAATAATGACAAGATTAACGCTTGCTGAACTGGAAGCTTCTTCTTGCTTTTTTGCGACCTGGTTTTTTACGCTCCACAGCACGTGGGTCACGCTTTAATAAACCAGCAGCTTTTAAAGCAGGACGATAGTCGATGCTTACTTCAAGCAATGCACGGGAAATACCCAGTTTTGCAGCTTCTGCCTGGCCTTTAACACCACCACCGGCAGCATTAATCACCACATCAAATTTGTCAGATGCTTCAATAGTTTTCAAAGGTGCTTCTACCTGGTTTTGTAAATACACTAACGGGAAGTACGCTTTATAGTCTTTACCGTTTACTGTAATCTTGCCTTCTCCTTTGCTAAGGAAAACACGTGTTACAGCTTCTTTTCTGCGGCCTACTGCATTTTTTTGCTTTTCCATTTATTATAAATTGGGAATGTTTAAATTAAAATTTTAATTCTTTTGGTTGTTGTGCGCCATGAGGATGTGCTGCACCTGCATAAACAAATAATTTTTTGTATAGCTGGCGGCCCAAACGGTTTTTAGGCAACATACCCTTTACAGCCCTTTCAATCAATACTTCGGGTCTGCGTTTTTGCAGGTCTTTTGCAATTTCTTCTTTACGTCCGCCGGGGTATCCGGTAAAGTGGTCGTAAACTTTATCATCCATTTTATTACCGGTTAACTTTACTTTTTCGCAGTTAATAACAATAATAAAATCTCCACAATCAACATGTGGGGTAAAATAGGCTTTGTTCTTTCCACGAAGAACAGCCGCAATTTTTGCACACATACGACCAACGGTTTGATTAGTACCATCTACAACGTACCAGTTGTGAGTAACGGTAGCCTCGTTCGCATGTTTGGTGGTGAAATGTAATTTGCTCATTTTTTTGTTTTTAGTCCGCCAAAGGCGTAACAGTTATTTAAATAAAGAAGCAGGCCATCCCCTTACTTCTCCCTTTTAGCTTGCGCTTTTTTTGGGACGGCGAAGGTAAGCCCCTATCGGGTTAAGTTCCAAACAAAAGAGGAAGTATTTTTAATCGTCCCTTTATAAACAATTGATTTTCAGTAAAAATTTTGACGAAAATTTTATACCTCTTGTTAGAGATAAGCAATTTTTAAGTTTTAGATATAGTATTTTACCTGCCTTTACAGCATTTTAAACTCTGTTATGGGATGAAGCTCCCAGGCAGTTTTGGGTTTGCTGGATGCAGGGCCGGGTATATTGCCTGCATGTTCTTTGTCGTAAAACAACGAACCAATTATTTTTACTTTGGGATGATCGTTAAACTTTACATATCCGCTGCTGCACCGTTCCATACCACCAAGCAGTGCCACCACTTTATCTCTTGCAGCTTTTATCTTATTATATGCCGGATGATTTGTTGGCGGAAGACCGCTGCATTCAATATTTAAGAATTTAGCTGTTGCCGGGTTGGCCGAAGTACCAATAATAATATGGTAGTCTTCATCTGCCTCCCTGGCTACTGCATATAAATATACAGATATGAGGGTAACCACACTATCTTCAATTGCTATACGGGGCGATGTACTGCTTACTACAATAGCTGCATTATCCATTGCCACCAACCGGTTTATAAGTTTTGTAAGGCTGGTGCTGCTTGCGTTATGCCCTGCAATAGAAAGTTTGGCCACTTTGCGGTAACTGCCATCAAACTTATTATCATTATCGCAGTGGGTATTGGTAACAGCAGCTCTCCTGGCTACACCACGGGCATTGCGCCGGGTTATGGTTTTCTTTTTTGTAACCCTTGTTTGCTCGTCGGCCTCAAAAGAAACATTATAGGTTTTTCCATCAGGCGCTTTATACACCGCTCTTTTTTTTAATAAAGAAAGATTACTAATAGTATCCTGGAAAGTAATTGTTGCAGTACTATTTTTTGCTCCGGCACTTAACACAAATATTATTAACAATGTTGTTACCGATAATTGTTTCATAAAAAAGGTTTAGGGGTTGAAAAATGGAACTGTATAAACTTACAAAAAAGAGCGGAGTTTTTATAATAGTTTATGTACTACACAAATTAAAAATTAATAAGCCATACATAAAAATGCCGGGCTGGTAAGGCCCGGCTGATTGTTCAAGCATGAAGAAAAAATACCCCGTTTCACTCAACTCTTACTGTTTGAGAAATGCTTTGGTTTGTTTGCCCTGGGTGCTGGTTACAGTAATATAATAGTTGCCGGCAGCCAGCACATTAACAGGTATTACTGTTGAAACAGTACCAATGTTCAACTGAATTTGTTTAGTTAATAACTGTCTTCCGCTGTTGTCTGTAATTGTTATATGGGCAATTTCTTTTGCTGTTGAAGAGAATTGTATCCGTAAATCATTACCTGTCGGGTTTTGTAAAATGGTTAACTCCCTTTTATCGGTATCTAATTTTACAGTTACTGTACCACTGTTTACTTTAGTGGCATCAATGTCTACCATCTGCAGGCGGTAAAAAACAGTTTTTGCATTGGCCAGGTCTTTTGCCGTGTTATCGGTAAACTGGTAAGTAGTTGGTAAAGATGAATTGCCTTTAGCCGGCGTAGTACTAATATCGGTAAAATTTATACCATCGGTACTGCGCTGTATATTAATGTGGCTGCTGTTTTGTTCATACTCGGTTTGCCAGTTAAGTACAACATCGGTATTGTTTTTGGTAGCGGTAAAGCTGGTAAGTTTTACGGGCAACAATGCATTTATCTGTTGTATTTCGGTTAGTGTTAAAGCTCGGTTATACACCCGCATTTCATCCAAACTGCCGTTTAAACCATTGTAATTATTAGATGGGGGAAAAGTGGTGCTGGACATGGTACCAAAACGTGCCTGTATTGGGTAGGTAGGTGCAGTTGACCCTTCGGGACCAGAAACGCTTAGTGCGCCATTAACATAAGTAGATAAAGTACCATTATTTCTTACGCACGCAACATTGTACCAGCCACCAGTTGTAATAGCACCATTGGGTGTGCCTATTGATAAATTTTTATAATTGAACTGTATTTGCGGATAGCCAAAGGCAGTCCACATCCATACCCCGGGCCCTGCACTATTCAGGTTGTTCTCGTACAACCCGCCTGCATGGATGACGGGAGAGTTGATATACACCCAAAAAACTATGCTGAAGTTTTGTGTACCCGAAAAATTAAGTAATGATGAGGTGGGTAACAATACAAACTGGTTTACGGGTGTTGAGCCTGGTGATGGATTGGAAAAACTCATGGCACTGTTTGCCTGGCCAATTTTATTTGTGGTTGCCGTAGCACCATTGTTGGTACCGTTCAACGCATTAGGCCCGGCATCATTAAAATTTCCATTCATGGGCCAGTAAGCTACAAGACCGGTGGTTGGTTGAGCAATAGCATAGCTTATACATAAAGCTGTAATTGTGATAAGTAGAATCTTTTTCATGCTGATAGGTTTTGTTATTAAAAAGTATTACACAACACCGTTTTTGTGTTATGATGCTTTCCGGGGGAGTTTAAATAACGGGCAGTTTTACTAAGGACGAGGACAAGATTTCTTTGCAAAAATTCTTATACAAATATGTCCCTATCAGCACGACAAGGGCAAGGGTATTAAAACGGCAATTAGAAGGGTGATTACACCTATGCTGGTGGTAGGAATAAAATACCATTGCAATTTTTAATTATAAATTATATTTTACATTTTATGAACCGCTAATTCACTTAACCTTTAAAATACCGTTTATGAGTAACGATATAACACCACAAAAAAATACCGGGGAAAATAATGACCAGATCATATCCTACATTATACTAAGGATATTGATTGGCGCAACGGGTATAGCATTGCCCTTTTTATTAATGATTGGCAAGCTGATTGCCAACAACAGTACGCAGATAGAATTTTCGGTAAGCGATTATTACGATAATGGTACTGCCGGCGATATTTTAGTGGGCATACTGTTTGTGCTGGGCTTATTTTT